>OBEQ010518114.1_pt1 | contig 11225 bp, 12 predicted proteins | sample 1670901 | NCBI WGS metagenome assembly OBEQ01 (sample SAMEA104232315, study PRJEB22302) | groundwater metagenome | biome: forest; feature: aquifer; material: groundwater | place: USA | collected 2011-08-07 | depth 5.4 m | reverse complement strand
GCTGCCACCTTATGTTGGGGAATTGCTGGTTTAGACCGTTTTTTGATCAGGTTGACGGACATTTTATTCTCCCACTGTCATTGCCCGGTTTATCCTGGCAATCCAGAACCGCAAACTCAGATTTTTGGGTGTGGCATGGATTACCCGGACCCGCTGCGCCAGCGCCTGCGCGGCGAGACAAGCCGGGTAATGACAAATAGGGGTTGGTGATGCGTAAATTAAGCCTGCCCCCCTCTAATTCGAGGCGGCTGCATTTTGGCGCAGCCGTTTCGCTGCGGCAAGCGTGATCGCATCAAGCCCCGCGCCGCCCGCATCCAGATGTTTGGATAATTGCGCCCGCATGCGCGGATCCCAGAATTGGCGGATGTGGTTTTCAACGCCTGCAATGGCTTCTTCTTCCGGATAGGATTTGAAAAAATCCGTTATCTGGTTGGCCATATGGACAAGATATTCGATATTCATGATTAAACTATCCGTTCATGATGCGTGTACAGATTAAATCCATCGCCGCGCGCAAAGGCGGCTATTGTCAGGCCGTGATCCTGTGCGATCTGCACGGCAAGGGATGTCGGCGCGGACACCGCCACCAGAACCGGACAGCCAAGAGTAATGGTTTTCTGCACCATTTCCATGCTGCACCGGCTGGTGATCACCACCATGCCATCGGCAGGCGTTAGCCCCGCGCGGATGATTGCGCCGATGAGTTTATCCAGCGCATTGTGACGGCCCACATCTTCGCGGACCAAAAGCAATTCGCCGTCCGCAGTGGCAAAGCCTGCCGCATGCACCGCACCGGTCTGTTTGTTGAAAGTCTGATGCGCGGGCAGGGCGGCGATGGCCGCATCAATGGCCGATGCCCTGACCGGCGCGCTATGTGGTAATTGGGGCAGGGCGCGCATCATCTGTTCAAGATCTGTAATTCCGCAAATGCCGCAGCCGGTGCGTCCCGCGATATTGCGTGCGCGTTCCCCAAGCCGGGCCGCGCGATCCGGTGGGATTTCGATGCCTAGGCTGATTCCCGCGCCCTTGGGCGTTTGATCAACGGCCAGTATCTCATGCGCATTTGCGGCAATGCCTTCTGAGATGGAAAAACCATAGGCGAAATCTTCCAGATCGCTGGGGCTTGCCATCATAACGGCATAGGGTTCGCAATTATAGACAAAGGCGATCGGGGTTTCGACCGCGAGCTGATCGGCGAAATTGCTACTGGCGCCATGATGCAGGCGGGCGACCGATGCTCCGGTGAATGCGGAAAGTTCGTTCAGTTTACCCATGGCATCAGTTTAATTTACTCCGTAGACGGAACAACGCGGTGTGAGCGGTTGCGGAAGATTTCGGCTTCAGTTTGCCATTGCGACCAGGCGTTGCTGGGGCGAACTTCCACCGCCGTCACTTTATATTCCGGGCAATTGGTCGCCCAGTCGGAATAATCAGTGGTGATCACATTGGCCGCAGATTCCGGATGGTGGAAAGTCGTGTACACCACGCCGGGCTGCATGCGCTCGCTGACCAGTGCGCTCAGCACGGTTTCACCGGTGCGGCTCATTACCGCCACCTTGTCGCCGTCGCGGATGCCGCGATTTTCGGCGTCAAAGGGGTGAATTTCCAGAACGTCTTCGGCATGCCAGACCACATTTTCGGTGCGGCGCGATTGTGCGCCGACATTGTACTGGCTGAGAATGCGCCCGGTGGTCAGCAGCAGCGGGAAACGTGGCCCGGTGCGTTCATCGGTTGGCACATATTCGGTAATCATGAAGCGGCCCTTGCCGCGTGCAAAGCCGCCAATATGCATGACCGGCGTGCCTTCGGGCGCGGCCTCGTTGCAGGGCCACTGCACACTGCCAAATCGGTCAAGCGTTTCATAGCTGACCCCGGTGAAGGTTGGCGTCAGGCGCGCGATCTCATCCATGATTTCGGAGGGGTGCGCATAGTGCATCGGATATCCCAGCGCGTTGGACAGCGCCATGGTCACTTCCCAGTCGGCCATGCCCGCCAGCGGCTTTGAGGCGCGGCGGACCCGGCTGATGCGGCGTTCCGCATTGGTGAAAGTGCCGTCTTTTTCCAGGAACGATGCGCCGGGTAAAAATACATGCGCATAGCTGGCGGTTTCACACAGGAATAAATCCTGCACCACGACGCATTCCATCGCGCTCAGCGCCGCCGTGACATGCTGGGTGTTGGGATCGGACTGCACAATGTCTTCGCCCTGAACATAGATGCCCATATAGGAGCCTTCCAGCGCGGCGTCAAACATGTTGGGAATGCGCAGGCCGGGTTCGGAATCCAGCGGCACGCCCCAGGCGGCCTCGAACAGCGCGCGGGTGGCGCCATCCGAAACATGTCTGTACCCGGAATATTCGTGCGGGAACGAACCCATGTCGCAGGCGCCCTGCACATTGTTCTGGCCGCGCAGCGGATTGACGCCCACGCCGGGGCGGCCCAGATTGCCGGTGGCCATGGCGAGGTTCGCCATGCCCATCACCATGGTGGTGCCCTGGCTATGTTCGGTCACGCCCAGGCCGTAATAGATGGCGGCATTTCCGGCGGTGGCGTAAAGCCGCGCCGCTGCGCGAATTTCTCCGGCGGGAACGCCGGTGATTCCGGACACGGCCTCGGGCGCGTTTTCCGGGCGCAGGATGAAGGCGAGCCAGCGGGCAAACTCCATCGCGTCGCACCGCTCGGCGGTGAAGTTTTCATCGATCAGCCCTTCACTGGCGATCACATGGGCAATGGCGTTGATGATCGCGACATTGGTGCCGGGCTTCAGTTGCAGATGATGTTCGGCCCTGATATGCGGTGTGCGTACCAGATCAATGCGGCGCGGATCGATGACGATCAGCTTCGCGCCTTCACGCAGGCGGCGCTTCATTTGCGAGGCAAACACGGGGTGCGCGTCGGTCGGGTTGGCGCCGATGACCAGCACCAGATCACTATCCTGCACGGAATCAAAATTCTGGGTGCCGGCCGAGGTGCCGAAAGCGGTTTTCAGGCCATAGCCGGTGGGCGAATGGCAAACCCGCGCGCAGGTATCGACATTATTGTTGCCGAATGCGGCGCGGATCATTTTTTGCACGAGGAAAGTTTCTTCATTGGTGCAACGCGAACTGGTGATGCCGCCGATTGCGCCTTTCCCATATTTATTCTGTATACGGCGAAATTCCGACGCGGTGTGAGAAATCGCCTCGTCCCAGCTTACTTCGCGCCAGGGATCCTGGATCGAGGCGCGGATCATCGGTTTGGTGATGCGGTCCTTGTGGGTGGCGTAGCCCCAGGCGAAACGGCCCTTGACGCAGGAATGGCCGTGATTAGCCTTGCCGTCCTTGTGCGGCGTCATGCGCACGACCTTATCGCCCTGAAGCTCTGCCACAAAAGCGCAGCCGACGCCGCAATATGCGCAGGTGGTCAGCACCTGACGTTCCGGCTGGCCCATCTGGATAACGGATTTTTCCATTAATGTTGCGGTCGGGCAGGCCTTGACGCAGGCGCCGCAGGATACGCATTCGGATTGCAGAAAATCCTCATTCATGCCGGCCGATACGTGCGAGGCGAAACCGCGCCCGTCAATGGTTAGCGCAAAGGTGCCCTGCTGTTCTTCGCAGGCGCGCACACAGCGCGAGCAGACAATGCATTTGGACGGATCGAAGGTGAAATAGGGATTGGATTCGTCTTTTACTGCCTTCAGATGATTTTCACCCTCGAAGCCATAGCGCACTTCGCGCAGGCCAACCGCGCCCGCCATATCCTGCAATTCACAATCGCCATTGGCGGCGCAGGTGAGACAATCGAGCGGGTGATCGCTGATATACAGTTCCATGACGCCGCGCCGCAGCCGCGCCAGACGATCGGTTTGCGTCGCCACTTTCATGCCGGGTTCTACGGGTGTGGTGCAGGACGCGGGCGTACCCTTGCGTCCATCGATTTCCACCAGGCACAGGCGGCACGAACCGAAGGGTTCCAGCGTATCGGTGGCGCACAATTTTGGAACCTTGATACCCGCAAGCGCACTTGCGCGCATGACCGATGTCCCCGTGGGGACACTGACTTTGATGCCATCAATTTCCAGGCTCACGGTATCCGCACCGGGTTGCGCCGGGGTTCCGAAATCCATATCAAAGGGGGCTGCCATTAGCTGTTCCTCGCTCCAATCATTCTGCGGCTTTGGACGCCGTGCGCGAAAAATCTTCCGGAAAATGATCCATCGCACTTAACACCGGCATCGGCGTAAGCCCGCCCAGCGCGCAGAGCGAACCATCGCGAAGCACCTCACACAGATCACGCACCAGGGCCGTATTTTCCGCGGGCCGGTCACCCTGAATGATCTTGTCCATGGTCTCGGCGCCGCGAGTTGAACCGATGCGGCAGGGTGTGCATTTACCGCAGGACTCGATGGCGCAAAATTCCAGCGCAAAGCGGGCCTGTTTCGCCATGTCCACCGTGTCGTCAAACACCACGACGCCGCCATGGCCGATCATACCGGATTTTTCGGCAAAAGTCTCATAGTCAAACGCCGTGTCGAACAGGCGTTGCGGCCAGTAGGAACCGAGCGGCCCGCCCACCTGCACTGCGCGCACGGACCGCCCGCTGGCCGTGCCGCCGCCATATTCCTCGACAATTTCCCGCAATGTCAGGCCAAAGGCGCGTTCGATCAGGCCGCCCCGGCGGACATTGCCCGCAAGCTGTATGGGCATGGTGCCGCGCGAACGGCCCATGCCGAAATCGCGGTAAAACGCCGCGCCTGAAGCCAGAATCGTCGGCACGGCGGCCAGCGAAAGCACATTGTTAATGACGGTCGGTTTGCCGAACAGGCCTTCGATGGCGGGTAGTGGGGGCTTGGGGCGCACCTGCCCGCGCCGGCCTTCCAGGCTTTCCAGCAGGGATGTTTCCTCGCCACATATATAGGCCCCGGCGCCCAGCCGCAGTTCCAGATCGAAGCGATGGCGGCTGCCGAGGATCGCGTTGCCGAGCAGATTTTTTGCGTTGGCGACTTCTATCGCGCGGGTCATTTTGGCGAAGGCTTGCGGATATTCCGAACGGATATAGACAAAGCCCTTGGTTGCGCCCACCGCAATGCCCGCAATGATCATGCCTTCGATCAGCAGGAACGGATCGCCTTCCATCAGCATCCGGTCGGCGAAGGTGCCGCTGTCGCCTTCATCGGCGTTGCAGACAATATATTTTTGTGCGGCCTGCGTTGCGGCAACCGTGCGCCATTTAATGCCGGTGGGAAAGCCCGCGCCACCACGCCCGCGTAAACCGGAGTCAACCACTTGTTCCACAATATCCGCAGACGTCATTTCCAGTGTGCGGCGCAAACCCTTCAGGCCGCCATGGGACTGATAATCTTCCAGTGACAAAGGATCGGTAATACCGCACCGGGCAAATGTCAGGCGCTGCTGGCTTTTCAGGTATGGAATTTCTTCGACCAAACCAAGGCTGCGCGCATGGGCGGGATCATCAAACAGGGCAGGGACATCCGCCACACTGACCGGGCCATAGCCGACGCGGCCTTTGGGGGTGGCGAATTCCACCAGCGGTTCCAGCCACAAAAGGCCGCGTGATCCGGTACGGATCAGTTTTGCATCCAGCCCGCGTCTGGCAATCTCGGCGCTGATGGCCTGCGCCACTTCCTCTGCGTCAACCGACAAGGCGGCGGCGTCATCGGGGACATAAATTAGCTGTGTCATTTGCCTACCTGCGCCTGCGCCCTGGCCGCATCAAGCCGCCCATATAGTTTTCCATCAATCAGCGCGGCAGGCGACAGCGCGCAATTACCCAGGCAGTACACCGGCTCCAAAGTCACGCGCCCATCCTTGCTGGTTTCGCCCAGCTTTATCCCGAACGCCGTTTCAAGTTCAGCAATCAGGCGTTCCGTCCCCATGGCCTGACACGCCTCGGCGCGGCAGATTTTCACCACATGGCGGCCCGCAGGCGCATGGCGGAAATCATGATAGAAGCCGATCACCCCCTGCACCTCAGCCCGGGTAAGGTTGAGCACATCGGCAAGGATAGGCAAGGCGCGTTCGTCTACAAAGCCAAACTGATCATTGATTGCATGCAGAATAGGCAGCAGCGGGCCATCAAGGCCCTTCAAACGCTCTGCAATTTCACGCACCTGATCCGGGTTAAAGCCGGCGGATGGGGCTATTTGAACCGTTATTGTCATGGCGCGCAGTATCGGCGATCAGACCTTATTACTCAATGAAGTTTTTAGGGATTCTGAAGTGGGCAGCGCATTCGTTCGTTAAGGGTGATTGCAATCGGAGGTGGTTTCATATAGCATGAAATTAACTGCTTATTCACATGGAAATTTTTCCCGTGATCCACCTGGAAGACATACAGTCGCTGACTGAATTCCAGCGTAATAGCCGCAGCAGCATAAAGCGGCTCAAGAAAACCGGACGCCCGGTGGCGCTGACTGTGAATGGCCATGCGGAAATTATTGTCCAGGATGTAAAATCTTACCAGCATTTGCTGGCGCGTGCAGAACAGGCGGACAGGCTTGCAGAGTTGAGCCGCAGTGTCGCCGAATTCCGCGCCGGTCGTATGCGTCCCATTGAGGATGTCATCGATGAGCTGCAGGCTAACAATCCCGGCAAGGATGCGCGCCGGACCCGATGAAGTATAAGGTCGTCATAACACCAACGGTAGAGGCTAATCTAAGCGAAATTCACCGGCATATCGCTCTCGACAGTTCAGCGGCGGCGCGCAAATTTCTCACCGGCTTGCGCGGCAAAATCAAGACACTGGCCTCCATGCCGGAACGATGCCCGCTTGCGCCGGAGGACGGTTTGGATGGCATGATGATCCGCCACCTGCTTTACGGCGACTACCGCATCCTGTTTTCGTTTGAGGAACGAAATGGTGTGATTTTGCAGGTCCGGCATGGCGCTCGTATCCGATGACGCCTTTTTACGCTAGGACAGCAGCCGCGCGAAACTCAGTTCGTGGCCGTCCGGGTCTTTAATATGGAAATAGCGTTCTCCCCAGGTGGCGTCGCGGGGTGCAAATTCGGGATGCAGGCCGTTGGCCAGGGCGCGATCATACATGGCGTCGACATCGGAAACGTAAATGATGAAGCGTCCCCATTGCCCCCAAGTCTGATCCTTGGGGGCAGCCATCAGGTTGATATAGCCGCTGCCCACATGAAAGCTGGTGAAGGCGCTGGCCGCGCCGCCATAGCGCATTACAAAACCGAGCCTTTCGTAAAACCCTACCGCCCGCCCCATGTCATGGGTGGCGAGGGTGATGGCGCTGATGGCTTCGATATGCGGGGCAGGCGTCATTCCAAATCCATTTTTTGTACCCAGACCGGACTATGTATATATGCGGGGCGGCCGGATTATTGGTCCGTCCGCACAGCGATGGGCATTATGGAATCGTCAAATAGAGATTTCATCGCGGGAGCCAGAGGTGCGCAACTTTTGTATTTCCAGAAATCCAATGCAGAAACTTAAAACTGCGGCGCCAAGAGCGAACCCTCCGAACACGTCAGAAACCCAGTGAACATTGAGATAAACACGGCTCGCTCCGATAAGCCCGGCAATCAGCAAACCAGCAGAAAATATAAGCAGGCTGAGGTATTTTTTATTAACTTCCCGCGCTAAAAGATAGGCAAGAAAGCCGAAGAAAAACAGTGAAAGCGCGGCATGGGCGCTGGGGAAGGAAGCAGAAGTCTCCTGAATAGACGCCATTACCGGGCGGGGGCGGCCGGTCAGGAATTTGATAAGAAAAACGCTTGCCGTGAGGAAGCCAAATCCTCCGAAGATTAATTTACTCTCCATTTTGCGCCGGTAAAACCAGAGAATTGCGGCGGCTATCAGCGCCAGAACCGCTAGAGCCTCGCCTTCGCCGACATAGGTCATGGTCAGGAAAAACATTCTGTCATAGGGCTCCTGATTGAGGGCCATCCAGCGGCTGGTCATCAGATCGAGCGGCAAGAGCTGCTTATCAAACCATATCTCATCTATGACCTCACCAAATAAGGCCCCAAAAATGCTAAAAAGAAACAGGCTGAAAACCAGAATAAATCTTGGTCTTTTCCACAACCCCATCGTCATGCCCATATCCTTGACCAAAGAAACATTATGAACACAAAAATTGCGGTAATAGACATAACCAGAACGGCCCCGGCCAGCGTATCCTTCACGATTTTTAGCACGGGGTGTTGATCGGGATGGAGGTGATCAACCAGTTTTTCAACAGCGGTATTAATCAGTTCTGCTGTCAGAACGCCGCCGCTGGTCAGCAGCAGTATTGCCCACCATAAAGGAGATGGCTGCATGACAAGTGATATTATAATTACGAACGTAAGACCGCCCATTTGGGTGCGAAAACTTTTCTCGCTGCGCAAGCTGGAGGCAATGCCCGAAAATGCGTAACCCAGGCGCTTCAATAGCTTATGGTTTTTCATGGCAAGTATGAATTATTCCGAGAGCATTTCCAGCCCTGGCGGAATTACTTGGCGCCGCGAAGGGGAAGAGCCGGTTGCGTAAAAGCCGCCATTTTATCCGAAGCGCGTTCACGCCGCAGCCAATTGACCTAATAGCGGGCGCACCTCTTTGGCGAAACGTTCCAGTTGCGCGTCGCGTTCATCCAGCGGGCCGGTGCAATCCAGCACGAAGTGCCGCACCCCTGCGGCATGGAAATCGGCGATGCGCTGGGCGCAATCGGATGGGGTTCCCAGCACGGCGTATCTTTGCGCGGCGGGGCGGAAATCCATGGCGTAGCGCTTTGTCAGGTGCGCCGCCGCCAGATCAAGCGCGCGTTCATAGGTGTCATCGATGCGCATGAACACCAGATGGCTGCTGCCGAATTTTTTGAGATCGCGTTTGGCTTCTTTTGCGGCCATGGCAATCTGCTGTAACCCGTCGCGGTACATTTCCGGCGTCACCACATAAGACATCCAGCCATCGGCCAGCCGTCCGCAGCGGTTTAGCGCAGCCTTCGAACGGCCGCCGGTCCAGATCGGCGGACCGCCCGGCGTAATTGGGCGCGGAAGCATCTGAACGTCCTTGAACGGATAGAATTTGCTGTCTTCGTTACTGACCGGCTGGCCGGTCCATAATTTTCGGATGGTTCGGATGCCCTCAGTCAGGCGCGCGCCGCGTTCTTTTACCGGTACGCCGCAGGCGGAATATTCATTGGGAAATTCACCGCCAACGCCGACGCCGAAAATAAACCGCCCTTCGCTGAGATGATCGAAGGTGGCCACAAGTTTGGCCACTGTCGTGGCGTGGCGCAGCGGCATCAGATAGACGCCAGTGCCTAATAGCAGCCGCGAATTTATTGCCGCCACCTGCGCAAGCTGCAACAGCGGGTCGAGCATCGGCACGGCGAAGGCAATGTGATCGCCGGTCCACAGAGATTCATAACCCAGCCGGTCGGCCAGTGCGGACACATCGCGCGCGGCCTGCGGGCTCGCCATGGTGGCGCTGAAACCAATCGTCAGCTTTTTTTCGAGTGGCAAGTCCATGGCGTTTCTCCAGAATGTTGAATTGAGCTTTGTCTCTCACCCCACCCCAACCCCCTCCCCATCAAGGGGAGGGGATTCCCTCAGCATGCTTGTCTTCTTCCCCCTCCCCCTCGTGGGGAGGGCTGGGGTGGGGCTAAAAAGGTAACTTAATAAAAAGCGTCCCTTTTTAGAAGATAAATTAGGCGGCCAGCCAGCCCTGGGCGATGGCGGCTTCGTTGCGCAGCATTTCCGGCGTGCCAAGCAGGGAGCGGTTGACGCTGACGCGCTTGTACCAGTAATGCAGGCCCATCAGATCGGTAAAGCCCATGCCGCCATGCACTTCGGTTGCCGTGCGTTTGATGAATTTACCCGCCTCGTCAATACCGGATTTGGCAAGCAGAACATTGAGCAGCGCCTCGCCGGGCACTTCGTCATAAGCATGGCCCGCATACCAGACCAAAGAGCGGAACGGCTCCAGTTCGGCGATCATTTCCGCGCACATATGCTTGACTGCCTGATAGGATGCGATTACCCGCTCGAACTGCTTGCGCTCTTTGGCATACTCTACGGCCTTGTAGATCATCACCTCAGCCGCGCCCAGCGTATCCGCCGCCAGCGCCAGACGCCCGGCCATGATTGTCTGTTTGATGGCTGCGCCAGCCTTGCCCTTGCCGCCAAGCAGATCGGCTTTGACACCGTCCAGCGTGACTTCGCAATGCATGCGTGAATAGTCAATGGTTGTCAGTGGCGTTATCTTGACCCCGGGCGCATTGCGCGGCACGATGGCCATATTTTCCGGCCCTGCGGCAATCAGGAAAACATCCGCAGGCCCACCGTCAATAACAAACCGGCTTGCGCCGCTCAGCGTATCGCCGGACAGGCTGACGCCCTTATTGTCGCGCTGGCTGATTACCTCGGTGACACCGACGCCAACTTTCACTTCGCCCGCAGCAATCTGGGGAAGCCATTCTTCCTTTTGCGCCTCGGTTCCACCGGTCAGCAGCGCCGCAGGCGCCATGATGGCCGTGCCGGTAAAGGGGGCAGGGGTCACAGTGCGCCCAAGCGCTTCCAGAATGACGACGGCGTCGAGCATTTTGAACCCCGCGCCGCCATATTGTTCCGGTATAATCACGCCGGTCGCGGCCAGTTCCACCAGACCATTCCAGATATCTGCATTAAAGCCGGTTTTGGTGTTGGCGAATTCGCGGATGCGATCCAGCGGCAGCTTGTTTTCGGTAAAGCGGCGGACGGAATCCTCCAGCAGCTTCTGGTCCTGTGATAATCCGAATTCCATTATTTCGCCTCCGCCAGCTTGGGTTCACGGGGCATGCCAAGGCCGCGCTCACTGATGATGTTTTTCTGAATTTGCGACGTGCCGCCGCCAATGATAAGGCCCAGATCGAACATGTTGCGCCACTGCCAGGAGCCATGGCTGCGCACATGCGGGCTGCCTGCATAGAGCGATCCATATTCGCCCAGCGCTTCAAGCGCGATGTCGGACAGTTCGCGGCTGAGCGTAGTGCCATAATATTTGATGATCAGCCTCGACACGCCAGGATCTTCGTTCTTCAGGGTGCAGGTCAATAGCCGCAAGGAGTGATATTTCAACGCCTCGGTTTTAGCCTGAGCCGCCACCAGACGGTCCCGATACATCGGGTGTTCGACCAGCCGCTTCCCGTCGAGGGTTTCATTCTGCAAAATTTTCACAATGCTCTCGATCCGCGACAGTAATTGCGAAGGATCGCCTAGCATGCCGCGCTCATGCTTCAGCGTG
>OBEQ010348608.1_pt1 | contig 11225 bp, 6 predicted proteins | sample 1670901 | NCBI WGS metagenome assembly OBEQ01 (sample SAMEA104232315, study PRJEB22302) | groundwater metagenome | biome: forest; feature: aquifer; material: groundwater | place: USA | collected 2011-08-07 | depth 5.4 m | reverse complement strand
GGCCGCGCGCCCCCCGCGCCGGGGCGGCCGGCTGTCGTCAGCTCGAACAGCCGGACGCACGGGCCGGGCAGCGCGTTGGCCAACGCGAGGATGCCGCCGGCTGCGCCGACACACAGCATGGGATAGAACGTCGCCGCCGCTCCGGCGATCACGGTGAAGTCGTCCGGCGTCTGCGACACCAGGTCCGCGACCTTTGCCACGTCGCCGCCCGACTCTTTCATGCCGACGATGTTCGGGTGCGTCGCGAGCCGCGCGACCGCCGCCGGCAGCAGGTTCACGCCGGTGACCGCCGTGTAGTTGTAGAGCAGCACCGGCACCGGTGACGCATCGGCGACCGCCGTGTAGTGGCGGACGAAGACGTCGTGCGTCATCTGGCTCTTGAAGAAGCCGGGCGTGCGCACCAGCACCGCATCGGCGCCGTGCTCGGCGGCACGTTTCGACGCTTTGATCGCGCCCTGCGTGGACTCGCGGCCGGTGCCGACGATGAAGCCTTTGTCGCGCGGGACCACGTCGCGCGCGGCGACGATCGCCTGATCGCACTCGAAGTCGTCCATCAGCGCCGCTTCGCCGTTCGATCCGAGGACGACGAACCCGGTCAGCGGTCCCTTGACCCACTTGCCCAGCGCCGCCTTCAGCCGCGCGGTATCCACACGATCGCGATCGTCGAACGGTGTGGGAATCGGCGCAAACACGCCAGCGAGATTCATAGGAGTGATTTTACGTCACGGGTGCTGTTCTGCAGCACGAGGTTCACGCCCAGGACCACGAGGAACATGGCGGCGGCCGGGCTCAGCAACCACGGGAAGTCAGCGAACACGCGGATATTGCTCGACGCCTCGTGCAGCATCGTCCCCCAGCTGGCGACGGGATCGGGGAAGCCGAGGCCGACGTACGACAGCGTCGCTTCCGCGATGATGAATGCCGGGATGAGCAACGTGATCTGGACGGCGATGAAGCCGCGCGCCGACGGCAGCAGATGCCTGACCAGCAGCCGCGCGTCACTCGCGCCGAGGGCCTGCGCGGCGACGGTATAGTCCAGGCGGCGTTCGGAGCGCACGATGGCGCGGACGCCGCGCGCGACGAACGGCGCGCCGACCACCGCGAAGATCGCCGCCAGCAGCGCGAACACCTGCGGCGCCGTGAGCACGAGCGGCAGAACGGAGCGCAGCGCGAGCGTGACGTAGATCGCCGGCAAGACCATCACGAAATCGGTCCCCCGCATCAGCACATCGTCGAGCGCGCCGCCCGCGAACCCGGCGAGGCCGCCGAGCGACGCGCCGAGGAGCATCGCACCGAGCGCCGCGGTCACCGCGAGGCCGAGCGACGTGCGGGCGCCGAAGAGCAGCCGCGTGAACACGTCGCGGCCGTAGCTGTCGGCCCCGAGCAGCAGCAGCGGCGCGGCGTCGTCGTCCGCCGACCGCACGAGGTGGCCGCGCGAGAACCACGCGAGCGGCACGCGCGTCGATCGGTCCTCCTCGTATCGCTGTTCGAGCTGATTCACCAGATGCCAGCGATAGATGAACGGCGCATGCCACGCACCGCCGGCGCCGCGAAAATCGCCAGCGTCGGCGTCGGTGTGAACGATGTGAACGACGGTCGGCGGCGCGTTGAGCAGACCGGCGAAGTGCGCGTCCACGGCATGAGGCGCGGTGACCGGCGCCGCGACCGCCGCCAGCAGCGCGATCGTGACGAGCGCCAGGCCGAGACCACGGGTCATGCTGCCTCCGCCCGCGTCTCGCTCGCGCGTGGATCCACGACCGCGAGCGCGACATCCGACAACAGCGTCCCGCACGCCAGGAACAGTGCGCCGGCGCCGGCGCAGCCGGCCACCAGATAGATATCGCGCGTGCGCAGCGCCTGGAGCATCAGGCTGCCGAGGCCCGGCCACGCCGTGATCACTTCGACCACAAACGATCCGCTCAGCAACGTGCCGATGACGAGGCCGTACACGGCGGCGACGGGCCGAAGCGCCGCCTTCAACGCGCCGCGCCACACGATGCGCGATCGCGGAACGCCGCGCGCGAGCGTGGCGAGCACGAACGGTTCGCCGATCACCTCGCTCATCGCCTGCGCCTGCAGCCGCTCGAGCATGGCGGCCAGCGGCAGCCCCATCGCCCCGGGGGGGCCCACGAGATGACGCAACACATCGATCAGCGCGCCGCCCGCCGGCACAGTGGCCGATCGCATCCCGGAAATCGGGAGCCAGCCGGTGCGCGCGGCGACGAAGACGAGGAACAGCGACGTCAGCAGCGGCGGCATCGACAGCAGGACGACCGACGCCGCGCGAATCGTTCCGGGAAGGGCACCGCCCCGCCGGCTGCCGGTGACGATACCGAGCGGCAGGCCGACGAGGGTGGCGAACACGAGCGCCGCGATCGCGAGGATCGCCGTATTCGCCGCCCGTTCGGGAATCAGATCGCGGACCGGGCGGCCGTACTGCATGGAATAGCCGAAGTCGAGCCGCACGGCGGCGGCCAGCCAGTCGCGATACTGTTCGCCAATCGACTTGTTCAAACCGTACCGCGCGCGCTGCAGCTCGACGGTCTGCCGGCTCGCCTGGGTGCCGAGCGACTCGGTCACGAAATCGCCCGGGGCCAGCCGCGCGAGCACCAGCGAGGCCGAGGAGACGGCGATCACCAGAAACACCGCGAACGCGAGGCGCCGCACGACGTAGCGCGTCAATGGACGACGGCGACCGTGTCGGGCCGCCAGAGGAGCTGCGGACGAAATTCGGCGGGCGTCAGGTTGGTCACGCGCGTGGCGTGCGCCACGTAGATGCGCGGCGCGACGAAGTAGACGATCGGCTGGTGCTCGAAGAAGATCTTCTGCACCTCGTCGTAGAGCCGCTTGCGCTCGGCCTGATCGGGCGACGCGATCTGGCGCGTCATCAGCTCGTCGATGCGCCGCTCCCAGTCGGTCGCAGGCGTCTTCTCTTCGAAATTCCACACGTGGGCGCTGCCGGAGCTGAACCAGAAGTCGGGGTTCGTGCCCGGATCGAGATCGGTCTTCTCGGCGTTGAAGTAGACGGCGTCGTATTTGGCGCTGAGAAACGCCGTGATGACCGCGCCGGCGTCGAGCGTCACGACGTCCACCGCGACGCCAATCTTCTTCAGCTCGTCGCGGATCACGGCAGCGCCCCGCTCGAGGTTCGGCCGCCCCTTCTGCGTCAGCAGCGTAAAGCGCGCCTGCTGGTTACGCGCGTCCTTCAACACGCCGTCGCCGCGGTCGGTCAGCCCGATCGACGCGAGCAACTGTTTGGCGCCGGCCGGATCGTGCGGCGTTTGCGGCATCCCGGCCCAGTACCAGTTCTTGTTGGCCGGCGTTTCCGGACCGTAGACCGGCACGCCCGCGCCGAAAAACACGGTGTCGGCGAAGACGTGCCGATCGACCGCCATCGAGATCGCGCGGCGCAGCTCGTCGCGCTGCAGCCAGGCGGCGCGCGCGTCGCCGGCAAACGCGCCCGGCTTGAGGTTGAACCACAGGCCGTCCGCGTTGCGCGAGACGCCGAGGTTCAGCAGCTTCACGCGTCCCTGGTCGGCGGCGCGCTTCAACGGTGCGTAGGCCTCGGGAGAGATCTCGCTCGTCATCATGTCCAGCTGCCCCGACTCGAGCCGCAGCAACTCCGCGCTCTGGTCCGGGATGATTTCGACGACGAGACGATCGAGATAGGGCAGCGCGGCACCGTCCGGCGCCTTACCGAAGTAGTGCGGGTTGCGCGCGAAGACGACACGCTCACCCGGCACGTACTCGCTCAGAACGAACGGGCCAAGGCCCACGATCTCGGACGGCGGCGTGCCCAGACCCCAGGCCTTGGACAAGGCGCCCGCTGTCAACGCCCCGTCGAGCCGATGGCGCGGGAGGATCGGCAAGCTGTCCAGAATGCGGATGCCCGGCGCGAACGGCGCCGGAAACGTGATGACGACCGTGTGCGGGCCGGTCGCCGCCACCTGCAGTTTTTTTCCGCCGACCTGCACGGAATCGGCGAGCGCGCTGCCACTTTTCTCGTTATAGGCAGCCTCGAACGCAAACAGCACATCGTCGGGGGTGAACGGGTGGCCGTCGGAGAAGCGGACGTCACGCCTGAGCGTGAGCGTGACGCGCGTCCCTTCGTCGGCGGTCGTCCAGCTTTCGGCGAGCGACGGCTCGATCGCCTGCGTGGCCTGGTTGATGCGGACCAGTGTGGCCTGCGTCAGATTCGAGACGAGGTTGGTGGTCGTGTCGCGCGCCGCGTGACGGTTGAAGCTGCGCGGGTCGGTGCGGACGGACACGAGCAGCTCACCCCCGCGCCGAACGGCGGTGGTCGCGCCGGCGGCCGCGGTGGATGCGGGCGGGGTGTTCGAACGGCACCCCGCGGCGGCGATGGTGCAGATCACCGTGAGCGTGAGGGAGACCGCCAATCGGCGTGACTGTCCGGTCAAAAGCTGGCCCGCCGGCCAAGAAATTGCCCGGTCAAAATTGTGTGCAATGAAGCAATCCAGCTTCTGTTTTGCGTGCAATTTCGCATGTGTCGCTGCTATCTTTCGGATCGTTGGCCAGGTTCTTGGCCGAACCCGCCATCGATCAGCTTACCTCATCCAGACGCCGCTTCGGCAGCAACTAACACGTCAGTAAGGAGTTACGGCCCTGACGAGCGCAAGACCCGCCACCTGGTACCCGACGTGCCTCTACAAATGGCAATCGGAGGATTGACAGATGGCAATGCCTGAGTACGTTTCTGAGACCACCTTTGAGCCTCGTATCGGTCGCAGCGTTTCGCTGGAGCATGCCGCGGAGCTACTGGGCGTGTCGCGCCGGACGATATACAACCGTATCCGGGACGGGCGGCTCCAGACCATCCGGACGCTCGGCGGATCGCAGCGCGTGGTCCTCGACTGCGTGCGGGAAGACCGAAGCCGGGCTGTGGACATGCGGTTCCGCAGCCACGCCCTTTAACACGCGTACCCTCGGTGGAGCGACATATGGTGCCCCTCGTCCTCAGCCGCTCGCAGCGCCGCCATCCCTTCGCGGGAGCCGTCGCCGCCGCCCTTGTGTCTGCGTCGATCGTGTTCGCGGCCGTGCCGGCCGCCGCCGGCGCGCACAAGGCGCGCCTCAGCGCCGATCTCGCCGATCACCTGTCGGCCGGATCGCAAAGCATTCGCGTCATCGTCCACGGCACGCGGGCCGAGGTGGACGCGCTTGCGGCGCGCTACAACCTGAGGATCGTGCGATATCTGCAGAGCGGCGCGGTGTTCCTGGTCAACGCCGGGCAACTCGCCGCGATACGGCAGGACGAGACGCAGGATCATCTGTCGGGCGACATCCGGATCCAGTCGTCGGTGAGCGCGGCCGATGTGGAGAGCGTCGGCGCGGATCAGGTGTGGGCCGGCTCGGATGCCGTGCAGGCGCAGAGTGGCCGCGGCGTGTCGGTGGCGGTGATCGATTCGGGGATCAACGCGACGCACAACGCGCTCAAGGGGCGCGTGCTCGTCACGCACGACTTCACGGGGGGCGACGGCCAGGATCACTACGGCCACGGCACGCACGTGGCGGCGATCATCGCCGGCCAGGCGGGCAGGACGGCTGAGACGGGCGATTATCGCGGCATCGCGCCGGGTGCGTATCTGCTGAACCTGCGTGTGCTGGGAGACGAAGGGTCGGGGAACGTGAGCGATGTGATCGAGGCGATCGATTGGACGATCGCGCATCGCCACGACTACAACGTCCGGGTGATCAACCTGTCGCTTGGCGCGCCGGTGCTGCAGCCGTATCGGGACGATCCGTTGTGCGAGGCGGTGGAGCGGGCGGTGCGAGCCGGCCTCGTCGTCGTGGTGGCGGCGGGCAACTACGGGCAAACCGTGGATGGAACGTCGGTGTATGGGGCGATCACGTCGCCGGCCAACAGCCCGTATGCGATTGCGGTGGGGGCGATCGACACGCACGGCACGGCGCAGCGGTCGGACGACACGCTGGCGGCGTACAGTTCGAAGGGTCCGACGCGTTACGACCTGATCCTGAAGCCGGATCTAGCGGCGCCGGGGAGCCACATCCGGTCGGCGGAGTCGGCGGACTCGTATCTGGGGAAGACCTATCCCGCGCGGCACGTATCGGGCACCGGAGCGGATGCCGTGATGCAGCTGTCGGGGACGAGCATGTCGGCCGGTTTCGTGAGCGGCGCGGCGGCGCTGGTGCTGGATGCGAGGGGGTGGCTGACGCCGAGGGACACGAAAGCGGCGCTGCAGTTGACGAGCACGTTCATGCCGTCGGCGGGCCTGGTGGGCGCGGGCGCGGGGATGATCAACGTGCTGGCCGCTGCTGAACTGGTGGAAACGAACGAGCTACCCACCACAACCATCGGTGGCGAGAACACAATCTCGAGCGGCCTATTCACAACACCAGCTAGCCAAAAACAAGTTCTTGCTCTAACCCAGACTCATTCAAGCGGCCGTAAGAACCAGCGCCAAACTCCAAAGCGGACTCGTCCAAGTACCACGTCTGGAAACACCATCGTTTGGGGTGTGGAAGGCAACACGATCGTGTGGGGCGGCGCGGAGGCGAACACGATTGTGTGGGGAATCGACGCGAACACCATCGTGTGGGGCGGTGCGGAGGCGAACACCATTGTGTGGGGAATCGACGCGAACACCATCGTTTGGGGTGTAGCGGACTAGAACAAAAACAGCCCCCAGTCGCTAAATTGCATAATGTTAATATTTTCGAGGAAATAGTACGAATCATAATTGTTTGGGACTAGTCGAGCCGATAAGTACGGACGCCAATGGTGTCCCAGGTGGGTTTTTCCAGGTTCGGGAAGATATATCTGTGGTCGGTGATAGCTGCCGGCTTTTCAGTGCTCGGCGTCTCGATTCGTGGTCTCTACGTCGAGCCAATTGGGTACCAGTGGTTTATTTTGGTCGCGCTTACCTTGATCAGCGGGTCGGCCACTGTCACGCTTCCTTCTTCCTACGCTTCTGTCTCAAGTTCCGAGACCTTCGTTTTTACCGCCGTCCTGCTCTACGGTCCAGCGGCGGGCACAATTATTGTCGCGCTGGACGCACTGGTCATCTCGTTCCGGATATCGAAGCGTCGCAATGAACCGCACCGGGCACTCTTCAACATGTCGGCCCCGGCCGTTTCCGTATGGTGCGCCGCACATTTGTTCTTCTACATTGCTCGGATCGCCCCCCTAACCAAAGAGCCGTCGCCAGCCTATGCAATCCTGCCTTCGTTGATTGTGTTCGCGCTTGCCTACTTCAGCTTAAACAGCTGGCTGATCACTTTCATCATTGCTCTCGAAAGACGGCTGAATCCGATCAAAGTGTGGACCAGCAGTTTTCTTTGGATGTCCCTCAACTATTTCGCCGGCGCTTCTATCGCGTTCTTGTTCGTGGGTTACAACCGCAGAATTGATATTGGCTACATCGGTGTCATTATTCCGTTGCTGTTGATTCTGTACTTTACTTTCAAGACAACGATCAGCCGAGTCGAAGACGCGAATCGACATGTAGAACAACTGAATCGGCTTTACCTCTCCACGATAGAAACGCTCGCGATGGCGATTGACGCCAAGGATCAAGTGACGCACGGCCACATTCGCAGAGTGCAAGCGCAGGCCACGAGCCTAGCGAAGGAAATCGGAGTGAGGGATGAGAACTTGCTCAAGGCAATCGAAGCGGCGGCATTGCTTCACGACATGGGCAAACTGGCTGTCCCAGAGTACATTCTGAACAAGCCGGGAAAACTCACGGACACGGAATTCGAAAAGATGAAGCTGCACGCCAGCGTTGGCGCAGACATCCTTTCAGCGATCGAGTTCCCATATCCGGTCGTGCCGATCGTACGCCATCATCATGAAAACTGGGACGGAAACGGGTACCCTGCGGGCATCAAGGGCACGGCAATACCAATCGGCGCGCGCATCCTCGCCGTCGTGGATTGCTTCGATGCGCTGACATCAGACCGACCATATCGTCCTAAACTATCCGACGAAGAAGCGCTCGCTATTCTGAGGGAGCGGCGCGGAACCATGTATGACCCGCTCATCGTCGATACATTTTTCGAGGTCCACTCAGCGACTCCAACCGAGACCCCGCGGCAGGAGCCACCAAGCGACGTCCTGAACACCATCGCCCGAGCAAGACGCCCAACGCCATCGGCCCAAACGTCCGCTACGCCCTCAGAGATTACGGCGGGCGCCGACGAAGTGTTGGCCGTGTACGAACTCGCCAAAGCCTTGGCAGGACAAGTTGGCCTTGGCGACGCGGGCGACGTGATTGCGAAACATCTGCAGCGACTGATTCCTGCATCACTGTGCGTTTTCTACGTTTACGATCAATCATCTGATGAGCTGGATGCGCGACATGTAGTTGGCGCGGGAGACTCACTCGTCCGAGGATTGAGGATTGCGCTGGGGCAGCGCCTGAGCGGGTGGGTCGCGGCCAATAGACAGACAATCTTGAATTCAGATGCGACCCTCGATCTTGGAGAAGCGGCAAAGTCGCTGTCACCGCGGTTGCGAAGCTGCCTGAGCACGTCACTGCTTTTCGACAACGAGCTCATCGGTGTTTTGTCGCTCTACTCGGTCGAGCCGAAGGGCTTCAACGACGACCACAAACGCGTCATCGAAGTTGTAGCTCGGCCAATCGCGCACTTCTTCAAGAAAGCTACAGAATTCGACGGTCCTTCTAGGCGCGACAAACTGACAGGGCTTCCAAATCTGAAACAACTCGAACAGTTTTTTGACGAAACCGGCGTTAAAGGCCTCGCACTAAAGTCCACTTTCGCCCTGCTCTTCATCGATGTCGTCGATCTAAAACAGATAAACACGGTTCACGGTCGCGCTGTCGGAGACGACACTCTTCTTCACGTCGTCCGACACGCCACGGCTGGGCTTCGACTGGCCGATATGTTGTTCCGCTACGGCAGCGACGAATTCGTGGCACTGTTGAACGACACCAACTCTGAGTCAGCGAGACTTGTAGGGGGCCGAATTCGAGAGGGGATCCGCACGAACCCGCTGAAGGTCGGAGGTCAGTCGATTCAAATTGATGTCTCCGTTACAGCAGCTTCGTCCCCGACTGACGGGGAGACGCTCCCATCCTTGGTCAAGACCGCCCGCTCGCGAACGAACGACTCAAGCATCGTTCACGAAAGTCCTTCGTCACACTGACACCCGGGCAAAGCGAAACCCTTGACTCTCGGCCTTCGGCAAAACCTGCCGTCCGGTATTCCTCGACTTTGCCCCCTTTTTGCACAAGATTCGCACCTGGCCTGACACAACTTCATAAATAGGCCGCTTCTCTGTAACAATGCCTCCATGGAAAGCCACTGGACGGCGTTTTTTCCCGAGGTTTCAGATGGAGTCTCTTGAAAACGCTTATCGGCTCAAGCGATCTGGCCGATTTCTAGATGCCCTCCTCGCGCTTGGCGAAGCCAGTCGGCCTCCAGTTGCGCGGATTGCTGCCGAAGTGTTGCGAGCCGAACTGCTCGAGGGAGTGGGCCAGCACCGCCGGGCGATGGCGCTGGCCACGGCTTTGCTTCGATCGCGGCAACTGAAGGCGGCTGACCAGAGTGCCTGCGAGTACGTCCTCGGGGAGATTCTGCTTGAGGACGGCGATGTTGTCGGAGGCATCGATCATCTTCAGCGCTCAGCGTCTCGTGCTCAGAACGCCAAAGCATTTGAGCGGGTCTACGCCGCACAGTTGAAGCTAATGGCCGTGGTGTCAGAGCGTTCAGGACCTAGTGCGGCCGCCGCGCTTCTCGCCGAAGTGCGTCAACTCGCAACAAGGCTCGGAGATCCCCACGTCACTGCCAAGCTACATTTGTTCGTCGCAGAAATGGAGGCGAAGCGAGGGCTGCTAGAGAATGCCCGGCGCCATTCCGCCATCGCCAGACATGTCCTTTCAACTTCACCGAATACCTATCTCGAAGCCTTCTGCAACAACGTCGACCTAGCCATTAGCGTTCTGCTCTGCCAATTCGACGATGCCAAAGCGTTCGGCGCCCTGGCGACCGAATTGGCTGAACAGGCGGGCGTGGCAGCGCTCTATCGCGCGTCATTGGGAAATGTCGGTACGCTTCACTGCGCGGTCGGCAACTTTGATAGGGCGATTGAATACTTCGAGCGGGCGCTGATCGCCTTACCCAGCAGCGGACCTATGAATAGCGCGAGGCTTGACAGCATGGCCCGCGTTCGCCTTTCGGAGGATCGCCTTGAGGAATGTGGCGAGTTGCTTGATCGGGTTGAAGCCTCGATTCGGAGCGACGAAGACCGCGCTCTCTATGGACACCGATATGCGGAATTGACTCGCGCCCATCTTCTTGCCAGCCAAGGCCGCATTCAAGACGCGATCGTCAAGATTGCTTCCGTCTCAGCGCTCGCGACTTGCACAGGCGATGGGCTCTTGCTTTCGAGAGCTCAGCTGACCAAGGCGGCGCTGCTGGCACGATTGGGACGTGTTTCGGAGTGTGTCGCCGTGCTCCAGGCTGTTGGACCTGAGCTGATCCGCGAGTCACCCGAAATGTACGCACAAGCAGAACAGATTCTCGGATGTGCATCGGTGTCAGGAGGCGACCGCCGCGGCGGTCGCGTGCATCGAGACCGGGCTTCGCGCATTTACAAGAGTTTGAGGAATGTGACCGGACAGGTGGATCTGGACCGCTGCTGGACTGAGGCACTCTCGACTCTCTCGCAGTCAGATGGAACTCTAAACATCGTCGACAGACCCGAAACAACAGCTGAGCACTCTAAAGGTCGTACGCTTCATGGCATCGCTGCGGCGGTGGCCTATGGGCGACACCCTGAGTTCGTCGCGCGAGAATTTGTGGACATTCTTCTCACGAGCGACTGCGTCTATTCTGTGCGCGCGACCTCGCGCGCTTCAGAGGGGCTTGAAGAGACGATCTCCTGTGGGATGAGTGAAGCTGTCGTGCCGGCCGAAGTGACCGAGCATCGGTTGGCGGTTGGTTCCCAAAACGAGCGAACGATCGAACTGGCGATCAAGCCCAGGAGCGACGTCGAGTCGGCAGCTAGCATCAACGCCGTTCGTCTTCTACTCACTTGCATCCAAGAACTCAAGTGTGCGCGTGCAGAGCGCGAGCAGCAGGCTACCTTGTGGCCAATCGAGGAATTGCCCATCGACGACGAGCGCTCGGTCATCTCCGGGCGGATGCGCGAGTTGATGAACCAGGCGCGCCGCATCGCGCGAACCAAGGTCAACGTCCTGATCACCGGCGAGAGCGGCACCGGC
>OBEQ012046088.1_pt1 | contig 11226 bp, 13 predicted proteins | sample 1670901 | NCBI WGS metagenome assembly OBEQ01 (sample SAMEA104232315, study PRJEB22302) | groundwater metagenome | biome: forest; feature: aquifer; material: groundwater | place: USA | collected 2011-08-07 | depth 5.4 m | reverse complement strand
TCGCGTAATCCGTAATGTCTTCACTGTATTGGTCAAGCATTGGCGTCGGCCTGGCGCTCCAAGCCCGATTCATAATGCGATGGCGGACTTTATAGGGCCGGTAAACAAATCCCCCGATCGTCGACGGCAAACGCTTCAGCCAGCCAAATATCTCTTGATAACGGCTGAAAATAAGCGCATTTTGCAGATCTCCCGGATCAATATCAAAAAGCTGAAGGATCCTTTGCACGGCCGTGCTTTCGCAATGGCTTAAAGCAGCAAATAAATCCTTCGGCTGGATAAATTGATTGTCAGCCAAAATCGCCTGCTCCATGGAAAGCTTGGCAATCTTTTCAATCTCCGCAATCAGCCGTTTTTTCCTTTCTTCTCCGCTTCCTTCTTTATATTTATTTTCTTCCAAGCTTTCTTTAAGCAATTCATCGGTTTTTTTATAAATTTCTTCAGCATCAAGATCCATCCTGACCAATCCCTCTTTGATATCTTTCCGCTCCAAAAGCCGCCGCAAAATAAAAAGGTAAAAATTTCCTCCCATCAAAAGCGAGCGCTCAAAAGCGTATTCCAGCATAATAAAGCTTGCAGGAGACAAATATTCTGCCAAATTAACATCGCCTCGTAAATTTTTCCGCAAAACCCGGTCTGCTTGGCCTAGGTGCTTTAAACGATCGAACAGAATCAAAAATAATAATGCGCCAAGCCAAAAAATCCATTTAATATCCGATAGCAAAAAAGTGGCGCAAGCGGCAATTAAAAACGCATAAGTTGAATAAAATACCACCCGGACAAAAAGCCTTCCCAACTGGGTCATTTGGAGACGGGGGTCAAAAAAATAAAAATTGGTGTTTTTTGATTTCATCCCTCACCCTTGAAGGATTGCGAAGCTGTCGCAATTCTTCATTATGTTAATTATTGACGCTTTGTTTAGATGCATAATTTGTTTTTTATATTATAATGGCTTCGTTTATGAATTGCCTATCCTTCAAGGGTGAGGGATTAAAAATTAGCGAATATTTGATACAAAGTATAAATCGGAATCAAAGCCCAAATTAAAAATAAAACAACGGATAAAATAAAAAATGATAAATACAGCACCGACCCGATAAAAAGGCGCAAACTCCTGAAAATAAATCCCCACATATATCCGATTAAAGTGTAATCCTGATAAAGCGGCTGAAATAAATTTTTAAAAGTAATTCTAAGCGCAAAAATCTTATCCAATCTTTCCAGTGCCTGCAAAGACCAGTCCGACGCCCTTAAAAACCCGTCAACATACCAGTGCCAAAAAAAATCCAAAACCCGCCTGCCTAAATTAGTAAGGATATAAACCAAAGATAAGCTGTTGATTTCCATACCTTTATTATATCCCTCAAATCAAATAAAGAAGAAGTCTCCGATGGGATATACCGATCGGAGGCTCAAAAAGATCAAGAGGAACAATCTCTCGCGCTTCATATGGGGGTGAGGGATTAAGATCTCAACGTTCAGTAGGACTTCCTTAATTATTTATATTAAAAATTATTCCGCTACCGACAAAAATAAGAAAGACAGCATAAATTGCATCAAACCAAAAAAATCTTAATTTATTTGCAATCCATATAAGCCATACGAATGGAAAAGCTAGGTAATGTAAGAATGAACCACCTTCCTTAATCTTAACTTTACTAGCATTGGCAACGTGTTCCATATCATGGTCACTTGGAAATGAATGCATGCCAGCAGAAAAAGCAACCCAAAGTAAAAAATACCAAAGCCCGCTTCCATTGATAGCTTGTGAAGTAAAGAAACTAAAAATTATAGCGGCCAAGGAATTAATAATTAATGGGCCAACTGAAACCCAAAAAGTTTGTTTGTAAGTATCTGGTGGGTCGTGTATTACATACCCAGCAGGATTTCCAATACGAAAATAAACTACTTCATGTACGGGTACACCCAAATACTCACAAAACTTTTTATGAGCCCATTCGTGTATTATAACTCCAGGAAAAGTCAGAATAGATATTAACCAGCCAGGGATAATGAACATAAATTTATTTTAATTAATAATTATTTACTTATTATTCTCTAATTCTGGCTACCTAAACGCCTTAAAAGATAAATAACCGATGTATTGATTAATTCCATAATCTAATTATAGCTTAAAATAAAAAAGCGGCCGAACCGAATTTTTTATTTTTCCCTGAAATTTATTTCAAAATAACAAATTCTGGCTATTAATTCTTTTCCTGTCTTTTTAATCAAAAATTTTTATAACTCCGAATTCGCCGTCATAGCCCGGCTTGATGGTTAATTTGCCTTCCCTCATCCGCTCCACGCCTTCGGCAATTTCTGGTTTAGAGGCCGCGGCAATTTCTTTTACTGGAACATTTAATAAAATATTAAATTCAGAGTTAAAAGCCTTAATTAATTTTTCATATTCTTTCATTACTGATTTTGTTGCTTTGCCTACATCCAGCGCCTCGCCAATAATAGAATCCAAAGTTACTAAATTTTTATAAGGAACTCTTTTCGGATCTTGATACCCCTCAGGCCGCTTAGGATCAGCAAGTTGATCAATCCGATAAACCACTCCAATAGTCATTTTCTTCCCGCATTTTGGACATTTATCCTTCAACTTTTTACTTTCCTTTGGCGGCATAACCACTCCGCAAGCGCGGTGGCCATCATAGTGGTATTTTCCTTCTTCCGGAAAAAATTCTATCGTATATAAAAACTTTTTCGGATCCAGCGAACGAATCGCATCCATAATTCCTTTATAAGAAAGTTCCGTATTAAAAACATTAGCTTCCCGGCCAATCCGCTGAAGACTATGGGAATCCGAATTAGAAATAAGAGCAATTTTATCTAAAGCCGGCACCCGCCAATTCATCGGCGGATCAGATGAAAGCCCGGTTTCAATCGCAAAAATTTTATTGGCATATTTTCCAAAACATTCCTCTAATGAATCAAATCCGGACATTGATCCGAAAACCGAAAACCAAGGAGTCCAGGCATGAGCCGGCACTATTACCGCGTCCGGATTGGCGGTAAAAACAATTTTTGCGAGTTCTTCCGAATCCAGCCCCAAAATCGGCCGGCCATCCGAAGCTAATTTTCCAACCCAGGAAAGCTGGGCGTTAATTTTTTCCGCAGTTTCCAAATCCGGAGCCATCACAATATGATGCACCCGCCGGGTTTTTCCTCCTCGGGAGTAAATGCAGGAAATTTCCACTGATAATAAAAATCTGGTTTCAGCAAAAGTGCCTTTCATTGTTTTTAACTTCAAATCTTTTTTAAGCTGAAAAAGCCCGGGCTCTGCCGGCTCCAATTTTTTCTTTAATTCCTTAAACCATTGCGGATGGGTAAAATCTCCAGTGCCCATCACTAAAATTCCCTTATCATCAGCCCATCGGTCTAATTCCTCCAAAACCATATTTTTAGATACGGCGCGGGAATACTTAGAATGAATATGCAAGTCAGCAACAAATTTCATATTAATTAATATGACTTAGATTATATTTTTGAGCAACAAAAAAACCGAGTTTTACTCGGTTACTAATTTTTGCAATGCTTTATCAATCTCTTCCCCAAATTTCGGACCTACAGACATTCCGGCATGATAGTTATGTTTGCCAGAATAAAAATCTTCCGGCAGCAAAATATATCCTAATTCTCCGTTAGTTAATCCAAAAATAAATTTCAGCCGCCTTTTCATTTTAAATTTTGCCTGCCGCCAGATTTTTGGAAAAAGCTCTCCTGGAACTGTTAGAATTTTTGCCGGGCCGATTTTAATTAAATTTACTTCGCCCGATACCTCGCCACCCCCATTTGTTAAATCAGAAATCAATCCTAATTTCGCCGCCCATAAAAATCTTTTATTTTCGAGTGGCGCCTTAACAATTATTTTTTTAAAACTAATGACAATTTTTTTAGGCGCTTCTGAATAATCTCTCAATAAAATCCAAACCCTATCGCCTAAATCCTCTCCCAAAGTCCTGACAAAATAACTATCCGTATTATCACTAATCGGCTGAACGCCCCCAATCGCTCCCGGCAAAAACATAGTTTCTCCGCCAGTTAAAACTTTCAATCTCTGGCTTAAATAATAAGGAAAATCAGCGGAAACAAAAAAGCTTTTTAAGATATCCGGATGAGCAGCAAAATTTACTAAATTTATTAACTGGCGGGAATTAGTTAAAATTTGCATAGCAGCTATACTGTAATCCGGAGCATTTTCTTCTCGGCCTTCGGTATAATCAAGCAACTCTCCTTCGGCAAAACGGATCCTGGCTTCTTCTAAATCATTGACCGATTCATCTATCGCTTCAGCAATAGTCTTTCTTAGAAATTTAAGATATTTTTGTTTTTTACCGCTAAATGGGGGAATGCCCCAGAGCCCAATGGTGTCCGGACCAGAATGAGTATGGGTGGCGCTTAAAAAAATCCGATTTGCCGGAACATTTTTTACTAAGGCAGTAACCGCCCTCACTTCATCCGGCAACAAACCGATTAAATCACATGAAACAATAACGATTGTATTGCCATTTCCATCTTTTAAAGCCAAACTCTTTACCCAAAGTTGATCGTGAACCAGAAGTCCTGGATGCGGAGGATAATAACCTGCCAGCCAAGCAACGCGTTGCGGCGTAATATCTTTTTTGGCGAAACCAGCCCTTAACGGAGTGCCAAACGAATTAAAATTAACTGCCTTTATTGACCGTAAAGATTTCGTCGGTTCCGGAATTTCTAAAAAAACTGTGTTTCTAAGCGGTAAATATTTAAATAAAACTAACAAGATTAAAGTTAAACAAACTAAAATCTTCGCCATTCTACCGCTTCTTCTTTTTAATTATCAAACTGCAGGGTTAGTTTATAAAGAAAAAAATTAGGTGTCAATTTAAAAATATCTCACTTCTTCTTCTAATATAATTCCAAATTTTTGTTTAACGCGGTTTTTTAAAATCTTAGCCAGTCCTTTAACGTCTTTAGCTTTAGCGCCGCCATCATTAATAAATAAGTTGCCGTGAAAATTGGCGACTTTTATTCCGCCAACCCGCATTCCTTTTGCCCCAACCTCTTCCAGTAAATAACCGGTTGGGATTTTACCCTCTATGATCTTATTTTGCGGAATTAATTTTAAGGATTTTTTAGAAACCTCCTTTACTAAAACATTTTTAAAAAAACTTCCCGGGCACCGGAGCCCCGGTTTATATTTTTTAAGGCGGGTCTGAATAATTTCTTGAGAAATTTTAGCTAATGCTTTTGAATCGCCTTTTTTAAATTTCAAAACTGCCCGTAAAATAATCCATGGCTTTTTCTTAAATATGCTTTCTCGGTAATGAAATTTGCACTCTCTATTGTTAAGCCATAGTTTTTTCTTCCCATCTAATACTTCTACTTTCTCCGCCGCCTCAGAAATAGAATGCCCATAAGCGCCGGCATTGCCAACAATCGCGCCGCCAACTGTGCCTGGAATTCCAGATAAAGTTTCTAATCCGGCCAAACCTCGAGAGATTGCTTTTTTAATTACGGCTGCTAAATCTACCCCAGCATTTGCCATTATTTGATTTACAGAAATTTTTAAATTACTGCTATTAATCTTAATTAATAAGCAATTTAAATTCTCGTCCGGAAAAACTACATTACTGCCGCCAGCAATAATTTTATAAGTAACTTTTAATTTTTTTGCCTCGGTAATTGCTGTTAACAATTCCCTGTCATTTCTAACTTCACAGAAAAATTTAACCCTGCCGCCTATTTTAAAAGTAGAAAGCGGCGCAAGCCTTACATTGTTTTTCAATTTAATCATTTAGATAACGCCTTGAAAGTAAAATTGCCAAACTTGGCAAAATCAGCATTTGTAAAATCGGCGAAAAGCCAATGCCAAAAATAAGCGGCATGGCTTCGGCATAAGCCCAACGACGATAAAGATAAACAGAATAATATTCAACACCCATTTGCCATAACGGCAAAACAACCCACAACATTACCCAGCCGCGATTGAAATTTCTTGGCCACTCCCAATTCCGCAGTAAAAAACCAATCAATAAATAAACTACGATTAGCATTAATGAATCCTTTAAAGAAACGCTCCAATGGGTTTTTAAAAACTCTAGATAATTGCTGCGAATGCCTATGCCCATTCCGCCATACAAGGGCATTTGGCTAATTTCCCAAACAAAATTAATCAGGAAACTTATAAAGAATAAATTTAATAGAAATTTGACCATGTGCCCTCGGCAGGAATCGAACCTGCATCACCTCCTTCGGAGGGAGGCATTCTATCCATTGAACTACGAGGACAAAAATTCAACCGTAACTAAAGCAACGTCGCTTGGTGCGGCGCTAAAAGAAGTTTTAACTTTAACCTTATTAAAAGCATCTTTGATTTTCCTGCCTAACTTATTGGCAAGTTCATTTTCTGTAACCGTAACTGCCAAGCTATCTTTTAATTTTTTTATTTCAATCAGGCGATCCAGCGGATCGCGGCTGTAAGCCCGATCGCAAAACCCTTTTATCAAATTAATCAGTTCTTTCGATGATTTTTCCGGAACATTTAAAATCGTAACTTTTCCTTCAAATTGCCTGTTTTTTATCATCTTACAGGCCGGGCAAAGCGTGAAATTCACCGGCACATCCTCTTTTGCCGATTTTAAATTAAGCAGGCTGTGATGCCAGAATTTTTTATAATAAGCAGCATCGCAATCTTCGCAAACTAGGATGCCTTTTTTCCCGCCGCCAAATTCTTGAATCTCGTGGCCGGATTTAGGCAATTTAACTTTTCTTTGATTAGAATTAAATGGTTTAGCCATGTTTCATTTTATTATTACATAAACTAAAACAGCTAAAAAGATAATAAAAAGAATTGGGGCGCTTGCTTTCACTAATTTTCCAGCTATTAATGGCTGGTTTCCTGGTTTTTTATTTAAAATAAACCACATGGCAATAATCGCAAGATTTTCAATCGGCAAAAAAATGACTCCGATAAAAGTAATTAAATTAAAAAAATTTCTAAGTCCAGCGATATATAAAATTATCGGGATAAAAACAACCAATAACTTGCTTAACCACTCAGAAATCAAAAGATCATACTGCAAAATCCGACGGGTATTTAAGCCAATCGCAATATAAGAACTTAAAATAGATGCCATGCCTAGTATCCCCAAAAGATATAAAACTGCCGGCGGCACATTGCCGATCAGCCCAGAAACCGAATCTTGCGATACTGACTTTGATAAAGATAAAATTCCGAAAACAAAAAAAATATAAGCAAATGCTGGAAGCAATCCGCCCAAAATAAGGGCTTTTTTTAAAGAATCCATTGCTAAGCCGGACTCTTTAAAATAACCAATAACTTCCGGAATTGCTAAACCGCCGGATAAAGCAAATAAAATCGGGCCGGCCAGAGCCAAGTCTGGCCAATGAAAACTATTTATGGGAAGATTAAAAAAATTTTTAAATCCCAATCCAAAAATTAAAAAAATAATGGCAATAATGCCGCTAATAATTAAAGATTCCAAAAATGCGATTCTTTTTGTCTCTAATAAAATTGCCATTGATCCTGCTAGCCAAAAAATTAAAATTTGCATTGGCGGTTTAATAGGAAATAGCAAATTAAAAAAACTTTGGGATAAAATTAAATAAATCGTAAGAATAAAAAATAATTGCACCAAACCAACCAAAAGTGATGCCCAAAATCCCGCCTCGCCAAAATAAATCTTGGCGTAACCAATAAAGCGATGTTCACCCGGCGTCCGCAGTATGATATCTCCAAAAATAATATAAGTAAGTATAAAAACAGCGCTAAAAAACGATAAGTAAAATAATCCATCAAGAATACCAATCGTCTTAAAAACAAAAGGCAGGGAAAACATCCCCGCCCCAATAATCGTTCCAGCCAAAATGCTCGCAGGTAAAATAATACTCTTATACATAACTAATCTGAATCTTTTTCTTCTTTTGCAAAGCGTTTCACAAAACGGCGTTCAATCGGCCATAAAATTACAAAAACTAAAATTGTTAAAATGGTTGTAAAAACGCCGATTGCATAAAGCCGGAATCCAATTGCCATTCCTATTGCCGCTGCCACCCAAACGCCGGCAGCAGTTGTTAGTCCCTGGACTCTTGAGTTGTTATAAATAATCAATCCCGCACATAAAAAACCAATGCCAGTAACGATTTGAGCGGCAATGCGAGTTGGGTCAATATATGGCCCAGTTAAAACTTGAGAAATAATAGTAAACAAAGTAGACCCAAGCGCAACTAATGCATGGGTTCTCATTCCGGCTGATTTATGGGCAATTTCCCTCTCTATTCCTATTAATGAGCCTAAAAATACAGCTAAAGAAAGCTGGCGAAATAATTCCAAAGTATGCTGATCTAAATAATTCACGCTGGCTAATTAATTTAAATAAACCTTATCTCCCTCTCTTACTTTATCCCTAACTTTAATTCCAACTTCTCTTCCTTTAGGAGCAACTTGAGCCGGTTTATGGTCCAACTCCATAGAAGACAAGTCCTGGGAAAAATCTGTAGTAGCGCCCTGAAAAGTAACATTTTCCCCGGCTGGCATATCTTGGTGGAATTTTACAATTGCCACTCCGAGGCCGCCATAATAATGAGTCACTTCGCCGACTGGTTTGTCTGTCCTTTGAACTTTTTTGGAAAATCCTAAAGCTCTTAATAATTTTTTTAGCATAAATTTTTTATTTTAATTTTTGACCTTTAATTTATTTAATGATTATCCTTTAATGTATCTATTAGTATTGTGATTCTTTTTGTCCTTTTCAATTTCCAAAACAACTTTATCCAATAATTCTTTAATATCTTTAGAATAAACCACTCTGCCCGGACCTCGATGCATCCTTTTTACTATATCCCGAAGTTCATCTGCTGTTCCGCCAGTTCCTTCTAAAACTCCAATCGGCTTTCCATCTTCAAAGGCAATAGTAAATTCGTTCAGCGTTCCCATCCGGCCGCAAATATTTATAATTGCGTCCGCAGAACGGGTAAGAAGCAAATTTCTTCCCGAATACTCAAAACCGGTATAAATAATCAAATCATGATAATCAGTCGGCAGCTTATAAGTTTTTACATGCGCAGCTTCCGATGCTGCCGGCGATAACCCGATTACAATTCCTCCCTCTTCTTTTGCTCCCTTCGCCGCCCAATAAGGAATCCCGACAGTTGCGCCGGTCACCAAAACCATTCCGCGGCGGGCAATTTCCCGTCCCATTTCTTCGGCTTTTTCCGGAGCGTCAATGGCGCAATGCCCGGTATCTGCCGCGCCAGAAATGCAAATTTTATATTTTAAGTGCTGTCTGCGGGTTAATTTCGTCGCCATGTTTCTATTATATAATAATTACTAAATACTTGCATCCGAAAAGTATTTCTATAGTTCATACATCTTTTGCGCTTCCGGAATCTCTGCATGCACCGCAAGATCATTGATTATTTTTTTAACTAAAGCGCTGCTTTCCTCTTCTTCTCCCTGCACCGCAAAAACTTTTTTTAAATTGGTCCGCATCGGGCGAAGCCAATCCAATAATTGCTTCTGGTCAGCGTGCGCGGAATATTCTTCAATAGAAACCACTCGGCAGCGGACCGGAATTTCTTCTCCGTGGATTTTCACGCTTTTTTCTCCGTCAAGGATTTTTCTGCCTAAAGAATTCTTTGCCTGATAACCGATAAATAAAATGGTATTTTTAGAATCCGGCAAATACCGCTTTTCATGATGCAAAATCCGGCCGCCCTGCGACATTCCGGAACCCGCAATAATTACTTTTGGCGGCGGAACTTCATTAATCGCTTTTGATTCTTCGGTGGCCAAAGCCTTATGGAGTCCGGGGAAATCAAAAAGCAAATCGCCGCCTTTTAATAAATTCATTGTCGCTTCATTAAAATAATCTTTATATTTTTTATAAACTTCGGTAACTTTAATCGCCAGCGGGCTGTCCAGATAAATTGGAATTTTTGGAATCCGCCCGTTTTCCGCAAGCTCATTAATTTCAAAAAGCAGTTTTTGGGTCCGCTCCATTGCAAAAGCCGGAATCATCAATACTCCGCCGGCTTTTGCGGTTTCTTCAATAATATTTTCCAGCATTCCAGCCGGAGACGGCTGATGCAGCCGATTGCCATAAGCCGATTCAATAACGCAATAATCCATATTGTCGCTTAAAGTTTCCGTAGGCCCGATAATCGGCGCCGGAGTATTGCCCAAGTCTCCGGAAAAAACGATTTTCTTTCCTTCCGCTTCCACCAAAACAATTGCTGAACCCAAGATGTGCCCGGCATTATAAAAAGTTATTTTAAATGGGCCAATGCGAATTTCCTGATGATAAGGTACGCCTTCCCAGCGCGCCATTAATTCTTCTATTTCCCGGACGCCGTAAAGCGCCGGTTTTTTAAAATGCTCTGCAGATTCCAAAAGCACATGTTCAGAATCCAATAAAAGCAGATTGGCAAAATCTCTGGTCGGCGGCGTGGAATAAACTTTGCCCCGAAAACCGTCTTTCATTAATTTTGGCAGCCGGCCAGTATGGTCAATGTGGGAATGAGTAATAAAAACCGCGCTAATGCCCTTTGGGTCATAAGGGAACGGATCCCAATTATGTTCACTCGAAAAATGGCCGCCCTGATGCAAACCGCAGTCAATTAAAATTTTCGTGCCACCGCTTTCCAACAAATAATTCGCCCCGGTTACTTCTTTTACTCCGCCGTAAAAAGTTAATTTCATCTATTTTAGTATAACAAAAATAAAAAACCTGCTTAAATTTTGCAGGTTCCTAACCTCATTCTTTTATTCCTAATTCTTATAACTTTCATGCCTCTAAAATAAACTGAATAAGCAATACCAACAAGAACAATTAAAAAAAATAAACTTGATAAGCAGAATATCGCTGAAGAAAAATTTGCCAGGACCGGTAAGCTTAAAAATGGTAAAACCATAATCAGCCAAAGAATCGAAATGTAAATCATGGATTTCAATCGTTCTTTCAAAGACATTTCCCATAAAAACTTTTTAGGCAAAGCCAGCATCTCAAATCTTTTCCAATACAAAACCAATTCTTTCATTTTTCCTTTCCTTATTAGATTTTCAAGATTATATAAAATTATAATTTAAAAAATTAAAATTGTCAAATATATAAATCTCGCCATTGGCTAGCTACCTACTTCCACAGCCACATCTCTTAATATAGCTAAACCTATCTGTCATGCGGCAATTGGATTTGCCATACTTCGTAGGCAAACTGC
>OBEQ011684009.1_pt1 | contig 11226 bp, 16 predicted proteins | sample 1670901 | NCBI WGS metagenome assembly OBEQ01 (sample SAMEA104232315, study PRJEB22302) | groundwater metagenome | biome: forest; feature: aquifer; material: groundwater | place: USA | collected 2011-08-07 | depth 5.4 m | reverse complement strand
TGTGTAATTAATTGTATGCTTGAGAAGTTCAATTGGATAGACGCCAAATGCTGGTTTTAGAATTGGATCAAGTTTTGCAAGTTCGAGAATTGCCCTGTTTGAAGCAGGATTGACACCGTTTAAAACAATTGCTTTTAATCCAGCGGATTTTGCTCTTGCGAGAACTTCGTGTACGTCATCCTTGAATGCAGGATGATCGAGATGTGCGTGTACGTCTACGAGTAGCATTTGTTTGGATGAGAATTTGAGTTATAAAAATGTATTGGTGATACTCCTTTTAAGTAATTATGCATCAATTTTATATATCTTTCTTTATTTCTTTCTTTATGCATAACTTTTATCATGGTTCAAGTTCAGCAAGTTTCCCTGGAGTTTTTTCTTATCCTGCTGCGTTGAAACCTATAAATACATTGTTGAAAGAAGGAAAAGCACCATTTTCAGGAGAATTAGGGATGTGTTTTGTTTCTGAGCAACTTTCTCAATTACTTTCTGTTGTTCCTGTTTTAGGAATTGCAGGTGCAATTGAATATGCTTTGAAACTTACTCCTTGGAATCCAAAAAAAGGTGCCCTATCGCTAGGATATCAATTACGAGAGCTTTCTCGTATTGAATTATTAACAACTCTTTCTGATTTAGATCAAAATATGAAAATGGTTCTACCTCAAAAAATGTTAGTAGAGAACCTTCGATTTGCACAATGGGGATATTTAACTGCTGAAGAAAAACGATTCGTTGCATCTCCTTTTCCAGTCATTTATGGGATTATTTATACAGGCCATACAATTCCTATTTCCTCTCATTTTGTTCATGAACAAGGAATAGCTTTTTCTGTTCCTATTGATAATGTTACTGTTTATGTTTCGAAAAGAAATAAAAATAAAACAGAAGATTATATTTATGCAATTACTAAAGAATGTAGTGTGCGTGCATTTGATAATTTATTTTTGCTTTCACAACAATTTCCTAAAGTTTGACGAGGAATTGAGAGATTGCTGCAATATTAAATATGTTTGAAAAAAATAAATGAATTATAAAAGTGTGATTGTTTATTTGTTTTTTCATTCTTAGAGTTTTGACTGGCTTTTTGGAGTAGCATAGATCATTGTTATATCGTTTCTGTTTGCTAGTTCTGTTAAATAGTCAAGTGAAACTGTTCCTGTATAAAATTCTCCAGTTAAATGTTTGATTCCTTCTTGAAATGCTGGAATTTGATTTGCGAGTACTTCTATTCGAACAGGTACTTGTTTTGTTCTTGGGTCGTAGCCTAGCATGTTATTTGCTTGATTAGGATTTGCTAAAATTCCATTTAATCCTGTATCTAATTTTGGTAATAATTGGTATGTTTTTTTTTGCATAATTATTTCACCCAATTTTGGAGTATTCTTTTTATTTAAAAAGATGATTCTTTTTTATTATCAATTATTAATTTTAGTCTTTTTTATAATATGAAAGCTCTTTGACCATGCTTAGTGCATATTCTCTTGCATTTTTTTCTAAATTGAGTTCTGCATTGTGTTCGTTACCAAATATTCTCCAGCCTATTTGTACGAGCGATGTTCTGTTTTTTGTGTAGTTGTTTACATAATGATTTTGTAATTTTGCATACTCTTTTATTTCTTCTTTTGTTGGAATGCTTTTGTATGATTTTAGGATTAATTCATCGGTAAAATCAAGCGCGTAATCAGCTTCATGCTTTATTATATCATAAATAGTATTATCGAATAGAACTTCCATTCCTTTATGTGCAGTTCCTCTTGGTATAATAATTGCTCTTTCTGGATTTTGTTTTTGTAATTTGTCTGCTAAAGATGCAATATCTTTATCTCTTTTCAGTTGAAATTGAATCATTTGTTCACTATAATCAGCTAATGCGTCAATTTGTTTTTCAGGATTGAATTTATGTTCTTCTATTTTTTCAGCAAGCAAATCTGCTTTCCATGCATTATATGCTGTTTGCGCTGTCTGCGGTTCAATAATGTTTTCGATTTGTCCTGTTGATTTTGTGTTTATTTCTAATACTTTATATTCAAAGCCTAGGTTTAATGTTCTTTTCATAAATGGCTCTCCGTATTCTCTTGTTTCTTTCCATTTTTGATTTATTTTTTTTTCAATAGCTTGTAATTCAGCATTAATCAAATTTCTTTTCGTTTGGGCTTTTTTGCCAGTGAGTGCCATTATTTTTTTTTTGTCATCAATTGATCTTGGTCCTGATTTAAGATTGTTATATTCTAATAACTCTGTTATAATTATTGCAGTTCTTTTTTTATTTTCAATTTCTTGCTCGAGAAATGGAACTATTGCATTTTTAGAAAATTGTTCATCATATTTTTCTCGTTGGTAACCGTGTTTTCCAAATACCAGCAGTAGTTTTGTTTTTTCCATTGGTGTTGGGAATGTTGGTTGGTATAAATATGTTTTTGAGAAATGTTGGGTAATCATTCTATTATTCTTATTTTATAGCGTTCTTTTTATTAATTGAATCACATTTCTCTTATTTTATGGGTTTATTATCACCGTTGACTGCAGAAGATGAATCTCTTTTTCGAAAGTTTGTGAAAAAATATCGTGCTGAAGATAATTGTGATTTTAAAGATAGTTGGGCATATATTTTGCAAGCTACACGGAATAATCCACAGAAGTTTGCTCGTGATGATGCTCTTTTTTTATTAGCGCAAATTGATGATGGTTTTGTAATCCCTAATTATTTTGTTTCTCATGAAAATGTTTTATTAGATTTTGTTTTGAATTTAAAGAAAAGAGTTATTCTTAAGAATGTTGCTGTAGCTGATATTGAGAAATTATGTTCTTTGGGATTTCGTAAATATAAGGATAATGAAACTTGGTTTTCATTTAATAAACCTCTTTCAGGTTATTATCGGCAAGTGTATAAACCTTTATCTGATTATTTTGAACAGTTGCCTTTTGATGATCAAAGTTATCCTCAACGAATTGTGAATATTTCAGATCTTCTTCTCTTGAAAGGTTCTGATTATGCTCTATTACGGAAAAATCTTAAAGCAATTGCAAAAGAAAATTATGATGGTTCTACTCTTAATATGCAGAATCTTTCTGTTCGTGGATATAATCCTGTAATTGATAAAAAAGCTGTTCTTTTTCTTTCAGAAGATTCTGAAATAGCTCCACCTGGGTTTACTGAAAGTATAGAGAGATATTTAGATCTTTCTTCTTCTCCTGATTTTCATGCTTTTGTTTTTTGTTATCCTCATAAATATCGTGTTCAGTATCAAAGCGATATTATTGGATATGTTGCTTTTGATAGCATTTCTTCTGTTTGTTGTGCATATAATGCAATGGTACATTTTTCTGATGCATATCCTTATTTATCATCATTGCTTACTTTTGAGACCGCAAAAATCGCACAGCATTTAGGGTTTGAATTTATGAATTTACAAGGTTCTCAGACTGTTTCTCTTGATCGTTGGAAAATAAAATTTGGGTTTTTTCAAAGTATTGAAAAAACGCATTTGGTTTTTGATGGAGTGACTAGCAAGATTCCATAAAATTTATATACTTACACAGTTTACACAGTATTAAATAAATACAGTGGTGATACTTATGCCTACTATTACATTATCAGTGTCTGATGAGTTAAAAAAAGAAATGGAACAATTTCATGAAATAAATTGGTCTGCAATTGCTCGAAGTGCAATTAATGAAAAGATATCACAATTAAAGATATTGCAAACTATTGTTTCTAAATCGAAGCTTACTGAAAAAGACGCTTTAGAACTTGGCAAGAAAATAAATAAATCTCTTCATCAGCGATATACAAAGGTGCATGCAGGAGATTATTAATGGAATTAGTTGTTGATGCTAATATACTTTTTTCTGCATTAATTCGCAGTGCAGAAACTACACAATTATTTTATTCAGATAAATTAATTCTTTATGCACCTGAGTTTCTTTTTACTGAATTAAAAGAACATAAAGAAGAAATTCTTTTAAAATCAGGATTCTCTGAAGATGATTTTTATCTTGCATTATCTTTACTTCTTTCTCAAGTTCATCTTATTCCTTATAATGAATTCCATGAATTTATTCAGCTTGCAAAGGAAATATCACCTGATGTTGATGATATTGAATATTTTGCTCTTGCGTTTCAATTGAGATGCTCTTTTTGGACTAATGATAAACGATTAAAATCTCAGAATAGTGTTAATGTTATTTCTACAAGTGAATTATTAAAATTAATGTCGTAAAGTACTTGTGAACAAGTTTTAAACTATTATAATTGGTTTAATATTAAATTTTATTGTATATTTTTTTCATATTATTATTTGTGGTTTGCACAATTTGTCCAAGAAGTACTGCAAGTATTAATGTACCCCATCCTACTGGTCCCTGTAGTAGAAATGCAATAATTACTGCTGCTATTTCTACAACTGTTCTTGATACTCGTAAACTCCAATTGAATGTTTCTTGTAATGTTATCATTAATCCATCAACTGGCGTTTTTGGATATTTTGATACAACATATGTTCCAATGCCCAGTCCAAGCAATATTGTGCCAAGAATAAAATTAGTCCATTGCATTGTTATTGTTGTAGATAAATTTAAATTTTTTAAACCAATATAGAACCAGAAATCTAAAAACCATCCTCTTAATAGTATTGTAATAATACATTCATATTCGGGTCTTTTTTTTCCAATGAGCGCAGCAATAAATACAAGAATGATTTGTGTTATAATTGCCCATGTTCCTATAGTTAATCCAAATTTTGTATTTAATCCAACAAATACTGCATCCCATGGACCAGCACCGATTTTGGAATAAATGATCATTGCTATTCCTAAGCAAGCAATTAATAATCCTATAAGATAAAATGAGATTCTTTTTAATAATTCTTTTTTATTTATTTTTAATTGCATTGTTATTGTTGTATTGTTTTGTGTATTTATTAATTTTTGTGATTTATTAATATATTTAGTGGTTTAATGTTTTATTAATAAAACAAAGAATTACTAAAAAATAAAAAGAGTGGCCAAGCTTGATTACCATAAACGTTTTCGTCCGTTTACACCGACATTTAAGCAAGGTATTTTATTTCATAAAAACCTTGCGAACCAATAATTAATGAGAAAAATAGTTAATTGTTAAAATAAAAAAGAGTGGCCAGCGAGGTCTTCACCAACCTTTTTACAAAAAAGCTTGAGCAAAAAGATAATTCCTTCACTTCGTTCAGTCATTTAAACTACTTTCCATTAAAAATTACATTAAAAAATAATCATTTAAAAAATAAAAAAGAGTGGCCAGCGAGATTTGAACTCGCCCTAGAAGATATCTGTCTACTCTGATGTTTTCTGTGCGAGTAGGAGATAAATTATGTAGCCCACAGTCTTCAGTGCTACCAGGCTACACCATGGCCACCATATGTATTGTTAATGGTTTTGGTACCTCTATATTAAGTTTATTCTTTATTTTTTGTTTATTCGCTCTGCTCATAATACAAAAAATGATTTTGTATTACTTTTAAAGTTGAATTTTTCAGTGATTCTTTTATATTGTGAGCGTAGCGAACAAATAAAAATCCCAACCGCCATTAGGGTGATTGGGATTTTTAATGTTGTGGGACCCCTTTTATGGAAAACGTCGAAGATTTTATTCAATTATCACTTGTAAGGGTATTCCACAACAAATAAAAGAATATATTTATAAATAAGCTGTTAATCCAATGAGTATCCCGAGTGATAAACACTTGTTTAGAAGCGCCTTAGGGATCTCAAATTATGTTGAGATAACTTGCTTCTGATGTGGAATAATACACAAAATTAAATTAATGATTATTATGGAACAAAAGCCAATGCAGTCAAATGCACCAAAAACAAATGCTCCTAAAATGGATCAACCAAAAGTTGATGCAAATTTTAAGCACTTAGTTCGTATTTCTAATACTGATATTGATGGTAATAAACAGATTATTGCTTCTTTACGAAAAATTAAGGGTATTAGTTTTATGTATGCAAATATGCTTTGTAAATATATCAAAATAGATCCTCATAAAAAAGCTGGTAGTTTAACTGATGCTGAAGTAGAACAATTTGAAGCAATTCTTAAATCGCCGCATCAATTTCAAATTCCTTATTGGATGATGAATCGAAGAAATGATTATGAAACTGGCGAAAATAGGCATTTGATTGTAGGAGATTTAAAATTCTCTATTGAAAATGATATTCGTCGATTGAAAAAAATTAAGTCTTACCGTGGAGTACGACATATGATCGGACAACCAACTCGGGGACAAAGAACTCGATCAAACTTTAGAAGAAATAAAGGTAAGGTCATGGGTGTGCAACGATCAAAAGTTGCAGCACCTGCTGGCGATAAAAAGGATGACAAGAAGAAATAATTAATTTAAATTAATTATTTTTTTAATTTATTTTTAAAAATATTAAAAAAATATAGACTATGATTATGGTGTAATGAAATGGGAGATCCAAAAAAAATACGAAAGACATACAAACGACCTGGGCATCCATGGCAACGTGAACGAATTGAAGAGGAACGGCCGCTTGTTAAAGAGTATGCTCTTAAAAACAAACGGGAATTATGGAAAGTAAATTCAATTTTACGAGATTTTAAATATCAATCGAAGAAATTAGCAGCGTTGCAAACAGAACAATCACAAATGGAACGATTAAATTTAATTAAGAAAATTCAAAAATTAGGATTAATCAAAGAAAATGCACAAATTGATGATGTACTTGGATTAACAATTAAAAATCTTCTCGATCGTCGATTGCAAACATTAGTTTACAAAAAGGGATTAGCACGAACTACTACACAAGCTCGACAATTTATTGTTCATCGGCATATTTTAGTTGATGATAAAAATATTGATGTTCCAAGTTATATTGTGCCTCTTGCTGATGAAGATAAAATTTCATTTAAACAAAAATCATCTTTATATAATGTTGAACATCCTGAACGAGTGATTGCAAAACCAGTCGTAGTTGGAAAACCTGTTGAAAATAAGGATGAGAAAAAAGAAGAGAGAACTCATAAAAAAGAAGAACACAAAGGTAATGATCATAAGAATGAACATAAGGATAAAAAGGAAGAAACTAAGAAGGAAGTGACTGCTTAATGGATCAAGAAACACAACCAGAAGTACAGGCACAACCAGTAAAAGAAGAAACTTCTACTACTCAAACAACTGCTCCGCAAGCAACTGTTGCTCCGCAACAACGATTTGAACAAAGACCACGAAGAACTTTTGATAATCGACCATTACGTTGGGGAATAGCACATATTTTTTCATCATACAATAATACTATCATTCATATTACTGACATCACTGGGACGGAATCTATTGCGAGAAGTTCTGGTGGACAAGTTGTTAAATCTGATCGATTAGAAAGTTCTCCTACTGCAGCAATGGCAGCTTCTAAAAAAGCAGCAGAAATTGCATTGCAAAAAGGAATTAATGCTTTACATGTTAAAATTCGAGCTCCTGGTGGGCACAATGGACCAGTAACTCCTGGGCCAGGTGCACAAGCAGCAGTGCGTGCATTATCTCGTATGGGGCTTCGAATTGGAATTATTGAAGACGTTACACCAATTCCACACGATGGATGTAGGAAGAAGGGTGGAAAACGTGGAAGAAGGGTTTAAAAATAAATAATTAAAAAATAAACGATTAAAAATAATATGTGATCAAATATGCAACTAAGTTTACTTGAAAAAAACAAAGAAAAGACAAAAATGTCTTTTTTATTGAAAGGTATTCATTATACGTATGCAAATGGATTACGACGATTAATGATGAATTATACGCCAACAATGGCGATTGAAACTGTTGAGTTTCGAAAAAATAGTTCATCATTATATGACGAAATGGTTGCTCATCGATTGGGATTATTGGCATTAAAAACTGATTTAAAAGGTTATAAAATGGCTGAGACTCCTGAAGAAGTTGAGTCAGCAAAATGCAGTGTTAAATTATCATTGAAAGCAAAAGGACCTTGCACAGTTTATGCAAGTGAAATTAAATCAAAAGATCCTGAAATTGTACCTGTGTTTTTAAAAACACCAATTGTTAAATTGTTGAAAGGGCAAGAGCTTGAATTTGAGGCACTTGCAATTTTAGGAATCGGAGTTGATCACGTTAAATGGTGTCCTGGATTAATATTTTATTCCTATGAACCAACAGTTACTGTTAATAATAATAGTTCAAAGTTTGATGAAGTTAAGGATAAATATCCACCACAAATTTTTGATAAAAAAGGAAAGATTGACAAATCACTTATTAATACTCAAACATTGATTGATGCGTGCGTTGGTGTTTGTGATGATGTTGTCAAAGTAGAATATAATCAAGAAAATTTTATTTTTACAATCGAAAGTTTTGGGCAGTTAAGCTGCAAAGAAACAATGTTGAAAGCATTAGATGTTTTCAATGAAAAATTAGATAATCTTCAAAAAGAAATGGTAAAGATTGAATAAAAAATTGAACTAAAATAAAATTAAAAAAATAAAAGTTGAATAACATGAATAAAATGGTCAAATCAAATACTCATTTACTTGCAACAATTGCTGCACTTAAAAAAAAATCCTTAGAGGAACAAAAAGGTATTTGGAAAGCTGTTGCTTTATCATTACAAGCTCCTCGTCGGATTAAACGAGTTGTTAATTTAAGCAAGCTTTCACGATATACAAAAGAAAATGATGTTGTTATTGTTCCAGGAAAAGTACTTGGCGGTGGCGATTTGAGTCACAAATTGACAATTGCAGCATTCACTTTTTCACAGGAAGCTGTTGAAAAAATCACAAAGCATAATGGTACTGTTTTAACAATGAATGAATTAATGGAAAAATATCCAAAAGGAACAGGCGTAAAAATAATTGGTTGAGAACTATGATTGTAATAAATGCACAAGATCAAATACTCGGAAGAATTTGCACAGTTATCGCAAAGAAAGCTCTTTTAGGAGAGCAGGTTATTGTTGTTAATTGCGAAAAAGCAGTGCTTTCTGGAGATAGAGATGTTCTTTTAGCAAAATACTTTTCAAAATGGAAAAAAGGTATTCCGCAGCAAGGTCCTTATGTTTCAAGGCAACCTGAAAAATTATTACGAAGAACTGTTCGAGGAATGTTACCTTGGAAATTTCAAAAAGGAAGAGATGCATTTAAACGTGTTACTTGTTTTGTTGGAATGCCCCATGAATATCAAAATGTACAATTCTTGGCAATTGAAAATGCAGGACGAAAAAAAGTAATTAATGTTTCAACTCATTACTTAGGAGATATTTGTAAATTAATAGGTGCTAAATCATGAAAACGATCGTAACTTCAGGAAAAAGAAAACGAGCAATTGCAACTGCTACATTGAAGGCAGGTCGAGGAGTTGTTCGGATTAATAGTTTGTTGCTTGAAAATTATGAACCTTCTTTAGCACGAATGAAAATCGGAGAACCACTAATTATTGCAGATAAAATTGCTCAAAAAGTTGATATTTCTGTTACTGTTGTTGGCGGTGGATTTATCGCGCAAGCTGATGCAGTACGATTAGCAATTGGTCGAGCATTAGCTGAATTTTCACCATCATTAAAAGATACTTATTTAGCGTATGATCGTCAATTATTAGTAGCAGATGTACGACGAAAAGAACCTGCTAAACCAAACGATTCTAAGGCTAGAGCAGCACGACAAAAATCTTATCGATAAGGTGAACTAACAATGATGATACCAATCCGATGTTTATCCTGTGGAAAACCAGTAGCACAGCACTGGGAAGAATATAAAGAACGAACAGAAGCTGGCGAAGATCGAAAGAAAGTTATGGATGAACTTGGACTCGAACGATACTGTTGTCGAGCATTATTCTTAGGTCATGTTGATTTAATTGATATGGCTGCTCAGTTTAAGAAAGTTTAATTTTTTATTTGTTCGTTTCACTCACAATATAAAAAATAGGAGTGTATTTTTTTTGGTAATACTTTATTATTTTATTGATTGTCTCTTCTAAAATCATATTAAGAGTAGAAACTCACTCTGCGACACATTTATATATTTTGGAAGTTATTAGTTTCTAGAGATGTAAAACTTATGGTGGAAAATCAATCAGATAAAGCATTAGTTGTATTTCAAAGTAAAAATATCCGAAGAATTTGGTTTAAGGATGAATGGTATTATTCTTTAGTTGATATTGTTAAAGTTTTAACTGAGAGTGCTGATCCTACTGATTATTTAAAAAAGATTCGTAAAAGGGATATCGAGCTTGGGAGTTACCTAGGGACAAATTGTCCCCATGTAGAAATGCTCACTGAAACAGGGAAAAAAAGACAAATTCTTGCTGGAAGTACAAAAGATGTTTTTCGTCTTATTCAATCAATTCCAAGTAAAAATGCTGAGCCATTTAAGCGATGGCTTGCAGAAGTAGGAAAAGAACGAATTGATGAAATAGAAAATCCTGAACTTGCTCAAATAAGAATGAAAGAGATCTATCAAGCTAAAGGCTATTCTCAAGATTGGATTGATAAGAGATTAAGGGGTATTGCTATAAGGCAGAATCTAACTGATGAGTGGAGAGAAAGGGGTATCCAAGAGCAAAAAGATTTTGCAATACTTACAGCAGAAATATCTAAAGCGACTTTTGGAATGATTCCAAGTGAGTACAAAGAATTCAAAAATCTGCCAAAACAATCAAAAGTTAATTTAAGAGATCACATGAATGATTTAGAACTCATTTTTACAATGCTTGGTGAACGTATGACTACAGAACTTTCACAAGAAGAAAAACCAGACTCTTTTATTAAAAGTAAAGATGTTGCTAAAAGAGGAGGTAAAGTAGCAGGAAATGCAAGAAAAGACGCTGAGAAAGAATTAAATCGTTCAATAATAACTTCAGAAAATTATCTTTCTGAATTAGAAAAAAAGAAACTTAAATAGAATTTTGAGTAATTATAAAATTGTCAAAATTTTCTAAAGATGAAAGTAAAAAGTAAGGAATATCTTTTTATTTATAAACCATTATTAATTTGTCTATTATTTACTTTGTTAATTGCTTCATGGATTCTTTCTTTTGAAAGGTCAGGAAAATATTCTGGAACAAACATTAGTTCTGCATTTGGGCTTTTTATTGGTGAGAATGTAGAAAGTCGATAATAATTTCCTGTCCTGAGAATTAAATCAATATTATCAGGTTCATCAAGGTGTTTCATAAAATTTTTGCCGTGTGCATTTACTGCTCTTTCTAAGTCATCAAC
>OBEQ011328745.1_pt1 | contig 11226 bp, 11 predicted proteins | sample 1670901 | NCBI WGS metagenome assembly OBEQ01 (sample SAMEA104232315, study PRJEB22302) | groundwater metagenome | biome: forest; feature: aquifer; material: groundwater | place: USA | collected 2011-08-07 | depth 5.4 m | reverse complement strand
TCGAAAGTGCCGAAGGGGGTCAACATGTATTTTTGTGTGGTAACACGAGAAATTGTGGACTCGTGTAAACCCAGTGTATCGGCAATTTCGCGCAATACAAGAGGTCGCATGCCGACGGCGCCGTGCGAAAAGAAGTTTTTTTGCCGTTCGACGATGGCTTGTGCAACGCGCAAAATGGTGTCGAAACGTTGCTGCACGTTTTTGATATACCAACGCGCTTCCTGCAGTTGGGCCTGCATCGGTGTGCCGGTGGGGGTGACTTCGGTACCGTTCACCGGAGGCGCCTCACCGGGTACTTTGTTGCGTGCCCGAGTACGCAAGCTGCGCAGGGTGCCAGCATAGTCAGCGTTCACTCGCAGGCGTGGCATAACTTCCTGATTGAGCATCGCTTGCCATTGGCCGCGATATTTGCGCACCACTACGTCGGGGATGACGTAGTTATGCTCCACCTGGGCAAAGGCGCTCCCGGGCCGGGGGCTGAGCGTGCGGATCAGGTCCTGCGCGGCGCGTAAATCCTCGTCTTCGCAGCCGAGGGCTTTTTTCAGGCGGACGTAATCGCGTTCGGCCAGCGCTGGCAGATGGCCTTGCACCAGTTGCAGCGCCAAGTCGCGGGTACGGCTGGCCACGCCTTTGAGTTTGAGCGCCAGCAATTGCAGGGACAGGCATTCGATCAGGTGGCGCGCGCCAACGCCGGTCGGCTCGAAGCTTTGCAGCAGCTTGAGGGCAGCGGAAAGTTCGGTCAGGTCGATTTCAAGCTCAGGTGGCAGCGCGGCCAGCAACGTGTCGAGATCGTGTTCGAGGAAACCGTTTTCATCCAGCGAGTCGATCATCAGCCCCACCAGCGCGCGGTCGCGGTCGCCGCACTGGGTACCGCTTAATTGTTTGAACAGATGGTCGCGCAGCGTTAATGGGGCGGCGGCGATCTGTTGCAGGCTGTTTTCGTCGTCCTCGCTGCGTTGGTTGCCGCTGCCGCCGCTGCCCCAGTCGGACAGCTCGGCGTTGCCCTCCGGACTGTCGCCGTGGTTGGGGCCATCGCCGCTCTCCATGCCACCGTCGCCGGTATCCTGGGTGTCGTTGTGGCTGGGGGGGGTCAGCGCGCTATCGGCCAGGCTGCTGCTTTGGCTGGCGGGCAGCGAGCCGTCCGCCAGCAAACGCACCGAGTTGTCCAGCGGGTTGTCAAGCCGCTCCAGCAGCGGGTTGTCGGCCAGCATTTGTTCCAACTCTTGATGCAGCTCCAGCGTGGACAGCTGCAACAGCCGGATTGACTGCTGCAATTGCGGGGTCAGCGAAAGCTGTTGGGACAGCCGGAGTTGTAGGGAGGGTTTCATCCAGAACCGAAAACGCGACAGGTGCCGCTATTCTGGCATGAAAAGTGCTAGTTGCAAAAGGTGCTGTGAGGGAAGTTTTACATGCGGAAGTGTTCGCCCAGATACACCTGGCGCACTTGTTCGTTCTGGATGATTTCTTCGGGCTTGCCTGCGGCCAGCACGCTGCCAGCGTTGATGATGTAGGCGTGATCGCAGATGCCGAGCGTTTCGCGGACGTTGTGGTCGGTAATCAGGACGCCGATGCCGCGTGCCTTGAGGAAACGCACGATGCGCTGGATTTCGATCACGGCAATCGGATCAACCCCGGCGAACGGTTCGTCGAGCAGGATGAAGCGCGGCTGGGTCGCCAGTGCACGTGCGATCTCGACGCGGCGACGCTCGCCACCGGAGAGGGACGCGCCCGTGTTGGTGCGCAGATGTTCGATCTGCAATTCCTGCAACAGTCCTTCCAGACGCTTCTTGCGGGTATCAAGGGCGAGCGGTTTACCAGCGGCGTCGGTTTGCAATTCGAGAATCACGAGAATGTTGTCTTCCACAGTCAGCTTGCGAAACACCGAGGCTTCCTGCGGCAGGTAGGACAGTCCGAGGCGAGCACGCTGGTGCATCGGCAAATGGGTCAGGCGCATGTTGTCCAGCATGATCTCGCCCTCATCAGCGGAAATCAGGCCGACGATCATGTAGAAACAGGTGGTTTTGCCGGCACCGTTCGGCCCAAGCAGGCCGACCACTTCACCACTGGCGACGTCCAGCGACACATCCGCCACCACATTGCGTGCGAGGTAGCTTTTGTTCAGATGCTGCACCACCAGCTTGCTTTTGCGGGTGTTGGGGTCGGTGGTGGTGAGCGGGGCGCCTGCGATCATTGTTGGGGATTGTTGTGATTATTCTGGACGGGGATTCTTGATTTCGGTGGCCGCTTTCAGCACGGGCTTGAAGGTGAACTTGACGCGTTCGCCCGGCGCGGCCTTTTCACCCTGCTCTTTCCCTTTGGGCTGAATCACCAGCCGCACACGACCCTGCGGATTATTCGGTGTGACCGCACCCTTGCCGGCTTCGACGGTGTAGGACTCGTTGCCGGCGTCGTACACAATCACGTGGCCACGTACTTCCTCGGTTACCTTGCTGCCGTCGAGCCGTTGCAGCACGGCGTTGCCAGTGATGCGTGCGCGCTGGGTGCGATCGTCGTATTCGATCTGACCGCCGCTGGCTTGCGTGTAGAGCTCTTTGGCGGCGCCGTGTGCATCCGGCGGGCTATCGCTTTTCTGGCGCAGATGGGCCGGGCTGCCAGCGGCGGTACCGGTTTGATAACCCTCGGCATCCTGGCGGCTGGTCAGAGTATCGGCTTTGATGACCAGCGTGCCGCGCGTCAACAACACATTACCCTTGAACACATTGGTCTGCTTCAGATCGTCGTAAAACATTTGATCGGACTCGACCGTGGTGGGCTTTTCCTTGTCCGCACGTTCCGCGTACAGGCACGGTGCAGCCAATAGCAGCAGGAACGGTGCACTGGCGAAAAGAGGGAATGGTTTCATGTCGCGATTGTAATTGTTTTTCGGTTCAGGGACGCGTCCACGTCGTGCGTACATCCTCGTGCATTTGCAGCGTGCGTGCGGCCGTATCCATGCGCATGCCGATCCCGGTCATGCTGGAGCTGCCTTGCGTCGCACGTACCGGGTCGCTGCTCAGGATGATTTCTTCATCGTGATGCACCGTGGCCTTTTCGGTGCGGACTTGCAGCGGTCCCTGCTCGGCATCGCCGCTGCGCTCGACCAGTACGTTCGACGAAAGGACGCTGGTGTTGTCATCCGGGTAGTGCACCATGTGCTCGGCCTGCAAACGGTATTCGACCTGGCCCTGGGCACTCAGGCGGTGCAGCAGAAACTGTTCAGCGAAATAGTCGGGTTCGTGCCGGACCGGCTTGGCAGCCGTCGGCTGTCCGAGGCGGGCGCGCTGCGCTAACCAGTAGCTGCCGAGCGCGAGGGTGGCCAGTAGCAGCAGGGCGAGGATGGTGACGATGCGTTCGCGCAGCATGGTTATTCCAGGAAGGATTGATGGATCGCGTCGAGCTTGCCCTGCGCGGCGAGGATGAAGTCGCACACTTCACGCACCGCGCCCATGCCGCCGGACGCCTGCGCCACCCAGTGCACATGCTGTTTGATGAAGGTGCTGGCGGCCGGGACGGTGGTGGCAAAACGTACCCGCGTCAACACCGGCAAGTCGATGATGTCATCGCCCATATAGCCGCATTGATCGGGGCTGATCTGCATCTCCCGGCACAGGTCGAGCAGCGCTGCGCCCTTGGTTTCCTGACCCTGGCGCATCCAGGCGACGCCGAGATCCTGTGCGCGTTTGTCGAGAATCGGCGAGCTGCGGCCGGTGATGATGGCGGTGCGAATACCGGCGCCACTGAGCAGCTTCATGCCGTGGCCGTCGAGCACATGAAATACTTTCAGTGCTTCGCCTGCCGGCCCGTAATAGAGGCGGCCGTCGGTGAGGACGCCGTCGATATCGAAAATCATCACACGCACATCTTGCGCGCGTCGCAGGGCTTCTTGTTGAGAGGCTTCGATGAGGGTGCGATTCATATTACTTTCGCCGCAAACAGGTCATGCATGTTGAGCGCGCCGACCAGCTTGCCTTGATCGAGTACCAGCACTTGATTGACCTTGTGTTGCTCCATCATTGCCACGGCCTCGGCGGCCAATTGCCACGGCGCAATCGTGCGCGGATTGGGTGTCATCACATCGCATACCTTGATGTGGCGGATGTCGTGGCCTTGCTCAATGGCGCGGCGCAAGTCACCGTCGGTGAAGATGCCAATCAAGCGTTCGGCATCGTCCAGCACTGCCGTCATGCCGAGACGTTTGGCAGTGATTTCGAGCAGCGCCTGCGGCAACAGGGCTTGATGATTGATTTTGGGTACGGCAGCGCCGGCCCGCATGACATCGCTGACGTGCGTGAGCAGGCGCCGACCCAGTGTGCCGCCCGGATGTGAGCGCGCAAAATCTTCCTTGCCGAAACCGCGCGCTTCCAGCAGCGCCACCGCCAGTGCATCGCCCAGCGCGAGTGTTGCGGTGGTGCTGGCGGTCGGTGCCAGATTGAGTGGGCAGGCTTCCTTGCTGACGCGCGCATTCAGGTGCAGGTCGGCCAGTTGCGCCAGACTGGAGGTCGGCTGGCCGGTGATGGCAATCAGTTTCGCGCCCATGCGTTTGATCAGTGGCACGATGGTCAGCAGTTCTTGTGTTTCGCCGGAATACGAGAGTGCCAGACAGGCATCGTCGCGCGTGATCATGCCCAGATCGCCATGGCTGGCCTCGGCAGGGTGCACGAAAAATGCGGGCGTCCCGGTGCTGGCCAGAGTGGCGGCGATCTTGCGGCCGACATGGCCCGATTTGCCGATGCCGCTGACGACCACGCGACCGGTGCATTGGAGCAGGCACTGCACGGCGGCGCTGAAGTTGTCGTCGAGCCGCGCTTCGATTTCCAGAATCGCTTCGGCTTCGATGCGCAACACCTCGCGCGCCAGCGCCAGGCTTTGCGCCGGATCAAATGTGGGGAATGCAGTCGGACTCATGATGGCGGGGAAGTATACCCCCGTTCTGCCTTACAATCGGGCTGATTCCCCCAACCCCGCTGTTGCCGCGCTGCCCGCTCCATGACCGGTCTCGAACTCACCTTGCTGCTGTTGCTCGCCGCCGTATCGGGTGTGGTGTTGTTTCGTTATCTCAATCTGCCACCGATCCTCGGTTATCTGACGGCCGGCGTGTTGATCGGTCCGCATGCGCTGGGCTGGATTCCGGCCAGCCGCGAAGGCATGCATCTGGCCGAATTCGGCGTGGTGTTCCTGATGTTTTCGATCGGGCTTGAGTTCAGCCTGCCCAAGCTCAATGCCATGCGCACGATCGTGTTTGGTCTGGGGCTGGCGCAAGTCGGTTTGACGATTGTTTTCACGCAGATGGCCGCGCTGCTGCTGCACTGGTTCGCTCCCGCGTATGGCGTGTCCTGGCAGACCGCGCTGATTCTTGGTGGGGCGTTGGCGATGTCATCGACAGCAGTGGCCAGCAAGCTGCTCACCGAACGGCTGGAGATTGATTCGGCGCACGGCCGCCAGATCATTGGCGTGCTGCTGTTTCAGGATCTGGCCGTGGTGCCGCTCTTGATCATCGCGCCGGCGCTGAGCGCGGGCCCGAATGTGATGCTTGCCCATCTGTCTGTGGCGCTGCTCAAGGCGATCCTGGTACTGGCGTTTTTGCTGGTGCTGGGTCAGCGTCTGATGCGCCGCTGGTTGCATATCGTCGCGGCGCGCCGTTCGCACGAACTGTTCATGCTCAACCTGTTGTTGATGACGCTCGGCCTGGCCTGGGTCACCGAAGTGGCCGGCTTATCGCTGGCGCTGGGCGCATTTCTGGCGGGCATGCTGATTGCCGAACCCGAATACAAGATTCAGGTGGAAGAAGATATCAAGCCGTTCCGACACGTGTTGCTCGGCTTGTTCTTCATCACCATCGGCATGCAGCTCGATCTGCATATCGTTGGTGAACATCTGGGCTGGGTGCTGTTGCTGCTGACGATTCCCGTGTTGTTCAAGTTCGGCCTGATTGTCTTGCTGGCGCGCTTGCTGCACGCGCCGGTGGGGGTGGCGGTGCGTGCCGGACTGTATCTGGCCCCCGCCGGTGAATTTGCTTTCGTGATCTTGAATCAGGCCGCCGATCTGCAACTGGTCAGTCCCTTGATGGTGCAGGCGATTCTGGCGTCGATGGTGTTGTCGATGCTGGCCGCGCCGTTCCTGATCCAGTACAGCGACCGGATCGTGCTGCGGCTGTCGGCGCAGGAATGGATGCTGCAATCGCTGGCCCTGCACAAGATTGCCACGCAGGCGGTGGCGACCGAAAAACACGTGGTGATTTGTGGCTATGGCCGCAGCGGCCAGCATTTGGCGCGTTTGCTGGAGCAGGAAAATATTCCCTACATTGCGCTCGATCTCGACCCCGATCGGGTGCGCGAGGCGACCGCCGCCGGTGAGTCGGTGGTGTATGGCGACGCGGCGCGGCGTGAAGCGTTGGCGGCGGCGGGCTTGAACCGCGCCGCCGCACTGGTCGTCACCTATGCTAATACGCCCTCGGCGATGCGCGTGTTGCACCATGTCAGTCAACTCGCGCCGCAAGTACCCGTGATCGTGCGCACGCACGACGACAACGATCTGGATAAATTACTCAAGGCGGGCGCGACCGAAGTGGTGCCGGAAATCATCGAGGGCAGCCTGATGCTGGCGTCGCATGCCCTGCTGTTGCTGGGGGTGCCGATCAATCGGGTGGTGCGCCAGGTGCGGGAAACCCGCGAAGCCCGTTATGGATTACTGCGCGGTTTCTTTCACGGCGCCGACGACATGGGCCACGATGCGCTGGATCAGGAGTCGGTGCGGCTGCATTCGATCAATTTGCCGGCGGGGGCGGCAGCGGTCGGCCGTACGCTGGGTGAGATTGATTTGGCGGAGGTGATGGTGGAGGTGACCAGCTTGCGGCGGCATGACATGCGCGGCCGCACGCCGAACCTGGACACTTTGTTGCAGACCGGTGATACGCTGGTGCTGCGCGGCACCGCCGAAGCCTTGGCGCTGGCGGAGCAGCGTCTGCTCTAACATCAGATCCGGCTTCAGATCTGGCTACAGGTCCAGTCCACGACGCCTTGCGGGTTGCCGGCGACCACCTGGGCTTCATAGGCACTGGTACCACGGAGGGGGCCTGAGGTGGAGAAGCCATCGTCGTAGGCTTGATCAATCGCCAGCGCGACTTCGTTGGTCAGGTTTTGCCAACACACCCCCGCCGCCGTGGCATTCGCCCAGGATGCAATCCCGAACACATCCAGACGGCTGATGACGACGTTACCGCCAAAGGCATGCAGGGGTGATACTGTGTTTGATCCGGTAATGAAACCGGCCAGGCGTAGGTGATACAGCGCCTGGCATTGTTCCAGCGCAGAATTGGCGGCGCAGGCGGGCACGGCACCGGCCGCGCCGATCAATCCATTGGTGTCGCCGTTGCTGATCGCGACCCCTGGCTGTGCGGTAAACCCGTGATTGGCGGCATCACGGTCGTCACCCGGCAGGGCGCGGTGGCGATCCTGATAGCCTGAGATCGCCGCTGATAAATCGCGGCTGAGGTTGTAAGTGGATTTCACCCGCGAATTGAAAATCAGTTGCTGGCCTCTCAGCACTCCGCCCAGCAGCAAACCGATGATGACCAGCACGATGGCAATCTCGACCAACGTGAAGCCGGTTTGTTTTCTTCCATGGGTTTTATTGGAATAGCGCATCATAGTCGCCTATTGTCCTCGCCTTATATAAGATGGTTTGTACCTTGAATCGGCGCTTTCGCGCAGAGTCTAATTTTTTTACAGCGGCCTGGGCACGGCCTCGGCCTGCGCCCCAACCCCCGGAAAGCTCAAGTGAAAACGCAGCGATTGCGTATCGGGCATGGCTACGGTCAAATCACCGCCTTGTTCGCGCGCCTGCAATCGTGCCTGATAAAGGCCCAGCCCCAGGCCCGCTTTCGAGGTAGTCCAGAAGGGCTCGAACAGGTGCAGCAGCGTGGCCGGATCCGGCACATGGTGGCTGGCCTGGGTGAATCTGATCTGTAACGGATCGCCCGCAGTAATCCCGATCTCCAGCAGCTGCGTCGGGTCGCCGTGATCGGCAAAATTTTTCAGCAGGTTTTCCACAATCGAACTCATTACGCGCGGATCGACCAGCGCCACACCCTTGCCGTGGATTTCGTATTTCAGGCTGTAGGCTTCAGCCAGACCCGCCAGCACTTCGTCAATCTCGATCGCCTGCTTATTCATCGGCTCGATTTCACCGCGCCCCAATCCTGCCAGCAAAGCCTTGCTGCGCGCTTCCATCATCGGCACCACATCCTGCATGCGCTTGACCACCGGGGCGACTGCCTGATTCCAGGGTTCTCCGCCCTGGGGTTGCAGGCGGTTGATATCGCCCATCAGCAGCGACACCAGCTGGATGTAGTTTTTGGCATCGTGGCGCACGAAGGTGAGCGCCTTGGAGGATTGTTCGAGCGCGCTGGAAATGGTGGCGGATTTGATCCATAAATCCATTTGCAGCAGCAGCACGAAAATTTCCCACAGCGTGCCCGCGAAGTAACGCTGTTCGCCGCGCAGACGCTTTTGCCAGATGAAGAGATTGACGCTGATATCGCCCACGATGAGGTTGCGCGTGAGCATTTCCTTGCCTTCACTCAGGTCGGCCAGCGGGCCGAATTGCTCGCTGCGACGCATGCCGAACCATTCATACTCCACCGTCAAGCCGACAAAATGTTTTTGCAGCACCGGCCAGGCTGCCGCTGGCAGGCGCAGGGCATCAAATTCATTCCAGGTATTGGCGTGCAGCAGGGCGAGCGCTTCGTCGCGCACTTTCTGCGCTTCGCTGCGCAGGTACCACAGGGCGAGCATCAGGGTGATGCCCGAGCCTACGGATGCAACCGCAAGCAGTTCAATCCACAGTGTTGGCAGCATCGGGCAGGATCTGTTGACGTTCGATGCCGAATTTTTTCAGGAAGTAATAAACGTTCTCGCGCTTGATGCCGAGCCGGCGCGCGCTTTCGTGGATGTTGAAACTGGTTTCACGCAAGACGCCGCGCACCAGTCGCTCCTCGGCGTCTTCACGGGCGGCTTTCAGGCCGTCGCCGAGGCGTACATCCAGTTGCAGGCGCGACAGACCCTGGCCGCGCAGGTTGATTTCCCGATCGAGAAACAACAGGGCGCGCGTCAGCGCGGCGCCGATTTGCTCGGTGGTCGCCGGTTTGGCGATGAAGTCAAAGGCACCGGCGCGGATCGCCGACAAGGTGGCGCTCTCGTAATCCTGCCCCGATAGCACGATGGTTTTGACCGGGAACGCCTGATGTTGCACGTGATGCAGCAGCGCCAACCCTTCGCGTGTGTCCTGCGGATAGGGCGGCAGCCCGAGATCGAGCAGCATCAGACAGGGCTTGTTGTAGTCAGACAGCCACAGCAGCCCTTCCTCACGGGTGCCCGCCGGATGCGTCATGAAGCCCATGGACTCACCGATACCGCACAGCATCAAACGCAGCGCGGCATCGTCTTCGACAATCAGGAGCGGAAAGGCAGGCTGGGACATGTATAAAATTTTAACAATGTTTGCTTGCGGAAGGAAGCTTTCTTTGCTTGGCGGCTAAATCAGTTAAATCGCCGAATGCAGCACCGCTTGCAAGAGAACAGTCCGAATATTGCCAACAGAAACAAACCGAGCGTGCCGGGAGCCGGGACAGAGGCCACCGCTCGGACAATCGAATGTGCGCCCAGACCTCCAAAGCTGTCCACCGCAAATCCGTCCCACTGCAAGGCGGGATCGAACGGATCAAATGAATGGGTATCCCCGGTGACAACATCGGCCTTGCGTCTCAGGCTATGGTTGGCCGTGGTCGTGAGGCCGCTGCCCCAGGCGCTGCCGGGGTCGAAGCCGATCTGCCCAATCCGGTCCAGCACGATGCCCCCGCGCAACAACACGAGCGCATCGTTGCCGTTGAAGGAAAGGCCACCACTGGTTTGATCTGCCAATGCCAAAACAGCCGCCGCAGCGGAAGAGTGGCTCAAGACAAAAGTTTGTCCGGCCGCCATGGCGCCGGTCAGGCTGATGGTTTGGCCCGCGACAGTATTGCCGTTGAAATAAATCTGGATCTGGTACCCGTCTGCGCCGAGATCCAGCGACACAGAATCCGCGTTGAACAACTCGATGGCCTTGTTGTTCGAAGAGCCCTCGACATATTCCGAAAAGATGACCCCGGCCTGGCTATTGCATGTGCTGAAAATAGCGGCAAAGCACACCGCCCACTGTGCGTACAGTTGCATATTGATCTCCCTGATCTGCCTGCTTAAGGTTTGGGTGCTGTTGCCCCAACCATGGTTGCGATTTAGTTACTTTTTGTGCAGCGACGCTATTCCAACAAAACGGTAAAAACTTGTCAATATGTTTTGCTGCATTAAATAGGGTCAGACTCCATTTAATTCTTTGTTATGATCCAGCCACTTCCCGAGGTGGCTGTGGCACGACTTCCCCGACTATTTCTCCCCGATTGTCCCCAGCATGTGATCCAGCGCGGCAATAACCGCATGGAGATTTTTCGTGCGCGAGAGGATTATCAGCAGTTCATTCAGTGGCTTGGCAGCGCGGCGCAGGAGTATGGCGTGCAGATTCATGCCTATGTGTTGATGAGCAACCACCTGCATCTGCTGGCCACGCCGAAGGATGATCAGGCGTTGGGGCGGATGATGCAATCGGCCGGGCGGCGCTATGTGCAGTACTTCAATAACCGCTACGACCGTACCGGCACCCTGTGGGAAGGGCGTTATCGGGCAACGCTGGTGGAGAGCACCCGTTACTTCATGGTGTGCAGCCGCTATATCGAACTGAATCCGGTTCGGGCCGGACTGGTGGCCGATCCTGCGCAGTATCCCTGGTCAAGCTATCAGGGAAATGTGGGCTTAAGTCAGGACTTGCTCTTGACGCCGCACCAGGAATACTGGGCTTTAGGCAATACGCCGTTTGACCGGCATGCGGCTTACAGGGCTATCGTGGCGCAGGGGTTGGGGCAAAGTGAGGTGGATCTGATCCGCCAGCAGACCAACAAGGGCTGGGCGCTGGCTTCGCCCGATTTTGTCGAGAAGGCCGACCCGCTGGCGAGCCGACGGATGGTACAAAAGCCCAAGGGAAGGCCGTACTCGAAGGCAAAACCCGTCAAATAGGCGCTCTGCGCCTCGTCATTCCTGCGCAGGCAGGAATCCAGTGTCTTTGCAGTTCATAGTCCTAGGCTCCTGCCTGCGCAGGAGCGACGGCCCTCCTAGAATCGACTCTGTCCCCATTTAATTC
>OBEQ011597633.1_pt1 | contig 11227 bp, 10 predicted proteins | sample 1670901 | NCBI WGS metagenome assembly OBEQ01 (sample SAMEA104232315, study PRJEB22302) | groundwater metagenome | biome: forest; feature: aquifer; material: groundwater | place: USA | collected 2011-08-07 | depth 5.4 m | reverse complement strand
GCGCCTATCACCAATAAGTGCACTTATCTAAGATCCCTGAGTCTGCGGAGAAGTCAAATTTTCAACCAACGTCTTGCTGATTTAATCGAGAATCTCTTAAACCTAGAAAACGTTAGTTGAATGCAACTCGTCTAGCTAAAACGGAATGTCATCGTCAAAGCTATCAAACCCTGCAGGGGCAGGTGCCATGCTTGGGCTTGGGCTGGAAGAAGTAGCCTTCTGCGATGGCTGCTGCTGAGGTGCATGATCGTAATTAGCTGAGGATGGCGCAGCAAAACTTTCATCTTGTTGTCCACCACGCGCATCTAACATTTGCATTTCAGTGGCGATTATTTCAGTGGTATAACGCTTGACGCCATCTTGTTCCCATTGTCGGGTTTTCAGTGAACCCTCAACATAGACTTTAGATCCCTTGCGTAAATATTCTCCCGCAATTTGTCCCAGCCGATAAGTACCGCGATCACGAAAGACGACTCGATGCCATTCTGTGCGATCTTGCATCTGGCCAGTTTGTTTGTCTTTCCACGATTCAGAAGTGGCGACCGTAACATTGGTCACCGCACCACCATCAGGAAAGTAGCGTGTATCCGGGTCCGCTCCACAATTACCAATTAAGATCACTTTATTTACGCCACGTGCCATGTCGGCCTCCTGTTTTTAAATCTCTGTAAGCTATACGTCTCGAAAAGCTTATATTTAATCCATTAAAAATGGTGCTCTTGCTCCAAGGTATCGAGTGTACTATGAATAAAAAGGGACAGCTACATCCCCCGTCGGGTGATTTCTCAGAGCGCAAATTGCTTAAGCGATGAACTGTCTAACTCGAGATCATCGACTTTGAGATACGCGATTTTTTGGTCAATAACCAGCACTTCTTTAACGCCTTTTAATTGTTGCAGGCGACGGGTGATGTCGCTATCTCTGTGCGGCTCGGCAATGCGGAGGGTGATATTACTGAGATAGTTGGGTGACTTCATGGTTAAAGCAATCAGCATCCAAACACCAATGACTAGAGCACAGGCCATATAAATCGACTCGGCGCCATAATGCTGCGCTAGCCAACCACCACTCACACCACCACAGAAAGCGCCGAAAAACTGGCTGCTCGAATAGAGCCCCATGGCTGTCCCTCGCCCTCCTGAAAATGCGAGCTTACTCACCAATGAGGGCAAAGTGGACTCTAATAAATTAAATGCCGTAAAGAAAAGCAAGAAGCTGAGTATTATCACATTAGGGCTGGCAAGGCTCGCCGACATAACGCCCAAAGAAATAGCCAGCAAGAGAATGGCACCAACGAATACCGCTTTCATTTTGCGCCTTTTTTCTCCAATGATAATAAATGGCAGCATCGCAAGAAAAGACACGATCATCACGGGGAGATACAGCTTCCAGTGTTCATTGCCGGTTAGGTGCAAGTTATTTTTGATGGTTAACGGAAATACCACAAAGCAGGCCATCAAACAGAAATGTAGAATGAATACGCCTATATTCAGACGGAACAGTTGTGTGTCATACAATGCACGTTTAAACAGTTTAGGAATGGTGCCAGCATCGCCGTGAACCTGTGGCGTACTGTGGGGAGTTGGCACCAACCACTGGGTGATGGCCATGGCGACAACTGCCAAGATAGCTATTACATAAAAAACGCCATTTAACCCACCGAAAACCCCGCTTATCATGGGTCCGATTATCACCGCCACTGAGAAGGCAATACCCACACTAACACCGATACTCGCCATCGCTTTGGTGCGGTTCTGCTCCTGGGTCAGATCCGACAAGAGCGCCATCACAGTACTGGATATGGCCCCACCACCTTGTAACAATCGCCCCAAAATAACGGTATAGATATCATCGGCTAAAGCAGCGACCAAACTACCGAACAAAAAAAGCGCCAAGCCAATAAAAATCACCGGTTTGCGGCCTATCTTATCTGACAGAATACCAAAAGGAATTTGCAGTAGCGCCTGGCTAAGCCCATACACCCCTATGGCTACACCGATAAGCAGTGGTGAACTGTGCGGTAGCGTATCTACATTCAATGCGAGAATAGGCAAGACCATAAACAGGCCCAGCATGCGAAAAGCATACAATGTAGCAAGAGAAGCCACTGCTCGCCGCTCTAATAATGTCATTCCCGTTAAATCTGCCACACTACATCCTCAAATTGATTAAGCATTTTTTCGTTCACTGAACGCACTATTTTATCAGCTCTAGCCTGGTAATAAAAATAAACCTGATCTCAGCTTCCGTTAATATTCACGCTCACAGACCATTAAAACGCTATTAAGACAACGGCAATTACTCTTTTCTCAATTTTCATCAGCAAACTAGAAAGATTATACTTGCGGGTTCAGTTCAATTTGTTTGTATGGAAAGATGTAATGGATACGATTGTCGTCCGCGGTGCTAAAACCCACAATCTCAAAAATATAGACCTCGATATTCCCCGAGATAAGCTTATTGTCATTACGGGACTTTCCGGCTCAGGAAAATCTTCGCTGGCGTTCGATACTCTCTACGCCGAGGGGCAGCGACGTTACGTCGAATCACTCAGCACCTACGCGCGCCAGTTTCTGTCTGTGATGGAGAAGCCCGATGTCGTTCATATTGAAGGCTTGTCTCCCGCTATTTCTATAGAACAAAAATCAACCTCTCACAATCCGCGCTCCACCGTTGGCACTATCACGGAGATTTACGATTACTTGCGATTGTTATTCGCGCGAGCTGGTACTCCGCAATGCCCTGAGCACGGCTTACCACTTGAAGCCCAGACTGTGAGTCAAATGGTCGATCAGGTTCTTGCCCTGCCAGAAGGCACCAAACTGATGTTGGTGGCGCCCCTCATTCGAGAGAGAAAGGGCGAACATCTGCATGTCTTTGAAGAACTCAAAACACAGGGATTTATCCGTGCGCGAATCAATGGCATTGTGGTCGATATCGATGATGCGCCCGCATTGGATAAAAATAAAAAACACACCGTTGAAGTTGTTATTGATCGTTTTAAAGTTAAGCCAGACATCAGCCTTAGATTGGCAGAATCGTTTGAAACCGCTTTGCAGCTCGCCGACGGCTTGGCCGCTATCAGTTACATGGAAGAAGATGCCGAAGAGATTTTATTTTCCGCCAAATTCGCCTGTCCAATATGCGGTCACAGTATCGATGAACTCGAACCCAGAATGTTTTCCTTTAATAACCCTGCAGGTGCTTGCCCGAGCTGTGATGGCCTAGGCGTGAAGCAATATTTTGATACTGATCAAATTGTCCAACACCCTGAAGCAAGTCTTGCCGAAGGCGCCGTTAGAGGTTGGGACCGCCGCAATGTGTACTATTTTCACCTGCTGAATTCGCTGGCCGAGCATTACGATTTTTCGATTGATACGCCGTTTAAAAAGTTGAAGAAAAAACATCAAAACATTATTTTGCAGGGCAGCGGCAGTGAAAAAATTAGTTTTAGCTACATCAACGATCGCGGCGATATAGTCAATCGAACCCATAGCTTTGAAGGCATTATCCCCAATATGGAAAGGCGTTACCGCGAGAGTGAATCACAAATGGTTCGCGAGGAACTGGCTAAATACCTTTCCGCGCAATCATGTCCGGATTGCGAGGGTACCCGTCTTAAAAAAGAAGCTCGTCATGTATTTATCAAAGAAAGAAATCTGCCGTCCATTACCAAATTGCCCGTCGGTGACGCGTTTGACTACTTCAACAAATTAAAACTGCAAGGCAAACAGGGAAAAATTGCCGAAAAAATTCTCAAAGAGCTCCAGGCACGGTTGAAATTTCTGGTCGACGTTGGTCTCAATTATCTGACTCTCGACCGCAGTGCCGAAACACTTTCCGGCGGCGAGGCGCAGCGCATTCGATTGGCTAGTCAGATCGGTGCAGGTCTTGTAGGAGTTATGTATATTCTCGATGAACCTTCTATTGGCTTACATCAGCGGGACAATGACCGCCTGCTCAAAACATTGACCCATCTGCGCGATATCGGCAACACCGTAATTGTCGTCGAACACGACGAGGAAGCAATCAGACTTGCCGACTATGTGATTGACATCGGCCCCATGGCCGGCATTCACGGCGGTGAAGTAGTAGCAGCGGGCACACTGGATAAAATTCTCAATTCACCTAAATCGATCACTGGCCAATATTTATCGGGCAAAAAATTTATTAAAGTTCCCGCCACACGGCTAACTGCAGCTCCCGATAAAATGATTAAACTGACCGGGGCAAGTGGAAATAATTTGCAAAACGTCAACCTTGCCGTGCCCATCGGGTTGATGACATGTATTACAGGCGTCTCCGGCTCCGGAAAATCGACGCTGATCAACAGCACTTTATTTCCCATCGCAGCAACAACTCTCAATGGCGCTAGCACACTGAAACCCGCACCTTACCTCGCTATCAGTGGAATCGAACTGCTAGACAAATGTGTCGATATAGACCAGAGCCCGATTGGTCGGACACCCCGCTCTAACCCCGCGACCTACACAGGAATATTCACACCGGTTCGTGAACTATTCGCTGGGACACAGGAGGCGCGTTCTCGCGGCTACAAGCCAGGACGTTTCAGCTTTAACGTAAAGGGCGGGCGCTGTGAAGCATGTCAGGGTGATGGCGTCATCAAGGTGGAAATGCATTTTCTGCCTGACATCTATGTGCCCTGCGATGTATGTAAAAGTAAACGCTACAATCGCGAAACACTGGAGATACGTTACAAGGGTAAATCGATTCACGAAGTATTGGATATGACAGTGGAAGATGCACGGGCATTTTTCGATGCAGTTCCCGTGATTGCGAATAAATTACAGACCCTTATCGATGTTGGACTGAGTTATATTCGTTTGGGACAATCTGCGACTACCTTATCTGGGGGTGAAGCACAAAGAGTAAAGCTCTCGCGCGAGCTGTCTAAACGCGATACCGGAAAAACATTGTATATTCTCGATGAACCAACAACAGGTTTACATTTTTACGATATCCAACAATTGCTGAATGTGTTGCATCGACTGCGAGATCACGGCAATACAATCGTTGTGATCGAACACAATCTGGATGTGATCAAAACAGCGGATTGGGTTGTCGACCTGGGGCCGGAAGGTGGCAGTGGAGGCGGGCAAATTATTGCAAGTGGAACGCCTGAGCAAGTGGCAAAAAGCAAAGGATCGCACACAGGCAGATTTTTGAAAAAAATACTGCCTTAAAATCGTAGAGTAGTGCTTGGCAAGTTTTATAGAAAGATCGTAGGGTGCAATAAGCAAAGCGCTGCACCCTACGGTCTATGCTGTTGAATCAGCTAATCGACTTCGCCAAACAAGAAGGCTGCCGTACTAACTACTTATTATCATTAAACCTAGAAAACTCAGTTGGACCCGTAGCGAGGGAGGCTAATACCGTGAAGATGCGGAAATTTTTCTCTATTTTTAGACGATAGCGTGGTCACTCGCACGGTGAGTTTAAAAATGGAGATAAATTTTTGCAGATTCACGGTATTAGGTTTCCGCAGTAGGGTTAAACTGAGTTTTCTAGGTTGAACACAGCATTGGCTGCATTCACAGCTTTGCCACTGTTAATCGGCGCACCCATGCTCGACAAAACATTATCTAATGCATTTAGACACAACAGAACGTTTTTCTTGTTACTGGCAAACCCCATCAAACCAATGCGCCATACTTTGCCGGCTAACACACCAAGTCCAGCGCCAATTTCTAAACTATAATCTTCCAAGAGTACTTTTCTAACTGCGGCTTCATCAACACCGGCAGGAATGGTTACAGCATTCAATTGGGGCAATCTATCTGCGGCATCAACAACAAATGAAAGTCCCATCGCTTCAACACCCGCAGCCAATGCCAGGTGGTTATCGCGGTGACGCTGCCAAGAATTTTCCAATCCCTCTTCGTGCAACAATACTAAAGCTTCGTGCAGAGCATAAAGGGTATTTACCGGTGCAGTGTGATGATAAGCGCGCTTGACGCCTTCGCCCCAGTATCCCATCACCAAATCCATATCTAAGAACCAACTCTGACATTTTGATTTTCGCGCTTTAATAGTTTCTATCGCTTTATCACTAAAACTGACCGGCGAAATACCTGGAACACAAGAGAGGCATTTTTGCGTGCCGGAATAAATCGCATCAATTCCCCAGCCATCCACATCCAATTCGATGCCGGCTACCGACGTCACAGCATCAACAATACTGAGACAATCATGTTTTTGCGCCATGGCGCAAAGTGATTTGGCATCAGAAGCGGCGCCGGTAGATGTCTCCGCATGGACAAAGGCTAATATTTTTGCATCGGGATTGGCAGCCAGTGCGTCTTCAACTTTTTGTAGATCAACCGCTTTACCCCACGCATCTTCGACCATGATTGCGGTAGCACCAGCGCGTTGAACATTTTCTTTCATCCGTCCGCCGAACACGCCATTCTGACAAACAATGACTTTGTCGCCCGGCTCAACCAAATTTACAAAACAAGCTTCCATACCTGCGGAACCGGGAGCAGATACAGGAATGGTTAATTTATTTTTGGTTTTAAATGCATATTGAAGTAAAGATTTGACCTCATCCATCATCGCGACAAACTCTGGATCAAGATGGCCGATAATGGGCCGCGACATGGCTTGTAACACACGCGGGTTAATGTCTGAAGGACCCGGTCCCATTAATGTGCGAATTGGGGGATGGAAAGATTTTGTCATTTTCTCTACTCCTCTTTTAGTTCCAGTGCTTTTTTCAAAACCCAAAAGTAAATTTAAAAATAGTAGATCCCAAAACGAAAAACACCGGGCTAACCCGGTGTTTAAACATCAGAATCTACTAACTATTCGTCATCAGAATCATCAGTATCTACTTGTGGTCTATCAACTAGCTCCACATAAGCCATAGGCGCGCTATCTCCAGCACGCAGACCACATTTAAGAATCCTGATGTAACCGCCGGGGCGGCTTTCGTATCTTGGACCCAATTCGCCGAAAAGTTTGCCTACAGCTTCTTTGCTGCGGGTTCGAGAGAAAGCCAAACGCCGATTGGCAATTGAATCAGTCTTTGCCAAAGTAATCAGTGGTTCAGCATAACCTCTAAGTTCTTTTGCTTTTGGTAAGGTTGTTTTAATCAGCTCGTGCTCCACCAAAGAGACTGTCATATTGCGAAACATCGCTTTACGATGAGCACTTGTTCTGCTTAATTTACGGCCTGAATTACGATGGCGCATTTCACTATATCCTTCAAAACCATATTGCTATCACAGCAATATTTTAATTTACATCTTTGCGCTACGCTTTATAGACTTGATTATGTGTATGCAGTCTATTTAAAAACGATAACGTGATTAATTATTTAGCTTTATTTTTTTCACTTTTTTTGAATTGCTGAATTTCAATTTCACAAGTCTTATTCAATACTACAAATAGATTTCTTGTAATTTTAAAACACTCAATCAATTCTATCTTTCAATCTATCAACATCATTCTTTGGATTTCACTCGTTCAACCTGATCGCAACGATCTTTCGATCACGCAGTTAAACGAGTGCAATCAAAATATTAAAGCGAAGATTTTTCGTCTTTCTTTAAACTCGCTGGCGGCCAGTTATCCAATCTCAAGCCTAACGACAAGCCTTTGGAAGCCAAAATATCTTTAATCTCAGTTAGCGATTTTTTACCAAGATTAGGTGTTTTCAACAACTCAACCTCAGTGCGCTGAATAAGATCGCCAATATAATAGATGTTTTCAGCTTTCAAACAATTCGCCGAACGAACTGTCAACTCAAGATCATCAACTGGGCGCAGTAAAATTGGATCAATTTCTTCTTCGACTTCTACTGGCTCAGACTCTTTTTCGCTTTCAAGATCTACAAACACAGCAAGCTGTTGTTGTAGTATCGTAGCTGCGCGGCGAATAGCTTCTTCAGGATCCAAAGTTCCATTCGTTTCAATGTCTAACACGAGTTTGTCTAAGTCGGTTCTTTGCTCAACACGAGCGCTCTCGACATTATAAGATAATCGACGAACTGGGCTATAAGTGGCGTTTAACTGCAATTTGCCAATTGTTCGTGTTTCATCTTCTTCATTATGGCGAGAATCAGCCGTTTCGTAGCCCCTACCTCTGGCCACAGTGATACGCATGTTGATCGCACCATTTTCATTAAGCTGTGCAATCACATGTTCTGGATTCTTTATTTCCACATCGTGATCTAATTGAATATCAGCAGCAGTCATCAAACCCGGACCCTTTTTGGAAAGGATCAACACCGCCTTGTCTTTGCCATGCATAACTACGGCAAGGCCCTTGAGATTCAGCAATATTTCAATGACGTCTTCTTTAACACCTTCAATAGCGCTGTACTCATGCAGTACACCGTCTATTTCAACTTCTGTAACAGCACAACCAGGCATCGAGGAAAGTAATATCCGCCGCAGCGCATTTCCTAGTGTATGACCAAAGCCACGCTCTAATGGCTCCAGTGTTACTTTAGCTCTAGTAGTGGATACCTCATGAACATCAATAACACGTGGGGTCAAAAATTCTGTTACTGCACTCTGCATATAAAATCCCCGTAGTAGATTTATCCCTTACTTAGAGTAAAGCTCGACAATTAGGTTTTCATTAATATCCGCTGTTAAATCGGCACGCTCAGGCAAAGATTTATACACACCTTCCATTTTCTGAGCATCGACTTCGATCCACTCGGGTGCAGGTCGTTGTGCAGCAAACTCTAGAGCTGCCTGAATACGTAACTGCTTCTTAGCTTTTTCTCTAATGCTGATCGTATCTCCAGCACTAACGCTATATGAAGCAATATTGACTGTTTTTCCATTCACTAAAACAGCTTTATGAGAAACTAACTGACGTGCTTCCGCACGTGTCGAACCAAACCCCATCCGATAGATAACATTATCTAATCGACTTTCAAGCAGCTGAAGTAGATTTTCTCCAGTTGCACCTTTGAGTCTTGCAGCTTCTTTATAGTAGCTACGGAATTGCTTTTCAAGTATGCCGTAAATTCGGCGCACCTTTTGCTTCTCTCTTAATTGCACGCCGTAATCTGAAAGGCGGCCGCGTCTAACACCGTGCTGACCGGGTGCAGTGTCGGTTTTGCATTTACTATCAAGTGCGCGAACACCACTTTTAAGAAATAAATCGGTTCCTTCGCGACGGGAAAGCTTACATTTTGGTCCAATATATCTAGCCATGACTCAAACTCCTTAAACTCTACACACGACGTTTCTTTGGTGGACGGCAACCGTTGTGGGGAATTGGAGTCACATCGGTAATATTAACTATCTTGTAGCCGCAATTGTGTAAAGCTCTTACTGCAGACTCTCTGCCTGGACCAGGTCCTTTTACTTGGACGTCAAGATTTTTAAGGCCATATTCTTGTGCCGCAGTTCCAGCTTTCTCTGCAGCAACCTGAGCAGCAAATGGTGTGCTTTTACGCGAACCTCTGAAACCTGAGCCACCGGATGTAGCCCAAGATAAGGTGTTGCCTTGGCGATCAGTGATAGTGATGATCGTGTTATTAAATGAAGCGTGAACATGAGCAATGCCATCAACAACAGTCTTCTTAACTTTTTTACGAGGGCTCTTTGCAGTACTTGGCTTAGCCATAAATTTTTCCTCTTTGTCTTCGCAAACAATGTAGCTTTCGATACAGGACGTTAGCGAAGCTGTTTAACAAAACGCTAGCTGGATCTGTAGATCTTACTAAAATTTTGAATATATTATTTTCGGATAGGCTTGCGTGGGCCTTTACGAGTTCGCGCATTGGTTTTAGTGCGCTGGCCTCTTAATGGCAGGCCTCTGCGATGACGAATTCCTCGATAGCAGCCAAGATCCATAAGACGTTTGATGTTCATGGATATCTCTCTTCTCAAGTCGCCTTCTACAGTGAGTTTTGCAACCTCACCTCGAATAGCATCCATCTGCTCTTCCGACAGAGTAGAGACCTTATGAGATTCAGGCACGCCAACAGCAGCACAGATCTCTTTTGCTTTAGTTTTTCCAATCCCGTAAACATACGTTAGAGAGATAACAGTGTGTTTGTTATCTGGTATGTTTACACCTGCTATACGGGCCATTCTATTCTCCGTAGTTTCAATAACTTAACTGTAACTTTTATACTACCAATTTTTAAGGCAGCGCAGAATAACGCTTGGCGGCCTACAAATCAACCCTGATACGTTGTTCTAATTTTTCGATCTCTACTATTGAGAAGATCTAACACAACTTATCGCTATTGTTATCCTTGTCTTTGCTTGTGGCGCGGTTCGCTCTTACAAATAACACGAACTACTCCCTTGCGACGAACCACTTTGCAGTTACGGCAAACTTTTTTAACTGATGCACGAACTTTCATCTTAAACTCCAAGTAACATCTAATTGCGGGTTACGCCACTTGCACCATAACCCTTTAAATTGGCCTTTTTCATGATGCTGTCATATTGCTGCGACATCAAATGTGATTGAACTTGCGCCATAAAATCCATCACCACTACGACGACGATCAACAAAGAAGTTCCACCCAAGTAAAAAGGAACATTTGCAACCACTACCAATGCTTGGGGCAATAGGCAGACAGCAGCCATATATGCAGCACCAAATATCGTCAATCTTGTCAGTACGCCATCAATATAATTTGCTGACTGCTCGCCAGGTCGTATCCCCGGAATAAATGCACCTGAACGCTTAAGATTATCTGCCACATCTTTGGGGTTAAACATCAGAGCTGTATAGAAAAAGCAGAAAAATACTATCAGTACAGTAAACAATATTATGTTAAGCGGTTGACCAGGTCCTATCATCAGAGATAACTCCTGCAACCATTCCATACCTTCTGTTGATTGCCCTACCCACTGACCGATCGATGCTGGGAAAAGCAATATGCTGGAAGCAAAAATAGCCGGAATAACCCCCGCCATATTTACCTTTAAAGGCAAATGGCTCGATTGCGCCTGATACATTCTGCGTCCCTGTTGACGCTTAGCATAATTGATAGTGATTCTGCGCTGACCACGTTCAATAAACACAATAAATCCGATGACAGCTATGGCTATAATCGCAATCACCAGTAACGCCAATACGCTCAACTCGCCTTGACGTGCCTGTTCTACGGACTGCAGAATCGCCCTTGGTATTCCTGCAGCAATTCCCGCAAATATCAGCATGGAAATACCATTCCCTATGCCTCTCTCGGTGACCTGCTCTCCAAGCCACATCATAAAAATCG
>OBEQ010425381.1_pt1 | contig 11227 bp, 13 predicted proteins | sample 1670901 | NCBI WGS metagenome assembly OBEQ01 (sample SAMEA104232315, study PRJEB22302) | groundwater metagenome | biome: forest; feature: aquifer; material: groundwater | place: USA | collected 2011-08-07 | depth 5.4 m | reverse complement strand
TTATCCCCACGACCTGGACCGAAACGGGTGCCGGTGCCTACGGGGAATGGAATCTTGCCGGCGATCTGCGTCTGCGCTACGAAGGGTATGTGGTCAACGGGCTCAACAATAAGATCTCTGCGACGACCGGAGGGCTCCGAGATGCTCGGGGGTCCTTCGGCAGCGACAACAACAACGACAAAGCGTTGGTGGGTCGCCTCTCGGTGTCTCCAGGTCCCTGGCTGGATGTGGGGCTGGCTGGCTATACGGGGGAGTATGATAAGCAGCAGCATCGCATCAACGGGGCCGCGCTTGATTGGGTGACGAAATACGGTCCGGTAGAGCTCCTTGGCGAGGCGGCCCTCTTCAATCTCCAACGGGGGTTCACCAACTCGGGCGCCGTCGTGCCGGACCGTCTCTGGGGCACGTACGTCGAAGGGCGCTACCACTTCTGGCCCGCGTGGTTATCGAACACGTTTCTGGGTCGAGGATTCAAACATCCCCGGCTGACCGGCACGCTTCAATACGACCATGGGGTCATCGATCAGTTCAGCAACGTGGCGAACGCTGGGACGTTGACCTCGGATCGCCTGACCTTCGGGCTCAACTATCGGCCGATCGAGGACTTCGTGCTGAAGCTTGATTACGAGATCAACAATGGCAATCTGGAGCGCGGCCGTTCAGATGGGTTGATCGCCGCCGCCGCGCTGAGTTTTTAGCCGGGGGGTCATGCGTGCACGTCTTCGCTCGTGGCTTCTGCTTGCCAGCGCGCTCGTCCTGGGATGGACCACTGAGGCGCGGGCGAAAGTGTACCTCACACGCGAGGAGGCCACGCGGCTAGCCTTCGGACTTTCGGCAACCGTGTCCGAAGAACGCCGTGCGCTGAGTCCTCAAGTCCGTACCGCCATTGAGCGGCGACTGGGCCGCCCGGTTCCGGAGGAAGCGTTCACGTTCTATGTCGGCCGGTCGGCAGACAGCACGCAAGGATATGGCGTGGTGCTGGAAGAAATGGGAAAACATGAGCCGATCACGTTTTTTGTGGCCATCACGCCGGACGGCCATGTGAAGGACGCGCTGGTATTGGAGTATCGCGAGTCGCGGGGGGGCGAGGTGCGGCAGAACGGATTTCTCAAGCAGTACGTTGGCAAAACCAGCCAAGATCCGATGGAATTGGATCAGGATATTACGCCGATGACCGGCGCGACGATTTCCGCACGCGCTATTTCAGACGGCGTCAAGAAGGCGCTCACTATCTGGGAGGCGTTCTACAAGCAATGAGGTGGGTTCGACATGCCCGGTACCGCATGGGGACCATCTGGGAAATGGCGGTGTGGGCCTCGAACCGTGCCCAAGCGTTGGACGCGTTGGATGGCGCCTTCAGCGAACTGATGCAACTGGAGCGACTGATGAGCCGCTTCCTGCCGGAGAGCCAGGTGAATCACCTGGCGGGCGCAGCAGGTCGAAGCCGAATTCCCATTGATCCAGCCCTCTGCGACGTCCTCTTGCTCGCGCAAGCGGTCGCCGTCCTGAGTGGCGGAGCCTTGGATGTGACGAGTGGTCCGCTCGTGAAGCTTTGGGACCACGCGCAAGCCGCGGGAGTGTTGCCGACGATGTGTGCGCTGCGCGCCACGATGACGCGAGTGGACTATCGGGCATTGATGATCGACCGCGCGCAGTCGATGGCGGGCTTATTGCGAGCCGGCATGTCGCTCGACCTGGGTGCGATTGGCAAAGGGTTTGCCGTGGATCGTGCCGTGGCCTGGTTGAACGCCAAGGGGTATCAGCACGGATGGGTCAACGCCGGTGGGAACATCCGATTCCTCGGTCCCTGGAGTGGCAAGGTCGCGGTGCGCGACCCGCGCCAACCCGACCAAGTCCTCTTGCGATTGTCCGTTGAGGATGGTGCTGTCTCCACCTCCGCCAACTATGAACGGAGCCGGCAGATCGGCGCTCGACGGTACGGACACCTGCTTGATCCGCGCACCGGATGGCCTGCCTCAAGCAGCGTGAGTGTGACGGTGCTGGCCCCATCCGCAGCGCTGGCAGATGCCTGGTCAACCGCCCTGTTCGTCTTAGGACCTCATCGGGGTCAATTAATCTGCGAGGGCCTGCGCGACGTCCACGCCCTGTGGTGTGTGAGTGCGGGCGATCAGCTGGAGGTGCTGATGACGCCGGGGCTTAACAATCGCTGCTGGGAAGCACTGCCGGCAGATGAGGAACCGACCGATGCCGATATGGCGATGGCGTGAGGCGAGGACCACCACTCGCCTGCTCGCGACCGCGTTCTATGTGGCGATGGCCACGGGATATGTGGTGGCCCTGTTGAATGCCCGGGTCAAGACCGGGGGAACGGTCACAGGGTTGATCAGCCATTATCGTGGGACCAGCGACGGTTCGGCCTATCCCAAAGAACCCGCCGAATTGATTGAGGTCGCACACGCCCACGGATTCAGCGTCCCGCTCATGTACCTCGTCCTGGGTGGCCTCTTCCTGGGCACCGAGCTTCGCGAGGCGTGGAAACGGTGGTGGACGATCGTCCCGTTCGTCGGCGTCTTGATTGACCAAGTGGCGCCGTGGCTGATCCGTTACCATGCCGCGGGGTGGGCGTGGCTGATGCTTGGTGGACATGGGCTTTCGGGGTTAGCCTTCCTGGTCCTCATCGGCGTTCCGCTCAAAGAGATGTGGGCACGACCGAACGGCGTAACACGTGTGGCAACCGTGAGGAGCACATGACGGTCGAACCAATTCATCAGCAGTGGTTGCTCGGGCTGTTGGCGGGTGGGACGATCTTTTTGGGGCTGCCGGTCGCGCGGCTGCGCGCGGTCAGCACCAAGACCAAGGGGTTCCTCAACGCGATGTCCACCGGGATCCTCATCTTCCTGCTCGTCGAGATGGCCGGCCATCTGTTGGAGGACATCGAGGAGCTGATCGAAGGCGCCGTCGGGCGCCACATCCCCCTGACCGACGCCTACCGCTCAGGCGGACTGTTCGCTCTGGGCTTTTCGCTTGGGCTACTGGGGCTGGTCTATTTCGAGCGGCGCTACCTGGGCGGCGCCAAGAACGGCATCGCCCCCAAGACGCGCGCCACACAGCTCGCCATGATGATCGCCATCGGCCTGGGCCTGCATAACTTCAGCGAGGGGCTGGCCATCGGCCAGGGATACGCCGGCGGCGCGATGCGCCTGGCATGATTGTTAGCCATCGGCTTCGCCCTCCATAACGCCACCGAAGGATTTGGCATTGCCGCGCCCCTCTCCGGCCACCAGGTCAGCTGGAAGTTCCTGCTGGGCGCGGGCCTGGTGGCTGGCGGCCCGACGTTCCTCGGTACCATCGTCGGAAGCTGGTGGGCCAACAAAGCGTTCGAGGCATTCTGCCTGGCGCTGGCCTCCGGCACGATCCTCTACATCGTTGGAGAGCTGTTGCACCTGGGACGCCAACTGAAAGAAGAAGCGGTCATCGGCATCGGGCTGCTGACGGGGTTCTTCGTCGCCGTCATCACTGATTTCGTGTTGATCGCCGCGCTCACGCAAAGCACTCCCACCGGCGCCGCCTACGAGTCGCGCTACTACGTCGAGGAGGTCGGGGAGCACCGGGCGCGCCATGGCGGCCAGTTCGGCGATGCCGACGATCTCTATCACTACGAGCTCGTGCTGGATGAGCCCAATCAGCTGCGGCTGTACGTCAACGACGAGCGCAACCGTCCACTCAACGTCCGGTTGCTCCAGGGTCGCTGGACACTGGAGCCGGACCAGGCGCATCCCGTGACCGGCAACTTCACTCCGTCCATTGACGGGGCTTATTTCTCGGCGACGCTGCCGGCCTTGACCCACGATCCCGTCCATGTGGAAGTCACCGTGCAAAAGGGGTCGCTCTGGGTTCCGATGGAATTTTTCCTGCTTCGCTCCTCTTAACACCGCTCTCCGGATTCGGTACACTACTAGCATGTTCACCGGGCTGTTGCTGATCGCGCTGGGAGTGCTGATCGCGCTGTTCCCGCAGATCGTGGTGGCCATGGTCTCCGGCTTCTTCATGATGCTGGGGCTTGGCTTGTGCATCGCCAGTTGGCGGATGCGCCGTCTTCGTCGGCAGGGCGCCTCGTCGTTCATGAACTGGATCATCCGATTCTAACGCGAAGGGGCACGATGGCCAAGCCTCAGCGGGTGCTCGTCGTGTACAAAAAGAGCGCCTACCAGCTCCAGGTGCTGGAGCGCAAGGACCGCAGGCTGCTCGCCCTGCTTCGCAAGCGCCATCCGACCCTGGTGGACATGCGCCAGGCGCATGCGGTCCACCAGGCCACCCTGCGCGCCCTGGTCGAGATCCTCAAACAGCTTCCGGTCCGGTATGAGCTCGTGTATCGGGCCCGCCTCAAGACGACGCGCGGGTATGCGCTGGTGATTTCCGTCGGGGGAGATGGGACGTTTCTGCGGGTCTCGCATTTCATCGAGGATGAGACCCCGCTCCTTGGGATCAACTCCGACCCCCTGCGCAGCGAGGCCGCGTTCTGCGCGGCGAGTCGTCGCGGTTTGTCGCAGATGCTGCACCGGGCCCTCGCCGGAGCGCTCGAGAAACAGGTCTTATACCGACTGCACCTGAGCCTCAATGGCCGCCGGCTTCGACCGCTGGCCCTCAACGACGTGCTCATCGGTCCCAGCGATCCGGCGACCATGAGTCGCTACCGCCTGGCCGTGGGAGGAGCCTCGGAAGCCCAGAAAAGCTCCGGGCTCTGGATCGCGACCGCAGCCGGATCGAGCAGCGCGATCCTCGCAGCGGGCGGCATCCGCCTGCCCTGGACCGCGAAGGCCTTCCAGTACCGCCCCCGAGAACTCTATGAGGGCCGCCTGACGCACCCCCACTTCACCGGCGGGATCCTGCACATGAACGACACGGTCGAGGTGACCTGGCTCATGCGCGAGGGAGCGATCTTCATCGACGGTCCGCACGTGCGAGCGCCGTTGCACTTCGGCGACCGCGTGCGCGTCAGGCTCCTCCCTGCCCATCCCCTGCGCGTGTTAGGGCTTCGTGGAAAAAGTGTCTGACACTTGCTCCGTCGAAAACCAGCTTACCGGGAATCCGGGCAGCAGGGCCTGCCGCTGCGCCACCCCACCGTCCTCGCCGCGCCGCAGCCTTCGCGCGTCGTCGGCTTCGGGCGGTGGGGGCCCCGGCTCCGCGTCACCCGCTGCCCAGCGGCGGTTTTTCGACAGAGCATCTGACACTTCTTCGGGTTTTTCCGTTTTTCGGTTTTTTGGTTTTTTGGTCCTCCTCTGGTCTCTGGTCTCCGGTCTCTGGTCTTTCCCGACGGTCTATGCCGAGCCTCGGACGGCCAAGGTGGCCGGCCAGTTTTATCCGGACGATCCGCAGCAGCTTCGCGCGCTGATCACTCACTTGCTCGAGCAGTATCCCGCCCCTGATCCTGTCAGTCCCAAGCCTCGCGCGCTCATCCTCCCACATGCCGGCTATTCGTATTCGGGTCCGGTCGCCGCCCGCGGCTTTCGCGAGATCCAGGGACGCCGCTATGATGCCGTGGTGGTGGTCGGCTTCATGCACCGGCAGCAGTTTGCGGGGACGTCGGCGGATGACCGCGAGGCCTACCGCACGCCGCTGGGGACCATCCCGGTGGACCTGGATGCCGTGTCGTTCCTGGGCACGCAGCCCGGCCTGCATCATCAGGAAGAGGCGCACGAAAGCCCGGAGCATTCCCTCGAAGTCATGCTGCCGTTCCTGCAGGTCGCGTTGGGAGACTTCCACCTGGTGCCGCTGTTGATGGGGAGCTGGCAGGAACAGGACGCCGAGCAATTGGCCGCGGCGCTGGCCGGCCTGGCCGCGCACGGCGATTACCTGTTTGTCTTCAGCACGGATTTGTCCCACTACCATCCGTATGAGGACGCGGTCAAGCGCGATGAGCGCACGACGGCGGCGATGACGTTTGAAACGGCCCGCGCCGTCGGCCGGCTCTTCGTCGCAGGAGCCGTGGAGGCCTGCGGGCGCGGGCCCATCACGGCCGGATTGTCGTTGGCCGAGCGGCTCGGGTATCTCCAGCGACGGCTGCTGCTCTACGAGAACTCCGGCGATACGACCGGAGAGACGTCCCGCGTCGTCGGCTACGCGGCGATCGGAATGTATGCACGAACGCCACTCGAGACGCAGGAGCATATCTCAGCCGCAGCCGGGCAAGCCCTGGTGCGCGCGGCGCGCGCCGTGATCAGCGCGCATCTGAGCGGGCAGCCGGCTCCGCCCAGCTTGGGATTAGATGCCTACCCCGAGCTCGCGCGGGACCAGGGGCTGTTTGTCACGCTGCGCAAACACGGCGAGCTGCGAGGGTGCATCGGCCGCATTGAGAATCACGAGGTTCCGCTGGCGCAGTTGCTGCCGGCGGTCGCATTGGACGCGGCGTTGCGCGATCCGCGCTTTCCCCCGGTCTCGAAGGAGGAGCTGAGTGAGATCACCGTCGAGGCGTCGGTGCTCACGCCGCCCGCACCCATTCGCAGCCCTCAAGAGATCGTGGCGGGACGCGACGGCGTCGTGTTGACTGCCGGGCAGCACAGCGGTGTGTTTCTACCTCAGGTCTGGCGCGAGACCGGCTGGACCCGGGTGGAGTTCTTGCGCGAGCTGGCCAGCCAAAAAGCGGGACTGGATCCCGACGCCTGGCGCCAGGCAGCGCTGTTCACCTTCCAGGATCAAGCCTTCGAAGAAGAGCCTTGATCCTGCACTTGACTAATAACTTGACTCATTATTGACTTATTGATACGCTCTCTTTATGGCTTATCAACCAATCTTCACCGTCACCCCACGCTTAGTCGGGCAAATCGAGACCATCGCGGCCCTGCGCGAACGGATTGCCGCTGCGACCATCCAAGTGCCCTGGATTCCGGCGCTTCAAAAAGATGCGCGTACGCGTAATGCGCACGGTTCAACAGCCATCGAAGGTAACCCCTTAACACTTGAGCAAGTGCGTGCCATAGAAGAAGGCCGCCCCGTCAATGTGGCAGAGCGGTCAAAACGAGAAATCCTGAATTATTTTGCTGCACTACGCTTTATCGAGCGGCAAGAACGCAAGCGTGCCATGACCCATGACGACCTTCTTGCGCTTCATCGGCTTATTGCCACGGGAGTGATGGATCAAGGCATTGCAGGGCGATACCGGCCTATGGCGGTGAGAGTGGGGCGTTATCTGCCGCCTTCGCCTCATGAGGTCTCCGGCCTGATGCGGGAATTGCTGGACTGGTGGAACCGCCATTCTGCAGCATGGTCGCCTGTCATCAGCTCGGCTGTCTTGCATTATCGGTTTGAAGCGATTCACCCATTCGCTGATGGCAATGGGCGCACCGGCCGCCTCTTGGCGCTATGGGAGCTGTACCGCCGCGGATTTGATACGCACCATGTGTTTTCCGTCGATGAGTATTATTGGGAAGACCGCCCACGATACTACGATGCGCTGGAAGAGGTTCACCGGAGCGAGGGAGACCTGACCCGGTGGCTGGAGTACGTTGCGGAAGGCGTGAGCCTCACACTGGAAAAAGTCTGGATGCGCATCCAGCGATTAAAAGCCGAACATCGCGGAAAGAAAATCATCTTGCGGCCAAGGCAAGAGCAGCTCTTGAATTTGCTTCGCGACCACGATGGGCTCGCTCCTCGAGAGATCTGGCAAGCGTTGAGGGTATCTAAGCAAGGGGCCATGGACTTGTTGCACCCGCTCATTGAGGCTGGCTTGGTAAAACGGGTAGGCACCAAAAAGACGGGCCGCTACACCCTTGCGTAAGTACGGTAGCCTGTCACCAGCGGCGTTGATTTCCCATCGCAGTATCCTGGCCCCAGAATCTCCGATTCGTCCATGTCGCCGCCACATTTTTGCAAAGTCCATTCTTCACACGAGTCAGTTGCGTCGAAACAACCAGACCCACCCAACTAGGTCGGTTGGTGTCTGGCGGATCCAGATAGTTCCGTCTTGGCGAGTTGTCAGTACATGTCGGGTTCGACCATCCGTGAAGCGGACGCCACTGGCATGTTGGGCGTATCGGGCCCCCGTCTCTTGAGTGTCGAAGGCTTTTTCGCCGTCAGAGACAATGATGATCTCAGGACGGCAAAGATCGAACACTTCCTTGCAATACCCGTCTTCTCGGCCATGATGTGATGCGACGAACACATTGACTTGAGCAAGTTCCGCTCGAAACTCCGGCAGACGCATGAGGTTTAACCATCCCGCCTGTTCCAGATCACCGGGAAACACGATGTGTATGCGTCCATAGTGGACAAACGTCACCACGCTGAGGTTGTTCTCGTCCGTGAAAATCGGATAGGGATTACAGAAGGTTCGCCATCGCATGTTTGGGAAAACTGGCAATTGCCATGGTGGGACGTCGACGGTGTAAGTTTGCATCATCCTGGTCATGGCTAATGCGCCATCCCCGATTGGGGGTGCCTCTGCTTTCATGTAAAGGAGCTGCCTCGCATCGAGTGAACGGTTACGTGACAGGTACCGGACTCGCAGCCCAGGGGTTGAGAGAAGTCTTGGCAGGTCCCGCATGTGGTCCTCGTCGTAGTTGCTAACAACCAGGACTTGTACCTCGCCGCAGCCGACGGCCGGTAGAAAGTGAGAGGGGCGAAAGCCGGTTTCTTCATTTGCCCCACAGTCTACAAGCATGACATTGCCGTTGTCGCCAAAAAGTGCCGAGCAAAATCCATGACCGACGTCAAAGATGCCGATGTCCATACGCCCCCATTCGTTACGACAGCTCGGAGTACGTGACGAACACCTCGTACGCGTACTGCCGAAAGAATTTCAAGTATCTCCAAAACATGCCGACCGCTCCAAGGGTCGAGAAGGCGATCCATCGCCCGTCAACCGGTTTGCCCCCGACCGCGCTGGCCCAAACAAACAGCAAGGCCAGTAGAAGTAGCACAAAGGCCATGTTGCGGCAAAACCCATACAAGGCAAGGAAACCGTTCAACCGTGTCAGCGTTATCTCATCCTGTTTCACTCGAGCGAAGGCATGGAGAAATAACGCCTCGCCCGGCTCTTGTATCCCGGAGGCCCGTGCTTTTTCCAGCACCCGTTTTCGCGTTGTTGCCGGAAGCGGTGCAGTGAAGCCCGGGAACATCCGCCGCTGACAGTTGCTGATGTCTTGGAGAAGATAGTTGTAAGGCGGCCCGAGACACCGATGGATAAACTGGCGCTCCAAGAGCCACGCCGCTAGACCCGCCGCGATCTGTCCAGTTACGTAAGCAATCAGAATGAACAGCGATCCTTCCGGCAATGACCAGCCGTCACTGAACGGAACCCCAAGGTCCAAGGCATAGTCAGCTCCGACGAGCAGGAGAAAACCGCAGGCAAGGTATCCGAAGAAGTCGTAAACGGAGAAAGGAATCCGACCCATGTCTTAGCAGGCTGAAAAGGTTGCGTGTATCGGCATCTCAAGTCCACATTGTCTTCAATGTTAGTCTCCACAAACTCCAACAGTCGAGCATCCTTAGTTGACAATTATAGTATTTTCGACTATACTTGTCAACTAGGAGAGCCAACCATGAATGCCCACCGACTGAAACAGCTCCGTTTAGCCCGCGGCCTCACGCTCGAAGCGCTAGCTGCGAGTATGGGTGGGGTTGTAACTAAGCAGGCACTCTCAAAGTATGAACAAGGAAAGATACAGCCTTCGCTGCGCGTGTTCGGTAAGCTGGCTTCAGCTTTGGGGGTGAAAACCGCTCATCTATTGAGTGAACCTGAAGTTAATGTTCGATTTATTGCTTACCGGAAATGGTCTGGTCTTCGGAAGAGGGATCAGGAGCAAGTCGAAGGACTCGTAGCACAAACTCTCGAAGACAGGGTGCGCCTACAGACACTGCTTCAAAAGACGAATAAGAGCAAGGCGGACATTCCAATTCAAGCATTCCGGGCGAAGGATCTGGAAGACAGTGAAGCTAGTGCGTACGATCTGCGAAAGCAATGGCATCTAGGCTTGGATCCCATTTCGAGTGTAACGGGAGTCCTAGAAAGCCATCTGGTGCATGTCATAGAGATCAATGCCGATGAGAAATTTGATGGAATTTCCGCCGTTGCTTCTACAAACGAGCACCACATTGCCGCCGCCGTAGTTTGTAGGCGTCCAGTGCCAGGAGAAAGACAAAGATTTAACCTGGCTCACGAGCTTGGTCATTTGGTGCTCAGGGTGGCAGAAAATGTTGACGAGGAGAAGGCAGCTTTCCGTTTCGCGACTTCATTTCTGGCTCCAGCCGAGCTGATCCGTAAGGAAATCGGCGAGAAGCGGACTTCTGTAAGATTTGAAGAGCTCCTGCTTTTGAAGCGGAAGTTTGGAATGAGCCTGCAAGCGTTACTATACCGGCTAAGAGAGTTGGCGATTATTAACGAGTCTCATTACAAGCAATGGTGTATGGACATCAATCGGCTTGGGTGGAGAAAGAAGGAACCTTCCGAGTTGCCTCGGGAACAGCCCCAATGGCTTCAGGAAAATGTGCTCAGGGCGCTGGCAGAAGGACTCATAGATCAAAAAGAGGCGAATCAGCTACTTGGCACAGAGTCAGAAGAAAAGCCGCCGCTGTCTCTCGTAGAAAAGCGAGCATACATGAAGTTGCCGCTAGAGGAACGTCGTAAAATTCTGGCTGAAGAAGCGGAACGGATGTCGAGCTACTACGAAAGAACTTCTGACTGGAAGGACTTCTTTTGAGTGCTACCCCAGCAAGCCCTAGCCGTGGCGAAATCTGGCGCGTCAACTTTGATCCGACCATTGGCTCTGAAATCAAGAAAACTAGGCCAGCGGTCGTTATCAGCTCGGACGCGGTAGGAAAGCTGCCAGTGAAGCTCATCGTGCCCATTACGAACTGGGACGAGGCATTCGCTCAGAATTTCTGGCACATCCGCATTGAGCCGGATTCCCTCAATAGCCTTTCTAAGACCTCGGCAGCCGACGCGTTGCAGATTCGTTGTGCCGACCGCCAGCGCTTCATAGAGAAAATGGGTCGAGTCTCCTCGGCCATTCTTGAAGAAATCGCCGCAGCAGTCGCTGCCGTGGTCGAGCATCAATAGGGGCGGTCGTATGGGCTGGCTAGCAGACTTTCTTGTGGCTAATAAGTTCTGGTTGCAGGTGGTGGCCCTCGTTGCTGTCATGCTTGGCGCGAGTATACTGCTCCCCTTTAAGACACAGGCTGTGCTAAGCGAGTAACATGATGGCTGAACAGCGGAGGTTCAGCTATGCCACGACGGAAATGGGATGCACGCACGAAGGCGCTCATTGTGCTC
>OBEQ010703876.1_pt1 | contig 11228 bp, 11 predicted proteins | sample 1670901 | NCBI WGS metagenome assembly OBEQ01 (sample SAMEA104232315, study PRJEB22302) | groundwater metagenome | biome: forest; feature: aquifer; material: groundwater | place: USA | collected 2011-08-07 | depth 5.4 m | reverse complement strand
TGGCATCAGCCGGTGTCAGGCTGAAGCGCTCCTTGCGCTTAAGAGCCCTTCGGGCTGGCGCCAAACTAGGTAAACTGCCACTTTATTTACTGCCCCCAAACAAGGCTAAAAAAATAAAACTCTATCTCTATGGCCGAATCGGCTCGGACGTGATGCTGCGGCCCGACATGCGGCGAACCTTCATAAAAACCATAAAGGAAGATTTAAGAGAGGTCGCCAGCCACATTAAAGTACCGACCCTTTTGATTTATGGTGAAGAAGATCGCGAAACGCCGCTAAATGATGGCCGGCTTTTGCACCAAGCCATCAAAGGCTCAAAGTTAGAAAGCATTGAGGAAGCTGGCCATTTTGTGCATCATCAAAAACCAGATCAAATCGCCCAGCTTGTGCTCGACTTTTTGAGTGAGGCTAAAAAATGATCGGCGCCCTTTTTAGCATGTATCGGCCGCGGTTCGCTAGAAGTATTGTTTATATGTTGCAATCCACCGAGTATCAAGTCTGGCCATACCTAAAGTGGTTTTGGCGAACGACCAACTTTGCGCGGGTGATGCACCGCCGGCAGCTGGTGATGACCAAGCCAGCGCGGATGTTGCTGCGGGCTCTAAGATTTGGTTTGCTGGCCCAAATCGGTATAGCGTTGGGCTTAGGCTTGTGGGGGATTAGGGCCCATAAAGCCGGCGTGCCGCAGATCGCCTTTGCGCTTTTAGTAGCTGCGCCAATTATTTGGGCGCACTTGATTGTTCTGCCGCTGCTACTTGGTCGGGTGTTCGTGATTTGGCCGCGTAATTTTAAAAATGTCCGCCGCTCGGCCGATGTCTTTGCGGCCCATTCAGCCATGAAGATCGCCGTGGCTGGTAGTTATGGCAAGACTTCGATGAAGGAAATCCTGGCGACGGTTCTTGGCGAGGGTAAGAAAGTTGCCGCCACGGCGGCCAATAAAAACGTGGCCAGCGAGCACGCCAAATTCGCCGCCCGGCTAAAAGGCGACGAGGAGGTTTTAATTATCGAATACGGCGAAGGCAAGCCGGGCGACGTTAAACGCTTTGTGCGCACCACGCATCCGCGGATTGGTATCATCACCGGTCTAGCGCCAGCCCACCTCGATAAATATAAAACACTTGAACGGGCCGGCCAAGACATCTTTTCGCTAGCCGGTTATCTTGATCACAAAAACGTTTTTGTTAACAGCGAATCAGTTGCGGCGGCCGGTTTTATCAAAAAAGCCGACCATCCATATAGCGCTAAAGGCGTGCTGGATTGGCAGGTTATTAATCCGAAGGTTAGCATTGAGGGTTTGAGCTTTATGCTTAAAAACGGCGATGGCGTGGTGCTGCGATTAAGAAGTAAGCTGCTTGGCCGGCATCAAATTGGACCGCTAGCATTGGCGGCGGTGCTGGCTCACCAAGGCGGCATACCTAAAACCAAAATCGAAGCTGGTGTCGCTAAAACCGAACCGTTTGCCCACCGCTTGCAGCCGCGGCAACTCGGCGGCGCCTGGATTATCGACGATACTTACAATGGCAACATCGACGGCTTGAAAGTTGGGTTGGAATTACTCAAGGAACTACCGGCCAAACGCAAAATCTACGTCACCCCAGGACTGGTCGATCAAGGCAAAGACTCACCAAAAATTCATCACGATTTAGGACTAATGATAGCGCGGGCCAAACCTGATCAAGTCGTATTAATGGACAATTCGGTTACCGAATCTATTTTGGGCGGGCTCAAGGCCGGCGGCTTCGTCCGACAGGTGACAATTGAACGCGACCCGCTGGAGTTCTATACTAACCTGGGGCATTTTGTGGCCGCCGGCGATTTGATTTTGATGCAAAACGACTGGACAGATAACTACGCTTAAATCTTATGAAAACAATAGCTGTAATTTTTGGCGGGCGCTCGACAGAACACGATGTGTCGATCGTGACAGCTATCGCCGCCATTATTAAGCCACTCGAGTTAGCTGGCGATTGGCGGGTAGTACCGGTTTATATCGCCAAAGATGGCAGCTGGTATTCGGACAAAAAACTCAAAAAGATCGAGTTGTTTCGGACTGGCCAAATAGACGATTTTATGGCCAAGGCACCCAAGGTCCAGTTACTGTTCGATGATGGATTGGTATTAATCAAAGACGGTCGTTGGGCCAGCAAAGGCCGCAAAATCGATATGGTTTTCCCAGCCATGCACGGCACCCACGGCGAAGACGGCGAGCTGATGGGGCTGCTCGAAATGGCCAACGCGCCTTACGTTGGCTGTGATTTTCGCTCGAGTGCCGTAGCTATGGACAAGGTCCTATCAAAGCAGGTGGCCGAAGATTCCGGTCTAGCCAGTAGCCCTTGGGCCTGGTTTTACGCGGCCGACTTAAAAAGTAAGAAGGCTGACATTTTAAAGCAGATCGACCAGCTAAAATATCCACTGTTTGTTAAGCCGGCGCATCTCGGCTCGAGCATTGGTATTTCTAAAGTGACCGCCAAGAAGGATCTAATGAACGCCCTGGAAGTAGCCGTCCATTATGACGATAAGGTGATTGTTGAGCAGGGCGTTAAAAATTTAATCGAAGTCACATTGCCGATTATGGGCAACGACCAGCCGGTGCCGGCATTGCTTGAACGCCCGCTCACGCAGCCCAAAGATTTTTTCGACTTTGATACCAAATATATTCGCGATGGCCAAAAAAGCGCCGGCAAAAAAGGTGGCACCAAGGGTGCTCAAGGTTACAGTCAGCTGCCGGCCGAATTGCCAAGGAGCCTATATCAAAAAGCCGAAGCCACTGGCTTGGCGGTTTATAAAGCCTTGGGCTGCAGTGGCATTGCACGCGTCGATATGCTAATCGATTCCAAAACCAAAAAAGTTTACTTCAACGAGGTCAACCCCATGCCCGGCAGCTTGTATGCCCATAACTGGCGAGCGGCCGGTGTTTCCAGCGTTGAGCTGATTAGTAAGTTAGTTGATTACGCCCAAGAACGCTGGCAATCTAAGCAAAAACTTACGACCTCTTTCAGTACCAACTTCCTCAAACAATTCTAACTGCGTTAGAATAGAGTCAAGATGAAGCGTTATAATCCGAAGGAAATTGAGTCAAAGTGGCAAAAAGTTTGGGACAAAAACCAAACCTATAAAGCCGATTTAAATAGCCCAAAGCTTAAATACTACGCCATGAGTATGCTCAACTATCCGAGTGGCGACGGTATCCACATCGGCCACGCGATGAACTACACCATCAGCGATGTACTTGCCCGGGCTAAACGTCAGCAGGGCTTTGAGAGCTATCACCCGGTTGGCTGGGACGCCTTTGGTTTGCCGGCGGAAAACTACGCTATAAAAACCGGGGTGTCGCCCCAAGCGCTGATGGCTAAAATTATTCCGATGTACCACAAGCAGTACAAAGCGATGGGCTGGAGTAACGACTGGTCCAAAGAAATCTCGACTCACGAACCGGAGTATTACAAATGGACGCAGTGGATTTTTAACCAAATGCACAAACACGGCTTAGCTTACCAGGCTTCACGCCTGCAGTGGTGGTGCACGATCGATAACACGGTGCTGGCCGACGAGCAGGTGACAGCTGAAGGTAAGTGCTGGCGGCACGACGGGCCGAATGATCCGTTGGTTGAAAAGCGCGAAGTTAAGCAGTGGTTTTTCAAAATTACCGAATACGCCGAGGAATTACTCGAAGCAATCAACGAACTGGACTGGAGCGAAAGCGTCAAGTTGGCCCAGAAAAATTGGATAGGCAAAAGCGTTGGTGCGCTGATTGGTTTTGCGATTGATGGGACCAAAGATAAAGTCCAGATTTTTACGACTCGCCCCGAGACAATATATGGAGCCACTTTCCTAGTCGTGGCGCCCGAACACCCAAGCCTCAACCAATTAAACATGCCTAAGGCGGCTAAAGATTATATCAAGCAAGCCATCCGTAAAACGGATCTGGAGCGCCAAGAAAACAAAGATAAAACTGGTGTTTTTACCGGCGTCTACGCCATCAATCCGTCTACCAAAGCCAAAATACCCATCTGGGTCGCCGACTACGTGCTGATGAACTATGGTACTGGGGCGATTATGGCCGTGCCGGCCCACGATGAACGCGACTGGGAGTTTGCCAAAAAATACCACCTGCCGATCGTTCACATTATTGAACCGACTTTCGGCAACCCACAAGGAGACGAGATTCATAAAGTGGGTGTCAATGTCATCGTCAGAAATCCCAAAACCGATAAAATTATCATTCTGGACTGGGGGCCTCGTCATGAGCGCTGGGGCGGAAAGTTATTGATTGGTGGCGGCGCCGAAGAAGGCGAGGACCTTATAGAGTGCGCCAAACGCGAGATTGCCGAAGAGACGGGCTACATCGATGTCAAATTTATAGCTAAGTCACCGGTCAAAGGATTGGGCTACTTCTACTCCAATGTTAAAAACAAGAACTACTCGATCGACGCTCACGGCTTGTATTTTGAGCTTGTCAGTGACAAAAAAGATAAAACACAACTTGATGAGGGTGAAAAACAAAAATTTAAAGTTACTTGGGTGCCGACCGCCAAAGTTTCGCCTCAACTAGAGGATGGGATCCATAAATATTTCTTTGATACGTTAGTCTTGAATCAAAGATATACAGGTGAAGGGCGATTAGTTAATTCGGGCGCAGCCGAGCCGATTTTCGTCCAGACCGTAGAACCCGGCGCGGTGCGTCCCAACGAACCCTTCGTCGAACGCCAAGCCATAACCGCCATCGTTAAACACTGGTCGGAAGCTAAATATCTTGGCTTAAAATGGAAAAAAGTCAACTGGGGGACTTTTATAACCGGCGGTGTCGAAGAAGGCCAAACGCCAGAAGAAGCCGCTAGAGCCGAAATTATTGAAGAAACCGGCTACCTGCGTCCGGTCTTAAAAAAAACGTTGCCTAAAACGCATGCCCAGTTTTATCATGTGCCAAAAAAAGAAAATCGCTTGGCTCACTTCACGAATTTGTACTTTGAGCTGGCCGACGGTGAGCAAAAAGAAACTTCCGAAGAAGAGAAGGGCATTCATGACTTGATTTGGTTGAGTGCCAATGAGGTCGAAAAGTTCTTGACTGCCGAAAGCCACGTTTACGCCTGGCAAGCTTTAAATGATAAATTGCCGAAAGGCGCCAAAGACTATAACGGCATGGGCACCTCCGAGGCGCGGGAGAAAATTGTGGCCGACCTGGCCAAGCTCGGCGTTGCTAAAGAAGCCGTCACCTACCGGATGCGTGACTGGAGCGTTGGCCGCCAGCGTTACTGGGGCGCTCCGATCCCAGTTATCCATTGCCCAAAGTGCGGGCCACAATTGGTACCCGATGAAAACCTGCCGGTAATATTGCCCGAACTCAAAGATTTTGAGTCAGTCGGCGATGGCCGCAGCGCTTTGGCGCGGGCGACGGATTGGCTTAAGGTGGCATGCCCTAAATGCGGCGGCGATGGTGAGCGCGAAACCGACACCATGGACACCTATGTCGATAGCAGCTGGTATTTCCTTCGCTATCTTGACCCAGCCAATAATCAAAAAATATTCGACTCACAAGTTGCTAACAAGTGGATGCCCGTAGATTTTTATAACGGCGCCGATCACGCCACCGCCCATATGTTGTACGCTCGGTTTGTAACGCGCTTTTTTGCTAAAACTGGTTTGGTTATGACGCTCGAGCCGTTTAAGCACTTTTTGTTTAACGGCAAAGTCACCGCCCAAGACGGTCAGATGTTTAGCAAAAGCAAAGGCAATGGGGTGGATCCGTTGGAGATAATTGCCCAAGGCTATGGCGCCGATGCCCTGCGCACTTATTTAATGTTTGCCGCGCCGCTTGATCAGTGGGTGCGCTGGGATCCGCAAGGCGTGCCAGGCACTTACCGCTTTTTAAGCCGGTTGTGGAATCTGACCTTTGAGTTTTTGGCAGCCAAAGCCGGAGACGGCAGTGCCGAAGCGGTCAAGCGTTATATCAATAAAGCCATCAAAAAAGTCACCGAAGATATTGAGGCCCGTAAATATAACACGGCGATTGCCGCGATGATGCAGTGCGTCAATCTGCTGTATACCGAAAAAGCCAACAACGGCTTTGCTGACCATAAGGCCTGGCAGGCGGCTCTAGAAAGTCTAGTCCAGCTGGTGGCGCCGTTCGCGCCGCATATCGCCGAGGAACTATGGCACGAGCTTGGCCACCAAGACAGCATCCATGTTGATCATTGGCCAACCTGGGATGAAAAGCTAGTCGCCGAAGAGACGGTGACTTTAGCCGTTCAAATTAACGGTAAGGTCCGCGGTGAGATAATACTGCCGCCGGACGCCGGCCAAGACGGGGCGCTTGAGGCCGCCAAGGCCGACCCCAAAGTTGTCGACCACCTAAAAACCAAGAAGATTAAAAAAGTAATTTACGTTCAGGGGCGCTTAATCAGTTTGGTCACCGATTAAACTTGGCTTGTCTAAGGGGTTATTTTCGGTTATACTAGTGGGCAATTGACACTATAAGGAGCTTTTTTAAGTTATGGCCGGAGGCCAACCCCCTCGTAAACGGACCACCAGACGCCGCACCGGTTCGCGGCGCTCGCACCAGGTTTTAAAACTGGCCCGTGCGGTCAATGCTAAAAGCCCTGTCAAGGTCAAAACGTCAAAGACTAAGGTTCTGACCCGTTCTTAAATAGCTATTTCACCTCTAATCAGCTATAATGGCGGGCAACACCAGCTAAGGCTAACCTTTAACAATATAATGCTATGAGCGCTAATCGACACCTAGGCCGAATCGTGGCCCTGCAGACGCTATACGAACAGGATTTTCGCGTCGAGTGCCAAGATCCGTCTTTTAGTCTAGCCAAGACTTTGGCGCGCAACATCGAGCGTTATAGCGACACTATTGATGATAAATCTTTCATCAAACGGTTAGTCGCCGGCGTTAGTAAAAATCAGGCCGAGCTCGATGGCATTATTGGACCGGTAGCCCCCGAGTGGCCGATCGAGCAAATTGCTCGGATGGACCGCATTGTTTTGAGGATCGGCACATACGAACTGTTACACGAACCGGATATTCCACCAAAAGTGGTGATCAATGAAGCTGTGGAACTGGCCAAAGCCTTTGGCGGCGACAATTCGTCTAAGTTCATAAATGGCGTGCTGGGCACTATTTTACGTAATGACGACGCTGCTCAAGCCAAAGCTAAAGTCAAAAAAATCAAAAAAGCTAAAAAATAATCAATGAAACTTAAGGAAATTTGATGAGACGACCTAAACCAATAACCGGTTTTCGCAAACTGGTCCGGCGCCGCCGCCAACCCGTCATTCGCGAGGTGGTGCGTGAGCCAACCGCCGGCGGCGTAGTTTACCGCCGCTCGCCCAAAGATTCTTCTCAAGTCGAGATCCTCTTGATTCAAGATTCTAAAGGCCGCTGGACGATTCCTAAGGGCCACATCGAAGAGGGTGAAACCGCCCGCCTAGCCGCCGAGCGCGAAATCGGCGAAGAAACCGGGCTTAAGAACATGCGCGTTTTAAATTGGCTCGGCAAAATCAACTTCCGCTATCGCCGCGGCGACAGCTTGGTGCTGATGACCACCGAGATCTTCTTAATCAAGGCTGAAGGCGAAACACACAAAGTTCGCCCCGAAGAGTGGATGACCAACATTCGCTGGTTTAGCTCGGCCGAAGCGCTCGATAAGATCGAATACGAAGATATCGGCAAGCTGATCTTGCTGGCCTTAAAGGACATCCGTAAACAATCCAAGGTATTAAGCTAAAAAGTGGACCTAAGCGTATATCAACAATTTGCTAAAGAGCATCTGGGCGGTGAGTTTAAACGCCCGGAGCTGCTGGCCACCGCTTTTACACACCGGTCTTACTTAAACGAACACCGTAAATCGACTTCCGAGCACAACGAGCGGCTGGAGTTTTTGGGCGATGCCGTCCTCGAGCTAGTGGTTACCGAATTTTTGTACGCTAACTACCCCGATCCGGAGGGCACGCTGACCAATTGGCGCAGTGCGTTGGTGCGCACCGAAAGCATCAGTGCCGCCGCCGAGCGCGAAGGTTTTGAAACACTGCTGCGCTTGAGCCGCGGCGAAAAAAAGGCTAGCTCGGAGCGTGCCCGTCGTCAGATTTTGGCTAATTGTTTTGAGGCCGTGGTCGGTGCGCTTTACCTAGATAAGGGCTTTACGGCTACCCGTAATTTTATCGAGCGAGTGCTGCTAATCACCCTCGAAGATATCCTCGAAAGCGGCTCTTGGATGGACCCTAAATCGCGTTTGCAAGAACTGGTTCAGAGTAGTGTTGGCTTCACGCCCGATTACCGGGTTTTGAGCGAAGACGGACCAGACCACGATAAGACTTTCGTGGTCGGCGTCTTTGTTGATAATAAACCGCTGGGTCAGGGTACCGGCGCTTCTAAGCAGGATGCGCAAGTGGCGGCCGCCCGCGCGGCACTCAAGACATTTAAATGAACTCCCACCGTCGGTTTGACAGGGGTCGTCATCTGATATACAATACCCACCTGAAATCGTCAAATGAATGAGGAGTTCTAGGATTTAATGCTGACTATCCGTCTGCAAAGACGCGGCCGCACCGGCCAGGCTCAATTTAGATTGATCGTCCAAGATTCGCGCTTTTCGCCGACCAGCGGCCGGGTCGTATCTTATTTGGGCAGTTATAATCCGCACAGCAAAGAGCTCCAAATTGACAAAGATGGGGCAGCTGACTACTTGCAAAAAGGCGCCCAGCCTTCCGCTGCCGCTGCTCGCCTGCTCGCCAAAGATGGCGTCAAGCTGCCGGCTTGGGTGGCAACCGCCGCGCCTAAGAAGCGATCAGTTCGCAACCCGGATAAACTGCGTCGCAATCGTCCGGCCGGGGCTGCTGCTCCGCCAAAGCCAGCCCAAGAGACTACCGAAGCCCCAACCGACGTCGCCGTACCAGAACCCGAAAGCCCAGCCGCTGAAGAGTCAGCCGCACCGGAGGCAACACCGAAAGCTACTGCCGAAGTAACCGAACCGGCCGCCGGAGCGGCGCCAGAAACCCCAGCTGAAGAACCGGCACCCGAGCCCGAAGCCCCCACTAAGGAACCGGCTAAATCTCCCGAACCAGAGACAAGCTAGGCTTTTGGTATAATATTCTCGTAAGCAGCAAATAATCGAAAGACCGCAGGTCAGAAGGAGCATTGCCGTGGCTGTAAGTATCGACCAGCAATTCATTGAATACATCGTAAAGTCCGTAGTCGGCAACCCCGATGCCGTAAAAATCGAGCGACGAATTGACGAAAAGGGCGTGCTGCTAGAGCTATCGGTCGACCCAGAAGACTTAGGCCGTGTAATTGGCAAACACGGCGCCACCGCCCAGAGCCTGCGCACCTTGCTGCGAGCTCTAGGTACGAAAAACGACGCCCGTTACAATCTAAAAATTATCGATACCGGTGATGGTTCGCACCGCCGCCCGCGCGACGAACCAGCCGCTAGCCCTGCCAGTGACGACAGCCACGCACCGGTCGACGACAGCGCCGCCAGCGCTTCCGCTGACGATACCACTATTCCAGCTAATGATTCGGTAGCTACTAATGTTAACCACCCTGAAGACAGTCCCACAGCCGCCGAAGCCGAAAAACCTCGCGCCGACCGAATGACTCAAACGCGCAAAGAACTCGCCGAACTCGACGACCTAGACGTCTAGAGCTCCGCGCCACACCGGCTTGCTCGACGGCCAAGCCGCCGACTCCGCCGGCGCTTTGAGCGAATCGCTGCGTTGCTGGCTGCGATACTCATTCACCGTACATCCCCGTACGGCTCATTCCGTTTCTCGCCAGCGCCTTGCGCTTCATCTCAACGCGGAGCTCTAGCCAAAAGCTAAAAGTTATTGTAGAATAGCTGTGCCTGGGCAGCGGGGTTTAGAAATCCTTCTAAAACCATATCCGACGGTCTAAATGACCTAGGAGACTGGGGATGCAATGGATGAAACCCTAACACCAGAGAAGTTCGTTGAGTTAGCGAGTCGACCCGACGAGTTGTTAGTTCGCTCTTTGGTCGACATGAACGTTCATTACGGCCATCGACCACCGTCGGTGAGGATCGAGATCTGGGTCTTCTCGAAGGAATTGAGAAGCCTCGGCTCCGAACCTTTTCTCGGAGGCTTGGCATACGAAGCCACCCACACCGACTTTTATCGGTTTGGCAACGATTTAAAAACGGTCGAGCACAGCCAGAACGGCGACGATCAAGGACTTAAAAGAGCGGGAGGAATTCTTAAACGCTGGGAGGTGGAGGCACCGCTTTGGCTGCAGCCAAAGAGTGCTGTGGCCTGCTTCAGCGACGCTCCGCTGGAGGTGTGGCAAACTATCCCAGTTACAAGCTGGATCGTCCTCGCTCACCTCATGCGCTTTGAGGGGCGCCTTAAGTCCCGCGCAGAGAGGAGGGACAAATTCGCGTCGTACTTCGACGAAAGGCTATGCGGCTTGATCAATTCGTTGTTTAAGCAACGCACCGCCGTCGTCGGTTTCAGCTAGTGAGAGACTCCGCTGCCCAGGAGTCTCACTTATTTTTAGGAGCGGAAACGGCGGTCGAATTCGGTTATATAAGTGTCCAGCATGGTGCGGGCTAGATTTTTGGTGTCAACTTCGGCGTGGGGGTTCTTGACCACACCCTCTAGGCCTCTCAACACAGCAATCGACGTAGCCAACTCTAATTCAACAGTTTGGTTTGGGCGAAGGTTGGGCACCTTTAAATTCAGCAAGTCAGCCGCCAGGTAAATCTCTGGGGCATTTTGCAAAATCACGCAATCGCCGCGTTCGTTGGGTATCATAGTAGGAGCCAAAAACTTTAACCTATGATATCATAACTGTGATGAAAATTCAAATTATCACCTTGTTTCCCGAGATGTTTGAGGGTGTTTTAAACGCTAGTATGCTTTGGAAGGCCCAGGATAAAAAACTGGTCGAGTATGAATTAATTAACTTGCGCGATTTTGGCTTGGGCCCCCGAAAAACCGTCGATGATACCCCTTATGGCGGCGGTGACGGCATGCTATTAAAACCCGAGCCGCTGGTGGCGGCCATTGAATTTGCGAAGCCTAAGATCCAAGCTCCAAGATCTAAGATCCTTCTGATGACGCCACGTGGCCAAAAATTTAATCAAGCCAAAGCCGCGCAGCTGGCCAGGCTCAACGAACTGATTTTAGTCTGCGGTCGCTATGAAGGCTACGACGAGCGAGTTACAAAATTTGTTGACGAGCAGATTTCGATTGGCGATTACGTTTTGACC
>OBEQ010532203.1_pt1 | contig 11228 bp, 13 predicted proteins | sample 1670901 | NCBI WGS metagenome assembly OBEQ01 (sample SAMEA104232315, study PRJEB22302) | groundwater metagenome | biome: forest; feature: aquifer; material: groundwater | place: USA | collected 2011-08-07 | depth 5.4 m | reverse complement strand
GCACGGCTCAAGAGCCTGCTCGGGCAGTACACTCCCCCGCCGCTCTCGCTTTTAGAGCGCGACCGTGGCCGCCCGGGAGTGGGCGATATCAAAGCAAACGCCAACATCATCAAACGCACACTGCAAAATTTTGGCATTGTGGTTGAGCTCGACGAAATATCAATCGGCCCTTCGGTTACGCGCTACGCTATCAAACCGGCCGAGGGAGTGCGCTTGCAAAAAATCGTCTCTCTCCAAACTAACCTCGAGTTGGCGCTCGCTGCGCACCCGGTGCGCATCGAGGCACCGATACCCGGCAAGTCTTTGGTTGGCATAGAGGTTCCCAACTCGTCAAAGGTCACCGTGGGCCTCGGTACCCTGCTCGAAGCGCCGGAGTTCGTCGGCTCGTCAAAACCCCTGCTTGTGGCGCTCGGCCGCGATATCGCCGGGGGTAGCCACTTTGGCAACCTCGCAAAAATGCCTCATATGCTGATTGCGGGTGCCACCGGCTCGGGCAAATCGGTTACGATACACGCGATTATCAACTCGCTTTTGTACCGCGTGGGGCCGCAGCAGTTGCGCTTTTTGATGATCGACCCAAAGCGCGTCGAGCTAACGCTCTACAACCGCCTGCCGCACTTGCTGACGCCGGTTATCACCGACCCTAAAAAAGCCATTATGTCGCTGCGCTGGGCAGGTAAAGAAATGGAGAGGCGGTATAACATTTTAGAAGAGTGCCGCGTGCGCGACATCGAGTCGTATCACCAAAATGTGCTAACGCCGGCGCTCGATAAAATCCGTAAATCAAATCCCTCGGCAGACCTCGGGACGTTCGGCGAAACGCCTCCGCCCGAGGCTATGCCCTACATTGTGATCGTGCTGGACGAACTTGCCGACATTATGCAAAGCTTCCCCCGCGAGCTCGAGGCCGCAGTGGTGCGCTTGGCGCAGATGAGCCGCGCAGTCGGCATCCACTTGATACTCTCGACCCAGCGCCCGAGTGTCAACGTCATCACGGGCCTTATCAAAGCCAATGTGCCCTCGCGCTTGGCCTTGCAAGTAGCCAGCCAGATAGACTCGCGTACCATACTCGACCAAGGCGGCGCGGAGAAGCTTTTGGGGGCTGGCGATATGCTCTACTTGGCCGGCGATATGGGCAAGCCGGTGCGCCTGCAGAGTGCCTTTATCGGCGAGGTCGAGGTAAAAAAGGTGGTCGACTTTATCGCCAAGCACAACGACGCGGAGCTGCCGGTCGACATCGTGCCGGTGCAAAACAACACGAGCTTTGCCGGCCCCTCGTCGCTCGGGACGGGCGCTGACGCATTTGGTGGAGACGATGATATCGACGACGATATGTACGAAGCCGCACGCGCGGCCGTACTCGAAGCGGGCAAAGCGTCGACCAGCTACCTGCAGCGTAAACTGCGTGTCGGCTACGCACGCGCAGCGCGCCTGGTTGATATGCTCGAAGAGCGCGGGGTTATCGGCCCGGGCGACGGCGCCAAACCACGCGAGATACTGGGCGCCAACCACTCCCCCGCAGAAAACCCCGACGATGTGGAGTAGAATCGTCAAGAAAAACCGAGGCGGGGGCGGCCAAATTGCGAAGCAATTTGGGGATAAAGGTTTTTCGCGACGATTCTACGGAACGACTCTGGTTGTTTTGATAATCTCTACGTTGCTTGGCTACGGCTTGTTCGAAGGCCGCAAACTTTTGGAAGGTCCGCAGATTACTATCACCTCGCCGCACGACGGCAGCGCCACCTCAACCAGCGCGGTTGTCGTTGCGGGAGAGGCACACAATATCTCGTTTTTAACCATCAACGACAAGCCGGCGTTTACCGACGCGGCAGGCCACTTTAGAGAGACACTCTCCCCGCCCCCAGGGTATACTGTCGTGGTGGTGGCAAGCGTCGACCGTTTTGGCCGGCGTGTGTCGAAAGCGGTTACTATAAACGTGCTTAATTACTGCTCGGTTTAAATAAATTGTTATGGCAAAATTTGGAGCAAAAAAAGTAGTTAAAGAGGCAAAGACCGTTGGCAGCCGCGAAGGCCGCGACACCAGCGCGATAGACGCTGCGATACGCGAGATACAGACCAAGTTTGGAGACGAAGCGATAATGAAGTTGGGCGACACTCCAAAAGTTGGAGTTGATGCAATCCCCTCCGGCTCTATCGGCCTCGACTGGGCGCTCGGCATCGGGGGCTACCCGCGCGGGCGCATTATCGAAATCTTCGGGCCCGAAAGTTCCGGCAAGACAACGCTTACCCTGCACGCGATTGCCGAAGCACAAAAAAAGGGCGGCGTCTGCGCCTTTATCGACGCCGAGCATGCTCTGGACCCGGAGTATGCAAAAAAGATTGGTGTCAAAATCGACGAGCTGTTGGTGAGCCAGCCCGACACCGGCGAGCAAGCGCTCGAAATTGTAGAGTCTTTAGTGCGCTCAGGCAAAATTGACATTATTGTCATCGACTCGGTGGCCGCACTCACCCCCCGCGACGAAATCGAGGGCGATATGGGCGCCCAACACGTTGGCAAGCAAGCGCGGCTGATGTCGCAGGCCCTGCGCAAGCTCACGGCGATTACCGCAAAATCAAAAACAATTGTTATGTTTATCAACCAAATCCGGATGCAAATCGGGATGATGTTCGGCAATCCCGAAACAACGCCCGGCGGCAAAGCTCTCAAGTTTTACACCAGCGTGCGGCTCGACATCCGCCGCATCGCGCAGATAAAAAAGGGCGAGGAGGTGGTCGGCGGCCGACACCGGGTAAAAGTAGTCAAAAATAAAATTGCCGCACCCTTCCGCAAGACCGAGTTTGACCTGATGTATAATGAGGGCATCAGTCGCGAGGGCGAGCTGTTGGCGCTCGGCGAGTCGCTTAACATCGTACACAAGAGCGGTTCTTCATACAGCTTTGGGGAGCCCGCCCGACCGGATGGCTCCGGTCATTCGGGCGGGGAAAAACTCGGCCGCGGGTACGACGCATCGCGCACCTACCTGCGCGAGAACAAAAAAGTCGCGAGTGAATTATTAAAAGAAATCCGCACAGCACTCGAGAGCGGCACCACCGCCAAAATGTCCAGCGCCGGCTCGGATGAGTAAAAAATAAGAGTGTGATATACTCGGGACATGACCACGGCACTGCTTAAAAAAGAAATACAAAAAATGGCTCGTGAGAGCGTACGGGAGGCTTTTCGCGAGGAAATGACCCTTATGCATGCGGTAGGCCTGGACGATACTGTAATTTTTAATGCTTGGCGCGATAACGGCGGCAAGCCCGTTCCCGTGGAAAAGTTCATCCGCGTACTCAAAAAACTTGAGCGCGAAGACAAAAAAGCTCGCGCATAGAGGAAATGGATAATCTGGAAAAATTGCTCCGGCGAGTCACGCCCAAGCACAGAGCCCAAATACTTAAGGCGCTTGCCTGCTTAAAAGATAATGAGTGCCGCCCAAGATTGCGGCCGGAAAAGTTGTCTGGTTCTAAAAATTTCAAAATCCATGTTGGGCGCTACCGAGTGATATTCGGCATGGGCGGCTCAGGTGTAGAGCTGGTTGAAGTCCGCCTCCGCAACGAAAAAACATATCGAGAGGTGTAGGAAAGGATAGAAAGCAGAAACCCACCTATCGGAAAGATAAGTGGGCATAATTTGGAAGATGGGTACTTCCTCTACTATTGTCTAGTCCCTGGCGTCTGTCGATTTCGCCTGTATAAGGACCCGAGCCAAACCGGTATCATAAACCGATCGGCAAGAAATCAACAAAGAGCTGTCTGTAGGAGGCGTTGCCTGTCGCGTTGCCTCGGTTCCTACACTACCCATCTTCCGAATTCTATAATACACGAGTATATGATTTTGTCAAGCGATTTTGGAGGGAGCCAAAAAACCCTTTATTTTCAACACTTTTTAGGCAAATGCGCGGGCGGAAGAATTTGATGCCGAGCGGACGGTATCAAAGATGAGAGAAACAAAGGCGACGGCGGCGACTAGGAGGGTGATCTGGACCGCGAGGTGGGTGTGGGTAACCGCGACAAACAGGTAGGTAGCGATAGAACCGAGGCCGTTTTTTTCTATTGCAACAAAGTTTGCAAACACTTTGTGCACCCACACCAACTGCCACAGGGCAACCGCCGAGGTCGCCAGAGCAGACCACTCCAACATTTTGCGGCTTGCGAGTTTGCGCGCCGCGTAGACCACCGCCACACTTGCCATAACTTGTTGTTCTATTTTGCTTTGCATGTCAGTGGTAACTAGACTTTAGTGCTAATGGTTTCGTACACTTTTTTAAACTCTTTTTTGGCCCGATGCACCCGGGTTTTGATTGCCCCGACGCTCAAACCTTCTTGCTGGGCCATTTCTTCCTGCGTCTTCCCTTCGATAAAGAATGCCGACAATGCGCGGGCAAAGGGTTCGGGCATCCGCGAGAGTACCGAGGCAACTTCATCCATAAATACTTTTTTCTCAAACTGTCGCAGGTTTTTATCGGGAATAAGGGCCCAAATTTCCTCATCGAGCTCGACTTGCGAGAGGCCTTTGCGTTTTTGTTTTTGGTAGTGTGTCAGTGCGGTGTTGATGACAATGCGGTAGGCCCAGGAGGAAAAGCTGGCACCCTCCTGTTTCTTAAACTTTCCTGCGTTGAGGTAGATTTTGGCAAATGCCTCTTGCACGACGTCTTCGGCCTCCTCGCGCAGGCGCACAATAGAGAGCGCTTTGCGTAAAAACGGGTATTCGTACTTGCGCACCAACAGCGCAAACAACCCCGGGTGTGTGAGCGAGGCCACAAGCACCTCTTCATCCGGCCGCTCCAGGGCCTCTTGTTCAAGGTCAAGGTATCCCCTTTTCATTGCCACACTGTATATCATAAGAGCTTTGCTTGCTACAACTGGCGCAGGAGAGCAAAGTTTCATACAATGCGAGCCATGTTGGAATATAATGAAATTTTGCCGAAAAAGGTTATCTTACTGGAAGGGCAGCCCTACGAGGTGCTCGACGCACACGTCTTTCGCAAACAACAACGCAAGCCGGTCAACCAGACAAAGCTCCGCCACTTGGTGTCGGGCAAGGTAACCGAGCAAGCCTTCCACGTGTCCGAAAAAGTACCCGAGGCCGACCTCTCTACAAAGAGTATAAAATTTCTCTACAATAGAACCGTAGGGAGCCTGCCTGCCGGTAGGCAGGAATACTGGTTCTGCGCGGAAAACAATCCCGCCGAGCGTTTTACCCTGCCGGAGCAGACCGTTGGCGTAGGTGGTAAATTTATTAAACCCAACACAATTATTGAAGGGTTGGTATTTGACGACCCGTCGGATGACGAGGCGGGAAAAATAATTTCACTCCGCATACCTATCAAAATGGAGCTCGTGGTAAAAGAAGCTCCGCCTGCTGTTAAAGGCAACACCGCCCAAGGCGGGACAAAATTGATTGTTTTGGAAACCGGGGCCACCGTAAACGCCCCACTGTTTATAAACGAAGGCGACGTCGTGCGCGTCAACACCGAAACCGGCGACTATGTCGAGCGAGTAGATAAGAAATAAAAAAGAAAAGCTATTTGTTCCGGAGAGATAAACAGGCTCCTAACTCCTACACAAACAGCTTTTCTTTTTTAAAATCTAGCGAACAATATACGGCAACAGTGCCATAAAGCGGGCGCGTTTGACCGCCTCGGCCAAGAGGCGCTGGTTGGAGGCCGAGAGGCCGGTGCGGCGGCGTGGCATAATTTTGCCGTGCGGGTTGAGAAACTTTTTTAGAGTCTCCGTGTCTTTATAGTCGATGCGCTGGAAGTGGGCTACGTAATTTTCTTTTGGCATAAGCTAGAAAGGTATATCGTCTGGGTTAATATCTTCTTGTGGGTAGTCTATCGCATCGTCTTTGAGCTGCCCCTCGCTTCGCTCGGGACCTTCGGCGCTCGACGCGCCTCCGGCTCCGGCATATCCCCCACTACTCGAGCCACCCGGTCGAGGGCCAAACTGCACCCGCTCGGCGATTATCTCGGTTTTATACTGCTTGCCCTTCTCCGGGCTGTCCCACGAGCGGGTTTGGATGCGCCCCTCCACGTAGACCGAGCTCCCTTTTTTTAAGTACTGGGCGGCAGTCTCTGCCTGGCGGCCAAACACGACAATATTGTGGAACTCGGTGGCCTCTGCTTTGCTGCCGTCTTGTTTTTTAAACATACGGTTGGTTGCGATACCAAACGAGGCCACCTGCCCACCCGAAGGCAGCGCGCGCAGCTCGGGGTCGCGGGTCAAGTTGCCAAAGAGCATTGCCTTGTTGATATACATAAAATTAGGTACTAGGGACTAGTTTCTAGTTAACTAGGGCTTCGATGCTTTTATCGAGCTCCTCTTGGGAGACCTCCACCTTCTCCTCCGGCGCCGAGGGTACCGGCGTCTTGATTGTCTCACCTTCCAGGCGGTCGGAGGCAAACACTGCACGGCGAGGGGCTGCGACAATCTCCTCACGCACGGTCTCGATGAGCAAAAAACGCAACACATCCTTCATTGCGCGGAGTGCTTGCTCAAACGCGGGGATTGCCTCGCGCTCGGTTGCAAATTTGATAAACCCAAAGTAGGCTTCGTTCGACTTTTCGCGCTTGCCAGAGTCGGAGAGGATAATCGTATACGCCAGCTTCATTTTCTGGGGGAACTGTTCGGAGATGATTTCAGCCCCATCGAGTGCCGAGCGGATCTTATCCACCACGGCAGCAACTCCGTCCTCGGGCACGGTTGGGGCAACGTGGAAGCCGACCTCATACACAGGCCGCCCGTCGGTGTTCTTCGCTTGGGATAACCCTTCAGCCGGAGCTTCAAGGTGCGACATTTCTACCATACGGACATACTAGCACAGCCGATTGTGGATAACCACTTGACAAAAAACGCTGCGTTGGTATATAATTTAGTTAGTTGTCGCCTCTGTTGCCGAAAGGACGTGGTATGTCACTGTACGAGAGACAGACCCCGTTCTATTTGGAGCGGGGTGGCCCAATGGGGCCGCGCACAAAGCGTATAATTTTTTACACCGTCGCCGCGGTGGCGCTCGGGGCCTTCTTTTTGGTCGCCCGAGCCACTCGCTTCCAGCTTATTGAGTTGGTTTCCTAGAGCCCCACCCCGGGGCTCGTTTTTATATCAAATACAGTGCGCGCGTTTTTTACCACCTCTGCCACAACTTCCTCCACCGGCAGATTTTTTACTGCCGCAATTTTCGCAACCACCTCCTGCACATACACCGGCTCATTGCGTCGGCCACGGTAGGGCACGGGCGCAGCAAAGGGCGAGTCGGTCTCGCTCAACAGTTTGTCGAGCGGCGTTGCAGCAATCGCCTCGTCGTACATATCCGTAAACGTGACAGGCCCGGGGAACGAGAGATAGCAGCCAAGCATCAGATATTTTTCGGCAATTTCTTTGGTCGAGGTAAAAAAATGCATCACGACACGAGCTTCCTTATATTCTGACAACAGCTCAAACATTTCCGTATGTGCATTTTGTGTTCCCTGCGTTGCGCGACAATGCACGATAAGTGGCTTGTTTGCGGCAATCGCAAGCTCCAGGTGTTTTACAAATCGCTCGTGCTGGGCCGCGCGCACCGAGGCAAGCGGCTCTTGCCGGTAATAGTCGAGGCCGCACTCCCCCACTGCCACAACTTTTGGGTGTTGGGCGAGTTTTCCAAACGCAGCTTCGTCAAATTTCTCCTCTGGAATATGATTTGGATGCAGCCCAACCGCCGCCCACAAAAAGCTATAGTGCTCGGCCAACTCAACTGCTGCTTTGCTTGTTTCAAAATCAGTCCCCACAACAAGCGCCCCCATCCCAGCCGCTTGCATACGCTCGAGCACCTCTGCCCTATCAACATCAAATTGTCCGAGCTGTATATGCGCGTGCGCGTCAAAAAACTTCATTTTTAGTCTTTGCGGGGGAAGAGTGTCTCGGGTTTTTTGTTTGCCAATACTGCTGCTTTTATCTTTTTGCTTGTCTCTGGCATAAAGGGGTTAAGCATCCGGCCGATGGCATACAGCTCTTGCGTGAGGTCAAAGATAATCTCACGACCGCGCTCTGGGCTGGTCTTTACCACCTTAAATGGCTCGGTTTGGGTAATCGTCTGGTCGAGCGCCTGCACACGTGCAAAGACAACATCGAGCGCGCGGTTAACCTCGAACTTTTCCAATGCTTCTGTATATTCTGTTGGGAACCCAACTGGCTCGGGGCGGGCCCCTTGTTCTAAATGTGTCTCGGCCAACTGCATCACACGCGCGACCAGGTTGCCGAGGCCGTTTGCCAAGTCGGCGTTGTAGGCCTCTTTAAACTTCTCAAGTGTAAAATCGCTGTCCTCGAAAGGCGAGATGTGGCGGGCCAAGTAGTAGCGCAGCTCATCGGCACCATACTCGGCCACGATGTGGTATGGGTCCACCACATTACCAACCGACTTGCTCATCTTCTGCCCTCCGCTTGTGATAAAGCCGTGGATGACAATTTGTTTGGACGCTGGCAGACCAGCGGACATAAGCATCGCCTGCCACATCGCCGCCTGCTGGCGGACTTGGTCTTTGCCAGCAAACTGTACAACCGGCCACCATTTTTCAAAACTTTTTATATCTTCGGGCCAGCCGATGGTCGAGATATAGTTGATAAGAGCGTCAAACCACACGTACATAACGTGCTCGGCATCGCCAGGGACAGGCACCCCCCAAGACATCTTTGACACAAGGCGAGAGACCGAAAAATCCTCAAGCCCACCTTCGACAAACTTTTTTATCTCGTTAAAACGGAAGTCCGGCAAGACAAAGTTGGGGTGTGCGGCATACAAGTCGAGGAGCGGTTTTTGGTACTTTGAGAGACGGAAAAAATAGTTTTCTTCCTCACGAATTTCAAGTTCTGCAGTAGGGTGGAGCGGGCAGCGCCCTTCTATCAACTCCGAGTCGGTCTTCTCGAGCTCACACCCAACACAATACTTAACTCGATATTCTTTTTTGTACAAATCGCCCGATGTCTCGCACCGCCGCCAAAATTCCTGCGCGGCCGCTTTGTGCCGAGGGTCGGTGGTGCGTATAAAATGGAGGTCCGGGTAGAGGTCAAGCCTCTCTTTAAGAGCGCGGAACTTTGCCGCATACTCATCGGTGTATGCTTGAGGCTCTCTACCCTCTTCCTGCGCTTTTTGAAAGATCTTCTGGCCATGCTCATCAGTGCCAGTATTAAAAAATACCTCATCCCCCATCAACGCACGCCACCGCGCCTGGATGTCTGCTTGCACCAGCTCCAACGCAAAGCCGATGTGTGGGTCGGCATTTACATATGGGAGCGTTGTCGTCAGATAGAACGTTTTTTGGTCAGACATTATATCCAAGCTACTTGGGTGTACCCTCCGGCGTCAAGCCCGCGCGGGAAAGTGCGCGCGTTTTTTGGCGGTCGATATCCGAGACAAGCTCTTGTATAGCGCCCGCGATCGGCACCGAGAGCAACACGCCCAAAAACCCAACCAGTTTAAAACCTATGATAAGCGAGAGGATAACCAGCAAGGGCGGTATGCCCACTACTTTTTTGACCACCACGGGGTAGATAAGGTGCGCTTCAAACTGCTGGACAATAAGGTACAGGCCGGCAACCAGCAGGGCCTCTGTAGCTCCACCACCCATAAAACCCACCGCCACGGCCGGTATCGCCGCAAGGATTTGCCCAAACACCGGGATAAGCTCAAACAGTGCCGCCAAGACCGCCAAGAGGAGCGCGTGTTGAACGCCAAGAATTAGGAGCCCGAGGTAGAGCAACACCCCCACTACGCACGCGAGCATCAGCTGGCCTTGCATCCACTTGCCGATTTTGTCTTGGGAGCGCTTCCAGAGGTTTAACACATAGGCCTGGTGTGCAGTTGGAGTTACGACCCGCAGGAAGTCGTCGACACCTGTCTCCTGCACCGAAAAGTAAAACGAGAAGACGACAATTAACACAAATGAGGTGAGCCCGCCAAAAAAGGCCGAGAGTGTGGTAAAGACTCCGCCCGTGGAGTCGCCCAATGTGCTCGAGAGCTGCTGCAAAAGATTTGCCGAGGAAAGTGAGCTCGAAATGTCTCCCCACGGCAAGAGGCCGTGGGTAACCTCGGTGATATTGAGGTTGGCAAGCGCTGCCGGCAGTTGCGTGAGAAAGTTGGCTGCGTCGCTCAAAATCGGCGGGATAAAGAAAAAGAGGACGCTAAAAAAAGCTGCCGCGATAAGCAGGTACAGTAGAATGACCGAGAGCAGGCGCGGCAGGCCGCGGCGCGTAAATGCGTGGATGCCCGGCTCCATCGCCGAGGCTATGACCACTGCCGAGAGCACAATCAAGACGATATCGCGCAAAAACCATAGCACCGCCACCAAAAGCACAAATAAAATCGTTTTTATGATACTGCCCGACGTGATATGGAAGTTGATATCACGGCTCACCATATGCTGGATGATACCACAGTTAGGCTTCTATTTTATTTTTGAGCAGCGCTGCCAAGTCACCAGCAGAAACACGCTCTTGGGTACCCGTGTCGCGCTCGCGCAGGGTAACCGTGCCGTCTTGCAGCGTGTCAAAGTCGACCGTAATGCACCACGGCGTGCCCACTTCGTCCTGCCTGCGGTAGCGCTTGCCGATGTTGCCGTTATCATCCCATACCACTTGTGGAATTTCCTTTTTGAGCGCCACATATATCTCTCGGGCCTTGGCGACCAACTCGGGTTTATTTTTGAGCAAGGGGAACACTGCGGCTTTGGTGGGGGCAAGATGTGGAGCAAGTGCCAGGTACGCTCTTTTCTCTCCGCCCAACTCATCCTCTCGATACGCATCAAGTAATGTAAAGAGAAACGCCCGGCCTGCACCGCCTGAAGTTTCGATTATCCACGGCAAAAATTTTTCACCATTTTCATCAACATATTCCATCGACTGTCCCGAATATTCTTGGTGGCGGCGCACATCCCAGTCGCCACGGTGGTGTATACCCCACGCTTCCTTCCACCCAAACGGTGTATTAAACTCGATATCCCAGGCGTCTTGTGCATAGTGCGCACGTTCGTGTTCTTCGTGTTGGCGAAAGCGGAGATTCTCTTGCCGTATACCCAACCCCCGATACCAATCCATACTAAACTGTTTCCAGTTTTCGTATTGCCGCGCACCCTCCTGGGCCTCTGGCTTGATGTAATACTGGAGCTCCATCTGCTCAAATTCACGCACACGAAACAGGAAGTTGCCTGGCACAATTTCGTTGCGGAAGGCTTTACCAATTTGAGCGATGCCAAAAG
>OBEQ010040723.1_pt1 | contig 11228 bp, 9 predicted proteins | sample 1670901 | NCBI WGS metagenome assembly OBEQ01 (sample SAMEA104232315, study PRJEB22302) | groundwater metagenome | biome: forest; feature: aquifer; material: groundwater | place: USA | collected 2011-08-07 | depth 5.4 m | reverse complement strand
GCGCGCCGAAGAACTGCGGGCTGGATATGACTCATTTGATACCTACCGAACGTTCGCTTCGCGCTGCGAGTCGAATCGTACTGAACTGATGGCGTTATTGAACGTACTTCGCGCTCAAAGAAAATCAATCGTCGGATATGGGGCATCAGGTCGCGCGAACACCATGATCCAGTATTGCGGAATCACGACCGAGCATGTCATGTATATCATCGATGATGCTCCGGCCAAGCAAAGTTACTACACTCCAGGCTCACACATTCCGATAAGGAGTTCAAGCGCCTTATACGGTGACAAGCCGGCTTATATTCTGGTGTTCGCGTGGAGTTTTTTGAACGAAATTATTGCGAAACACGGGCGTTATTTAGAGGGCGGTGGGATATTCGTAATTCCTCTGCCACATGTTCGTCTCCATCCTGCGCACGTTGGTGATTCCCCGGTTTCGTGATAAACTCTATAAATATGAAAGTCATCTCACTCTTTGGCACCCGTCCCGAAATGATCAAAATGTGGTCAACAATAAAAAAACTCGATGACCTCGATTTTGAACACATTATGGTGCACACCGGCCAGAACTTTACCACGGAACTTAAAGACTTCTTTTTTCGCGATCTTGAATTACGGGAACCAGATTATCAACTCAACATCAATACGTCGAGTTATGGTAAGGAGGTTGCTGATATTATTGAGAAGACCGATGAGCTATTTCTTAAATTAAAGCCTGACGTCCTTCTTATCGATGGCGATACATACAGCGGACTCTCTGTTATGCCGGCAAAACACCGTGGAGTTAAAGTATTCCATATGGAGGCAGGTATGCGCGCGTGGGATGCGCGGATGCCCGAACAACGGAACCGTATTCTCATTGATCACATGAGTGATATTTTGTTGCCGTATACGCATTATCATCGGGAGAATTTAATTCGCGAGGGCATCCATCCTTCAAAGATATTTGTTACCGGAAATCCGGTTTTTGAAGTAATGCGCCACTTCAGATCCAAGATTCAAGGAAGTGACATTCTGCGCCGTCACAAGCTGAATCCGAAAGAATATATACTCGTTTCAGCGCACCGTAGTGAAAACGTTGACAATCCACTTCATCTCGCGGCCCTTTTTGAAGCTTTTGGTGAAATCGCTCGCCGTTATAAGCCCATAATCTTTCCTATGCACCCGCGCACAAAAAGCAAGATGCGGGGTATTGAGATACCTGCGGGCGTGCAAATCATTGACGCGCTCGGTTTTTATGACTTCAATAAACTTCTTTCCGAATCGTTTTGTGTCCTCTCAGATTCCGGTACAGCGCCGGAAGAGGCGCTGTTTTACCGCGTGCCGTCAGTAAGTATCCGCATGACGACAGAGCGCTATGAGGCTGTCGAATCGGGAGCACATGTCGTCGCAGGTCTTGACCCGAACGACATCGTTCGGGCGGTATCAATAGTTACGGCGCAACCTTGGGCTGCGCGTTACGATTTCAGCGAAGATTTTGCCCCTTCATCGGTCGTGGTAAATTGTATTCAAAGTAAGTTAACGAATTGGTTCTAAAATCCCTTATAAGTTTCCACCTAGACGGTATCCATGCACTATACTATCTGACGCGTATGAAGAAAAATGCACACATATTCATAACGGGGGGGACGGGCTCATTTGGGGGCGCGGTAGTACACAAGTACCTTAATGACCCAGACGTGGGACGTGTCACTATTTTCAGTCGCGATGAAGATAAGCAACATCAGATGCGGCAGAAATATCGTGATATTCAAAAACTTAGATTTATTGTCGGAGATGTTCGCAATCGTGATACACTTCAACATGCGATGGTCGGAGTAGATTATGTGTTCCATGCGGCGGCACTCAAGCAGGTTCCTGTCGGGGAATTTTTCCCCATGGAAATGGTGCAGACCAATATCTTGGGAACACATAACGTCCTGGATGCTGCGGAAAGTGCGGGGGTATCAAAGGTCGTATTTCTTTCAACCGATAAATCCGTCCATCCTGTCAATACTATGGGTATGACAAAGGCGATTGCGGAGAAAGCCCTCATTGCACGTTCGCGTAATGCGCGGAAAACTGTTTTTTGCGTCGTACGGTACGGCAATGTCGCCGCATCGCGCGGCTCGGTCATACCTCTCTTTGTCGATCGTATCAAAGCAGGTCAGTCCATACCTGTGACCGATCGGCTCATGACGCGTTTTTTGCTCTCTCTTGAAGATGCCGTCGCACTCGTCGAACTTGCGCTCGAAAAAGGAAAGCAGGGGGATATCTTCGTGAAGAAATCACCCGCTTCCACAATTGAGGATATTGCGCACGCCCTCAAGGATATTTTCAACTCAAAAAGCAAAATAGAGGTGGTTGGTATCCGAGAGGGTGAGAAAATACACGAGATACTCGCGCACAACATGGAGTTGATTCGCGCAGAGGATTTAGGTACACATTTCCGCATTAGGGCGAACGACGTGTCATTCCGTAAATACTTTGAGACCGCAGGTCTCGGACTCAATCTCGCTAACGAGTATTCCTCAGAGAGTACTCTTCGACTTACGCTCGATGAGGTCAAGAAATTCCTCCTCTCACTCCCCTACATCCAAGCAGAGATAGCGATATATAAACGCCAATGACCCGTATCGGTATCACTGGAGCATCTGGCTTTATCGGGATACATTTGACGTTATTTCTATCCGGCAGGGTAGCGAATGATATCGAGATGGTGCCGTTCCCCCATGCAGCATTCAATGATAAGAAGATACTAGAGGGTCTTGTGTCTTCTTGTGACACTCTAATACATTTAGCAGGAACAAATAAGGGTACCGCAGAGGATATACACAATGGCAATGTCGAGCTCGCTCGGAAGCTCGTGGATGCGTGTCGAGAAACTTCCGCAAAACCGCATGTTATTTTTACCTCGAGCATATATGCAGATATCTCCTCTATTACGGTTCCGCATGAGCGTTCTCTGGTGTTCGGTCCGGCTAAGAAAGCGGCAGAGGACCTGTTTTTGATATGGGAGAAGGAGGCAGGTGCACTTGTTACCATATTACGACTTCCCCATGTGTTCGGCGAATTGGCGCAACCTTTCAGTAACTCTGTAGTAGCGACCTTCTGCCACCAACTGGCACGCAACGAAGCTTCTGTCGTTAATCCGGATGCAGTTGTGGAACTGGTATATGTCGGTGAGGTTATTAGTCACTTGTATCGGGCTGTGATCAAAAGAGTGCGCGGTGAGGTGTCTATCATGGGAGGATACATGAGCGTCAAAACACTGTACGGACATCTGAAAAATTTTGCTGACATGTATCGTGCGGGGACGATACCCCAGCCTGCCGATTCCCTAGAAACCGCCTTGCTTCTCACTCTCCATGCGCATATTCTGTTTTTCGATGATAGATTTATATGATTACTGGTTAATAATCCAAATATTTATGGGAATAGCTCAAGAAAGTTTAGTACAGTCCCACGACGCGGCTGAATACGCGCTCCAACTGCATCTTAATACAAGAGGAGAAAGGCCTTTGGTAAACAAGGCGCGAAGGTTCCTTGAGCATCCATATCGCTCGTTGAGGCTTTTTGCATTTAAACGCGGCTTCATTAAATCGCCAGAAGCTCGGTCCCGCGCTTTTTTTGGGACTATACTGACCCTTCCACTCTCTGACACAAATGCCACGGATATCTATTATGTCGGTCGTCTACGAGCCACGGAAGGATATGTTACGCGATTCTTGCTGAAGGTACTTCGAAATGACAGTGTCTTTTATGACATTGGCGCGAACTATGGATTCTACTCGGCGTTGGCACTTTCGCTCGGAGCTGAACTTCATGCGTTTGAACCGTCCACACATTGTATGCGTTTTTTAAAGCTGAATGCGGATGTCTCTAGTGGACGCGGGACGCTTAATCAAGTAGCACTTTCCGATTCTGAGGGGGCAGTGGACTTTTTTGATACCTCTCTGGGTCACAAAAGTGGCATGAGCACTACCAATGAGCGTGTCGCCCTATCCACCGCAGTTGCGCATCAGAAGAGTGTTGTCCCCGCGCTAACTCTTGACACATATGTACAGTGTCATATCGCTCCGACCGTTATAAAAATAGATGTCGAGGGAGGGGAATCGAAAGTGCTTAGCGGAGCTCGTGAGACACTTCGCAGGTATGCACCGACTTTGATTGTTGAACTGTGGGGGAGTCCCGTAGGGATGGAAAATTCGCGCGATACACTTGCTCTACTTAGACAACTCGGATATCGTTCACACACGATTACGCCCGATGGCGGAATACACCCTGTCGATATTGATCTTGCAACGATCGGCGAGAATAATAATTTCGTCTTCACGAGACTTTAATTTTACTGCTAGATGTATGAGCAAGGTACTTTTCCTCTGTAATATTGAGCTTGCGAATCCGAAGAGGGGGACACCTATTCATGTCGCGCGGCTTTTGCGGGAGTTGCGACGCGAGCACGATCTTATCGTGTGCGCGGCATCGGTGCCAGAGGACTTGTCTGATGTGTTTGTAAGGTACCCACAAGAGAAGGGTTTGAGTAAATTGTGCGCGATGCTCCGAATTGCTGACACGTATAAGCCTCGGACCATATTCACGATCGGGCAGGTCGGATTATTGGCGCCAGTCATTCTCAAGTATCTCTGCGGTGTGAGGATTGTTGTTGAGTTGCAGGGAGTGGAATATATCGAACATTATGCGGCGGGACACATTGGATTGTTTCGCTACTACTTTTGGAAATATAAAGTATGGATGTTACTGTTCCTATACGACTCTGTTATAGTAATGTCAAAATGTGGTGCGATCGAATACCCGGGTTCTGGTGGATGGAAAATAATGTATCCTGCAGTTGATATTGATAATGTCCCACAGATCGAGGAGTACACGTCGCTTCCGCCACTGATTGTTGGATACATGGGTAATACACGGGGCTACCAAGGCCTTGATTATTTAATTGAGGCCGTAGTTCTCGCACGGAATAGACATCTAGATGTGCGTATGCATCTCGTATTAAGTGGTGATAGCACCGAGATTTGCTCGAAAATCAAAAGCGAAGGACTCACTGACGTAACGAAGGTCTTGCGTAATTTGCAACAACACGAGGCACACCGCGAAATGCTCAAGACATCGGTCCTGGTTATCCCTAGGCCGAATGTCCTTGAGGCGGTGTATGGATTTCCCTCTAAGTTACCAGAAAGTCTCGCAACTGGCCTTCCTGTTATTATGACTAATGTCGGGCCGGTTGCAGAACTGATGCCCGAATTAGGTAAACACAGCATTGTAATACCAACAGATGATATCCCGCACCGTCTTGCTGACGCTCTGCAATGTGTTGCAAACATGAGCACTCTCGAAAGAAAACAGCGTGGTGATGCCGCCCGAGTCTATGCAAGAAAATTTAGTTGGGAAACCACTGCCAGAATTGTTAGCGACGAGCTCTAACGCGTTCGCGAATATACAGTACACCAAGGGCTGCAAATGCGATGATGATGGGGTCTACAGGAAGTCGGTATCGAGGATTGGTACCGAATGCCGCTATGCAGCTCGTAAGCGCAAAGTACACGACCAAGAAAACCACTAGTATGGTACGCGGTGAGCGCTTTGCAAAAAGATAAATAACCGCGCCTATACATGCGGCACATGTTATGGCAATCCATACAAGTCGCGTCATAATGAGAAGCAGAAAGAAGTCGGCAGGTGCGCGCCCGGTCAGTGTGATGAGCGTATAGAAGCCATCATTGGTAAAGAATGTGAAGAGCGACTTTACCGCGATGTATGTTGTGGCGAGAGGATGTGCGCGCACTACCTCAATGGCGCGTCCGGTGTAACCTCCACCGTTTGCAAGCGTGATGACGTTGCCGTCAGACTCCGCTTCTGTCATAAAGTTCTGTCTTTCGAATTGAAAGTCGCTTGTATGTGCAACAGAGAGAACGGCAGGGGCAAGATTCGTAAAGAGTACGTAGGGCGTTTGTGCGCTTAAGCCTGGCACACCAAACTCGTGAATATTGCGTACAATCCATGGCGCGAGTATTGCTCCGATGACGAGAAGATACAGCGCCGAATGTAGCAGCCCCCGTCTCCAAGTATCTCTTCCAAAGCTCCAGAGTATACACAATGTGACAACAAATGGTATATACTGCACCACCGGCCTCACGAGTATGGCAAGCCCGAGAAGAATGGCGCTCATCGTGAGCGTTGCCAAATCTCTTCGTTCCAAGTACCGAAAGGTGAGGAGAAGCCACGGCAAGAATAGTAGCAGAAAGAGTGTATCAGTAAAAAACTCAAACGAAAGCAATGCGAGAGTCGGGTCAAGGGCAAGTATGACTCCGGTGAGTACGCCGATGCCACGCGACTCGGTGATGATTCGTGCAATATGCATGCCGAAAATTGGAATTGCCGAAGCGACAATAAGTTGTATGATGGAGGCGCCGGTGACTCCGAGGGTCGCGATAAGTACCGAGAGTACGTATACGTAGCCAGGCGTACGCAATGGGTTTGGCGCGTACGGAGTAGTGGCGCTCATCGAAAATCCATTCCCAGCTATAACATTTTGCGCTAATTCGAAATAGCCATCAGCGCCGCGTACGGCATCAATCACACTACCGCCATGTACCTGAACCGCAATGGCAAAAACTATTGCATGTACCGTAAGCGAGAGCGTGAAGAGTAAGAGCTCTGCTTTGTAAGTACGTATGAAATTCTTTATAGAATTCATAATAAGTACAGTATACATTATGCAATATTTTAGTTAAACTATGGCTTATGGAAAGGTTCCGTTCTCTCACTAAAGAAGATTTATTCGTAATACTACTCGGCGCTAGTTTTTTTATTGGTGTGTGGTACGCGCTTCCTATGGTAAATGCTGTTTGCGACGTCTGGGCCTATGGCGGTGGAGTTTTACGTGCTCTAGAAGCGCATACTCTCCTTCCGGGGAGAGATGTTCCGTATGGGACTATATCATTTTACCAGAACTATGTACTGTGGGCTATTGTATTAGGCTTTGGTCTGCTCTTTACGGGCTTTAATGTTGAAGCAGTCAAGACATTTTTTGTTCTCAATCCGTCGTACACGCTTCTTGTGCCACGTATCAGCTCTGTGTTCTCGGCTCTTATCTTGCTATACGTACTGTACCGGTTTCTAAAAAGGAATGTTGAGTCACTCTGGTGGCGTATGGCACTGCTGATGCTTATCTTTGGCAACGTGCTCACGGCACTCTTGGTACGTTCAGGAAAAATGTATATACTCGCCACAACATTCGGCATCATCTCATTCATATACCTCCATCGGGCGCTTATGGAAGAGCGAGAAAAGGGCACACCAGGGAAACTGTCGGCCGTTTCGGTGATTTCCGCGTTTCTGGCGACAGCCAACTTTCCCTTTTTTGCTGTTTTCTTAATTAACATTCCTATCATCTTTCTTTCCTTTCCGCGGACGAGAAAATCATTACATCGACTATCTGTAATCGTCTTTAGTGGAGGCTTGCTCTTGCTCGGAATAGTCACGTTTAATGCACATAACACGATTGAACTGGTTGGAGTGTCCCTAATAAAACTATTCAATGCATCTGTCGGCACTGTCGTGAGTGATATATCTCAGCAGACGTTCCTTAAAGTCTTTTTGGTAAATGCACGACAAGCGATCGAGTCATTTCCGTTGTTGTTGCTCGCGTTGGTTCCCGCACTTCGTGCAAAAATGCGCGACAGGACACTCGCATATCTCTCGCTCGTCTATATGGCTGTATACATACTTGCGGCTTCAATCCTTTTCAGAGTAGAGTACAGTCTCGCGATTAATGTCCGACATATGTTTCCTCTCGGCTTTTTTCTCATATTTCTTCTCGCTGCGTATGGCGCCCCCGCTAAGCGTGTCGCCGTAGGATTCTTTTCTCTTGGGCTCACCGTCTATGTATACACCACGATGCTCTTCTCGGTCCCGACGACCTACAACGCTGCGCTTGATTTTATCGTCGCACAGTATGGAGACAGAGAAGTTCTCATAAAAGAAAATATTTTTGAGTTAACGTTGCCGATGAATAAGGCATCCGCTTTGCTGTATGAAGATTCAATGTGTGGCTCTACCTGTACATATAGACGAGCGACTGAACATGATATTAAATTTAGGCCAATTGTGGTAACGAACGAAACGAAACTATCTGTTCTCTCGACACTCCCGCCAACCGACATTGTCGTCCTTGAGCAGGCTACTCCCGGATGCATACCGCTTGCGCGCTTTGGCAATCCTATAGCCGACGACGAGATATTTGATATGGATATCAATCTGGGGCGTATGGTGTTGCCGTCTTTTTATAGACTCCATCGGCTGGGTAAGAACATATACATCTACGATGCCAAAGTTTGCACCATGGCCAACGAGTAACTTATGGCATAACTAAAGTTATCATGGTATAGTTTCTGTATGCAAAGCAACATTATTCTGTATTCGATAACCTATCCGTAAAGAAATGTCTTTCTCTCATAAACAGTGGTGGGGGATAATCGGCATGATGGGTATTGTTGCGTTACTGTATGTATTACCGCATGCTTTATTTATCCAAGAGGAGGGTAAGCACTTCTCGGGAATATATATAGACAGCATGTCGGACGAGCGTTTCTATACCTCACGGTTACGCGCATACACCGACCTTAAGCCCGTAGCAAATCCTTTTATTTATGAATTGCGTGAGCGAGAGCTACCCATATACTACATAATTGAGCCGGTCCTCGGTCTTGCGTGGCGCATTCTGGCAGTAGATACGTGGCAGTTTGTGTTGCTCATGAATATTCTATTTCCCTCGCTGATTGCGTTTTTCGGCTTCTTATTACTATACATCCTAACCCGAAAAACTACGACCGCCCTCATCGGCGCGATGATACTTTTGCTCGGCAATGAACTCATTCAGATTAATAATTGGGCGACCGCTCTTAGTGACGTCATGCGCACATTACTTATGATGGGGGGTAAGGCCGACTTCTTTTTGTATGCCCGGCCGGTGAATCCTCAAGCTGTAGGGGTACTATTCTTTGCCTTTTTGGCGCTACTAGCACATATATATATCAGAAATAAAAGCTGGAAGTGGAGTATAAGCACGGGCTTGTTCCTCGGAGTAATGCCATATATATATATCTACTATGGCCTCTTTCTCTTTGTATTTGTTGCATGTTTGGGCATTACCGCCTATGTCCTAAAGAAGCATACATTAGCAATACAGCTGGCAATCATTTTGGCCACTGGAATTGCCATCTTTCTTCCATATCTATTCACTATTGCAGAGCAAATGGCGCAATCCACCCCGACCGAACAGGCCTCAGGTGTATACACGAGCGGTGTGCGATATACGCATACTCCGCGAACTGAGAAGGTTGTACTGGCCCCCTTCATCGTGATGCTGATAGTTCTTTTCGTTAAAAAACGAAAACACGAAGAGATTCCTGACTCGTATGTGTTTACAACCGTGGCACTTCTGGCCGCTCTTATCTGCTCTAATCAACAAATCTTGACTGGGAGGGAAATCCAGCAACATCATTTTCATTTTTATGTAAATATTCCTCTCGCTTTGCTCGCCTGCTCAATTCTCCTGCACCATTTCTCTGTATGGGTGAGACAACGTTCGGTGCCCTACGAGAGAGTGCTCCTCGCCGTTATTATACTCTTTCTTGTTTGGTACGCGGTTGGTGTTCAGGTTTCGGGTTACCGAAATAATGTTGTGGCGTATCATACGCTTCAGTCCTACGGCGTGGCCTTGGATTGGCTTACGGAACATATACCAAAATACACGGTGATATATACCGATGATGATGTGGGAGAACTCATCACTTCCTACTCGCCCTTCTATACCTACAGTCCCAACGCCCATGTGGCCATATGGCTTGAAACGCGGGAGCGACTTATGCATAATTACTTCGTCCGCATGGCTCTCAACAATATAACACCGACAGAGTTCCCTGAGTTCATTCGTGTTCCTAAAAATAGAGGCTATGCTGCTTCTTTTCTCTATGCATCGTATTGGAAAGAGCAGTGTGGTAGCTTCGCTTGTATATCTGATGCAGCGTTAAATAATCTTGAGCTTGAATACATACAGTTTATGAAGACTCCATTAGCCAAAAATCTGAGAAAGCACAAGATTGACTATCTTATATGGGATACAATCATAAACAATGAATGGGACATGAAAGCGCTCGGTACGCTCAAAGAAGAATTTGCATCAGGAGATTTGAGGGTTTATCGTGTGCTCTAGAAGTTATTTATCAAAATATGAACGTCCGCTCGATATGCTTCCAAAATGCAAAATTGAGAGACCCCTCATAGCCTCGTGCGAGGTAAGCCATGTTTGTCTTAGTATATATCTCACTCCAGTGCAGTAGCAGATGAAGTTCGGCCTTTACGTTTATCGTCCTGCAGAGTATAACCCAGAATCTACAAAAATAGTATTGACGTGTGTGTCGGCATACACCAGATAGTTTTTCTCTTTTAAGTATTCTGTAACCTCCCCTGACTTGTACTCCCTTCCATCGGGGTGATATGCCAGAGTCTCAATACAGAATAGTGCAGGCCGGTGCTTGGCAAGATCGATTGACTGTATCACGCGTAAGTCGTACCCTTCAGTATCAATAGAAATAAAATCTGGGCACGTATTGGCAAAGTTCTCTTCGATAATTCTTTCTAATGTTGTTACTGGAATTTTTATTTGCTTTGTTAGCGTGCAAAATCCGCTCTGCACGAGTCTGTCGGCCTCATTCTTGTTAAAGGTATTACGTGTTGTTGCGCTAAGTACATAGTACGAAAGAGCAACATGTTCCTCATTACTGACTCCCACATTAAGACAGATGTCTCGCCTACGTTTGCTCTGAATCTTTCGATGCATGTCAGGATTGGGCTCGATGCAGGCTCCGGCGCTTCCTCGCTTGTAAAAGTAATAGGTGTTATTGGCATAGATCGGGTGATGGGTGCCGACATCTATATAAGCTGGCTTTACAATTCCCACTTTCTTAAAAAAGGCTGATATGATTAGATCTTCACCGCGGTCAGAGTAGCTTTTTTTGCAGGTGGGAAAGTACGTGTGCTGTATGAACCGCCAATAGTTGCTAGGAAGTAGATATTTATTCATGCATCTTTACCTTTGAATCCGAACACTCTAGAGTGAAGGAATATGAAAGGATTTACCCATCTGCGCGACGATGAAAGAAGCCGCATCTCACGCTGGAAGAAAGAAGGAAAGAGCCTGCGATGGATTGCAGAGAAACTGG
>OBEQ011482650.1_pt1 | contig 11229 bp, 13 predicted proteins | sample 1670901 | NCBI WGS metagenome assembly OBEQ01 (sample SAMEA104232315, study PRJEB22302) | groundwater metagenome | biome: forest; feature: aquifer; material: groundwater | place: USA | collected 2011-08-07 | depth 5.4 m | reverse complement strand
GCATTTTGACTTGCATTTTGCAAGCCATTTTGCATCAGCAAAATGCAATTGCAGGGGTAGCAAAGCCTGGTCAAATACTTATATGAAAAGCAGATCTAAAAGAGTGGCACTGCCCGATAAGTAGACTAAATGCGCTAGATTCAGGGTCTAGTCCCTTAGGGGTTCGAGAGAGCCTTTTTTCTTTTCATAAAGAAAAAAGCCTCCGGGAAAAAAGAAAACCGGAACGCCTCAAATTCAAAACTCTGAAAACAGGGAGTGAAAGTCTCTCCCCCTGCATCCTTCTGCCTCTAGGTTTAACCTAGAGTCTTGCTCTCAGCGGCATAAATAAGTTTATATATGTTTATAGTTCTTTATAGTTTGGTGATTTTTGGGAATGGTTCTTGTGACGGTTTCTGTGCCTGTGAATTTGAAGCAGAAGATGGAAGAGTTTGCAGAGATAAATTGGTCTGAGGTTGCTAGGCAGGCTTTTTCACAAAAAGTGCACGACTTGGAATTTCTAATGGACTTCAAGTCAAACAGCAAGTTAACAGAAGAAGATGCTATTCGGTTGGGCAGGAAACTCAATGTGTCTTTGGCTAAACGCGTTGCAGCGGGTGGTTAAAACTCGTGGATTTAGTTGTTGATGCAAACGTGTTATTCGCTGCGCTAGTTAAGCAGAGCAAAACTGCGGAACTGCTGTTCAGGGATGAACTGCATTTGTACGCTCCGGATTTCATATTTGAAGAGTATTCAAAGTACAAGGGCGAATTATTGGAAAAAACCGGCCGATCGCCTCAAGATTTTGAACATCTTGTCAAAGTGCTGCAAAGACGCATAAATGTTTTGCCTGTTGAAGAGTTTTTGCCTTTTATGAAAGAGGCTAAGGCAGTTTCTCCAGATGCAAAAGACGCCGCTTATTTTGCAGTTGCCCTTAAACTCGGCGCTTCAATATGGTCAAATGACAAAAAGTTAAAAGAACAAAAACAAGTAAAGGTATGGAATACAAGTGAACTAGCCAGCAAACTTTAACCCCTCTTCAGACTCTAGCTTTATCCTTGCCGTGCTCCCCCTGCATCCTTCTGCCTCTAGGTTTAGCCTAGAGTTGCACTGTTTTGAGGTGTGTTACTTCTGGTACTTCGCGTAGATTTTGAAGAATTTGTCATGCGTTTCCTTGAGTCGCTCGTACAGGAATTTCTCGAGTATTTGCGGCCTCCCGTTGTCGAAGTCTTCCAGCGCGTTGAAGTACGAAAGCCTTTGCGTCTTTCGGACGATGAGCGGTGGGTAGCCTCCGCTTGCAAGAGCTACAAGAACGAGAAAGCGTCCCACGCGTCCGTTGCCATCTTCGAATGGGTGAATTTCCTCGAATTTTCCGTGTAATCGCGCCGCCAATTGCAGTGGGTGCATCTTGTGCTTGTTTTGTTTAAACCACGCGAACAAGTCTTTCATTTTAGCAGGAACCTCTTCCGGAGGAGCGGTGACGACTTGCCTGCCGTGGAGATAGTTTGGGAACTGCTTGTAGCCCTCCGCAATGCCCATGTCTCTAACTAGCATGGAATGCATTTTGAGCGCGTTCTTTTCGCTCACCTTGAACTTCCTCTTCAAAATTAAGTCGACTACTTCACGCGAGTTTCTGGTCTCGTATACTTCACGCAAGTCCTTTCCTTCAATTGACAAGTTCTCATGAATTACGATGGCAACCTGCTTCAACGTGAGGGAATTGCCCTCAAGAGCGTTCGACTCGTACGTGAAATTCACCGTGAAACGGTCGAACAAGTCTTTCAACTGCACGGGCGTGAGCTTTCCGACTATCTCCCTATATTCAAGCCGCATGCGCTCCATTTTTTCCAATGCGTCCGCGTCACGCACGTTGAACGGAAGGCAATGCCTGCGGTAATAGCTAGCGAACTCCGAAACTTGTTTGTTGTCGAAAAAACCTTTCAAGGAGGCAGTTTCATTTTTGTCTTTTACTCGCTTGCTCAGTTTCAGTACCTTGCCATTCGGCAGCCGAACAGAGCGAACGGCGTACAAGTAGTTTTTGCCTTTGATGTTCTTCGATGACAGGTGAACCATGCAATAGTTAACCCCACAATAATATATAAACTTATCTTCTGTGGAGTTAACTCACAGGAACCGTAGACTCTAGAAAGAAGCTAGAGTTGCTCCCCCTGCATCATGCTTCATTCTAGGTGCAGTACTCTTTGTCTTCGTTCATCGCCTAGTTTGACTTCGTTGTTTGTCTAGTCGTGCCAGAGTATAAATACTCGTTTGAGCACCAGAGCAGGCGTTATGAACGAGTTTGTAATGCATAAGAGTCAGAAGAATTTTGAACAGGCGTTGAAGCGCTTGGAACGCGCTGAACTTTCTCCTAAGGTGAAGAGGGATATTGAAAATTTTGGCCGGATTCGCCTCGCCAAAGGTTCAACCAAGTTACGTGTCGTGAAGTGCTTGTACTGCCTTAGATTTCTAGCGAAGTGGCTTGGTAAAGATTTTGCCAGTTGCAATGCCAGTTCTCAGCACGTGTTTCAACGCCGGGTTTCTTTCAACAGCGCTTTGTATTTTTGGGTGTTCCAGCAACTTGCCAAGTGTAACTTCGGTCTTCTGCTCTTCTCTAGCTTTCAAAACACTAAGCAAACCTGGGCGTTCCATAAGTTAATCTTAGCCTTCAAACATTTAAAAACGCCATTTAGCAAGGCGGGTTGCTAGCAAACAGCGCCTCGCAACTGCAAGATTGCTTAGCTTGTCGTTTGTTTGATTTTTTTGTTTAGCAGGTTTAGGTTTCTCTGCGTTGGGCTGGTTACAAGTGCTAGCGTGGTTTGGTCGTTTCTCAAAGTTTGAAGCCGGGGTTTGAGTTCTGGCAATAGCATTTGTCCGAGTTCCTTTAACTCTTCGTCGTTGGCTTTGAAGAGTAGTGCAGTTACGTCGCTTCTATCTTTTGGTACGCTGCGGTTAGCTAAAGCGTGGATTTTGAAGAAAAGCAAGTTGGAAATCTTTGGAATCAACACTTCGCTTTTTCCGCCTGTTGAGCCGTAGCGTTTCAAGTAAATTCGCTCTGCATCTTTGTACAGTAAGTTGAATTGTAGTTTATTTGCTTCGCTTCCAATGTCTTCACTCTGTTTGTATAAGTCGAAGAAAATATCGTTTTTGAATAAGCGAACTTCTTTGTGGGTATAGCCATTTGCAACGAGAAAGTCAACCAGTGTTTCGAAGTGTTCATCGGTTACAATGAAGTCAACGTCGCGGCTTCCAGCGTATGGGTTATAGTGATAAACTGCCCATCCGCCGAACAACAGCGGGGTTTCACCAAGTTGATTAGCGTGGAAGACAAACTTTTCCATTTCTTTGAAGGATTTTTCGCAGATTTCCCCTCCGTAAATTTCAACCATTTAGTTTCGCCTCAAGTAAATTTGGAAAGCCGTGTTTCGCGCTAACTTGTTGCAACGCGGTCAATGCAATGCCGCCAAAACTAGCTAAGTCAACGTATAGCAGAAAAGGGTTTACAACTTCTTTCTTGTTTATTCTTCGCTTGCCGTAAAACACGAATTCATCGTCAGCTGGAATTAAAACCACTTTGGACTTTAACTGTCCTACTTTTCCCTCAACTAATTTCATGGCGGGGGTTGGAACGAAACCCGGCTCAACATAAACAGTTACAAACTCGCTAGCCAAGTAGTTTGAGTCAAGCCACGCTCCAGAAAGCAGCGTATGGCAATGGCTTACTTGTTTCAATACATTAGCATCTTTGGCAAAATAAGCTTTTTTCAAGCTAATGTTTCGTTGTCCAATCCAGTCCAAAAGGAGCTTTTCAGGGTATTCAAGCACAAAACGACAACGGTAGGGGTGTTTAACAACGCTCTTTGCAACCAGCAGACTCACCACTCTACTCACTAGCCCTTTGCTCAATCCAGTTGCCGTAACTATCTCCAACTGGCTAACTGGCTTTCGAGCGTTTAGCAACAGGAACATCAAAATTCGCTGCGACTGCCCTTTAAACCCGCTAACCATAACAAATTATAGCAGTTAGTATTTAAATAGTTTACTATATAGTAAACTTAATATAAGCCATCTTGGCTTTTGAGTCTATCTTTAATGCAACTTAACAAAAAAGTGTTAAGAAGTGTCTGGTTGTAGGTATTGTCCTGCCTTCTAAACAAGTTGTTTCTGCTGATCACGCGATTAATTGGTACTTGGGTAACTTCATTGAGAGTCCGCATAACGCTTTGCGGGATGAAGAAGCGCATTTTGAAGAACTTGGTAATGACGCTGCAGTTTCTAGTATAACCTTGGCCGTGCTTTGGGAGAAATAGAAAAGCTGCGCGTTGAATTAAAGGGAAAAATGATGACTCACAGGGAGTTGCTTGATTTGATGAAGGAAAGAGGAATCCACGGCAGGTATTATCGTTATCAAAAATACGAGAGTAATTGCGCGGCTTGCAAGGGTTTGGGAATAACGCAGCGTTAGGTGCGCAACCCTTCAGCCTCTAGTTTTGTCCTTGGGTTGCTCCCCTTGCATCCTTCTGCCTCTAGGTTTAGCCTAGAGTCGCTTTTTTACGCTGCCTTTTTATAATTGGACTGGGTTTCTTTAGTTTATGGAAATAGTTTACCCAACGGTTGAGCGGATAATTGAATATAATGCATTGGCAATTAGTTTGATCCGGGTAAAGAAGGCAGATAAGGCGCAGGTGTTAGTTAAGGAACGGATTGTTGGCATAGTTGATGGGTGTAAAGAACTGAAGGGGGATGTTTATGACAAGGCGGCATTTCTATTGAAAGGCATTGTCAAATCGCATTCTTTTGCCAGCGGCAACAGAAGGACTGCTTTTATAGTTACAAAAGACTTTTTAACTGAAAACGGTGCTAAGTTTAATGTGAAAGACGATCCTAGCCAAGCTCGGGTAATGACTGGTATTAGAGAGGGTTATTATTCAGATGAAGAAATCAAAGAGTGGATAAAACATGGCGAAATCAGGGAATTTAAACGATAGAGAATTATACTTAGCTGTAGCTCGGGAATTGGAACACTTTAATAATTTAGTCAAAGGGCACGCAAAACTACTCCGCGCAATTGCCGGCTTATAACTTCAGCCTCTAGTTTCTTTCTTGGGTTGCCCCCAGTATCCTTCTACCTCTAGGTTTATCCCTGTGCCAACATAGCCTAAGCTAGGTAAGAAATATTCAAAAGCAGCGTCCTACGAGTTCGCAATAATAATGTGCTTTTAGCCTTTCTTTACGTTCTTTGCACGTAGCCCGCGTTCGTTTGATTCAACCTCGTACTCTACAGCGTCGCCGGCCGCGAGTACTGCATTGCCTTCAATAGCTGCAACGTTTACGTACACATCCTTGCCGTCGTCGCCAGTGATGAATCCAAAACCGCGCTCGGAATTAAACATCTTTATTTTTCCTTTCATTAAATCAACCTCGTTTCATAATGCTTTTGAAGTACATAGTTTATAAAATTCTACCTTGTCGCGCGTATAAGGGCGTTTAGTGGGGAAACCTTTTTTCAACTTCCTTCCAATCGATTGCTTTGAAAAAGGCTTCAATGTAATCTCCGCGTTTCAAACCGTAGTCTGTAACGTACGCGTGTTCAAACACGTCTAAAACTAGCAATGGAACTGCTCCGGCCAGGTGGCCGAAGTCATGTTCTGTAATCCAGACGTTGAACAAACGGTTTGCAATTGTGTCGTAGTAAAGTATAACCCAGCCTATTCCGCGCATTGCTCCGGTTGCCTTGAAGTCTTTTTCCCAGTTTTCCCAACTTCCAAAATCCTCAACAATTTTCTTGTGCAAGGCTGAGCCTGCATTTGGCTGCGTTGAAGTTTTTGTCATGTTGCCGAAGTAATATTCATGCAAACGCATTCCGTTGAACTCCCAGTTGAACCTTCTCTTTAACTCGGCGAATTCAGGAGTCGCGGTTTTTCCTTCCTTTAACATAGCAGCCAGCGCATCGGCGAGTTTGTTAGTATTAGTAACGTAACCTTGGTAAAGCGTAAAGTGGTTTTTCAGCAAAATGTCGCTGAAACCCGGCGTTCCCAGTAATCTATCAAAATTCATTGCAGTGTATGACATAACTTTTTTCACCTTAAGTAGTTTGAACGGTGGAGTTTTTTACCTTTTCCGCTCAACGTTTGTAAATGTTTTCAACCCACCACTTCTTGACAAAAGGCAAGGACAAGGTTGACACCACGTAGGCTGTTGTGGGAATCAGAGTGTTGCCAAAGGGGTTGTCAACGTTGATTGGCACGAACAGTGCAGAAGCTGCAACATAAGTGGCGGCTGCAATTAACCCGCGGCGAGTTTTGCTAGTTTCCCAAGCTTTGTTGCCTTCTACGCGTTTGTTGCGTTACTTTATTTTAGCTATTTCTTTTTCAATTTCCATATAAAGCTAATTAGTAACCGCGGGCTTTTAATTTAAGTGTTGAGTTACTGTTTCAATGGTTCCGCGTAATTTGTTAGCATCTCTAGCTCTAGTTTTTTCTTTTCTTCCGCTAGTTTCAGCCCACCAGGAGGAAGTGGTGCTTGACGCGTGGAAAACCCTGGGAATTCCCGACCCGTTGAATGTGCTCATATATGCCAGTGTAATTGCGAGTATAGCTATTGTTTTTTCCCTATTGTTTCAGAAAAGTTTAGGGCCGCGGAAAAAGAAATTTGCCTTTCTTGCAATTGTTATACCTATTGCATTTGCGACACTTTACCTTTCCGCAACAACGGTTTATCTCAACGTAGTTTCTGAAAGCGGCGGGCCAGTTCACTGGCATGCGGACTACGAAGTTTGGGCCTGCGGGGAAAAATATGAGTTAATTGACCCCACTGGATTAGAGAATCGAGTTGGCAGCCCAACGATTCACGAGCACAACGACAATAGAATTCATATTGAAGGCGTGCTGTTCAAACTCAAGGAAGCGGAGTTGGGAGAATATTTTGAAAAAATTGGCGGAGAATACACTAAAGAGCAGCTCGGTTTGCTAACTCATGATGGTTACAAAGTGTGGCGCAATGGAGACTTGTGCAATGGCTTGCCTGGCCGATGGCATCTATTTGTAAATTCAGCGCTTAACGAACAAGGGCCTGAACACGTAATTGCGCCATATACTTTAGTTCCGCCTGGCGATAGATTGAAATTAGTTTTCACTGAAAAAAGCGAGCAGGAGGTAAACGGAGTTTTGGGAGTTGAACCTTAATGGTAGTGGAAGCTGGTTTACCGACATTAGGAACTGTAATTGTTACTGCTATTGTTGACTCGATTAACCCGTGCGCAATTGGCGTGATGATTTTACTTGTGTCGCTAATGGTGGCAAATGCAAAACTGCGTGGGAAGATGCTTTACTACGGCGGCATATACATTGGGTCAGTCTACGTTACTTATCTTGCCGCTGGTTTAGGTTTAACGCTGTTCTTTCACGTTATTCCCCTTTGGCTTGCGGAATATGTTTCAATCGTTGTAGGCGCGTTGATTGTAATTGGCGGGTTAATTGAAATAAAAGATTTCTACTGGTACGGCCAAGGCATTAGCTTGGCAATTCCGCCTGAAAGAGTAAAAGAGATAACTGACCGGCTGAAAAAAATAAGCGTAGTTGGCGTAGCTGGTTTAGGCGCATTTGTTGCTGGCGTGGAACTTCCATGCACTGGCGGCCCTTACTTAGCAATTACGCTACTGCTGTCGCAGAACTTCAACTTAACTGCATTTCTTCTGCTGGTATTTTACAACATAATATTCGTGCTACCGCTGGTGATTGTGTTAGTTGCAGCGATGTTTGGGATGAAAATCCACGAAATGAAAAAGTGGAAACACCAGAACCGGCCGTACATGCGGCTAGCAATGGGCGTTTTGTTAATAGCGCTTGGCTGGCTGTTAATTTTAATTGCAAACGGAACAGTGAATTTAGGTTGATGGTTTTGAATATAGTTATGGTTTAAACCTAGTTTAGATAGGGAGGTAGTAAAATGGTTACTTTGATTAAACGTGCGGGGCATAGGGAAAAGTTCGACGAGAGAAAAATCTACGCGTCCTGCTATGCTGCGTGTATAAACTGCCATTATGAAAAGAAAAAGGCGGAAAAAATGTGCGAAGTTCTTGCCAAGCGAATTAAAGGTTGGGCCGCGAAAAAAAGCAGCATCACCTCAAGCGATATATTTAAAGAAGTTGTAGCCATTTTAAAGAAGCTTGACAAAGATGTGGCTTTCATGTACGAGACCCACAGGGACGTTAGCTAGGTTTAGAATCGTTGGTTTTTAGTGCAACGGGTTTAAGGAGGTTGGTGAAAATGAAGATGAAAAAGGGAGGAGCAAAGAAAGCCAAGGCGGGGAAGAAACACGTGCATAAGGGAAGCGCAAATGTGTGCGAGTTCTGCTAGAACCTTTTCTTTCTTTAAATTTTTTTAATTCTTTTTTAATTTTTTTTAGGGGAAATATTTATGAAGCTTCTTTTTGTTAGACATGGAGAAACTGCAAAGAATGCCAAAGGTTCTATGCATAAAACTGGAGACTCAGAACTTCTGAACTCAACTGGCCGCATACAAGTACAAAAAGTTTCTAAAGCACTTGAGGCCGAAGGAGTTACAGTTGTTTATTCTTCCCCAGAATATAGAGCTAAAGAGTCCGCTGAAATATTAGGTAAAATGCTTCACGTAAAAGTTGTTACTTTAGGTGAACTCGCTGAGCGGAATTGGGGCAAATGGGAACAGAGAACCTGGCCCAAAATAAAAGCAGATTTAACCAAAATGTCTTTGGAAGAAAGATATAACTTCGCACCACCAAATGGAGAATCTTGGAAACAAATGGAACAACGACTCAAGCAAGCGCTCCAAACAATTCAAGCAAACAATGGAACTCCGGTAATAGTAACGCACATGGGTGCTCTACGCGGATTAATGCCTATATTACTAGAAGAAAAACTTGAAGTTGGAATAAGATACGAATTTGAAAATGCTTCAATATCAACTTTTGAATATGATAGAAAACATTACAAAACCGTAAAACTAAACTCCACTTCACACCTAAAATAATTTTCCTTTTCCTTCCTATTGTTTTTAATTTTTTTAACTTTCTTATTTTTATTTCTCTTTTTTGATTTTTTCCCCACGCGCACATACAATTTTATGTTAGTAATTTCTAATAATTGCGTTGAATTATGGTAGAGAAGGAAAAAATTAGAAATGCAAAACAGTATGGCACTGGATTTTCAGACCACTTGGAGCCAGCAAAGCCGCTTGACCTTTCAAAAGTTAACACTGTTAATGATTTAGTTCTCCAGATGAAAGACGCGGGATTTGGTGCACGTACTGTGGGCGACGCAGCTGATGTTTTAGAAGCAATGGTGCGGGACAAAAACTGTTTCAAAGTTCTTACGCTTAGCGGCGCAATGACCGTTGCAAAAATGGGCTTAGTGGTTTGCGACATGATTGACCGCGGGCTTGTTGATGCGGTGATAAGTACTGGTGCATTGATGGCTCATGGCTTTATTGAAGGCGCGGGTAAAACGCATTTCAAGTATAAGCATGATATGAATGACGTTGAACTTTATCACAAGGGATACGACCGCGTTTATGATACTCTTGAATTAGAAAGAAATCTTGACGATGCCGAAGTGATAGTAAATTCAGTGTTGGACGAGTGGCCTGCTGGAAAGCCAGTTTCAAGCTATGAACTACACTGGAAGTTAGGTGAATATCTAGATAAACATTTTCAAGGCCGCGCGATTTTAAAAAGCGCGTTTAAGAAAAAAGTTCCAGTATACGTTCCTGCGTTTAGCGATTCTGAATTTGGTTTAGATTTTGCAATTAATGCAAAGCGCCGGAAAATGCAAGGTAAAAATTTAATTAGCTTTGACCCATTCATTGACTTGGAGCACTATGCTGAAAGTGTTACGAAGTCAGAAGTAATTGGAATATTTACAATTGGCGGCGGAGCGCCGCGCAATTGGGCACAGCAAGTTGGCCCTTATTTAGAAATAAGCAACAATAGGCTTGGGCTAAAGCTGCCACTTCGTAGGTTTAAATACGCTGTGCGAATTTGCCCCGAGCCGGCAAGTTTAGGTGGACTTTGTTTGCATGGAGATGTAAAGATAGACGCTCCGCGTGATTTATCGCAATATCCAGACGGACTCCCGATTAGAGAATTAGTCGGCAGGTCAAACTTTCCAGTTTATTCTTATGATGGGGCAAAAAAGAGGATAGCCCTTGCAAATGTGCGCGGGGTTTGGGCCACTGGCAGAAAGAAATTATATAAGCTAAAATTTGGCTGGATTACTGGCTGGAGAGATGCGCGTAAATTTAGAACCGGAGAGATAATCGCGTCTGAAGATCACAAGTTCATGCTGCGGAGTGGAGATTTCAAAAGGCTAGCAGAATTAAGCGAGGGAGATAGGCTTATGCCCTTTAACAGTTATCTAAAAGCTGATATGCATGGCAGTTACCGTTTCCTCAGCCTAAACAATGGGAGAATGGTTCCAGAGCATAGGTTTATTGTTGAAGAAATTTCAGGGGTTGGTGTAGGTGTTACTGATGTGGTGCATCATGTGGACCACAATCCATTGAATAATAGCGTTGAAAACCTACAGGTAATAGACGCGCGTGAGCATGCCCGTTACCATAGGTTAGCCCAATCTCCAGAAGCTAGGGAGAAAAGAGTTCAGAGTTTAAAGGAAAACGCTGATCCAATATTAATGAAGAAAATGTCCAGAGCGTTTTGGGATAACTTATCTTCGGGCGAATATGAAAAATTATGTGAAATGAGAAAGGAAGTTGCTTTAAGCGATCCTGAGCGCGTAAGGCGTTCTCTTATATCGAGAAACTATTGGAGTTCCATGACTTCTGATGAAAAGAAAACAAGATTAAAGCACGCCCATGATGCGACAGCAGAACGGTGGCTTTCTATTCCTGCTGAAGTTAGGTCGGCTATTGTTTCTAATGAGAAGAACGGGCGATGGGTTAAAGGCTTGACCGAAGACGTAGTAAAAGATGCATTAGTAGGTGCTAGGGGAGTTGCCTCCGGTGCTGCGAAGAGCCTTGGTGTAAGTGATAAGGTTTTTCACAAAAGGATGTCGATATATGGAATTGACAAGCAATGGATGGAACAAAATTGTGCAGACAATCACTATGTTATTTCAACGGAGTATTTTGGCGAGGACGAAACCTACGACATGACTGTAGATGATATGCATAATTTTGCCGCGAATGGCGTAATGGTTTCAAATAGCGGTTGCACTTATAGCGAAGGAATTTCGTGGGGTAAATTTATTCCGCCGGCAGAAGG
>OBEQ011054584.1_pt1 | contig 11230 bp, 11 predicted proteins | sample 1670901 | NCBI WGS metagenome assembly OBEQ01 (sample SAMEA104232315, study PRJEB22302) | groundwater metagenome | biome: forest; feature: aquifer; material: groundwater | place: USA | collected 2011-08-07 | depth 5.4 m | reverse complement strand
TCTCCCAGGTAGGTGACGGCGGAGAGGAGCCCGCTCTGCTGGAGATCCGCGATGACGGTGAAGGCCTGGTCGGCTCCCGTGCCGGCCACGAACCGCCGGACCAGCCGGCGGGTGAACGGGAGTCGCTCCATCGCCTGCCCGAGGCGCTCTCGGCGGGACAGATAGAGGAGGAGCGCCCGCAGCATGCTCGGACCCTAGCCTCGCCCCGGCGCACGGGTCAAGGCGCGATCGCCGCGACGTGCTCGATCAGGATTCCTTCGCGAAGGCCGAACTCGCTCACGCGGACCGACGGAAACCCGAAGCGCTTCATGGCGGCGAGGCAGATGGCGATCCCCGGGATGATGACGTCGGCCCGCCCGGCCGGCAGGCACGGCAGCTCGGCGCGGACGCTCGCGGGGAGCGCGGTCAGTCGCTCGCGGAGCCGCTCGATCCGGTCTCGCCCGAGGACGTAGCCGTGGACCCGTTCGGGATCGTAGGACAGGAGCTCCTGGTCCAGCGCGGCGAGCGTCGTGACGGTCCCCGCCGTGCCCACCAGGTGGTCCGGGCGGGTGTCGGGGGCGAGCGCGGCGAGGCCGGTCGCCAGTCGGGCACGGACCTCCCGCTCCATCAGGGCGTAGCAGGCCGGGCTCACGGGGTCCGCTGTCCGGTAGCTCTCGGCCAGCGCCACCACCCCGAGCCTCAGGCTCACCGCGGCGGCGAGGCGCCGCTCCCGGGCCAGGATGAACTCTGTGCTCCCGCCTCCGATGTCGAAGAGGAGCAAGGAGCCCGACAGACCGGGGAGCCCGTGGAGCGTTCCGAGGAGCGCGAGGCGGGCTTCTTCCTCTCCCGGTACGACCTTCACCCTGCGGCCCACACTCCGCTCGACGTGGTCCAGAAACTCCTGCCGGTTCCGGGCGTCGCGCACCGCGCTCGTGGCGACGATCAGGACCTCGCGCGCGCCGAGGGCCTCGGCGGTCCGGCAGAAGTCGGCGACGGTCTCGATGGTGCGTGCCATGGCGTCGTCGCCGAGGATCCCGATGGCGCCGACGCCTTCGCCGAGGCGGGTGATGGCCTGGCTCTGGTGGAGCGCGCGCCAGGGGCCCGGGCTCGAGAGCTCGACGACGAGCAGCCGGACCGTGTTGGTCCCGAGGTCAATTGCGGCCAGACGGCGAATGTCAGGAACCGGCGGGGCGTCGAAGTCCGAGGGCGTCGGCGACGACGTTCCGGACGCGCTCGACTCGGAACGGCTTGACGATCATCAGGTCCACGCCGGCCTCCTGGATGCGGGCCGGGTCCAGCAGATCGCCCCAGCCCGTCATGAGGACGACGGGCGTCCCCCGGCTGAGTTTTTTCACGGCGCGGGCCACGTCCAGGCCGGAGCGCTCCGGCATGGAGAGGTCGGTCATCACCAGGTCGAACCGGCCGCGCTGGAAGCGGGCCAGTCCGTCCAGGCCGTCGCGGGCCGCCTCCACCGAATGCCCGGAAGCCGTCAGAATGTCCACGAGGGTTCGCCGGAGGTGGTCCTCGTCCTCGATCACCAGAATGGCGGCGCCTCTATGGGCGGGGGGGCCTGGGGGAGCGACCTGGGGGGGTGCGCCGACGACCCCCGCCGAGGTCCCGGCCGGCAGAAGGACCCGGCAGGTGGTTCCCCGTCCCTCCTGGCTCTCGATCTCGATGCTTCCCTTGTGGCGGGCGACGATCCCGTGGACGACGGAGAGGCCGAGCCCGGAACGCTGCGGGGAGCGCGTCGTGAAAAACGGCTCGAAGACGCGGCGGCGGACCTCCTGCGGCATGCCGACGCCTGTATCGGTCACGAGGAGCTCCACCGTGTCCCGCCGGGTGCGCGTGCTGAGCACGAGCCGGCCTCCGCTCGGCATCGCGTCGAGCGCGTTCAGGATGAGGTTGGTCACGGCCTCGCGCAGGTCCGCCGGGTTGCCGAGGACCACGGCGGTCTCGTCCAGATCCGTGACGACCTCGAGACGGAGCCCCCGCGCCTCGGCCTCGTCCTTCCAGCGCGGTCGCGTGAGGGTGACGGCGTCCTCCACGAGCCGGTTGAGATCCACCGACGCGGGCTTTTCATCCATCCGTGTCAGGGCGAACGCCTGCAGCCGGCGCACGATGTCAGCCGCGCGCCAGGCCGCCTCCTCGATGACGGCGAAGTCCTCGCGGAGCGAAGCTGTCTGGCCCCGCTCGTGCATGAGCTGGGTCTTCCCCACGATGATGGCCAGAATGTTGTTGAACTCGTGGGCGATGCCCGCCGACATCTCGCCCAGGGCCCGGACCCGCTCACTCTGGACGAGTTGCTCCTGGGTGGCCTGGAGCTCTTCGTGAGACTGGCGGAGCTCGTTGTAGAGCTGGGTGTTTTCCACGGCGATCCCGACCAGCGCCGCCAGCAGTCGGGCCGCCTCTACGTCTTCGGCGGAAAAGTCCTTGACCCCCCGGTCGCCGAGGTAGAGGCACCCCATCATCCCGTTCCGCGTCCGGATCGGCACGAGGAGGAAGGAGCGCAGGCCCAGCGCCTCCAGCAGCGGGTCCTTCGGCGCCGAACCCGTCAGGAGGTCGGAGCAGAGCACCGGCTGCTGGTTCGCGAAGAGCTCCGCCGTGAGGCCTTCGTCGATTCGGGGGCGCCACTGCCCGAGCGCCTCTTCGGGCACCCCGTAGCTGCCGCGGAGCGTCAACTCCCCGTCGGGAGTGGCGACGGCGAGGACGGCGGAGCCGACGTGGAGCAGGCGGCAGCCGGCCTCGCAGGCGGATGACAGCATCTGCCCGACGTCGTCGCGCAGGCTCGATCGCGCAGAAACCGCCGCGAGTTCCCGCAGACGGTCCACCTGGCTGCTCGTCTTGTCCACGAGCCGGCGGTGAGCCAGGGCCGTTCCGACTCGGTCGGCGATCAGGCTCAGGAGCTGAAGCTCGTCCACGGTGAAGGGCGCGGGCCGGCCGCTCCGACCGGCGACCAGGACCCCCACCACCTCGCCCTCGGCGCGGATCGGCAGCGCCATCGCGTCCCGGACCGGGAAGCGGAAGATAAGCGGATCAACCTGGGAATCTCCCCCCGGCGCCCCATACACGAGCGGCCGCCCCTCCCGGAATGCCTGCCCGACGAGCCCCTCTCCCGGCATCAGCGAGAACTCCGTCAGGTCGTCCCGGCGGAACCCCCGGGAAGCCCGCGGGCGCAGGCGGCCCTCGTCGGGGTCGAGGAGGAAGAGGACGGCCCGGTCCACGATCAGGAGGCGGGTGACTCGGTCCATGGCCACGCCGAAGAGCTCGTTGGGATCGAGGCTGGTGGAGGGAATCGACGCGATCTCCTGAAGGTTGGCCAGGACCGACCGCTGGGGCTCGGTCAGGGGCGCGCCCCCGACCGCCTGTGCCGCCTCGGGCGGCCGCTCGGGGGCGACTGGCGGGGGGGACGCGGCGGATCGTTCCAGTTGTGCTAGCCGCTCGCGCAGTGATTCGAGGGCCTGGCCCACCTCGAAGAGGGAATTCCAGAGGGGGTGCTCCGGCGGCCCAACCTGAGGGCGATCCATTCAGGGTCCTTCCGGACCTCGCGGCCCGGGACGCATCATCCGCGGCTTCAGGGTTGCCGTGCGCGTGCCGCAGACGGTCGAGCGGGAGGACGCCGGCGCGGGCAGAAGTTGCGCGAATTATAGAGAGGGTGGCGAGGGCAAGTCAAGTGCAACTTCCGCCTGCGCGCTCGCGGAAAGAGAAAACGCCCCCGCCCGGTTCGGAGGAGGCGTCGAAGCCAGGACAGGGCCTACTTCTTGAGGCTCCGGATGTACTGCACCAGCCCCCAGCGATCCTTTTCGGGGAGGTGCTTCCAGGGCGGCATGGGACCGCGTCCGTTCGTGATCTTCCAGAAGAGCTCGCCGTCGGTTTCGGCCTGAACGGCGGCGGAGGTCCAGTTGGCGGGCTTGACGGGCAGGGCCGCCGCGGCCGGTCCGTCGCCGAGTCCCTTGGGCCCGTGACAGGGCACGCAGTTGGTTTCGACGGTCTTCTTGGCGTCGGCCACGACTTTGTCCGACTTGGCGACCGGGTTCTTCACGTTCTTGGCTTCGGGGGGCGCCACCCACTTTCCCTGGGCCCAGACCGCCGTCCCCAGCGCGAGGACGGCTGTCACTGTCACCGCTACTGCTCCCCTGGTGGGCGGAAACCAGCGCGCGTTCATGTCCCTTCCTCTTGGCGGTTCTCTCGCTTTATCTGACGGGCGAGGCCCGGTGCCCATTCACGGGGCGGGCCCGACGTCGCGAGGCGCCTCGTGGGCGGCTCCGTCAAACCGACGCGCGTATTTAACCGCGCCCGGAGACGGGGGTCAAGCGGTTTCTCAGCACGCCTGGCGGCCGAGCGCGGCCAGCATCTCCTCCACGCGCGTGAACTTGATCCGCGGACGCCCGGCACGCCGCCCCCGGGCCACTTCCAGCTCGTTGAGGCGCTGCCAGTCGGCGAGGGAGAAGTAATGCGGCTGGCGCTGGCGGACCAGTTCGTCCACCGCTTTCGCCTCGGGGAGCGACGGGGCCAGGATCGCTCCGCGCGCCAGGTCTTCGAGCATGCAGGTCACGGTTTCCGCCGCATCCGGTTTGTTCGTGCCGATGACACCCGTCGGCCCGCGCTTGATCCAGCCCGCGACGTAGGCACCGACAAGGGGCTGGCGCGTCTCGGGATCCACCACCCGCCCCTTCTCGTTCAGGATGAGCCCCCAGCCCTCGTGAAAGGGCAGACCCGGGAGCGGGACCCCTCTGTACCCGACGGAGCGGAAGACCAGGCCCACCGGCAGCTCTTCGAATGTTTGGGTGGGGCGAGGTTGGAGGGTGCCGGCCGGGGTGGCGTAGAGCTCGTTCTTCACCAGGCGCATGGCCACGACCCGACCCGCCGCGTCGCCGAGCAGCTCGACGGGCGAGACCAGGAAGCGGAAAATCAACTTCCGGGGCTTCCCGCTCGGCTTACCGAGCGCGAATCCTCGCAGGAGCTCCACTTTTTTCAGCACCGCGCGGTCCTGGTTCCGCTCCAGCGCGGCACGGCTCAGCTCATCGAGCTCGACTTCCTCCGGGAGCGCCACGATGTCGGCCCCGGGCATTTCCCCCAACTCCTTGACTTCGGGATTGGTGAACGCCGCCTGCGCCGGCCCGCGGCGCCCCAGCATGTACACTTCCCTGACGCGGCTCTCGCGCAGGGCGTCGAGCGCCTCGTCGCTGATGTCGGTGGCGGCGAGCTCCTCCGGCGTGCGGCACAGGATGCGCGCCACGTCCACCGCCACGTTGCCGACACCGACCACCGCCGCTCGCTCCTGTGTGAGGTCGAACTGGTGCCCCCGGTAATCGGGGTGACCGTTGTACCAGGCCACGAACTCGGTCGCCGCGTGACTCCCCGTGAGATCCTCGCCGGGAATGCCCATGTGCCGGTCGGTCTGGGCCCCCGTGGCGAACAGGACCTGGTGGTAATGCTCCTTCAGGTCCGCCAGCGTGAGGTCCTTGCCGAACTCCACGTTGCCGTAGAACCTGAACCGGGGATCGGCGGCGGTCTTCTCGAAGACCGCGGTCACGGACTTGATCTTCTGATGGTCGGGGGCCACGCCGGCGCGCACGAGCCCGTAGGGCGTCGGCAGGCGCTCGAACATGTCGACCTCGACGACCGGGGCGTCTCGTTTCAGCAGGTGGTCGGCGGCGTAAAAGGCGGCCGGGCCGGACCCGACAATGCCCACCCGCAGCGGCCGAGCACCGGTGCCCGGCAGCGCCGTCACGCCGGGTCCGCGAGGATCTGCGTTTCCAGGGTGTCCACTTTGCCCCGGTACGTGTCCCGCTCGGCCTTGACGAGGTCGCCGATGGAAACGATCCCGACGAGCCTGCCCCCGTCCACGACCGGCAGATGCCGGATTCGCCGGTCCGTCATGGTGTTGGCCACCGACAGCAGGTCATCGTGCGGCAGCCCGGTGATGACGTCCCTGGTCATGATCTCGCTCACGCGCTGCCCGAACGCCTGCTCGCTCCGGGCAGCCGCCCGCACGATGTCCCGCTCGGAGAGGATCCCGACCGGTGTCAGGGCCTGGTCCACGACGACCAGCGCGCCGATGTTATGGCCCGCCAGCACTCGGACGGCTTCTCCGACCGACTGCTCCGGCCGAATGGTGATCACCCGACCGCCCTTGGTTGCTAGGATGCTCGCGATATTCATCCCTTCCCCTCCCCCGCGTCCGACGATGGGATCCGATGGTCGATTCAGGCCGACTTGCTGGTCTGGCTCGGCTCGGCGGCGAGCAACTCCCTGGCCCAGCCCCGCGCGCGCTTGGAGTGCGCGTCGCACCAGGAGAAGCTACCCTTGCCGGTCGAGGCTTCGTGGAACGAGAGCTCGATGGCCGGTTGGCTCAGCGGCGGGTAGTACGATTCGCCGAGGCGGAGCCTGACGCCGAACGACCTGCCGGCCCGATCCGCCCCGGCCTCGACGACGGCCTCAGCCCGCGGGCTTTCTCGCTTCGCGTGGGAGTTGAGAAAACCCAGGAGCCAGCGCCCGACCTCTTCGTACGTTCCCCCGGAAAACACGCCGGTATTCTAGCAGATCACCACCTGACGGAGCGGCCATAACAGTAGATCGCGATGGCCAAGAGAAGGAAGGTCTGGGCGCCGTTGAGCCAGCCTCCGGGGGTGACTCGGTAGACGGTGCTGATCATGCCGGCCATGTAGGCGAGCCCCACGACGAAGCAGGTCCCGGCGAACAGGATGGAGAGGATGATCAGCGTGCGCAGGATCTCCATGGTTTTCTCCTTTCACCCGGGGCGGGCCGCCGGGCTGAAAGACGACGGGAGCGGATCTCCCGCCCCCGTTCACCCCCTACTTCCTCAGCCTTCTAGCACTCGTTGTAGCCGCAGGACAGACACTTCTTGCATCCCTCTTCGTAGATGAAGGTCGCCTGGCCGCACTCCTTGCAGAGATCGCCGATCCGGTGCGGCCGGGACCCGTTCCCCTGCTCCCCCGCTTCCCCCTTCACTTGACCGAGGTGCTCGGCGAGGGTGCGCGCGAGGGCGTCGGGCAGGGAGAGCACCTTCGCGGTGCCGAAGCCTGTCGGCTGGCCGCCGCCGATGCGCGACAGCTGGCTGATGACCTCCTCGAGCCGGCGTGTGGCCGAAAACGGCGAGGGCAGGCGGAGGGCGAGGGAGATCAGGCGCCCGAGGGCCTCGGCCACCGCCATGGTGTCCGAGCCTCCCTTGCCAACCTGGACGAAGACCTCGAAGGGCTCTCCCTCGATGGTCTCGTTCACCGTGATGAAGGCGGTGCCGATGGGCGTCTCCATCCGGTACGTGCTGCCGCTCAGGCTGTGCGGCCGCGGTCGGATGACCGCGGGCGCGGTGGCCGCCGACGGAGCCTCCTCCCTCTTGACCCTGGCGCCGACCCCGACGTTCAGCACCTGCTCGCCCTTGCAGCCGTCGCGAAAGACCGTGATCCCGAGGCAGCTGAGCTCCCAGGCCAGCTTGTACGCGTTCTCCACGTCTTCCTCGGTGGCCGAGTTAGGCAGGTTGATCGTCTTGGAGACGCCGTTGTCCGTGTATTTCTGGAAGGCCGCCTGGTGGCGCACGTGCCAGTCGTAGGAGATCTCGTGGGAGGTCTTGAAGACGCGCTGGGCCTGCTCGGGCACTCCCGGGATCCCGCCGAGGCTGCCGTGCTTGAGGACCTCCCGCATCAGCGCGTCGGAGTAAAAGCCCTGTTCGCGGGCGATCCGCTCGAAGGCGTCGTTGACGAACGTCAGGACGCGTTCGCCGTCCGCCTGCTTCACCCGGTGCTCGAAAGCCAGCGCGAAGATCGGCTCGATGCCGGAGGAGCAACCCGCGATCATGGAGATGGTCCCGGTGGGAGCGATGGTGGTCACCGTGGAGTTGCGCATGGGCCGGCCGTGCTTGTAAATGGAGCGTGACCAGTTGGGGAAGGGTCCGCGCTCCTCGGCGAGCTTGGCCGATTGGTCGTGCCCCTTCTCCTTGATGAACGTCATGAGCTGCTCGGCCAGGTCCAGCGCCTCCTGGCCGTCGTACGGGATCCCCGTGATGAACAGGAGGTCCGCCCAGCCCATGACCCCTAGCCCGATCCGCCGGTTGGCCTTGACCGTGGCGTCAATCTGGGGCAGCGGGTACGGGTTCATCTCGATCACGTTGTCGAGGAAGCGCACCGCGAGGCGCACCACCCGCTCGAGTTCCTCCCAGTCCAAGGTCCACTCGCCGTTGGGGGCGCGCCTGGCGAACTTGGACACGTTGAGGGAGCCCAGGTTGCACGCTTCGTTCGGCAAAAGGGGTTGCTCTCCGCAGGGGTTTGTCGCCTCAACCATGCCGATCTCGGGCGTCGGGTTGGCCGGGCTCCGGTTGATCCGGTCGATGAAGACCATGCCCGGGTCGCCGGTGCGCCACGCCGCCCGGACGATCCGCTCGAAGACCTCGCGCGCCGAGAGCTTCCCGACCACCGCGGCGGTGTGGGGATTGATCAGCTCGTAGTCCTCGCCTTTTTCGAGGGCCTCCATGAACCGATCGGTGGCAGCCACGGAGATGTTGAAGTTGGTGATCCCCCCGTCGAGCTTGCACTCGATGAACTCCAGGATGTCCGGGTGATCGATCTTCAGAATGCCCATGTTGGCGCCGCGCCGCGTGCCGCCTTGCTTCACCGCCTCCGTCGCCCCGTTGAAGACGCGGAGGAAAGAGACGGGACCCGAGGCTTTACCGCCGGTGGACGCGACGAAGTCGTCCTTGGGACGGAGCCGGGAGAACGCGAAGCCGGTGCCGCCCCCGGACTTATGGATGATGGCCGCCGCCTTGACGGCGTCGAAGATCTCCTCCATGGAGTCGCCCACCGGGAGCACGTAGCACGCCGAGTACTGGAGCTGGTTCCCCTTACCGGCGTTCATGAGCGTGGGGGAGTTTGGCATGAAGTAGCCGTCCACCATCAAGTCGTAGAAGGCCACGGCGACCTCCTGGGTCGCCGCCGGGCTTCGCCCGTAGCGCTCCTCCGCCCGGGCCAGGCACTGGGCCACCCGCCAGCACATCTCCTCGGGGGTCTCCTGCTCCTGGTCCCCCTTGCGTGAGAGATAGCGCTCCCGGAGGACCCGGAGGGCGGGATCGCTCCAGTTCCCGACTTTCGACGGCCGCGTGTCGGACAGCATACGACTCCTCCTTTAGCTCGAGGTGGGCGGGTGACCCGTGCGGTGGATGCCCGGGCGCCGTGCCCGGCAAAGGCAGCCGTTGGGGAGGGGGCGCCAGCTGTCGCCGAGAACGCGGGTGGGTCCGTCCAGGCCTGTCAGCATTGTCAGTGCACACTATATTGTGTGGCGGAGCAGAGCCTACCACACCAGATTTAGCATCGGTCAAGAAAAAAGTGGCGGCCCGCTCGTTCGGGTGAACACAATCACAAGGTCGTCCCAGGGGAGTTGGAGGGGCCGGACAGAGGAGCGGCACAGGGCTTCTCCCCCCCTGCGGTCAACCAGGGGGGTGGCTGATTCGTCTATATTGGTGAGACCTCGAGGCAGATGGAGCCCCTGACAGACGGCCCGTCCAGGCAGGCGGAGTATGAGGCGCTCTACCGGAAGCACTCTGCCCGGGTGGAGCGCCTGTCCCGCCTTCTGCTGGAGGACCTCCAGGAGGCCCGGGACGTTCGGCAAGAGGTCTTCCTGAAGCTGCTCCGAACGCCGGACCGGCCAAGGCCGGCCGAGTGGGGGCGGTGGCTGACCCGGGTGACGATCAACGCCTGTCGCGATCGCCGGCGCGCGGGGTGGTGGCAGTGGTGGCGCCGCCGGCACCAGCCGATCGACGACGTGGAGGTCGAGGACCGTGAAGCGACGCCGGAGCGAGCCGCCCTCAGCGGGGAAGACCGGGAGCGGATCTGGCGCGCCTTCCGGCAGCTGCCGCCTCGCCAACGGGAGGTCTTCGCGCTTCGGCATCTCGAGGAGTGGTCCACCCAGGAGGTCGCCGAGGCGCTGGGGCTCAGCCCCGGCACCGTGAAGCGCCATCTGTTTCGGGCGGTTCGGCACTTGCGCAAGGGGTTAGGGGGACGCTCATGAACCGATGCCTTAGGGATCGAACGCTCTTGCTCAGCAGCTACGGGGAGGGCAGCGAAGAGGATCGGGCCCACCTGAGGGCTTGCCTGGATTGCGCCCAGCGCTATCAGCGCTTGAGTCGGGATCTCGAGCTGATCGGCCGCGCCCTTCGAGAGGGTCCGCCTGTCGCCGCGGTCGGCCGTCTTCCGGGCGCTGTCAGGCGCCGCGGCCTCGTGGTGGCGGCCGCCCTGACCGCGCTGGCCGTCTTCGGCGGGGTCGAAGCGTGGATGTGGCGCGAGTCGGTGCTGTGGGTCCGTCCCCAGACGGAAGCCGGCGATGCCGATGCCCTCCGCTTCTTGGCAGAGGTGTCCGCCGTCCTGTCTTCAACAGGGGATGCGCCCACTGCGGACTTTGCCGACGTGGCAGCGATGCCGGAAACCGGCTGGTCGGACGAATGGGACGCAGGCCAGCTGTTTGATTACAACACTTGAGGAGGGAACGTCGATGAAATCGGGATGGGGTGTGGTCTTGGCGGCGGTGCTCGCGATCGGCATCTGGACGGCGACGGCCGCCGGACAGCATCCGGGAGGTGTCGGCCCATCCGGGGGGAGTCCGTGGCACCGGGAGTTCCGCATGACGTTGCCCCTGCTCGTCAAGGGAGTGAGCCTCACGGAGGCCCAGCAGGCTCAGGTGAAACAGATTGTGGCAAGCCATCGACCACAGTTTCAGGGGCTACTGAGCCAGCTACGGACCGCCCACGAGCAATTGGCCGAGAAGCTCTATGCCCCAGGTCCGGTGAAGGCCGAAGATCTTGCCCCGCTCAAGGAGCAAATCGGCCAGCTCCGGGGACAACTCGCCCAAGAGGGGCTTCAGGTCGCCCTCGAGATCCGTGGGGTGCTCACCCCGGAGCAGCTTGCCAAGGCCGGGCAGACTCGACGACGTTTCAACGAGTTGCGGGCCGAAATGAGGGGTCTCCTCGGGGCGGGTCAGTAACGCCCCCGGAGTCCTGCCGCCGCGTGGGACAAAAGGTATAATTTCCGTTCGTCTCTGGCGCAGGCGCCGGTACAATATTTGCCGTGGCTGGCTGCGCTTTTCTCTGCCTCGCCAAGTCCTGAGGCGCTTTCCCTGATGGGAGGAGACTCCGCATGAAACGGGGTTCGGTGGTGGGGCCGCCAGCGCTCGGTCTGGCGCTGGCTGTCGGCGTTTGGGGGATTCCACTGCTGGCGGCAGCCCAGCCCCCTCCCGAGCCTTCCTCGCC
>OBEQ010875120.1_pt1 | contig 11232 bp, 11 predicted proteins | sample 1670901 | NCBI WGS metagenome assembly OBEQ01 (sample SAMEA104232315, study PRJEB22302) | groundwater metagenome | biome: forest; feature: aquifer; material: groundwater | place: USA | collected 2011-08-07 | depth 5.4 m | reverse complement strand
CTCCCAAATCTCGCGACCCCGAAAGCTTTCGGGGTCGCGAAGCTTGAGAACCAGGGGCTGAAGCAATCTGAAATCCTTAAACTCACTTTTGAAAAATCTCATGCACTCTCTTCTGAAATTAAGTCGGGAAACATCTTTCTTGCGACTTATGGGATGGTAGTGAAAACACTTCGAAGTCTCCTGTTGAGAGAAAGAATTTCTCAACACGGACTTACTTCGTCAAGTGGCGGACCAGTTCATAAAAGCGATCTTCGTAGTTTTCGAAAATCCCATAATGACGAAGTTTGGCGCCGAGGGTTTTCATTCGTTCAGTATCATTTCCTACAGACAAGAAATCTCGTTCGATTTCTTCACGGACTGCACGTGGAACGCCTCGGATTTCCTCAAGCATCCTGTGTTTTCTCATTTCCATGATATTTCCAGGAACAGATTGGCGGATGATATCGGTGATAAATTTAAGCAGGCAAACTTCCCACGCATCGTCGACTCCCTTAATCACGGCTGTTAAAGGATCACTTCGTTTTTCGACAAGGGCTTTGATACGATCAGCAACGGCGTCCACATTTTCGTGGACTGTGGTTTCCTGAATTTCTTCCTTTCGAAAGCGAAAGCCGTACTTCAAGAAAGCAAGATCATGAACGTGGGCGCGTAGCCAATCGATGTATTGTTGGGTTCCTTTGCCAAAGCCTTCCAGAAGAAGCTGTTCAAAATAAACGGGGGTTAATACTTGCGGGCGTTCGGCGTAGATACGTCCCTCACGGATTCGAATGACATTCACGGCATCCATTTTCTCCGTGATTAAATGGTAGTTAATGAAGGTACTCCCAAAAGTTTCCAACTGTTTTTGAGGTGGAAAAATGACTTCAGTATTGGCAAGGGCATACCAGATATCTTCGGCTTTTGGCATTATCAGAGAAAGCCTACGATATCGTTAAGTATGAGACAAGCGAAGAAACTTCTGAGGGGCTGTGGGATTTTTTAGGGGAGGTTGAGCCTATCGTTGACGATATGTTTTTGAATCTTCATAAGAGGACGTCTAAAAATGACGACCATGAAACGAGTACTTGTTACAGGCAGTAGTGGGTTGATTGGATCGGAAACGGTGCGATTTTTTGATGCTCTTGATTGGAAAGTCTGGGGTATGGACAATAACATGAGAGCTCAATTTTTTGGACCAGATGGTGATACAGAATGGAATCGCCGAAAGCTAGAGTCAGATTGCAAAAATTTTTCTCATTGTACCATCGATATCCGCGACCGGGATCATGTTTTGAAAGCGGTTGAAGAGTTCAAGCCTGAGCTTGTGGTTCATTGTGCTGCTCAACCTTCTCATGATTTAGCTGCAAAGATGCCTTTTGAAGATTTTGACGTTAATGCTGTGGGGACGCACAACTTACTTGAAGCCACACGCCGGTATACTCCGGAAGCCGTGTTTGTATGTATGAGTACCAACAAGGTTTATGGGGATCGCCCGAATACCTTACCACTTAAAGAACTTCCAACGCGTTGGGATTATGCTGATCCACAGTATGCCCAAGGAATCGACGAAGAGTTTTCGATCGATCAGTCTACCCACAGTCTTTTTGGAGCAAGCAAAGTCGCTGCGGATATTATGGCACAAGAATATGGACGATACTTTGGAATGAAAGTCGGTATTTTTCGTGGAGGTTGTTTGACGGGTCCTTCTCATTCCGCTGCTAAACTGCATGGTTTCCTGGCTTATCTTTTTAAGATAGCGGCATCAGGAGAGCGCTACACCATTTTCGGCTATAAAGGTAAACAAGTACGCGACCAGATCCATAGTTATGATGTTGTTACTCTCTTTTATGCCTTTTATCAAAACCCGCATTGTGGGGAGGTCTATAACCTCGGGGGTGGCAAAGGCAATAGCGCTTCGATTCTTGAATGCATTTCAGCGGTAGAAAAACTGACGGGAAAGAAAATTAATTACGATTACACAAATGAAAATCGCATCGGTGACCATATTTGTTACTACTCAGACCTTACCAAGATTCATCGTCATTTTCCTCAATGGCGTATCACGCGTAAGCTCGACAATATTTTTGAGGAATTAGCTCAAGCATATCCGATAAAATGACTTCTAATTCGCTCAACAGGTTTTTGATCGCTTGTGGATGAGTAGGAAATATTCGATCGAGTCCACTAATGCTTGCCAGCTCGCTTCGATGATATTGTCGGAGACTCCTACGGTTCCCCATTCGTGTTCGTCATCGGTAGATTCGATGAGCACACGTGTACGAGCAGCTGTTCCTGCCTTTGAATCAAGGATGCGAACCTTGTAGTCCGTAAGACGAACTTTGCGAATGCTTGGATCATGTTTAACGAGTGCGGCACGGAGAGCACGATCCAACGCATTCACCGGACCATCGCCTTTAGCAACTGTATGAACATTTTGGCCGGCGATTTTGAGTTTGAGCGTAGCTTCACAAATACTTGTATGATGCGGCCCATTTCGTCGCATCGAGACGTGATACTCTTCGAGTTCAAAAGCGGGTTTGTAATGCCGAAGAACTTTGTGGATGAGGAGCAGGAAAGATGCATCCGCTGATTCGAATTCAAATCCATGGTGTTCAAGGCGTTTAATCTGGCTGAGAATTTCCTGCATCTCAGTGGAATTGGGATCTAATTCGGCGCCTAACTCGCGGGCTTTCATTAAGATACTACTGCGGCCTGAGAGTTCACTCACAAGCACACGACGGTAATTACCCACTTCTTCTGGTGAAATATGTTCGTAAGTTTGATTCGACTTAGAGACCGCATTGACATGGATGCCTCCCTTATGGGCAAAGGCGCTATCACCGACAAAAGGAGCCCGGATGTTAGGATGAACATTTGCCACATCATCCACAAAGTGAGAAAGCTGACGTAAATGGTGAAGACTCGTCTCAGGAACGACTTTGTATTTTAATTTGAGTTGGAGGTTGGGGATCACACTTGTCAGATTACAATTTCCTGTGCGTTCACCATAGCCATTGATGGTTCCCTGCACTTGGGTAGCACCGTTTTTGACAGCGGCCACCGCATTTGCTACACCAAAATCCGAATCGTTATGGGTGTGAATGCCGACGGGTGTTGAAAATACTGAACAGACGGCATGGGTGATTGCACCAACTTCAGAAGGGAATGTTCCACCGTTCGTATCACAAAGTACAAGCCAATCGGCCCCGGCTTCGGCTGCAGCAGAAAGTGTTTGTAAGGCATATTGGCTGTTGTCTTTATAACCGTCGAAGAAATGTTCTGCATCATAAATGACTTCGCGTCCGTGCTTTTTTAAAAAATGGACCGTATCACCGATCATGGTTAAATTTTCTTCGGGCGTGGTGCGTAATACATCGCGGACATGATAAAGCCATGATTTACCCACAATCGTTACCACCGGAGTGTGGACTTCCACCAACAAGAGCACTTGGGGATCTCGCACTACCGTCGTATGTTTTCGTCGAGTCGAACCAAAGGCAGCGAGTTTAGCATGGCGAAATTTTAATTTCCGAGCAGCGCGGAAAAATGCAATATCCTTTTCATTAGAGCTAGGCCATCCTCCCTCGATGTAATGTATCCCAAAGATATCGAGTTTCTCTGCGATACGCAATTTATCGAGGAGGGAAAAGTTGATTCCTACTGCCTGTGCGCCATCACGCAAGGTAGTATCGTATAGTGTAACCGCATGTTTCATGAGTGCATTAAAGATTAGAAACTTACGGTGTCTTGAGGAGTGCGTCAAATCTTGTTCAGACACACTCTAAGCAACGGAAGAGAAAGGGGAAGTATGTCGTAACTGTTCCACTATATGTACCACATATTTGATGATTTCGGGGAGATCTTTTTCTCTGGAGTTCGTGCCAAGGGAAAAACGCACGGCAGCACGAGCCAGTTGTTCTTTAAGGCCCATCGCCTTTAATACATGCGATGATTGTAACGAACCGACCATGCACGCCGAGCCACTAGAAACAGCTATTCCTTCAAGATCTAGTCCCATGATCAAACCTTCACCATCGCAACCTTCGAAGCTTACATTAAGTGTGTTGCCTAGGCGATCTACAGGATGACCATTGCGATGAATATGAGGGATGGCGGTCGAAAGATGATTCCAAAGTTTTTCGGTGAGATCAAAAAGTCGACAATTTTCTTCTTCAGTCTGTTTTGTTGTGAGGCGGGCGGCTGTGGCCATGCCGACAATGGCTGCAACGTTTTCAGTCCCCGCACGCCGTTCGTTTTCGTGTGATCCACCGATGAGAGAAGGTTGGAGCGGTGTCCCAGTGCGAATATAGAGCGCAGCAATTCCCTTTGGACCATAAAACTTGTGGGCAGTAATGGAAAGCAAATCAACCTTCCATTCTTCGACATTCACTTGTTCTTTTCCAAAGCTCTGAATTGCATCACAATGAAACAGAACACGATGTTCCCGGCACAAGGCCCCCATTTCTAGGATAGCCTGATGTGTGCCGGTTTCGTTGTTGGCCGACATGATCGAGACCAAAATCGTATCGGGACGTAACGCGTGGGAGAAAGTTTCAAGATCAATTTTTCCGTGAGCATCAACGGGAATGAAGGTAATTTCGAAGCCTTCTTGGATTAAGTGTTGGCAGGGGTGTAAGACAGAATGATGTTCTGTTGTACAGGTGACGATGTGTTGTCCTTTAGACTTTAGGGCATAGACAGCGCCAAAAATAGCAAGGTTATTGGATTCGGTACCGCCAGACGTAAAGATAATTTCTTTCGAGCGTGCACCCAAAAGCTGGGCTATTTCGTCGCGGGCATCGTCGATTGCTGCACGAGCAATACGCCCTATCGTATAAACACTTGAGGGATTGCCAAATCTTTCCTCAAGGTAAGGTTGCATCGCTTGTACAACCTCAGGAAGAAGAGGAGTTGTTGCATTATAATCGAGATAATATTTCATCGTTCTTCAGAAAATCATACGCAGGAAGCGTATTGTTACCGGAATAACCCCCCTCGTGGATTAGATTTCAAAGTCGTGAGATCCCATTCCCGGTGCGCGCTTTTTTTTGGATACCACCCTAAGTTCTGTCTCTTCATAAAATACCAGCGAATCAGGAGGAATGGAGTTGGTGAGAAAAACGTTGGCTGCGATCGTGGATCGAGCACCGAGAGTGGTATCTCCTCCCAAAATGGTAGCATTTGCATAGATCGTCACATTATCTTCAACACAGGGATGTCGCTTTTCCCCCTTTACAAGACGTCCCGAAGTATCTTTCTGAAAGCTTTTCGCGCCGAGAGAGACACCCTGATAAATTTTGACGTGGGAACCAATCACAGCAGTTTCACCAATCACGACACCGGTTCCGTGATCGATGAAAAAATAAGAACCGATCTGTGCACCAGGATGGATATCAATTCCTGTGCGGGAATGGACCCACTCTGTCATCATCCGTGGAATGAGAACGATATTGGCGTTACACAGCACATGAGCTATTCGTTGGACAGCAGTTGCCTCCAGACCAGGGTAAGCAAGAATAACCTCCTCGTGACTGACTGCTGCAGGATCACCATCAAAAGCTGCTTCTACGTCCATTGCAAGTTTACGCCGGATTTCAGGAAGAGTGGCAAGAAAGGCATCTGCTACCTTCTTGGCTTCTGCTGGAACATTGACAGCAGAAGTTGGCGGCTTATATTCCATACTTTTCTGAATCTCGTGACATAAACGTTCGGAAATAGAGGTTAGCATCTGGGAAACAAAAAACGGGGCTTGATCAGAATGCAACGGAGTACGGTCATAGTAACCGGGGAAAACAATTCGCAAAAGGTCGCGGACAATTTCTGCAACTGCTTCACGTGATGGCAGATTCACTCCGTCAAGGTGATTGATCCCACCCACTTCGTGGTAAGACTTTAGAATATTTTGGACAAGTTTTGGATCGGCCATAAAACACTAATATGTCTTACAAAGGCCGAGATGTCGAGTTAGGGAAGATGTTTTGGGAAGGGTCAATGCAGGATATAAAACCGGATTTATCATGATGGACCATGTTTACGGTTACAGCTTTGCGCGACTTGTTCCCAAAGGTATTGAAAAGATGGGGCGAATTTGGATGGGTCTTTTTGAAGGGTGCGATTGATTTCTTGAATTGTCCACCAGTGTAACTCCGAGATTTCATTTTTTGGGAATCGGAATGGACCTTTCGATTGGCCTTCGTACAGCCATACGAATTCCCATCCAAGATCTTTACAGGCTTTGAACTTTTGCACCTGGCATAAGGGTAGGGTTACCCCTAATTCCTCGACCATCTCACGGTGGGCTGCTTTGTCATAATCCTCTCCGATACCCACATGTCCGGCTACTGAGGAATCCCAAGTATTGGGTGCAACATCCTTAGTGGACGAGCGTTTTTGAAGGAGTAATTGGCCATGTTTATTCCAAATAAAGATATGGACTGCCCGATGCCATAATCCTCTTTGATGGACTTCATTACGTCGTTCTTGGCCGATTACTTCATCCTGTTCATTTACTACGGCAAAGATTTCTTCTTTGAGGTTAGTTTGCTTGATTGAGAGAGCGACCCATTCATCAACATCCAATTCTTCAGGACGGCGCCTTGGATTGATTCCATCCAACGATTCTTTCCCGAAAATTGCGCCTAAGGTTTTTCTTCTTTTTTGGAATGCCTGATGGACCAGTCGACGAAAGGTAGATTCCACCTCCACCTTTGCAAAAGGTTGAAGGCTTCGTCGTAATAAGGTTACGACCGCCGAGTTCACTTTGGGTTGAGGCCAAAAGGTTTTCGAAGACACTTTACGCACCATTTTGATTTGGTAAAATGGTTGGGTCAGCAACGTCAATAATCCGAAACCATGGGTGCGCGGTTGTGCGACAAGGCGTTCGGCCACTTCAAGTTGGACGGTAAAAAGCATCCGCTGGGGTCGTAGATCTGTTTCACAAAGTCGGACCATGAGGGGTGAAGCAATGGAATAAGGGAGATTACCTAGGATGAGGAAATTTGAAATTCGAAATTTCACGGAGGGCATCCCCTTTGATTATTTGGATTCCAGGAAGACGCCTCAACAAAAATTCGGCGAGACGAGGATCTTTTTCGATAAGGATAAGTTTGGGTTTTTGTTGAAGGATGTATTCGGTGATGGCACCTAAGCCAGGCCCAATTTCTATCACAGAATCATCAGGATGGATTGTTGCAAGTTCAACAATACGTCGTGCCACATTTTGGTCGTGCAAAAAACTTTGCCCCAGGCGACGGCTCGGTCGTATTCCGAGTTTCTGGAGTTGTTGGCGGATTTCGGTGAGGGTCATCCCACAGCAGGCGTAAGGAGCGGTTTTTTCAAGATCTTAGAATTGCGCCCATTTTGTTCATACTTCTCACGGCGTTCCTTGGGTAAATCATCCACAGAACCTTCGCTGAACCCACCCTTTTGTTGAAAATAATTGAACGCTTGGGTAGAAAGACAAAATAATTCCTGATACCCCTTTTCTCGAGCCTGCATCTCGACGTAATTCATCAGCTTCAAGCCGATCCCTTCGTTTTCATAAAGCGGATTAACAAAAAGACAAGCGAGTTCTGCTTTTTTGTCTTCCGGATAAAGATGAAGAGCCACACAGGCTACCGGATTACGGTCAACATCGAACACAAAATAATCTCCTAACTGTTTTTCGATCTCTGCACGGGTACGTTTGACAAGCTCCGTACTTTTTATGGGTTGTTTGATGAGGGCAAGGATAATACGCACATCTTTTTTCATTGCTTTGCGGATGGCTTGATATTCATTGGTGTAGATTAAGGTCCCGATGCCTTCCGTGGAAAAAACTTCTGCAAGGAGTCCTTCTTCTACACGTCCATTGATGATGTGAACTCGATGGATTCCACTTTTCGCTGCCTTAAGCCCATGCTCAAGTTTAGAGACAATTTCGGGGGCTACTTCTTGACGATGCTTTTTGAGAATATCTTCTGTTTCACCGATCGAAAGTTGGCGCAGAAGGGTTCCCGATTTTTGGATTCCATCGTGGGTTGTGATAAAGATCAATTTAGCGGCATGTAATGCTAATGCAACCTCTAGGGCTACCGCATCAGAATTAACACGATAAGCTTTGCCATCTCCATCAAACCCTAAGGGAGGGATTACAGGCACGATGTTGCAATCCAGCAAGGTTGTAAGGAATTCGGTGTCGATGCGTTCCACACGGCCGGTGAATTGGTGGTCAATTCCATGCAGAATTCCTGCAGGGTGAGCGATGATAGCATTCGAACTTGCAGCGCGGAGATCATTGGAAGAAAGTCCGTTGATGATTTCGTGTGTCAAACGATTAGCGGCCGTGACTGCAATTTGAAAGGTCGCAGCGTCAGTGATTCCTGTGCCGTCTGCATTGGAAATTATTTGTCCCATCTTAGTCGCGAGGGAACGGATCTGGTAACTTGCTCCATGAACGATGGCGACACGGATATTCAGGCTACGCAGCACGGCAATATCAAGGACGAGATTCGTAAAATTATCATCCTCGATGATTTCTCCATCGATGGAGATCACAAAAACTTTATCGCGAAATCGTGGCACGTAATGCAAAATTTCGCGTAGGTCCGTAAGTTTAATCATGTCTTCTAATCAACACTGCCACTTGATAGTTGAAACCGCAAGAGATGCAAGAGCATTGTTGAAAGTTGAAGGTTGAAAGTTCGGCGACGATGATGCCGGAAGAAATGGCCCTCCAGCGTTCATAGTGATAGGTGTTTTTTGTAGGATATGCAGAATGACGCCTATTTTTCATAGACGCATGTTGTCGATTAACCGGGTTTTCCCAAGAAACGTAGCGATTGCAATCAGATCGCCCCGAGAACACTGAGGAGAAGCTGGCTGAAGATTAGAAAGATGGACAATTTCCAGATAATCGAGACATAATTTTGGAACTTTCTGGAGGCGATCGCGTGCCAAGTTCTTGAGCATCGAGGTGTTTCGGATTCCATTTCGAAAAGCCTGCCGCATTAGTTGAAGGTTTTCGTAAAGCGCTACCGCTTGGGCTCGTTTAGAAACGGAAAGACGTTGATTCCGAGAGCTCATAGCCAAGCCGTCCTTTTCACGAACTGTTGGAGCGACGACAATTTGTACCGGAATATTTAGGTCTCGCACCATGCGCTGGATGACGAGAGCTTGTTGAGCATCCTTCTGTCCGAAAATAGCGACCGCAGGCTGGACGAGGTTAAAGAGTTTAAAGACGATGGTACAGACTCCTCGAAAATGACCAGGCCGGCGAGCGCCGCACAAGGGAAGAGAAAGTGCCATTTCCTCAACCCACGTTGAAAAGTGAGGAGGGTACATGGCCTTTGCCAAAGGTGCAAAAACCAAATCTACATTCGCATTGCGGCAGAGAGAAACGTCGGTAGCAAGCTGGCGAGAATATTTTTTAAAATCCCATTTTTGATTAAACTGTGTGGGATTCACAAACACACTCACCACAACAAGTCCTTTTCTTTTTACAATCCGACGCGCTTGTTGAATAAGGCTAAGATGACCTGCATGCAAAGTGCCCATCGTCGGCACAAAACCAATGGGCCTGCCAGTTTCTTGTGCTTTTCGGATCCAGCGGCGAAGCTTGGGGATGGAACGGATGACTTTCACGGGCTGTTGGTTGGCAAAGGAATACTCAGACGTTTGATGCTGAAAGCGCATCCCGTCGTTGTGTCTATCTGAACGACGACACCATGGAGACGAATTCCACGTTTGGCCACTTCAAATCTTTGCGGCATTTGAGTGAGGAAACGTTCAATAACAGGCGCGATTTCTCGACCAAGAATTGATTCATGGGGACCGGTCATTCCGGTATCGCATAAGAAAGCGGTGCCTTTTGGAAAAATTTGTTCATCTGCGGTTTGTACATGAGTATGCGTACCTAGGACCGCAGAAACCTGTCCATCGAGGAACCGACCAAGAGCAATTTTTTCGGAGGTAGTTTCTGCATGCATGTCGATCATGATGAGAGGAGTCTGGTGTCGTAGAGCTGCCACTTCATGTTCAGCGACTAAAAATGGGCAATCCACATTTTTCATGAATGTGCGCCCCATGAGATTGAGGACAGCGATCTTGGTTCCCGAATGGGATTCGACGACCACACAACCATGGCCTGCAGCTCGAGATGGATAGTTGGCAGGGCGTAATAATCTCGGTTCTGTGCTAAGAATGGAAAGGATTTCTTTGTTATCCCAGATATGGTCACCTGTGGTGATTACATCCGCACCTGCAGCACGCAATTCTTCAAAAATTTTTGGGGTAATTCCTGTGCCACCAGCTGCATTTTCGCCGTTGACGATACAAAGATCTGCATGATGCTCTTGACGAAGAGGAGGGAGTAAATCACGGATAGCACGTCGACCAGGTTCACCAACAACATCTCCGACAAAGATCACCGTTATCGTTTGGGACATTGGATCACTTCCTTTTCAGTAATAATCAAGTCCATCTGTACATCGTCTTCATGTGCGGGGATATGGTTGACAATTTGAGATTCGTAGGCGAGACCAATCTTGGTTGCACGTGTGCCACGGCAGAGTTGATCGAAGTAGCCATACCCATATCCCAAACGGTGTCCTTGTCGGTCAAAAGCAACAGCAGGAAGAAAAACCACATCCATCTCGTTGATGGAAACAGGACGGCGTACAGAAGATTTGGGTTCGAGAATGCCAAATTTACCAGATTCCATCTCTTTCTCAAAATCTCTCAATTCAGAAGGATAGTAACGGTTGAGGACGTGATCAAAAGCAGGGACACAAAGCTTCTTATCGCTCTCGAGGAAGGCAAGAATGATGGGAACGGTAGCGACTTCATCAGATCGATTCACATACATGAGGATCGTTTTCCAATCGTTATTCCAATGTTCGAGAACAAGTTTCTGAATGGCCTGATTGGCTTCGGTCTGTTTTTTGAGATCCATTTCTGCACGGCATTGGATCATGTGTTGACGAATGACACTTTTTCTGAGGGGATCGTTCGACATAATAAGTACTTATTCTAACCCCGATATTTTATCATTAAGGAAAAGATAGTGCAATTTGTACAAGGACTTTCCCAGTTAATCTAACCTGAATATTTCATGAATCTTCATGAAATATCCACCCGTCGGGCCGAAAGGCTTTGGAATCAAAGCCTTTCGGGGTTAGCCCTAATGCCTTTAAGAAATTTGGTTTTCCAGTAAAAATGTTCCGGACATTTTGCTCTGATTTTGTCAGAAACTAGGGATGCAACCTCTTCTTTCCT
>OBEQ010358671.1_pt1 | contig 11232 bp, 3 predicted proteins | sample 1670901 | NCBI WGS metagenome assembly OBEQ01 (sample SAMEA104232315, study PRJEB22302) | groundwater metagenome | biome: forest; feature: aquifer; material: groundwater | place: USA | collected 2011-08-07 | depth 5.4 m | reverse complement strand
CTTCGAGATCAATTTCTTTTGCGACGGTAACGCCGTCTTTGGTAATTGTGGGTGAGCCGAATTTCTTATCAATAACTACGTTGCGGCCTTTCGGTCCGAGGGTAACTTTTACTGCATTTGCGAGCTGGTCCACTCCGCGTTGAATCGCCCGTCTTGCTTCATCTGAAAACAAAATTTGTTTCTTTGCCATAGTGACACTTCTCCTTGGATTTTTTAGTTCAAAAATTTACTTCGATGACGAAGTGATAATTCCTAGCAGACTCTCTCGAGGAACTGCATGATTAGCACTCGCTAAAACTGAGTGCCAAGTGGAGAAAATGATATCAATCTTATCCTTATTTGTCAATAGCGGATTACTGAACTCTGTCATTCCCGCACGGTTTAGGCGGGAATCTACGATTGTGGATCCCCGACTAAAACATTCGGGGATGACCTATATGGCAAAATCCTGATAGATCAGATTTAGAGACTTAAGGGTGTGAAGCGGGTCGACCTGGTCCAGATTTTTGGCGTATTTGGCAATAATAGGAGATGCCCCGCCTGTCGCTAGAACCGTCAATTTAAGGCCGTATTTCTCTTTAAAACGGCCAATTAAACCATCAGTGAGGGCCCCAAAACCGTTCAACAAGCCGGAATACATAGCCGAGGGAGTATCTGTAGCCGCCAAAGGGTGGAGTTGTTTTAGTTTACGCAGTTGTGGCAGTAAAAATGCGCGGTTTTGTAGGGCCTGCCACGAAATGTCCATACCTGGAACGATAAGGCCCCCTAAGAAAACACCTTTCCGGTCCACATAATCAAAGGTAATGGCGGTTCCAAAATCGATGACGAGCGCCGGAAGCCGGTATTTTTGAACAACTCCGTAAACATTAACCAGCCGGTCAGCCCCTAAATTGGAGGCTTTATACCTCATTTTCACCTTAGGATGGAGATTTTGACCCACTTCCCAGATCTTGATCTCCTTATAAGTCCGCTTAAGTGATTTCTTCAATATTGCGGTCTTTTGTGGGACAACACTACTAATAATGATGCTAAATGGATTCTTTACTCCCCACTTTCTTAAAATTCTAGACAAAGCTGGGATATCACCATTATCAACATGATCGCTAGCAAGGATCCTTGAATTCCGGAATAAAGCGAAGCTAATCGTGGTGTTTCCTATGTCGACCGCTAGGAGATTATTGGTTTTCATATTTGGTCCGGAATCGTTCTAATATATCAAGGAGAAGCGGATCTTTCTCCACCTTTTTCTTGGTTTCTAAATAGATTGAAGTTGCTGTTTCGAGGAGGTCCTTCTTGGCGCCGTTCAGATTAAGCCCAATTCCGAGCACTACGTAATCCAACTTCTGCTTTACGGAACTCGATTCGGTTAAGATACCGCAGATTTTCTTTCCGCCGACCAGAACGTCATTGGGTTTCTTTAATTTAGCTTCGATCTTGAAATTCGACACCAAACTTTCCCGAACGGCTTCAGCTGCAAGATGGGTCAGAATGGGCGCGGCGGAGGATTTTAGTTTCGGACGCAGGACGATGGAAAATAAAAGGCCTTTGCCGTGCACAGACAGCCAAGTCCGTTCAAAACGGCCCCTGCCCTTTTTTTGAAATTCGGCTGAGACCACAGCGCCTTCAGCGGCGCCGTCTTTGGCGAACTGAATGGCAAGGTCATTGGTTGATTCAACGGTATCATAATGAAGAATGCGGTAATCCATAGCCACGCATTCTAAAGGAAGATTGGGAGATTACAAAATACTTTACGCCGCCCAGGAAAGGGCGAGGTTTGTATTATATTTGCGCTGGAGCGAAGAAATGACAAACTCCGCAACGGTCAAGAAGCCGTCGAATCCTTGGCTCACGCCCAGATAATTTAAATTTTTCTCATCCGATACCGCCCAGAGAAGCGCTACGGCCAGAACACCGGCGCTTTCGCCTTCTTGTTTGAAAAAGAACGCACGGTTCTTGAATAATTTCGGATTCGGCGTAATGCGTTTTGAGAAGTGAAGGTTCGGCGTATTGGGCCTCGTGAATGCGCTCAGCGCTTCATTTAAACCTTTGTTCGTTCTCATGACGTGTTCAAGCTTCAGCAATGTTTGGAGTTCCGGGCTTTGGACTTGGCCGTGTTCGTTATAAACAATAATACGCAATTGATTCCGGCTCAGCGCAGCATAGAGATATTCGTTCTTTTGACTGGCCGACAAGTGCGGGAAATCGTCTGCATCAATGAAAATGTTAGCCGGTTGTTCATCCGTTCTCACGTGCCGAATGATTTCATTTGCGTGCCGGTCAAATTTTGCGATTCTCACCGCAGAATTTGGATTGACTTTTTGAGCATTATCAGCTATAAATTGTGGCCTCCCGCCGAAAGAAGAGGACATTCCATTGGAAGATAAGTTTTCTGCACGTGAAGTCGCAGTATTAATAGAAGAACTTAAGGGCGAATTCCGTACTGTCTCTGAAGTGGTTTTGCCGTTACGCACCGATATGGCAGATGTTAAAGAGCGTTTGTCTAAAGTCGAATCACGGCTGACTTCAGTTGAAGATGCAGTGCGAGTTGCTATTCCGAGTCTGTCTAACCGAGTTTCCCGCATCGAATCCAAGCTCGGCTTTTGAACCGATCTCCGCGTCTCGGCGCGCATTGAAAATCCCATTTTTTCGGTCAGTCGGTTCGTATACTCAAATTCATCCTGTGACATAAATTCCAATTTCCCCATCCGGATCCGGTCTTTGATAATTCCCAGACGGTTTGGATTGCCCTCTTCGCCAAATAAATATTTTTTCTTTTGCTCAAATTCTTTATCATCCCAGAGGTAAACGGTAGTGCGTTTCGGCATGTTATTTTCAATATTAAGTGCCGTCTTATCATGGTACCCGGCATCCGCAATACTTCCATCCGCCAGTTTGTGTTCCTCAAGGAACCACCACTTATGATTGAGTACGTCCAGGATGAGAAAAAAAGCTTCCCGCTCTTTTTCACGTTTCGCAAAGCGCTCTTCAATATCTGAATCAACACGCGCGATCAGCGTGATGCGAGTTCCGTCTTCAACTTCACTCGCTCCGACATACCGAAACCAGCCAAGAGACTCTTTTTCCCAGCGCTTTCCTTTGGATTCCAAAATAACTTGATCCGCTAATTTAAAATAATTAAAAAAGCCCGCGCCCCCCATGTAATGTCCGGCTTCTCGTGCTGAAATCACCGTTGAAACGCTTCTTTTTGCAATGAAATTAGGATCTTCAATGCCTTCACCTGAATCCATACCTATAATTTTGATGGAATTCAGTTGATCGTTTTCTATTTCCGTGTGAATAGCCACGGCGGAGCCGTGTCCATTCCGAATTAAATTCCATACCAGTTCCCGGGTCAAAATGTGGGCCCGCTTGCCATAATCCGGTCCGGTCCGTTGATGATCAACAATGGTTTTAATTTCTTCCGTAGCTTCTATGGCGTGAACATAGTCATCAGTCCCATCAGTCCGGCCCTCATTATTATGATAGACAGGAAGAACAAAAACATCGGGACCTGTCTTCAGCGCAGCTACTTTATCCAATGCCCTTTGGTAATCAGTCCGCGTCTCAGCGCGGGCCGTACTAGCAGAGCGGCGATAAGAGACGTGATATAAATGATTTCTGCTCTTCGCGTCATAATAAAATCCAAGATATTTTTTATTTGATCTCGTTCTTTCATATTTTTTGAAAACGACGGGAAGATGAGTCGTTAAGAGCTGATCCGGAGTGGTTCGTTTACCGGGCTTCTCATCAATTAAAAAATAGCCCTCTTTACGCAGCGCTTTTCTGGCCGTCATGAGCCACCGCTTCGGCTGGCCTTTCGGGCCCATATTGCCAATCAGGTCAATGAAGGTAACCAAATCGTACGTGTGCGGCTTGATGGAATGGGCTTTGAAATCCAAAGCGCCGATCTCACTCATGGTTAGCCTTAAATTTAAATCATAATCGGTGCCGCTTAATTTCACTTTTACTTTTTCAATTCTTTCTTTGTTAAACTCAATCGGCATATGATTCAAATCAACAAAATCAACTTGCTTACCGGTCAGCGCTAAAAGCATCGGCAGGTTTTTTTGGCTCCAACCAATGACCATGACTTTCTGAATCCGGCGGTTTTCCAAATCTCTGGCAAGATCAAGAGAGTAATCTAAATCACGAAGCCTGACCTCGAGAGGATGAGAATCAAACATACTGGTTGATTCAACTTCGATCTCTCGAAGAATTTGGTACGCCCGGTCTAAAGAAATATAATTGTTCCGTGTCTCAGCGCGGCGCGGAAATTTCCCCGGAAATTTTCCTTTAATCTTGCCCTTCATAACATTGCGGCGCTGGGTTTGCCCTTTTCCCGCCGCCTTCTTCTTTTGGGTTTGGCGTAAAATACTAAGGTTGGTTTGCTTGGGCTTTGAAACACGGCTTAAAATAAGAGAAGAAATTCGTTCCAGGCGGGCTTCTAAAACTTTCCGTCCCAATAATTTGTCGTCGGCAAGCTCAGCATTAAGTTTTTGCGCCAACAGGGCCAATTGATTGAGATTCAAAGCTTCAATTTCCTTCCATTCTGCGGCCGTTATCTCGGGAAAAATCTGTGAAATCCTCGCGAACAGTTTTAACACGTGAGCATCCATCCGCGTTTCGGCGCGGCGGGTAATCTTAAGATAAACTGCAGTTTCTGCCACATGGTCTGTCACGGGAGAGATAAAGGATCTTGGAAACGAAGGAGGTATGTTGCTCATCTGGCTTTCTTCAAACACTTCCGCCATAGCGTCAAGGTCCGGTTCTTTCCTCAAAGTTTCTTGGACCTTCGCCGCATAATCTTTGGAATCTGTTACGAGATGGAGCGAACCGCCGGGTTTCAAACGCGACAGGAAATCTCTCCAAATGAGCGACGTTCCCGGATCAATAAAGCTTCCCAGGCTTTCTTCTAAGGAATAGGGATAAGGGAAGAATAGGTAAATCTCGTCAATTTGATTTTCTGCAAATAAATCTGTGAAATTTATTCCTCCTGCTGCTGGAAACAAAACCCTCAGGTTTTCAAGAGGGCCTTCCGCTTTCAAGTTGGTAGCAAACTGGCCGCGAAGCGCTTGAATCTCGTTGGGCATTTTTTGGGGCACGGGAATGTCCAGACCGACAACAAGGCCGTTGTTTCCAATCTGCTCTTTGGCCGTACGAATCAGAAACCGGCCGTCTCCAAGACCAATGTCAACCACGATTCGGTCCCGGCCAAATTGTTTCCAAAACTCGGCCGGATTAACAATGTCTTCTGTCTTAATTTCGTAATCCCGGATCGCGCGCGTCTCGGCGCGGCCGGAAAATTCGCTTGAAGGCGTGGCAACAAAAACTGCGTGAGGAAGTTCCAGTTTGTGAGCAATCTGCTTAAAATCTTGACTGTCTCGAATTAATGAATAAGCGTAAATCAGCGTTTGTTCCATTCTAGCCATATAGTTTTGCGCGTCTTCGGAAACGTCTCCGTCTTCATTCACTTTTTCAACCAGACCGAGATCCTCAAAAAGCCGTTCAGGCTTAGTCGTATTGACGAATTTTTTCTTTACGTATCGATCAATAGACGCCTGAATATCGGGTTCCGGAAAACCAAGCATAATTCCCCGTACGGCATAGATAACACTCATGTCATAAAGACCGCGTTGGAACATGATGGCTAATAATTTCTCAACTCCTTTTCCGAATGAATCCCAGTTTTGATCTTGAATACTTTGTTCAATTTCTGATAGGAGTGGTTCATCTTCCATGAAGCTTAAGGCCCCTATGCGTTCTAAAAATTCTCGGTGTTGTTTGATTTGGTTAAAAACAAGGCGCGGCTCATAAGCTTTGTCTTCGCCAAAAGTGAACCCCAAATGATCCCAAGCTTCCGGAATTTCTCTGATGGCGTCGGCAAGAATTCGCGGATCCGGTTCTTGTGTCCACATGCCAACAATTCTGATGTAAGCGGGCTTGATCCCCATGAAAAAGGCGAGGAAAGAAGGATAAAGCAAAACTTTTTTCGCTTCGTTATTATTTTCCAACTTTGCATAAAGCATTTTTAATAATTCACCTCTGGCTCGAATCAGTCCAATTTCATCTTGGGTGAATAGTGGTGAACGCGTCTCAGCGCGGCGGGCGGCAGCCCAGCGCGCTTCTGCGGCAGCGCAATATTGATCAAAATTCGCGTGATCGATGATGTTTCTAATTTTTCGTTCAAAAATCGGAAAGTTAATTTCCCTCTCAATTCCAGGATGTCGGCGCAATCGTTCAAGTTCATTTCTACGATCATGAATTGCATTGTTAAATTCTTCCTCTCCTACGAGAGCTGCGAACTTAAGCTCTTCTTCAATGATCGAGATATCATTGTGAAGCGGTTGGCCAAGCAACATTAATGATGGATCGACTACAGATCGTTTGGTAAATTCCTCTTCTAACAGTTCGTGTATAATCGCATTCCTTCCGTAGAAAAAAACCCGGCGGCTTTGTTCTCTTTGAATTTGCTCAGGGAAAAAATAATTTCCAGGACCATTGAAGCCCGGCACTCGCCACCATTGATAAGGTATTTCTTCTGGAGCGCGGAATCCACCTCTAAAATCCATTTCAATCGGAGGAGTATCTCGCATTGTTTCATATGCTTTCTGAGAAACCTGAGTAAATGAAGGCGTCATTAAGCCCGAACCTGAAAGTTCTTTAAATCCCATATTCAATGCAAAATCCCCTAACGAAAATGATCTGATTTGTTCAATGGAATAAGCACGTGCAATCTTTTTCCAAACCGTTTTAATACCATTTTGGCGCCGTCTTAAATAATTGCGGCGATAACCAGCAAGATTTCTTTTGACAGCTAAATTGTCCCATGCTTCTTGGTATCGCTGGATCTTGCCCGGATGAAGTTGGCTGAAAACGTTTTCTTTATGCGACAGAAATTCGTCTTGCGGAAGATTCAAGAACAACCTCAATTCTTCATCCGTAAGTCTGCCTCCCCCAAGGTATGAATCAATGCCATCCAAAATTCTTGGATCGTTAATGATAGAATCCCGCAATTTCTTGCCGCGCAGTATTTGCGCGATTATTTTTTCCTGCTGATATGTCAAACTCTGCCGGAACGATTCAATCTGTTTTTGGGAAATCACACGTGTTTCGGCCCGGCGGATGATATCGCCTGCTAATTCCCTTTTCATTCCATTTGAAACTTCCCGGGCGGCCTGAATTTCTTTCTCATCCAAAACTGGTTGGCCGATTTTTAAAAATACGCTGTCAAATGCCTCCGCCAAATCTTTTCTGACCTTGGCGTCTTTTTCAAAAAGGAAGGAATGCCACCACAGGTTTAGATGCGCGCCTGATGGCGAAACCCCTTCCAATCGTTTCTTGCTTTTGAATACGAAGCGAAACGCAACATCGTAAAAGGGCCTATATAGATCCTCCAGCATGATCCTGTCAGACTTTTGAAGCGCTGCTTGTCTTTGGGCCGGAAGCTGCGGCGGGGATACTTCCGGAAATTCACTGCCCAAGATTCGAGCGACTTCTTTGTTCGCATGGGGCACGACTTCTTCCAAAAGCCACCGGAATTGCGTTACCTGATTTTCATCTTCCAACTCCAAAGCAGAATAAGCAGATGAGACACTTCTCAACAGATCCAAATGAGCATTGTGCTTGGGATTTTGAGCATCGTAAGTTCGCCTTGCTAAATTCGCCAATCGCCCAAATATGAAGATGGTTTTGGTTGAAGGATCAGCCAGTTTCTGAGCCGAAACCTCTCGGGCTATAACTCTGATGCGTTCCGCCAGATTCCATTCGGAATGATTTCCAACTTCGGAAATGGCTACGGCAGCCAGCGTGGCTACAGAAGCCCGTAAAAACGGACTGGCTTCCATATTCGGCTGGAGCTCCGTGCCCTGCTCGGGATCGTAAACCAGAGAATTGCGGATCAATTGCTGAAATGATTTTTCATCGGCAGAATTTTTTCCTTTCGCTTTGATCCGGTCCAGCCAACGCTTAAAGAAAGCGACGGTATGAGGGCCGTAGTCTTTGGAAAGGAATTCAATAATACTGGAGTAAGTTAATTTTTTCTCCGAATTCTTCTGGATCAAATCCAAGATTGCATCAATATCAGCTTGGCGGCCGGCTAAATTCAATCTGTCCAAATTGGCCGCTAAATAATAAACCCACCGGTCGAGTGTGATAAAATACTCTTTGGAAATAACCGGTTCATAATGTTTTGCCTGTTTTTCAATGAACGAACGCGTCTCTTCGAACTTTTCCGGTGATTCCAAAACTCGGAGCGCCAACACTTTGAGCGCCCATTCCCAATGACTGTTCAGTTCATCACCTTGGTATTTCATGATCGCTTCTTTTAAACCGGCGGTAATATCAAAACGGATCGGAAAGCCAGCGATGCGCTTCACATTTTCCGATTCATCTGCGGCCAACACCGCGACGTGAAGAATTTCACTCGATTCGACGACAAAATCAATGATGGGATCATTGTTATTCTCAGCTCCCTCAAGAAAAATACCGATCCATTTTCTGATTTGTTCATTCCTTTTGATTCCCAGATCAATATCAAGTCCCAATCCCTTATCCCGTAAATTTCTTCTCTGAATAGACCTGTCTTGGGTCACTTGTTTGGCGAGACGGCTCATGACGGTTAAAAATTCGGCTTTCCTTTTTCCTGCCAAATCTAAAGTGAGCGACCCGTTCTTTCTGAATTTGACATAATCCCAAAGCTCATAAGCTTCAAATTGTTTTTTGGTGGGCTGGCCGATTTCAAAGATCAGTTTGTATTGGTTGTACGCGTCCACCAATTGGAAAATTCCCGCCGGCGGAATGTTTTGAGAAGGCGAATCGCGATAGGCCTTAAGCGCCAGGCTTCGCCAGACGTTTAAGAATGCGAGCGCGTGAGCGGGCGGTTCGTTCCCTGTCTTCAGCGCATCACTGAAGTCCGTTACGGCGCGAAAAATAGACCGGTCGTAAAAAACTCTTGCGACAAATATTCTTCCGCTCGCATTCTCCTGAAGATTCCTGGCGGCGTAATTGGTGGAATGTTCCTCAATGAGCAGCCATAATTTGGCAAAGTCCTGATCATTAAATGTTAGGACGGCCATAAACAACATTTCTCTCTGAAGTGTTTTGGCTTTTTGGATCTGTTCAATTTGGGATTCAGCGAGACTTTCAAAAATAAAATTGGCCGCGGTTTGGCGGTCAAAAACGTTTTTGTTTGGGTCCATCCAGATTGTAAGCTCACGGCGATACTTTTGAAACAATTGGACCTGAACCGGATCCAATGCTTTCGCCATTTGAGCTGTAAATTCCTCATGAGTTAATGGTTTCGATGGTGGCCGAGGCGCTTCAACCGGCTGTGCGGGCAACATCGATGCAGCAACGCCTACAGCAGCCGCGGTAACCGCCTTTAAAAACATCCTCCGATTTAAACTCCGCGTTTCGGCACGGCTGGGATTATCAATGGAAGCAAGACGCGGAAGCGGTGTTTGGACTAAATCAAATGAATAATTAATTGCGATTTTATTGCCATGCAACGACACAGCATGAAATCCAAGTCCTTCGAGCAACTCATGTGCATAAGTTTCAAAGCCAAAAAATAGATCATTTTCTTGGATCCAAGCCAAGTAAAGCCCAAGCGTTATCAGGATTGAGCCGATATTGCGGTGCTGAAACCATTCCTCCACGAACAAACCCGGCTGTGGAGTGCGTAAATCCAAGTCTTCAAAAAAAGCCGTGTGCGCTTCGGCCACTTTTCCTTTCATTAACAAATCAAAATAACCAACGTGGGTGCTAATTCTGACCTTGCCATCAGGCTTGATCCGAATATTAAATTTGAAAGTCTCGCCGTTAGGAGATTTCAGCACCAGCGGAGCTTTGGATTTCAAAATTCCGGTTTGTTTATCTTCTTCAAGTTGGAAAAAGTTGCGGAGTGAATCGCGGAGTGCGGGATCAATCAGATTTTTGGCCAATAATTCTTCAATTCTCTCATTTCTTAGATTTGTTCGCGTTTCGGCGCGGCGCGGCGGATGGTTTAACTCATTGACCGAGGCCGCAATTTTTTCTGCTTTGCCTTGCGGTAAATTCACGCCCATCTGGCCGGACTGTTGGAATATTCTGATCACATCAATCGCCGAAAGAGGATTAGTGCGCTCTTTCATGAGTACCGTAATGATGGCTCTTCGGCTTTGATGAAATGCTTTTCCATGAAGAATGGACGTGTCTTCCAAAAGCTCGTCAAGAAGGTGTTCTAGAATTTCTCTTTTTGTCGGCGCGGTTTGAGGTTCTAGATTAAAAAATGGCAGAATGACTTCATCCGCATTTAATGGCAACGGAGTTTCACGTAAATTTTCCTTAGTGTCCACATAGGCGCGTAAAAACTGGTTCACATCAACATAGTAAAACGGAAGATTTTGATATCCTTGAGACTGGAGGTAAGACCTGAGGCCGCTAAGCCGGTGCGGTGTATCGAGAAAAATCGTCGGACTTTCATTTTTAACTTTTGAAGTCAGAAAACCATTATTTAAATGGCTGCCGCGAACCTTGGCCCACTTGCCGTTCCATTCTTCCTGATGATTTTTTTGGAATTCCAAAATGATAAATAACAGGTGCGGGACCAGCCGGCGCAAATTTGCACGTCTTTTGTTTGGAAAACCGGAATAAGGCTTGGAAAGCGATTGAATTATTTTTTCGTTGAGACCTCGGATGTCCCGAAAGCTAATTCCCTCATATTGGGAGTGCGTTTCCTTGAATAATTCCCATGCCTGGGCCACCGGAAATACATAAGCGCCGAAGCCCGGGAAAAAATTCCACGCTAATTTTTTGAGCCGGACACCAAAAATAGGCTTGAATACAAACAGGATCGCTGCAGTCCGAATCAATGAACCGGTCCAAAGCACATGAATTCCATTCAAAACGACGACGACCCAAATCGGAAGTGAAAATTGAAACGCGGCATAATTGAGCGCGCCCAGAAACACGGTAAATTTGAGCCACTCGATAACGGGGCCCGTACTCATAAATGCGGTATACATCGCGACATGGCCGACCCGCTGCCAGCCGGAAAGGTTGGATCGTCTGAGTAAATGGAGGACTAGTCGCCCTTGAGGAAAATCGGGAAGTTTCGGCCGCCGCACTTCCGCACGCGTTTCGGCACGAGGACCGCTCGGTAAAACTCTAAAAACTTGGCTTGCCGGTACGGCTTCTCCCGCTTGGCGGGGAAGCAGGTTTACGGACCCCGTGCCCCCCCGGGCTTAGGCTGCG
>OBEQ011344238.1_pt1 | contig 11234 bp, 7 predicted proteins | sample 1670901 | NCBI WGS metagenome assembly OBEQ01 (sample SAMEA104232315, study PRJEB22302) | groundwater metagenome | biome: forest; feature: aquifer; material: groundwater | place: USA | collected 2011-08-07 | depth 5.4 m | reverse complement strand
GCGCGCTCGAACAGGGGCGGGACGTGATGGCCGTGCCGGGCAACGTGCTGAGCGGGCGCAGCCGGGGCGGCCACGCCCTGATTCGCGACGGCGCAAAGATTGTCGAGTGTGCGGACGATATCGTAGAAGAGCTCTGGCCTCGCGCAACCACGTCTGCTGCAGCCCGGTCGGAGGTAAGTGCAAGATCCTCAGGTGTTTCGGTTGACCCGATCCTTCGCCGAATGGAGACCGGACAGGCCTACGACATCGACGGGTTGGCCGCGTTGTCAGGGCTCGAAAGCATGAAATTACTGTCGCGGCTGATCGACCTCGAACTCCAGGGGAGTGTGCGCAGGGTTGGCGGTGGCCGTTTCATGCGCTCGTAAAGGTCGTGTTAGTGTGAATTGGAAGTGAGATGGCGAAGTCGCTGCCGCTCGTAATCGTGGAGTCGCCTGCGAAGGCGAAGACGCTGGGGCGCTTTCTCGGCGCCAAGTACCGCGTCGAGGCGAGCTACGGCCACATCCGCGATCTCCCCGAGTCGGCAGCCGAAGTCCCGAAGGAGATCAAGGAAAAGGAGTGGGGCCGGCTCGGCGTCGACGTCGAGAGCGACTTCACGCCGTACTACGTGGTTCCCCACGACAAGAAGAAGCAGGTCGCGCACCTGAAGTCCGCGGTGAAGGACGCGTCGGAGCTGCTGCTGGCGACCGACCCCGACCGCGAAGGCGAAGCGATCAGCTGGCACCTCACGCAGGTGCTCAAGCCGAAGATTCCCGTCAGCCGAATCGTCTTCCACGAGATCACCGAGGACGCGGTGAAGGAGGCGCTCGAACATCCGGGCGTGGTCAACGAGGATCTCGTGCGCGCGCAGGAAAGCCGCCGCATTCTCGATCGCCTCTACGGCTACACGCTGTCGCCGGTGCTCTGGAAGAAAGTGCAGACCGGGCTCAGCGCGGGGCGCGTGCAGAGCGTGGCCGTGCGGCTGATTGTCGAGCGCGAAGAAGAGCGACGCGCGTTTCGCGCCTCGGTCTACTGGGACCTCGAAGCCAGGCTCAAGGGTGAAGGACGCGAGTTCATCGCGACGCTTGCGCGGATCAACGACGAGCGCATCGCTAGCGGCAAGGACTTCGATCCGACGACCGGCGAGCTGAAGAACCAGGCCGTGAGGCTCCTGGATGAAGCCGCGACCGGCAGCCTCGTCGAGGCGATGCGCGCGAACGTCCCGTGGACGATCACCAGCGTCGAGCAGAAGCCGGGATTCGAGCGGCCTGCCCCGCCGTTCACGACGTCGACGCTGACGCAGGGGGGGAGCCGCAAGCTGGGTTTCTCCACCGAGCGGACGATGCAGGTGGCGCAGCGGCTGTTTCAGGGCGTCGACACGGGCAACGGCGAGATGGAGGGGTTGATCACCTATCACCGCACCGATTCGACGACGCTGTCCAACAAGGCGCTGCAGGAATCGGCGCGCGTGATCCGCGAGATGTTCGGCGCGGAGTACTACGACACCCCGCGGCGCTACCAGACGAAAGTCAAGAACGCGCAGGAAGCGCACGAAGCGATCCGCCCCACCGACTTCAGGCTGGGGCCAAGCCAGCTCGAAGGGGTGCTCGAGGGCGACGACCTGAAGGTCTACGAGTTGATCTGGAAGCGCACGATGGCGTCGCAGATGGTGGATGCCCGCGTGCTGCGCACCACGATGGAGATCTCCGCCAAGGGGCCCGGCGGCGACGTCGCCGTGCTCACCGCGAGCGGCAAGGCGATCGAGTTTGCGGGTTTCCGCCGCGCGTACGTCGAAGGCAGCGACGACCCGGCCGCGGAGCTCGAGGATCAGGAAACCATCCTGCCGCAGTGCACGGTCGGCGACCTGGTTCATCAGGACGGCAGTGCGGCGGCGTCCGGTCCCATCACGCTGCTCGAGACCGAGCCGAAGCGGCACGAAACGACGCCACCCGCGCGGTTCACCGAGGCGTCGCTCATCAAGGAGCTCGAACGTCTCGGCATCGGCCGCCCGTCGACGTACGCTCCGACGATCGCGACGATCGTCCGGCGCGGCTACGTGTTCCGGCAGGGCAAGGCGCTCGTGCCCAGCTTCACGGCGTTTGCGGTGACGAAGCTGTTGCGCGACCACTTCGGCGACTTCGTCGAGACCGACTTCACCGCGGAGATGGAAGAGGACCTCGACGAGATCTCGCGCGGCGAGCGCGAGTGGATCGAGTTCCTCCACGAGTTCTACTACGGCAACAAGAAAAAGAAGCATCGCGGTCTGCTGGGCGCCGTCCGGCAGGGCGCCGAGAAGGCGGACTACCCGGTGCTCGAGCTCGGCGGCGATTCGGCGGACGGCGAGCCCGTGCGCGTCCGCATCGGCCGCTTCGGTCCGTTCGTCCAGGTGGGCGAAGGCGGGCCGGGACGGACGGCGTCGTTGCCCGACGACCTGCCGCCGGCCGATCTCACCGTCGAGAAGGCGCTGGAGCTGGTTCGCGTCAAGGCGGAAGGTCCGCGCACGCTCGGCGTCGATCCGGCCACGGGCATGAGTGTCTACGTCATGAACGGCCGCTACGGCGCCTACGTGCAGCTTGGTGAAATGCCGGAAGGCAAGAAGGCGGAGAAGCCCAAGCGCGCATCGCTGCAGTCGGGCATGACGGAGTCGACCATCACGCTCGCGCAGGCGCTCAAGGTGCTGTCGCTGCCGCGCGTCGTCGGCCTGCACCCCGACGACAACGAGCCGATCGTCACCAACTTCGGCCGCTTCGGACCGTACGTGAAGCACGGCGATGAATTCCGCTCGCTGGAGTCGGAAGACGATGTCTTCGGCATCGGGTTCGACGCGGCGCTCGCGCTGATCCGTGCGCCGAAGGTGTCGCGCCGGCGCCAGGCCACGCAGAAGACCGTGCTGAAGGAGCTGACCAGCGCCGGGACGACGATCCGCCTGCTCGCGGGGCGCTACGGTCCGTATGTGACCGACGGCACCACGAACGCCTCGGTGCCGAAGAGCACCATTCCCGAATCGCTGACCTTCCAGCAGGCAACCGAGCTGCTCGAAGCGCGTCGCAATGCGGGGCCCTCGGTTCGCCGCGGCGGGGCCGGCGGGCGTCGGCGCGCTGCGCCTGGCGCGGCCAGGGCGCGCAAGACCACCCGCAAAGCCGCCGGGGCGTAAACTGGAAGGGCCCAGGGCTCAGGCCTCAGGCCTCAGGGCGTCACAGACCTGAGGCCACTGAGGCCTGAGCCCTGAGCCCTGAGGCCTTTCATGATCCACATCATTGGCGGAGGCCTTGCCGGCTGCGAAGCCGCGTGGCAGGCCGCGTCGCTGGGCGTTCGCGTCGTGCTGCACGAGATGCGGCCCGTGCGGCCGACCGCGGTTCACAAGACCGACCAGCTCGCCGAGCTCGTGTGCTCCAACTCGCTGCGCGGCGACAAGCTCGATAATGCCGTCGGTCTTCTGAAAGAGGAGATGCGGCGGCTCGGATCGCTCGTCATGCGGGCGGCCGACGCGCATCGGGTTCCCGCAGGCGCGGCGTTGGCCGTCGATCGCGAGCGGTTCTCGCAGGCCGTCACGGACGCGATCGAATCTCACCGGCTGATCTCCGTCACGCGCGAAGAGGTCGCGCGCATTCCGGGCGACCCGGCGATGTTTCCGCTGATCATCGCCACCGGTCCGCTGACGTCCGAGACGTTGTCAGCGGACATCGCCGCCCTCGTCGGCGCTGATCACCTGTATTTCTATGACGCGATAAGCCCGATCGTCCTGGCCGAGACGATCGACATGAGCAAGGTGTTCCGGGCGTCGCGATGGGGGAGGTCTCTTCGATCGGGGTCAGATTCGGGTGACGATCCGACTCACAATGAGACTCCGTTACGTGAGTCGGATCGTCACCCGAGTCTGACCCCGGGCGTCGGATGTGGTGTCGACGACGGCGCGGGTGATTACCTGAATTGCCCGATGACGAAAGACGAGTACGACCGCTTTTACGAGGCGGTCGTGACCGCCGAATCCGCGACCGTCCACGACTTCGACAAGGAAAAGTTCTTCGAAGGCTGCCTGCCGCTCGAGGTCATGGCGCATCGCGGCCGCGACACGCTGCGCTACGGCCCGATGAAGCCGGTCGGCCTCGTCGATCCGCGCACCGGCCGCGCGCCGTACGCCGCCGTGCAGCTGCGCCAGGACAACCTGGCGGGCGACCATTTCAGCCTCGTGGGGTTCCAGACGCAGTTGAAGTGGGGCGAGCAGGCGCGCGTGCTCACGCTCGTTCCCGGACTCGAGAACGCGGAGTTCGTCCGGTTCGGGATGGTCCATCGCAACACGTACATCAACGGGCCGAAGGTGTTGCGCGAGACGTGGCAGACGAAATTCCGCGACGACCTGTTCTTCGCGGGCCAGATCTCCGGCGTCGAAGGCTACGTCGAGTCCGCGGCGTCGGGCCTCATCGCGGGGCGCAATGCCGCGGCGCTCGTCCGAGGCGAGGCGCCGCGCGGGCCGCCGCGCACGACCGCGATTGGCGCGCTGGCGTACTACGTGTCGCACGCGGATCCGCGCAACTATCAGCCGACCAACATCACGTTCGGCATCATGGAGCCCTTCGACGCGGCTCAGGGCAAGCCCTTCGACGCCGCTCAGGGCCAGCCGCCCGGAGGGGCCGGAGGAAAGCGCCTCGGGCGCGCGGAACGCAAGCTCGCCACCTCGGATCGCGCGCTGGTCGACCTGGAACGATGGAACAGCTCCGCGGCTTTCTCGATCACCTCCGCCTGAATCGCAACGCGTCCGCCCACACGGTGGCGGCGTACGACAGCGATCTGTCGCAGTTCCTCGCGTTTGCGGCCCAGGAGTCCGGCAGGCGCCGCCCCCTCGAGCCGAAGCACCTCAACCTGGATCTGATTCGCGGCTTTCTCGGCGAGCTGCACCGCCAGGGCCAGGCGCGCGCGTCGGTGGCGCGCAAGGTGTCGGCGCTGCGCACCTTCGTCCGCTACCTGCGGCGGGAAGGATGGATCGACTCCGACCCCGCGGCGCTCGCGGTGTTGCCGAAGCGCGAGCAGAAGATCCCCGCGCACCTCTCGGTCGACGAGATGTCGCGCCTGCTCGAGATGCCGGACACGTCGGTCCCGCTCGGGCGCCGGGACCGCGCGATCCTCGAGCTGTTCTACGCGTCGGGACTCCGCCTCAGCGAGCTCGTCGGTCTCGATCTGGAGGACGTCGATCTGAAGGCGCGCATCGTGCGCGTGATGGGGAAGGGCGGCAAGGAGCGCATCGTTCCGTTCAACACGGCAACCGAAAGGACGCTTCGGACGTGGTACGAGGACCGGCGCGCGCTGCGCGCGGCGCGCGCAAATCCCAAATCCCAAATCCCAAGATCCACATCCCAAGGGGAGCCGCTGTTCGTGAATTTTCGCGGCGCGCGACTGACCGGAAGGAGCGTGCAGCGTCTCGTGTCGCATTACGTGAAAGGCTGCAGCACGCGGTTCGGCATCAGCCCGCATGCGCTGCGGCATTCATTCGCGACGCATCTGCTGCAGAACGGCGCCGACCTCCGCGCGATCCAGGAGCTGCTCGGCCACGTGCGGCTGTCGACCACGCAGCGCTACACGCACGTGAACGTCGCGCAGCTGCTCGAGGTCTACCGGAAATCACACCCCAGGGCCCACAAGGCGTAAGATCCTCCGCGCGAAGGAGAGCGTCATGAGAACACGCCGCTGGTTTGCCGTCGCGGCCGTTGTGGTGCTGGTGGCCGGTGCCGCCTGGTATCGAAGTCGGGCGGCGGTGGAATCCAACGGGAACAACCTCTTCCCCTACGCATACACCCTCGATGACCTGCCGAACGGTCTGCGCCTGGTCACGGTGCCGACCGACTACCCGAACATGGTTGCCGTGTACGTGGTCGTGCAGACCGGATCGCGCAACGAGGTCGAGCCGGGCAAGAGCGGATACGCGCATCTGTTCGAGCACCTGATGTTCCGCGGGAGCGAGCACTACACGCCGGAGCAGCGCGACGCCGTCCTCAAGCGTGCCGGCTCCGACTCCAATGCGTCGACGGGCCAGGATCGGACGACGTACTACGACATCATCTCCAAGGAAGATCTCGACGGGGTGCTGCAGCTCGAAGCCGACCGGTTCCAGCGTCTGAAGTACCCGGAGCCCGCCTTCAAGACCGAATCGCTGGCCGTGCTCGGCGAGTACAACAAGAACAGCGCAGAGCCGACGGAAAAGCTGGATGAAGCGCTGTACGAGACGGCATTCAAGAGGCACACCTACGCGCATACGACGATGGGGTACCTCAAGGACATCCAGGACATGCCGAACCAGTACGCCTACAGCCTCGAGTTCTACAACCGCTTCTACAAGCCTGAATACACGACGGTGGTGCTGGTGGGCGACGTGGCGCGGGATCGAGCGCTCGAGCTGACGAAGAAATACTTCGGCGGCTGGGCACGAGGGAACTACGTGCCGGCGATTCCCGCCGAGCCGGCGCAGACCGACGCACGCACCGCGCATGTCGACTGGCCATCGCCGACGCTGCCGTGGATCGCCATCGCGTTCAAGGGACCGGCCTACTCTGACGAGACGAGGGACAAGCCGGCGCTCGACCTGCTGTCGCCGATCGCGTTTGGCCAGAACTCCGAGCTGTACCGCCGGCTGGTCCTCGACGAACAGAAGGTGGACGAGCTGGTCACCGACTTCGGCAATCACCCGGATCCGGAGTTGTTCACCGTCTACGCGCGTGTCAAGGACGCGAAGGACGTCGAGGATGTCCGGGAACAGATTCTGGCGACGTTCGCGCGATTCACGAAAGAAGCCGTCGATCAGGCCAAGCTCGATGCGACGCGCTCCCGCATCCGCTACAGCTTTGCGCTGCGCATGAACAGCTCACCGGCCATTGCCGCGTCGCTGGCGCCGTACATCGCGCTCAGGCGTACGCCGGACACGATCAACAAGGTCTTTGCGCTGTACCAGCAAATCACGCCGCAGGACATCCAGTCGACGGCCGGGCGCTACTTCGTCGACGCGAACAGGACGATCGTGACGCTGGCCACGCAGGCGGGGACGAAATGACGCGCCGACACCTTGCCTGTGCACTCCTGGCCGCGGCGCTGGCGCAGGACGCGCCATCGGCGCAGAACGGCAGTGTGCTGCAGCCCGGCACATCGCCGTTGATCGTGTTCCGCATCGTCTTTCTGACGGGTGCCGCCTTCGACCCGGCGGGGAAGGAAGGACTGGCGTCGCTGACCGCCGCCATGCTCGGCGAAGGCGGCTCGCGCACGATGACCCGCCAGCAAATCGTCGACGCGATGTACCCGATGGCATCGTCGATTGACTGGCAGGTCGACAAGGAAATGACCGTCTTCAGCGGCACCACGCACGTCGAGAACCTCGATCGGTTCTACGCGCTGCTCAAGGACGTGCTGCTCGATCCCGGTTTTCGCCAGGATGACTTCACGCGCGTTCGTGATGACGCGGTGAACTTTCTGAAGGTCTCGCTGCGCCAGAGCAATGACGAAGAGCTCGGCAAGGAAGAGCTCTACAACCTGATCTACGCAGGCCACCCGTACGGCCATCACAGTCGCGGCACGGTCGGCGCGCTGCAGACGCTCACGCTGGACGATGTGCGCGCGTTCTACCGGGATCACTACACGCGGGCGAACCTCGTCGCTGGCCTCGCCGGCGGATACCCGAACGGATTTGCGCAGCGTGTGGAAACCGACTTCGGCGCGCTCCCGGCCGGGACCGCAGACAGGAGGCGCTTCGAGGCGCCGATGGTCTCCTCCGGCACGCACATCGCGATCGTCACGCGTGACACGCGCTCGACGGCGATCTCGCTCGGATTCCCGATCGACGTCACCCGCGGCTCGAAGGACTGGCCGGCGCTGGCGATCGTCGCGTCCTACTTCGGACAGCACCGCTCGTCGAACAGCTATCTCTACCAGCGGCTGCGCGAGGCGCGCGGGCTCAACTACGGCGACTACGCCTACGTGGAATATTTTCCGCGAGGCATGTTCCAGTTCACTCCCGATCCGAACCTGGCGCGCCAGCAGCAGATCTTTCAGATCTGGATTCGGCCCGTGGAAGCGGAGAACGGCGTCTTCACGCTGCGGGCAGCGCTCTACGAATACGACAAGCTGGTTCGCGAGGGAATGTCGCGCGAGGCGTTCGAGGGGACGCGCGAGTTCCTCGGCAAGTACGGGAACATCCTGACCCAGACACAGAACGCCCGCCTGGGATACGCGATAGACAGTCAGTACTATGGGATTGGCGAGTACACGACGTTTGTCCGCGACGCGCTCTCGACGCTGACGATCGACGACGTCAACCGCGCGATCCGCCAGCATCTGGCCACCGATCGCATGCGGATCGTCATCGTGACGAAAGACCCGCAGCCGTTTCGCGGCGCGGTCGCGAAGAACACGGCGTCGCCGATTGCCTACAACTCGCCCAAGCCGCCGGCGCTGATGGACGAGGACAAGGTCATTCGGGCCTACCGCATCAATGTGAAGCCGGAAGACGTCGTGGTTGTGCCGGTGGAGCGGGTGTTCGAATAGCTCGCGGGTTACACCAGCGCCGGCGCGGACGGCTCGTGGTGCTGCAGCGCCGCGCGGCGGCCGCGCGGGAAGTCGATGCCGAGCGTCTTGATCTTGTAGTTCATCACGCGCGGGCTGATCGACAGCAGCTCCGCGGCGTCCTTCTGCACCCAGTTCGACATCTTCAGCGCCTCGACGATCGCCAGCCGCTCGACTTCCTCGAGCGGAATGCCGGTCGGCGGAATCTTGACGATCGACGATCCTTCGCGCGACGAGCCGGTCATGCCGGTGTCGCCCAGCCGCAGGTCATCGACGGAAATGTGCGACTTCTCCGCCAGCAGCATCGCGCGCTCGATCGCGTTTTCGAGCTCACGGATGTTGCCCGGCCAGTTGTAGCGCATCAACAGCTTCAACGCGTCGGGGTCGAGGCCGTCCGACTTCTTCTTCAACTCGCCCGCAAAGCGGCGGATGAAGAAGCCGGCGAGCGCCGCCACGTCTTCCTTGCGTTCGCGCAGCGGGGGCATTTCGATCGTCACGACGTTCAGGCGGTAATAGAGGTCCTCGCGGAACGTGCCGGCCTCGACCATCGACGAGAGGTCGCGGTTGGTGGCCGCGATCAGCCGCACGTCGACGCGCAAGGTGCGGGTGCCGCCGAGGCGCTCGAACTCGTGCTCCTGCAGCACGCGCAGGATCTTGGCCTGCGTGTTCGCGCTCATGTCGCCGATTTCATCGAGGAACAGCGTGCCGCCGTCGGCCTGCTCGAAGCGGCCGATGCGCTGCTTGTCGGCGCCGGTGAACGCGCCCTTCTCGTGGCCGAAGAGTTCCGATTCGAGGAGGTTCTCCTGAAGCGCCGCGCAGTTGACCTTGATGAAGTTCCGCGCCGCCCGGTGCGAGTTGTGGTGGATCGCGCCGGCAATCAGCTCCTTGCCGGTGCCCGTCTCGCCGCGCACGAGCACGGTGGTGTTGCTCTTGGCCACCTTGCGCACGACCGTCAGGACCTTTTCGAGCGCGCCGCTCGACCCGATGATCCGCTCGAAGTCGTAGATATCGCCCTGCGCGTGGCGCAGGTAATCGATCTGGTGCTGCATCCGGCGCATCTCGAGCGCCTTCTCGATCTTGACTTCCATCTCCTCGATCTCGAACGGCTTCTGCACGTAGTCGAACGCGCCCGATTTGATCGCTTCGACCGCGGTAGACACGGAGCCGAACGCGGTCATCAGGATGACCGCCGTCGAGGGATGCAGGGTCTTCGCCGTCTTCAGCACCTCGAGGCCGGTGCTGCCGCCCATCTTCAGGTCGCTGACGACGACGTCGAAGAAGCCCTCGTGGAGCTTCTCGATCGCCGCGTTGCCGTTCGGCGCCTCCTCCACGTCGTGGCCGGCCTCGGCAATCGCCTGCGCCAGCGCGCGGCGGAGTGAATCGTGATCGTCTGCGACGAGAATGCGGCCCATATCTGTTCCTCGAATCTATTCAGTTCACTGACGTACTGACCGGCAGCGTCACCCGAATCAGCGTGCCGCCACCGGGTGCGGCCAGCAGATCGATCTGCCCATCGTGCGCATCCACGATCTTCCTGACGATCGCGAGCCCAAGGCCCGATCCCTGGGGCTTGGTCGTGAAAAACGGGTCGAATACGCGGTTGGCGACATCTGGCGGTATCCCCGGACCGTTGTCGGTCATTTCCACCCGCACCGCCTCGCGCCCTTCCGCTCCGTCGTCCTGCAGGACCGAGCCTGCGGCGATCGCCACGCGGCCCTTGCCGTCCATCGCCTCGTACGCGTTGATCAGCAGGTTCGTGAACAACTGCGTCAGCTGGTGATTGTCGGCCTGGATCGGCGGCAGACCCTCGGGCACGTCGACCTGCCCCGTGATCGAGCCGCGCGCCGCCTTCGTGTCCGCCAGCTGCACCGCCGAATGAAGCGCCTCCGTGATTCCCGTGCGTTCGACCTGCAGCCGGATCGGCCGGACGAACTCGAGCACTTCCTGCACGATCGCGTTGGCCATCTTCGCTTCCTTGATGATGTCGGTCAGCACCGCCTGCGCGTCCGGGATGTCCGGAACCTTTCTGCGCAGCAGCCCGGCCATCACTTCAATCCCGGCCAGCGGGTTCTTCACCTCGTGCGCGATGGCCGCGGCCATCTCGCCGACCGCCGCGAGCCGGTCGCGCAGCCGTTCCCGCTCTTCGATCTGCTCGACGCGCGTGAGGTCCTTGAAGAACATCGCCACACCGGCCACGCCGCCGACGTCGTCGTGCACCATCGCGAACGTATAGCCGAGGACCTTGCCCGACGGCCGCAGCCGCATCTCCGCGCGGTTCGGCAGCATGTGCAGCTCGAACGCCGACAGCAGCTGGACCACGACGTCGGGATGCGCGCGCAACACCTCCGCGAGCGGCTTCCCCAGGTCGTCGGCCCGCGGCTCCACGCCGAAGATCCGGTACCCCTCGTCGTTCAACAGCGCCAGCGTTCCGGCGCGCGTGATCGCCAGCACGCCGTTCCGCATCCCCGACACGATGTGCCGGAAGAACGCGTCCCCCGTTCGAGACGCGCCCTCAACCGGCGCCCTGCCGGCCCGGCGCCCGCCTGCAGACACCGGGCGGTCCGTTCCTGCGGCACGGCCGCGACGGGGAAGAGAGCGGCGCGAGCTGGTCATCGGCGACGGGAAGCGAAGGGCTCCCGGGTGGCCGGAGGGGCAAACGACATGCCCGAGCTAGACAACGGGAAATCCGCGAAAATCTGGGCAAGTGAGAGCGTCCG
>OBEQ012952172.1_pt1 | contig 11235 bp, 14 predicted proteins | sample 1670901 | NCBI WGS metagenome assembly OBEQ01 (sample SAMEA104232315, study PRJEB22302) | groundwater metagenome | biome: forest; feature: aquifer; material: groundwater | place: USA | collected 2011-08-07 | depth 5.4 m | reverse complement strand
ATCCAAGATTGCACCTCGACTTCGCGCACTGCGACCAAAAATTTCATCGAGTCTTCGAGTACTGAAATTTTAGAAGTGCCCGTGGTGCATCTCAATTAACGACATTACCTCGATGTGCTCATTGCTTTTAGTGAATGCGTTTGAGTTTTAATACAAATGTAATAAAAAACCTCGCGCGTGAGCGCGAGGTCTTGATCCAAGACTGAAGTGTTCAGCCGCTGCCTTACCGTGGCGTGCTTCCAGAACCGATGTAGTTGTCGATCTCTTCCAGTTCCTCTGCTGTTCCGTCGCGCCAGATGGGCACCTTGTATCCGCCGCCCTCCCTGATCTCGAGCAGTCCAAGCCCTTTCTCTCCAGAGATGACAACTACCTCCTCGGGAATCTGTGCCAACTGAATCTTTTTACCGCGGGTTAGAACGAAGAGCCAGCTGTCGTTATAAAGCACTGCGGACAGGATCTTGTGTTTCCCAACGGCGATTTGTTCAGGAACAAATGTGCGCACGAATTTCTCCTTTTAGACTCAGGTAAGATTACCTGTTTATATAATACATGAAATATAAAAAATGTCAAATTTTTTGTGTAAGTAGAAAAAAAGCCGCAGGGCGCGGCTATTGTTTTGTTTCGGGTGGATATCTTGATGCGCGGATGTCTTGCAGCGTTGCGAGAATATCGTTTATTTTGCTCAAGTCGATGTTGAGCACCGCTTCATTGGTGTAGGTCTGCCAGAACTCAAACCCATTGTGAAAAATAAAGTGCAGGTAGAAAGCGCGATCAGTGCTTGCGCATCGGTCGAGCATCTTCAGTTCCTCTGCACGAAAGAACATGTTGTAATAACGAACAAAGCTTTCATTTCTGATGCGCTCTTCGATTGCGGTCCAGAAGTCAGTGCATTCGGCATCATTTCCAAAAAGACTGAGGAGCCTTGTTCCGTCCGGACGGAGGGAGAGGATCCCGGGCTTGTCGTCATTCGGGCGGAAGACGATCACGCTCATTTCGGTCACGGCAATCGGAGTGGGAGCAGTATCTGTTTTCACAATATGCTTTCTTATAGGACCTGTTATCAATATTCTTCTTATAGGGTGCCAGACAGGAGCAATCTGTCAAATTTTTCGTGCGTCTTCATAAAGAGTATAATTGCTTGCATGAATCTTTCTGAACATATCAGCCTCGAACATCTCCATCATGCGTATCTTTTGGAGGGGGAGCGTGGGGCGATCCTCGAAGAGTTGAGGTTGCTGCTTTCGGTTGGGGGTATTATCCAAAAAGGAAATGCTGATTTTCATCTGTATGATCATGATGCGTTCTTAATCGAGCATGCGCACAGTCTGCGGAGAGAGCAGTCGATGCACGGTGCTTCGGGTGCGAAAAAGATATTTATTGTAGCATTCAATACAATGATGAGCGAGGCACAAAACGCACTCTTGAAAACTCTCGAAGAACCCACCGCAGGAACGCATTTCTTTTTTATCACCCGTACCGGAGAAATATTACTCCCGACCGTTCGCTCGCGTATGCAGGTCATACGAAGCCAGGAGGCAGGAGCCAGGAGGCAGGAGACAGGAAATGCGGGAGAACAGTTCCTTAACGCCTCACCTCCTGAGCACATGAATATGATCGAACATTTTACCAAAGCAAAGACCGAAGAAAAGCCAAAGGCAAAAGAAGACGCGCGTATATTTCTTGAATCACTTGAACGCGCACTCTACAACGATATCCCCAACTCGTTGTCGATCGACAACAAGTTTGGGATATTGGAAAAGAATACCATGGCACTCGAAGATGTTATCACGGCAAAGCGGTATCTCTCCGATCGTTCACCTTCGCTGAAGCTCTTGCTTGAGCATTTGGCACTCACCGTACCAGTAAGTAGTAAATAGCAAATAGTAAGTAGTAAAAATACAAAAGAAAAACCCTTCGTCTGAGTGGGACGAAGGGTGTGAGCAATGCCTTAGTATTTACCAAAGTGTTTCTTCTTGAAGTTAGGCCATGTCGATAATGCATCAATCCGACTTCCGTTATGTTCGCGGTCGACAAGATAGAGTAAACAGGGAACCGCAAGAAAATACACAACAAGTGGGAGACATCCAGCGAGTATTGCAAGGGATGTCGGAAAGCCCAATCCTGAGTTTGCAACCGTTGCATAGAAAACATAACTCTCGTAAAAAACAATGAGTGAGATTATCACGACGAGCGTTTGGGCAAGCGCACCGCGAGCTACCCATACGTTTTTGTAAATCAGTCTGATTGCGGCAAAAATAAGCTGAAAATGATGAGTATTGAAAACATTTTTCACGAATGACTCCTCAAAAATCTTCTTCGCGCAGTTAAGCACAGCAGTTGTTATTTTGTCAACAACAAGATGGGGGCTGGAAATTCGGAGATTTTTTGCTACACTGCAATGTATTAAAAGTATTTGCTTCTTCTTCTTACTGTTGCCCTCTTACTACTACCTAACTCTATGTATAACTTCCAACCATTTAAAGGACGTGTCGCTGAGATCGAGGATTGGCTCAAGAAAGAGTTCTCGCTGCTGCGCACCGGTCGCGCAACGTCGGTCATCTTAGATTCAATTACAATCGAGTCCTACGGATCGCAGTCACCCATCGCGCATGTTGCCGGTGTCTCGATGGAGGATGCGCGTACGCTGCGTGTGGCACCATGGGACAAATCACAGATCAAAGCGATCGAAGCGGCAATACAAAAAGCAAACCTCGGACTTTCGGTCACTTCTGACGATGCGGGACTTCGCGTGATATTCCCCGAGCTCACGGGCGAGCGCCGCGCACAGATTATCAAACTCTTGGGCGCAAAACTCGAAGACGCGCGTATCTCTCTCCGAAAGGAACGCGAAATGGTGATCGATGATTTCAAGAAGCAAGAAAAGGATGGCGACATGTCTGAAGATGAACACTTTAAAGGCAAAGAAGAGCTCCAGAAACTTGTCGATGAAGCAAATGCGAAGTTCGACGCAATGGCAGCAAGTAAGGAGAAGGAGATCAATTCATAAAAGATACGAATGGCTGCAAGAGTTGAATACGGAATATTGAATGTGGAAGAAATGCAACCCTTGCTATCCGTTGTGTATTACGTTCCATATTCTCCGCTTGCCGATTCGAATTCATTTGCAGATTAGTATTCTATCAATGGTATAATATCTTCATGCCCGTTCTTCTCTTTTTTGTCATCTTATTGGTACTTGTCCTTGCCCATGAATTCGGGCATTTTATTGTTGCGAAAAAAGCGGGTATTCGTGTGGATGAATTTGCCTTCGGATTTCCGCCGCGATTATTCAGTAAGAAATTCGGTGAAACAACGTATTCATTCAACGCATTACCGCTCGGTGGGTATGTAAAGATCTATGGGGAAAATCCCGATGATGTCTCGGAGCACAACAGGAAACGCAGCTTTATCGGGAAGCCGCGTTATATTCAGGCACTCGTCATTGTTGCAGGTATTGTATTCAACCTCCTGCTCGCATGGGTGCTACTTTCTACAACGCTCATGATCGGCATCTCAGCTCCTGTTGATTCCGAAGATGGGTACGCGGTGACGAATCCGAAAATCATGATTACGGGGGTACACGAGGGTGCCCCTGCTTCCCGTGCAGGTCTGCTCTCCGGCGATGTGATCGAGCATCTCTCCGACGGCAGGGATTCGGTCGAAGCAACAACACCGGAAAGTGTTTCGGGATTTATTGGGGTTCACGAGGGGAGACCAGTGACGCTTACCTATATGCGGAAGGGCGAAACGAAGGATGTGATACTTTCTCCCGTGTCAGGAATATCACCCTCGGGTGCTGCGATCGGTATCTATATGGATGAGGTTGGGACGCTCCGGCTCCCGATACACAAAGCACTATGGGTGGGTGCGATCAAAACATATCAGTATACGCAAATGACCGCAGTTGGTACTTACAGTTTTATCCTCGCTGCTATTGTCGGTCATGCTGACTTTGCGCAAGTGAGCGGTCCTATTGGTATCGTGCATGCGGTCGGAGAGGCGGCAGGTCTTGGTATTGCCAATCTCCTGCTTTTTACTGCAAGTATTTCGGTCAGTCTGGCCGTGTTCAATATTCTCCCGTTCCCGGGGCTCGATGGTGGACGATTTCTGTTCATTGTTATTGAAGCGATCACACGAAAGCCTATTCCGCCAAAGGTCGCAAATGCGTTCAATCTCGGATGTTTAGTGCTCCTTATGCTTCTTTTGATCGTTGTGAGCTATCACGATGTGCTGAAGTACTACCTCAAATAAGAGTCATTTTACAATTTGACTTTAAAACTTTACACTGCCTTGTATGCGACAATCACAACTTTTCACCAAAACACGTAAGGAAGCTCCGAAAGACGAGGTTTCAAAGAATGCTCAGCTTTTGATTCGCGGGGGATATATTCATAAGGAAATGGCGGGTGTTTATTCGTACTTGCCTCTTGGTCGCCGTGTGCTCGAGAGGATCGAGCGCATCGTTCGTGAGGAAATGGATGCTATTGGCGGGCAGGAGATCCGCATGGCGACACTTCATCCTTCTGAGCCCTGGAAACAGACCGGTGCATGGGACAAGGTGGATGTGATCTTCAAGATCCTGAGCCGCACAGAAAAAGAGTACACGGTAGGGCAAAGCGAAGAAGAGATCGTGACGCCGATCGCCCGTGAGTATGTTGATTCATACAAAGATCTTCCTGTCGCCATCTATCAGATCGGACAAAAATATCGTGATGAACTGCGTGCGAAGTCCGGCATCATGCGCGGCAGGGAATTTACCATGAAAGATATGTATTCTTTCCACGAAACACAAGAAGATTTCGATCGCTTTTATGCGCTTGCAAAAGCAGCGTATCTCAAGGTGTATGAACGCTGCGGTTTGGTGGCGAAGGCGACCGAAGCATCCGGAGGAAGTTTCACCGAAAAGCTTTCCTATGAATTCATGGTGCTTACTGATGCTGGGGAAGATGATATTTTGTACTGTGACACATGTGCATATTGTGCAAATGTGGAAATAACAAAAGAGCAAGAAGGGGACGCATGTACACGCTGCAATAAGGGGAAGCTTGCCCGAGCAACAGCCTCTGAAGTGGGAAATATTTTTGATCTGGGAACAAAATATGCCCATGATTTTGAATTCACTTACATGACAAAAAGTGGAGAGAAGGCATACCCGATCATGGGCTGCTTCGGAATCGGCATCACCCGTCTTATGGGAGTCATTGCAGAAGCGCTCTCCGATGAGAAGGGAATCGTATGGCCCGAAGCGGTTGCCCCGTTTCGCTGTCATTTGTTGAACTTGAGTACCGATGACACGGAGGTATCTGCGGCAGTGGATGCGCTATATGAGGAACTTACCGTAAAGGGTATTGAGGTGCTCTATGATGATCGTGTAAATATTGGGGCAGGTGGAAAGTTTGCCGACAGTGACCTGATCGGCATCCCTCATCGCATCGTTATCTCCAAGAAGACATATGCTCAAGAAAAGTTTGAATACAAAATGCGCACAGGGAGCGATGCGCAGTTGTTCAGTTATGAAGAATTAATGAAGCAGCTCGGATAAATAATAAAAATCCGCTCACAATGGGGCGGATGTTTGTTTAACGGCACGAATCGAGCAGGTCTTTTATCTTTTTGACTATTGCCGGATCATAGGAGCGATATTGTTGGAGCTTTTGTGAAGTAAGAACGGTTTCTGCGGCACCGCACATGTGTGCGCCATAAATGATGGTAATTTCATCCTCGACAAGAGGGTCAGCCATTGCCGGTCCCATGAGGTCTTGGACAAGATCGACGATCTCGGTTGCTTTGAGATCCGTGACATTTGGAAATTGTGAAACAGACATTTTTGCCCCTCTCTGGAGAATTTTGCTTCCGTGTCTGTTTTAGCAGGTGGTGGAATTGGTGTCAATCATTACTCCTGAATAATACCTGTATAAAAAACAACCACACAGGGGTGGTTGTCGAGATGCTTATGCTTTATGCAGGAGAAGGAATGCGTTGATGTCTCTTATGAGCCCTTGCGAAAGTACGAGGTCTGCGTTTCTCGGAGCGACGGCAGCTTCGAGGAGGGCAGTGATCAGCGCAGGTGCATCACTTTCAAGGTTTACTTTTTGCAAACCGGTCATGATTGCACTGATTGCACTCAACTCTTTTTTGGAAATTTCTTCCCCATCCGCTTTTCGGCCATCATTTCTTTCGGCAACGAAGAGTAATTCATTGTTCACCCGTTTCCATATTGTGAGTCCGTGCTGCGCTCTTATAACGTCATACATGCTACTGCTCCTTGTGGTGTGAAAGGTACTGTGAAAAATAATTGATAACTAGGACCTTTATACCGTAAATATAAATTCTGTCAACTTTTTGCAGCGTTTTGACTCGGGAGGGGTGTTCGCGTAGAATGCGAATACTATGTTCAGCCGATTCTATAATATGTTGGGGAGTGATATCGGTATTGACCTGGGAACTGCAAATACCCTTGTCTATTTGCGCGATCACGGGATTATTATCAATGAGCCATCCGTTGTTGCACTCAATCAAAAAACAAATCGCGTCGTTGCGGTGGGTACCGAGGCGAAGCAAATGCTCGGACGCACTCCAGGACACGTTGTTGCGGTGCGTCCGCTAGTTGACGGAGTGATCTCCGACTTTGAAGTGACCGAAGAGATGCTTGCGCACTTCATCAATAAGGCGCAGAAACTTTCGAAGAAGCAGGGACGTCCGCGTGTTGTTGTGGGTGTTCCTTCGAGTATTACGAATGTTGAGACGCGTGCGGTGCGTGATGCAACAATGAATGCCGGTGCTCGTGAGGTCTATATCGTCGAAGAGCCAATGGCGGCGGCGATCGGGATCAGGCTGCCGGTGAAGGATCCGGTGGGTTCGATGATCATCGATATTGGTGGCGGAACAACGGATATTGCGATCATCTCGCTCTCAGGTATCGTGAACTCAAAAAATTTAAAAGTTGCCGGAGATCGTTTCAATAGCGATATTATTTCCTACATTCGTGATGAATTCAAAATTCTTATCGGTGAGCGTACTGCAGAGAATGTGAAGGTGGCGATCGGTTCTGCAATGAAGCCAAAAGAGCCGATGGAGGCGGCGATCCGCGGACGTGATCTGCTGACGGGTCTTCCGCGCGAAGTCATTGTGACCGATGCGGATATTCGCGAGGCATTGGCGCAGTCTATTCAAGTACTCGTTGAGTCGACAAAAGAAGTGCTTGAAACAACTCCTCCGGAAATCCTTTCTGATGTCATGAATCGCGGCATTGTGCTTGTCGGTGGCGGAGCGCTTATTCACGGTATATCGGACATTCTCGCGCTGACACTCAAGATCCCCGTGACCACTGCAGATGACCCACTTACTGCGGTGGCGCGCGGTACAGGTATTGTTATTGAAAATATTGATGAGTATCGGGAGGTACTCATAGAACACGACAACGAACTCCCCCCAAGGTAGGAGCTTTAAAATCGGCGCATTACTCGTCTTTCCCGATCTTGATTCGGCAGACGTATAACTCATACGTCAGCCGAACACAAGAACGGTCCAAGACTTCGTACTGCATCCAATTTTAAAGCTCCTACACGGGAAGTGTGTTGAATTTTTCTACCTGTGTTAGGAGCGAGTGAAGCATAAAAGTCTGCTTTTATACTTCCGAGCGACGACGCACAGGAAAGCCTTGCTTACTATTTACTACTTTCTGCTTACTACCTACTCGCTCATGATTACGAGTTTCCGACACGATAACGCACGCAGACATAAACGCCGTCAGTTTTTTGGGGCACTCGCGGTGTTTCTCCTGACGATATTTTTTGCGCGCGGTCCCTTGGAAGGTCCGCTTGCCGGAGTGCTGCATGCGATCGGTCGCCCTCTCTGGAGTCTCGAAGGAAGTGCAATGGATCACTTCGGGGGAGTGACCGCGCTTTTTCGCTCGAAATATTCGCTTGAAGAAGAAAATAAAAAATTACAGGATAGTCTCGATCTTGTTGCCGCCGAGGCATATTCCCGGGAACTCCTCCGGACAGAGAATGAAGCATTGAAAACAAAACTCGGACGCAGTCCCGAATTTACCTTGACGCTTGCGCGCGTACTCGTTGCTCCGCCGTTATCGCCTTACGACACGTTCGTCATTGATGCGGGAGCCGATCACGGCATTGTGCCGCATATGGAAGTTTTTGGTGATGGCGATTTTAAAATAGGTGAAGTGACGCGCGTATTTGCGCGCAGTGCGGTTGTGTCGCTCTCCTCCACTTCAGATACGGAGCTTTCCGTTATTATTGGTAGCAGTTCACTCCCCGTCATTGCCCGAGGTACCGGAGGAGGCAATTTACGTGCCACGCTTCCGAAGGGTGCACAGGGCGCGGTGGGGGACGCCGTTGAGATTCCTGCACTTGCTCCGGAATATGTAGGCGTGGTTGACGCACTGCTCCGCCCGGAAGGGAGTTCTCTTCAGACGGTCTTTATTAAATTACCGCTCAATCTCTTTACGCTCAAATGGGTATACCTCGCCCTCCCTCTCGATGATCGTCATAACACCACGTTGAAATAAGATGAAGTTCTCGCGTACGATGATTAATGTTACCCTCTTTATTTCGCTTTTCGTCGCGCCGTTTTGGTTTTCGTTTCTTTTTCTTGTTTTGGGGTTGTTTATGATCCCTTATTATGTTGAATCGATCATTGCGTTTTTTGCTCTCGAACTGCTTTATCATGGAACGATGCCGGCGCAGGAAACACTCTTTTTCTACGCCCCCGTCATTATTGTTGCACTGTTCTTTGCGGTGCAGGGACTTCGTCTCCTTGCGCGTGAGCACATTTTTCGTTTTTAATATATTTTATGTCCAGAGGTTCCCGTTACAATGCACACAAAGATATCGATCCGGATGAGATATTTCTTGATGATAAGAATCTTCCCGATTTTGACGTCCATCAGTTCGAGGGAAGAATAGAGACCCCCATTGCCCGGAGCTCGATCATTCTTCTGGGGCTTGTATTTCTTGCAATAGGACTCGTGTTCCTCGGGCGTGCGTCGTTGCTCCAACTCCGTGAAGGGAAGAGCTATGCCGCAAAGAGCGAACAAAATCGTCTTGATCACCAGCTTTTATTTCCTGAACGAGGACTCATTCTTGATCGCAGCGGTAAAGAGCTCGCATGGAATGTTCCGTCTACCGAGGAGCTCGGCTTTTCGCTGCGCGCGTATACAAAAGAGGAAGGCTTCGGGCATATTCTCGGATTTCTTCATTATCCCGCACGCGACAAAAGCGGTGTCTATTACCGTACTGACTATGAAGCGGATATGGGCATTGAATCGTATTACAATGATCGCTTGAAGGGGAAGAAGGGTCTTCGTGTTATTGAGACCGACGCTTTGGGAAATGTGATCTCCGCGAACGTTATTGATCCGCCCGTTCAGGGTGAAAATATCAAACTCTCGATCGATGCGACACTGCAATCAAAACTCTACAAAACGATCGGTGCCATTGCGCTTGAAAAAGATTACCGCGGAGGAGCAGGTGCGATCATGGATATTCAAAACGGCGAACTCCTTGCGTTCGTGTCGTACCCCGAGTTTGATTCGAATGTCATGACCTCCGGGGATGATAGAGAGGTGATCGCCGGATATAATTCCAATAAAGGAACTCCATTTTTGAACCGCAATATCGGCGGACTGTATACACCTGGCTCGATCGTTAAGCCGATCTTTGCGCTCGGCGGACTGAATGAAAAAGTGATCACACCGCAAACACTGATCCTCTCGACCGGATCGATCACGATTCCCAATCCTTATTTTCCGGACAAAGAAAGTGTTTTTACCGACACTGCGCACGGATTGTTTGATGTGCGGGGCGCGCTCGAGCAATCATCGAACGTATTTTTTTATGAAGTTGCCGGAGGGTATCAGGGGCAGAAAGGTCTCGGTATAAAGAATGTTGAGAAGTATGCGCGCATGTTCGGCTATGGCACAACCACTGGCATCGATCTTTATGGCGAGGCGGTGGGCACGATCCCGAATCCTGAGTGGAAGGAGAAAAATTTCCCGGGTGATCCATGGCGTATTGGGGACACCTATTTTACGGGCATTGGTCAGTACGGCGTGCAGGTCACTCCGCTTCAGGCACTCCGCGAGGCGGCGACCGTTGCGTCAAAGGGGACGGTTGTCACGCCGCACTTGTGGATGAATGCCGCGACAAGCACCGCACATATTGATATCCCGTCATCGTATTTTGATGTTGTGCAGGAGGGAATGCGCAGAGTTGCACAAAGAGGAACTGCAAAGATTCTCAATATTCCGCAGGTGGATATCGCCGCAAAGTCCGGTACTGCCGAACTCGGTGTATCAAAGTCGCGCGTCAATTCATGGGTGATCGGTTTTTTCCCGTATGAACATCCGCGTTATGCGTTTGCGGTTGTCATGGAGCGCGGTGTAAGAGGGAACACGACCAATGCAAGTTATGTTGCAAGTCAATTCTTCCAATGGATGGGGAGCAGCACTCCAGAGTATTTTAAAAATGAAAATTAAAAGATCAAAATGACAATTGAAAGTTTAAAATTTTCAGATACACGTGTTGCATGATTTGGGTTTTTATTTTCCACTTTGATATTTCCATTTTTCATTAAAATGAGCATACAAAACGCTATAAGTGCTAACCCCGGGAATGTTTTGCTCCTAAAAGTAAAGTATGCTATAGTGCTGAATCATGGACACACAAAAAGAATATTTGAGTAAAGAAAAGCATGAAGAGTTAAGTGAGGAACTTGAGTTTTTGACGCACGTAAAGCGTAAGGAAATTGCCGAGGCACTTGAGGCTGCAAAATCACTGGGTGATCTTTCTGAGAATGCCGAATATCATTCTGCACGCGAAGCCCAGGCGGGTATCGAAGAGCGCATTATGGTCATCGAAGAAATTCTCAAGACCGCGGTGATCGTCGGTCATAAGCACAAGACCGATGCCGTCGGTATTGGTTCAGTTGTCACAGTAAAGCGTGGCAAGGACACCAAGACCTTCACGATCGTTGGCAGTGAGGAGACGAATGTTGCAGAAGGAAAGATCTCAAACAAATCTCCGCTCGGTGAAGCGATGATGAATAAACGGAAGGGTGAATCCTGTGCGTATGTCACCCCTTCCGGAGAGATGGACTGTGTAATACTGGAGATAAAGTAGGTAGTCCGTAGAACGTAGTCCGTAGTAAATGCATTGTTGCATTCCTACGATCTACGATCTACGATCTACGATCTACGATCTAGCTATGGCCTCT
>OBEQ012773102.1_pt1 | contig 11235 bp, 9 predicted proteins | sample 1670901 | NCBI WGS metagenome assembly OBEQ01 (sample SAMEA104232315, study PRJEB22302) | groundwater metagenome | biome: forest; feature: aquifer; material: groundwater | place: USA | collected 2011-08-07 | depth 5.4 m | reverse complement strand
TCGGCGTCATGACCGAGCTTCCCCTCATCATCGTCGACGTGCAGCGCGGCGGCCCTTCGACCGGCCTCCCCACCAAGACGGAACAATCGGATCTGCTCATGGTCATGTTCGGCCGCAGCGGCGACAGCCCGCTTCCCGTGCTCGCAGCCCGCTCCCCCAGCGATTGCTTCACCATGGCCGTCGAGGCCGCGCGCATCGCCCTCAAATACATGACCCCGGTTGTGTTGCTTACGGACGGCTACATCGCCAACGGCGCGGAACCGTGGCTCATCCCGGACCATGCCGCCATTCCCGAGATGAAGACCAACCTGGCGTCCACGGGCGAGTCCTTCCAGGCCTACGCCCGCGACCCCGTCACCAACGCCCGCAAGTGGGCCATCCCCGGAACCCCCGGGCTCGAGCACCGCATCGGCGGTCTCGAAAAGGCGCAGAACACCGGCGCCGTGGCATACGATCCGGAAAACCACCAGGCCATGACCAACCAGCGCCATGCCAAGATTGCCGGCATCGCCAACGACATCCCCCTCGCGGAAGTCATGGGTGTGAAGGACGGCGACGCCCTGGTCGTCAGCTGGGGCGGCACCTTCGGCACCGTCTCCACCGCGGTGGAAGAGTGCAACAAGGCCGGCATGAAGCTCGGCCACGTGCATCTGCAATACCTGAATCCCCTGCCCAAAAACCTGGGGGAACTGCTGAACAACGCGGAGCGCGTCATCGTACCCGAATTGAACATGGGCCAGCTCCGCATGCTCCTGGGCGGCACCTTCGGCATCAAGATCCAGGGCATCAATCAGGTAAGGGGCAAACCCTTCAAAGTTTCATATCTCGCATCGGAATTGCATCGGATTTTGGAGACCCAGAAATGACCACGACCATCACGCCCGCTGAACCGCTCACACGCAAAGACTTCGCCTCCCCCACCGCCATCCGCTGGTGCCCGGGCTGCGGGGACTATTCCATCCTCACCACCATGCAAGGCATCCTGCCCACCCTGGGCATCCCCAAGGAAAACTTCGTGTTCGTATCCGGCATCGGCTGCTCCAGCCGCTTCCCGTACTACATGAACACCTACGGGTTCCACACCATCCACGGCCGCGCGCCCGCGGTGTCCACGGGCGTCAAGCTGACGAATCCCGATCTCCAGGTCTGGGTCATCACCGGCGACGGCGACGCGCTCAGCATCGGCGGCAACCATTTCATCCACGCCCTGCGCCGCAACATGGACGTGAAGATCATCCTATTCAACAACCGCATCTACGGCCTGACCAAGGGACAATATTCCCCCACCTCCGGCGTCGGCACGGTGAGCCCCTCCACGCCTTACGGTTCGGTCGATCTGCCCCTGTCCCCCATCAGCATGGCCCTCGGCGCCGAAGCCGGCTTCGTGGCGCGCACCTCGGACAACGACATCAAGCACATGGGCGAAGTCTTCGCCGCGGCCGCCGCCTACAAGGGCGCGGCCTTGGTGGAAGTGCTCCAGAACTGCGTCATCTTCGCGGACAAGATCCACGAGCCCTACTACGGCCGCAACGAGCGCAAAGACAACATGGTTTACATGAAGCACGGGGAACCGCTGCGTTACGGTAAGGAACTGGAAAGGGGCCTGGTCCTCGACAAGATGACCATGACCCCGAAGGTGAATCCCGCCGAAGGCGAAACCCTGGTCCACGACGAGAAGGAAAGCTCCGGCGCCCTGGCGTTCCTGCTTTCCCGCCTCTCCCATCCGGAATACCCGGTGCCGGTGGGCGTGTTCCGCAACGTGGAACGTCCCTCCTACATCACGGCGATGCGCCATCAGATCGACACCGCCCAGGCGAAAAATCCTCCGAGCCTGGACAAGCTGTTCAACTCCGGAAGCACCTGGACGGTGGAGTGATTCGAATCGGGTAGTCCGATGCCGGGTACCATCCCGGCATCCACATTCGTCCAACCGTGGTCCTTATCCAAAAGGGGCCAAGCGGCCTCAAAGCGGGGCCGCTTTTCTTTTCCGGCCCGGTCGCGCCGCTTTTCGCGGCAAGGCTTCCCCAAAACACGGCCGGAAACGGCAAAGTCTATCGTTTTTGCGGCCCGGTATGTAACTTTGACTCGAATCATCCCTAACCCTGGGAGCTTTTTCGTGGGAAAAAGTGGTGTCGCGTCCCTCCCATCCCTCCAAACGGCTGGAGGTCGCTCACAGATTGAAGCGGAATCACCGCCCCTACGTCAAGAACCCGTGTTCCAGGAACGCCGTTTGAATTCTCTTATACCTAAAGCCGAGATAGGGAAACCGGACCTGTTCCAGTACATGGAATACCGATGCTTCCTTAACGACTATGTGGAGTGGAGACAAAAGGGCAATGCCTCATTTTCCAAGCGGGCCTTCTCGCAGAAATATTTCGGATCGACGGGCATCCTGTATACCGTCATCCAGGGCCAGCGCGATCTGGGCCCCAAGCTCCGCGTGCGCTGCGCTGCCGCGCTCTCGCTCAACGACAAAGAAAACGACTATTTCGATCTGTTGGTACAACACAACCAGGCCAAAGCCGACCTAGAAAGGAATTTCTTGTTCGAGAAGCTTTCCAGGTTCCGCAACTCCAAGCCTTGGGTGGTGGCGGAAAACCAGCATAAATACTACGCGAAATGGTACTACGCCGTGGTATTCAGCTATCTGGGCCTCGACAAGAAGAAGTCCACCCCGCGTGAAATCGCCGCGGAGATCTACCCTGCCTTGAGCGAAGCGCAGGTGCAGGAATCCATCGATCTATTGATGAGCCTGGAGCTGGTGAAGAAATCCGATCGCGGCTATACCCTGACCCGCAACCACCTGGTTTCCGGCGGATTCAGCGGAGAGGTGGCCTTGGAGTACAACCGTCAGATCCAGGGGCTGACCAATTCCCTGGCGCAAGCGGACATGATGAAGTTCAAGGCCTTCAGCACCCAGGTGACAACGGTTTCCACGGACAGCCTCAAGGCCATCCGCAAGAAGTTCGCGGCCTTCCAGGACGAGATGAAAGACATCATCTCCAAGGACAAGGGCACGGACAAAGTGTGCACCGTGGTTTTCCAGATCATCCCCAATACCCAATGAGGGGAAGGTGAGGACATGAGATTTCTATTCGCGCTTGCAGTGATTGCTTTGACGGGGTGCATGAAGCCGGACTCCAAAGGACTCGAACCCGAGTCTAATGAGCCAACGATCAAGGATATGGATTTGCGGGCTGGAGCAACATCCAGCACTAACTGGCCAACGGAAGACGCCGGTCATACACCTATGGTAATATCCGGTCGTGCGGATTCCAGCTTACTGCTGGTTTTCCACAATACCCAGACTACAACCGAGGCTATAGCTGGTATGGTGACATTTTATCAGGGTGGAGTGATCCCCGCTCTGGATACAATTATCACGAAAAGTTTTGCATTCCAGAAAACGGATACGCTTCACATTCTACCGGAAGAGTTCCAGGGAATGCCATCCATTGGGAAGGACACCGTTCTTTTCTCGATTGGGATCGAATCGGACACTTTAAGCAGCCTCATCGTTGGATTCGCGTATTCCTTAAAGCAAAAGGCATTCCTAAGATCGCCTTTTTCTGTAGATTCGACCAGTTTTCCTAAACTCGCTGCTCCCAAGTATTCATTCAAAGGATTGGTGGATTCTTCCTTGGCAAAATCGGGCTCTTCCTTTCCTGGAAATGAACAATGGTGTTTCTATATTCCGGGCACGCCTTATTTTTGGAAGGCGGGCTTTGGTTCCACCTTGGAAATCGGGCCTCTTCCCTATGGAAAATTTCCCTTCAGATTGTTGCGGATTCTCGCATCTGAGGGGAAACTGGGTCGTAATCGTCTTGAGGTTTTCGAATTGAACGTCGTTGAAGCGCCTATAACCGGACCGGGCCAGATTCCTACCTACTATATCAAGGTAGGTGATCAGGTTCTGGGGATTGATGTTCCAACCTCCTTGTCGATTCGATCCAAATCGCCCTAGGGATCGAACCAAGAAGGAGATTTCATGAACAACAGATTCCTCGCCGTCGCGTTTTTATCGATTCTTGCCGTAAAGGAAGCGAATTGTTTTCCGGTCTCCATGGATATTGGGGCATTTGCAATCGATAACTACGACGGCAACGGCGACGGCATGCTCAACTTGAATTACATGATTGCCTCTGGACAAAATTTCTATTGGGCAGCAAGCACAAATGTTCCAGGGTATTGCAACGCCCTTGGCGCTGGGGGATCGGGAACAAACTCTCCTACCCTTGCGCTGGATGCGCGTAATACCCAGGTCACAAATGCTGCAATTACATTTACTGGAAGTGGATATGGCCAGCGCGAATATTGCGACTTTCTCTTCTATGGCGGCCATGGCCTAAACGGCTCATTGTACCTGGGGGGCGGAGGTGGCTATGGGTCGGTTTCTCCAGCTAGTATGAACCTCGGAGCCGGCTACAACCGTTGGTTCATGACTAACAGCTGCTCCCTCTTCAACGGAGGCACTCCCGCCACCATCTGGCAACCCGCCTTCAAGGGTCTCAAAGCCATGCTCGGCTTCAAGTCCTTTGTGTTCGACAACAACCTCAGCTGGGACTTTTACAACAACTTCTGGAACGAATGGACCTACGGCGAGAAAAGCCTGCTCACGGCCTTCTTCGACGCCAACGTAAACTACGGCTACAAGCACCTCTACCCCTCCAAGGGCCTCGAACCCGGTTGCCTTTCGGCCCAGGTGCCCGGCACTCGCATCGATTATTGCCGGGAAGTCTTCAAGTTCGTGAATCACGACTATACCCCGGCCACGGCCAACACCGGCTATTACTACTCCAAGGTCATCGGCACCCCTCAATATTGAGCGCGGTCCGGACCCCCATTTATCCATTCTTTTGGAGCCCAGCATGAAAAGACCTGCACTGTTTCTGGTTATGGCGATGGCGGCCCTGCCCGTTTTCGCGGCTATGAATACACCTGTGAAATCGGCCCAGGCCTTGGCAGGAGTCGCGGCCGATACGGCCAAGGCAACCGCACAGAAGGTGCTGAGCAAGGAATCGGCGCCTGCGGTTTCCGCCGCCCAAACCGTCGTCGCGCAAGCGGCCAAACCGGCTCCTGCCGCCGCAGCAGCTCCGACACCGGCGGCAGCGCCTGCTGCAGCTCCGGCACCAGCCGCCGCACCGGCAGGGGCTCCCGCCCCCACGCCCGCGGGAATCTCCGTGGAGCCGGTCGCCCCGCCCAAGATGTCCGCCAAGGACTCCGCGGCCGCAGCCAAAAAGGCCACCGCCGATTCCCTGGCCGTCCATAACAAGATGGTGAAGGATTCCCTCACCGCCGCGCACAAGGCCGCCAAGGAAGCCGCCATCGCCCATCAGAAGGCGGTCCAGGATTCCCTTTCCCTGGCGCACAAGACGGCCGAAGCCCGCGCCAAGGTGGTGCGCGATTCCGTCGCCGCGGTGAAGAAGATGAAGCAGGATTCCGTGGCAGCCCATGCCAAGGCCGTAGCCGATTCCCTGGCCCTGCATAAGAAGGCAACCCACGATTCCGCCGTACTCGCCCAGGCCGCCAAGGACTCCGCGGCCACCGTGCGGAAAGCCGTGCGCGCCGATTCGCTCAAGGCGGCCCTCGCCGCCAAGGCCCTCAGGGATTCCGTGACCGCCGCCCAGAAAGCCGCCAAGGCCGACTCCGTAAAGGCCGCCGCCAAAGCCAAGACGGATTCCGTCCATTCCGCCGCCATTGCCAAAGCGGAAGCGGCGAAAGTCGCGGCCGTCGCCAAGGCCGATTCCCTCCATGCCGCATCCTTGGCCAAAGCGCAAGCCGCCAAAGCAAAAGCCGATTCGATAAAGGTCGCCAAAGCCGCCAAGGACTCCGTTGCGGCCGCGCATAAGGCCGCCCGGGCCGATTCCCTCAAGACAGCCGCGCTGGCAAAGAAGTCCGCCGACTCCACCGCCCATGTGCGCGCGAAGTTGGTCAAGGACTCCACGGTCGCGGTGAAAAAGGCCAACGACTCCGCCGCCGCGGTCCGGAAAAAGTTCGTGAAGGATTCGGTCCTCACCGCCCGAAAGGCTCACGACTCATTGGTAGCGGCCACCGCTGCCGCCGCGGCCCTGCAGGCCAAGGTGGCGCGCGACTCCCTCGCCTCCCGCGCCAAATTCGTGAAGGACTCGGCCCATGCCGCCAGGAAACTGCGTGACGCCACTCTCGCCGCGCGTGTCAAGTACGTCAAGGATTCCACCGCCGCCGCCAAGAAGACCCGTGACTCAACTCAAGCCGTCCTCAAGGCCGCGCGCGTCGACTCCATCAAAGCCGCCGCCCTGCGTCCCCCGCCGCCCCGCAACGACAGCGTCGCGGCCAAGCGCTTCCGCGTCATGAACCGGCCCTTGAACCAGGATCAAATCAAATACTTCCTGGGCCAATTCGGAATGAAGGAGGTCGGCAAGCCCGAGTCCACGGCCGTGAATTGGATCTATCGAGACAAGAGCGGCGGAATCCTCACCTACGAGACGGGAAACTCCGATGTGGGTTATTCCAACGAGAATGTCCCCTTGCTGAATGAAAAGGATTTCATCCCGGACTCCCTGATCCGTTCCCGCACCGATGCGATGCTCAAGAAGCTGCTGGCGGAAAAGGCGGATCGCTACACTTTCGCCAACTACGAAGTCACCCTGATCCAGAAGAAGGAAGGCGAAGGCAAGGGACAGATTTCCCCGCCCGTCCCGGCATTCTACACCGGCCGCTATGTCCGCAAACTGGAAGATCGCATCGTGCTCGGCGACGCGTTCCAGATCCGCCTAGGGTACGGCCAAGGCGGAATTCCCCAGTCCTTCTCGTTCCGCGATCCCGTGGTGGCGGAAGGGGGCATAACAAATGTTCCGACCAAGGCCTTCATCCTCGACAGCCTGATGCGTTGGACCAAATCCCGCACCCGACCCCAGCGGATCCTTTATCCGTTCCATCCGGACAAGCTGCGCATCCGCACCCTGAAGCCCATCAAGGCATTCGAAAGCTACGTAGTAACCCAGGAAAAGTTCCAAAACGCGCCGCAACAGGATGGAACCTACCTCATGCCAGCCATCACGGTATTGGCCGAGGCCACCTTGGCGCCGACCGAAAGGAAACTGACCGAGCCGATGCCGCCAGGGCCCATCATCCTGCATTTCAATTTCCCCTGCCGTCCGGAAACCGGCCTATGCTGGCCTGATGGCCGCCAGGACATCCAATGCGGCTCCATGCCTTCCGTCCACCAGGTGCCGCCGACCCGGGGTCCGGTCTCCCCCATCCAGAATCCCCTGAAGCCGGAACTGCCGGCTCCGGGCAAGACTCCTGCGACCGCTCCAGCGCCCGCCACGACGCCGGCGCCCGCAAAGCAGACGACGCCCGTTCCGGAAACGAAACCGGTTCCCGCGCCCGCTCCGGCACCGGAGAAGAAGCCGGCGCCCAAGGCCAACTGACCCCACCCCGATTTTCCTGATCCGAAGCCACGCGCGACCCGCGTGGCTTTTCCATTTCCGGGATTCGCGACCGGTGCTGCCGCCCGGTTCCGGCGTCATCGCCCATCGGCCGCACGGCGCCCCGTTTTCCAGCGCACCGGGATTTTTTCCGCGCAACCGGATTACCAGGGTTCGCCAGGGAAGGTCTATTTCCCCGTAACGAACGCCGCCGGCATGCGCATCCACGAGCGCGCATGCCGTATCCCGCCGAATCCGGCCCCCCCAATCCATCAATGCCCCAGCGGTCCCCAGCGGGTTCCGGTGAGCCCCGTTCGAGCGCTCACAGAATGGAGCGCTTTGTAAGCAGGCGCCGGTTGGGACGACAACAAACCTGGATATTTTTTCCGTCGAAGGGCCATGGTTCCGCACAAGTGACGGCGGACCAGGAAAGAAGGATAAAATGTCGGGACATGAAGAATTACGCAACAGCTCCGATTGGCAGACCCAGCTTTACAACCGCTACCACCAGAAGGTGTTCGGCATCTGCCTTTATTTCCTCAAGGACCGGGAAGAGGCGAAAGATGCCAGCCATGACGTCTTCATCAAGGCCTTCCGGTCATGGAAGGATTTCGAATGGAAATGCGATCCCCTGACCTGGATCGGCGCCATCGCCAAGCATGATTGCTTCAGCCGCCGGCAGCGCTTCAAGAAGCACGTGGATCGCCGCGCCCAGTTGGCGATGGAGGAGGAAACCCTCCACAATTGCGAACCGGAAGAGGATCTGGTCTTGCACCGCATGCGCCTGGAAAAGCTGATGCCGGAAGTGCGCGGCAAGCTGCGGGAAATCCTCCGTCTGAGCCTGGAGCAGGGGCTCAACCACCGCGAAATCGCCGTGCGCATGGGCGTGTCCCGCGTGGCCATCACGCGCCGCCTGACCCGCTTCAAGAAAGAACTTCAAGGGGTGGGCCAGGCCCGCGAACTCGCCTTCGCCCGCACCCAACCCCGTCCCAAGCCGCGCGTGACCTCCCCTGTCTTCCGACCTGCACCGGCTTTGATAGCGGGAGCGTCCATCATCGAATCTACAGGAGTGGAAACGGAATTGCAGCTGATCGCCGCCTGAGGAGGCGGATCCTCATACGCGTCATTCGCCTGCCCCGGAGCGGCTTGGGCCACCGGGGGGGCGGAAGCGGGAGTAGTTCCGCGAACACGGTATCAGCGGCTGGGCGCACCTGCTGACCCAATTCAGTGGAGTCGGAAATTCAGCGCTATCGCAATCTCAGTGCTTTTTGATCAGGAGCAATTTGCCGCCGCGGATCTTCACTTCGGAAAGCCCCGCCAGCGCCTTGTCGTAGAAGTCCTTGTCCGAGATCCAGTCCCGCACATTGAATTTGCCTTTGCCACCCAACACGGATACCGGTGCCGCTTGGCCGTTCATAACCGCCGAAACCGGGATCAATGTCAATGCACTGTCGTTGAAATCCGGCCTCGCCTTCATCTCCGAATTGAGAAACCCCTTGATGCGCATGAGGCGGGCCATGGTGGCCATGTAGCCGTTGAGATGGTTCACGGGCAGGCTGTTGCGCGCGATGAGCAGGGTGTCCTGCAACTCCAGATGGTAATCGAGATGCATATCCGACAGGGCCTGGCTGCTGCGGGTAAGATGGTTGATCTCTTCGGTGGAAATCACGAGGGTGTCCGATGCCGATGCGGTTGCGGAACCCGGTGAGGCCGCCGCAGTGGTACCAGGAGCCTGGGCGGATGCGGCGCCAGGGGCCGCCGTGAAGAACTTCTGCACGCGGGCGTGGGCCTGTTCCTGCGCCTCGGCGGACTCCGGGACCGTGGTCATTTCCATGGGCTTAGGCGCCACAAAGGAGCGGAGCTGCTTGTACTGCATGGCCACGAGAAGCAGGACGATGAGGAACAGAAAGGCCGGCATCATCAACAGGAAGATGAAGAACGGGCCTTTGGCGGGAGGCGGTTGCATCCCCCCCGAGAACCGGTTGGGGGAAAGCTTCAGATTGAGACCCAAAAGGGAACCTTTCGAACGGGGACCGGAACCGGCCTATCGGCCTAATGCGCCGGTGCGGCTGCTTTGGCGGGGACGGCTTCCTTGGCGGCAGGTGCCGCTTTCGTCGCGGGAGCGGCTTCATTTGCCGTGGCGGGGGCCGCGGTTGCTGCGGGAGCCATCTCTTTCGCTGCTACGGGCGCTGCCGGCGCCGCGACGGCGGCCGGGGCGGCTTGGACGGCGGCTCCATGCTCCTCGGCGGCTTCCTCCTTGACCGGCGAGATGAAATTGATCTTCTGAGCGAAGCTCGGATCCACTTCACCTCGGAAGGACGTATCCACCCAGGCTGTTGCCGCTGAAAGGGAAGTGGAGCGCGGTGAGCGCAATGTCCTCCCCATCAAACGCCACGGCTTCACCCTCGAGACCCAGGTCTCGGGTCACAAGATCTTCCTCCGCACCGGTGAATATGCCAAAGGCGAGTTGGGTGAAATCTTCATCGACATGTACAAAGAGGGAGCAGCCTACCGAAGTATCTTGAACTGTTTTGCGATCGCTGTCTCGATCGGCCTGCAGTACGGGGTCCCCTTGGAGAAATTTGTCAATTCCTTCACCTTCACTCGGTTCGAGCCGCAGGGGATCACGGATCACCCCAACATCAAGAGCTGCACCTCGACCTTGGATCACATCTTCGGCATCCGCGAGATGGAGTACTTGGGCAGAACCGACTTCGTTCACCTGAAGCCAGAGAGCCTCGAGGCCTTGGACCGACAAGAGAAGCTGTCCGAACCAAAGTCCGTTGGTGCCGCTGCAGCGCTGCCCAGCAAGGCCGAGCCCAAGTCAGAACTCTCCGAACACCTAGCCGAGATGATGGGCGATGCTCCGATCTGCGATCAGTGTGGGCATGTGACGGTGCGAAATGGGGCGTGTTACAAGTGCATCAATTGCGGAAATTCAATGGGGTGTAGTTAGAAAACTCGTTCGCGAAATCGTTACTACGAGGACATTCCCATCTTGGCGCGCCAGGCACGGTTTAGGGCATCAACGTCTCCCACGAGGACGAAGCTGTTGCCATCGGTGGGACGATCTGAATTGTGGACAAGTGACTCGCCTTGAAGTTTTGGATCTTTTGATTGCAACGCAGCGTCGGCCTCCCGTACCTGCGGAGGATTACCGAACGCCCTACCAATCGATGATAAAAAACCCATAGGACTCCCCTTGTGAACTATTATCGTCTAGCTACCCTTGTGAAGTTGCGTTTTCTCCACTTTTTTTATAATAAAGGGATCGACGGGTTTTGTAAATAAAAAAGTCTTTAATTTTAACTAGTTATAATAACACGGTGCGCCACCAACAAAAAAAACGAGGGATATTCATTACTTTCGAGGGCGGAGAAGGGACCGGGAAAAGCACCCAGATCCAACTCCTTGCCGAGAAACTGCATCACCAGGGATACCCGGTCTTGGTCACCCGAGAACCCGGGGGGACCCCGGTGGCCGACCAGATCCGCAAGGTCCTGCTCGATCAAAAAACCAAGATCCCCCCACACCGTGAGCTCTTCCTCTACGAGGTGGCGCGGCGGGATCACGTGATGGAATTGATCCGGCCCGCTCTGAAACGAGGACTCATCGTCTTGTGTGATCGCTTCACCGATGCCACACTGGCCTACCAGGGTTTCGGCAGAGGGCTCTCCCTCTCCCTACTCGAGGCCTTCAACGAAATGGCGACGGGGGGATTGAAACCAGATCTGACCTTACTCCTCGACCTACCGGTCAAGACGGGGCTGGTTCGCTCGCGCACGCGACTCAAACGAGCCGGCACATCCGAGGGGCGCTTCGAGGC
>OBEQ012629574.1_pt1 | contig 11235 bp, 8 predicted proteins | sample 1670901 | NCBI WGS metagenome assembly OBEQ01 (sample SAMEA104232315, study PRJEB22302) | groundwater metagenome | biome: forest; feature: aquifer; material: groundwater | place: USA | collected 2011-08-07 | depth 5.4 m | reverse complement strand
CGGCGGCCGCCGCCCGCCCCGCCGGTATCGTGCCGACGAACCCGGTGGCGGGAACGGCGTTCGGCGGCTCGGGCGGCAGCGCCTTCACGCTCGCGTGCCCCAACAACACCGTGCTGGTCGGCATCGACGGACGCGCCGGCTCCCGCGTCGACGCCATCACGCCGGTGTGCGCGCCGCTCCAGGTCACGCCCGCCGGGTCGCCCTCGCCCGAGTACGCCTACGCCGTGCACACCGGCACGGCCACGACCATGGGCACCGTCGGCGGCACGGGCGGCTCGGTGTTCAGCGCGCGCTGCCCCGCCGACCAGGTGGTCATCGGCATGACCGGCCGCTCGGGCGACAACATCGACCGCATCGGCATCGGCTGCGGCGCGCTCTCGATCACGCGCGTGGCGTCGTCGTGGCTGCTCGTGCTCACGCCCGCCTCGAGCACCGACAGCTACGGCGGCTCGGGCGGCAGCCCCTTCAGCTTCGCGTGCCCGGCCGGCCAGGCCGCCACCGGCGCGACCGGACGCGCCGGCGATCGCGTCGACAAGTTCGGCTTCGTCTGCTCGCGTCTGAGCCTCGCCGGCGTCGCCGACGTGACCTACGAGCTGGTCGCGCGCCACAGCAGCAAGTGCCTGAACGTGGAAGGCATCTCCACCGCCGACGGTGGCGTGGTCGACCAGTGGACCTGCGCGAGCGTGGCCCAGCAGCACTGGACGCTGCAGTCGACCGGCGACGGCTACGCGCGCCTGGTCGCGCAGCACAGCGGCAAGTGCCTCGACGTGCCCCACGGCAGCACGTCGAGCGGCGCGGCGCTCGAGCAGTACTCCTGCAACGAGGGCACCAACCAGCGCTTCAGCTTCGTCGACCTGGGCAACGGCTACGTGCACGTCGTGCCGCTGTCGTCGGGCGGCGGCCTGTGCCTGGACGTGGCGGGCGGCTCGAGCGCGGATCAGGCGGCGGTGCTGCAGTACACCTGCGCCGGGGCGGGCGACAGCTTCAACCAGCAGTGGCAGCTGCGCAAGGTGCCGTAGTCGGCTCGGGTCAGCCCCACGGCTAACCGTTCTTGCCGCCGTGGTACTCGCCCAGCTTGTCGAGGATGGGCTTGAGCGCGTTCTTGAGCTTGACGACCTCGTCGAGGTCGATGGCGGTCCGGCACAGCAGCTTGGTGGGAATCTCGACCGCCTTGAGCTTGAGCGCGCGTCCGCGCTCGGTCAGCCAGTTCTCGACCGCGCGGTCGTCGTGCTTGGAGCGCCGTCGCTTGACCAGCGACTGCGCCGCCAGCCGCTTGAGCACGGGCGTGAGCGTGCCCGAATCGAGGCTGAGGCGGGCGCCGATCTCGCTCACGCTCGAGCCGTCCCTCTCCCACAGCACCATGAGCACGAGGTACTGCGGGTAGGTGATGCCCAGCTCCTCGAGCAGCGGCCGGTACGCCTGGACGACCAGGCGCGAGGCGGCGTAGAGCGGGAAGCACATCTGGTTGTCCAGCTTGAGCATGGCGAACTCGTCGCGATCGTCGTCGTCGGCCATCAGCAGCGGCCTCCGGCCCGCGCGCGATCAGGCGGCGGAGACGACCCGGTGCGGACGTGAAGCGGCCGGACGGGCCACGAAGGTGGCGGCATGCTGGTCCAGGAACGGCGCGAAGGGTGGCATCTCGGCACGGGCCAATCGTACCTCCAGGACGCCCGGACGGGCAGCCCCGTCTGCATGGTACTCGGCCAGCTTGGCCAGGAGCTGGGCCGGGCTGCCTGCCGATCCCACCCACAGCCGCTCGGGTGGGCCCAGGCCGCGCGCCACCTGGGCCACGTCGACCGGGGCGTAGCGCGAGCACTCGGTGCGACCGTCGAAGTAGAGGCGCTGGCGGGTCACGCACATGCCGTGCTGGTTGTCGTTGAAGACCACGAACAGCACGCGCAGGCGCAGATCGACGGCGGTATGGACCTCGGGGCCGAGCATCATGAAGGCCCCGTCGCCGCACAGCACCAGGGTGCGCACGTCGGGTCCGCTGCCCAGCTGCACACCGGTGGCGGCGCCGATGGCATAGCCCATACCGCCCTGGCCGAGCGCGATGGTGGTGCTGGAGCCCGCCGGGATGTCCAGGTGGTGCAGGGCGGTCGCGGCGCAGTTGCCGGCGTCGAACAGGATGTGGCCGCGCTCGGGCAGGTAGCGCTGCAGCACGGCGATGGCCTCCGACGAGCGCAGGGAGGGTGCGTCGCTGAGGCGGAGCGCGACCGGCTCGGCCAGGGTGGGCAGGTAGCGGGTCAGAGCGTAGTGCGCGGGCGGCGTGTGCCGGAACGGCCGGGCGGGCAGGCGCGCGGCCAGCGCGGTGAAGGCCATGCCCGCGTCGGCCTCGACGACGATGGCGGGCGAGAGCACGCGGCGCGGCTGGCCGGCGTCGATGTTGACCACGGCCACGCGCGCCCGGGCCAGGCCGGGCCCGATGGGTGCGCGCGTCATCGCGTCCAGGCCGGTGCCGACGGCGACGATCAGGTCGGCCTCGTGGTTCAGGTAATCGTGCGCCGAGGGATGGCCGGCGGCACCGACGGTGCCCAGGTAGAGCGGGTGCTCGTTGGAGAAGGCGCCGGTCGAGGCCATGGTGGTCACCACCGGCGTGCCGGTGTGGATGGCGAAGCGCCGCACGGCGTCGGGATCGGCGCAGCGCTCCACGCCGGTGCCCAGCACCAGCACCGGCCGCTCGGCCGTGGCCAGGGCGTCGAACAGGCGGTCGACCGCCGCGTCGTCGGCGGGCGCCGCGGGCGTGCGCAGGGCGTCGAGCTCGACGGGGAAGTAGGCCGGGCGCGCCGGCACCGGCCGGTCCCAGAGGTCGCGCGGGACCAGCATCACGGCCGGGCCGGGTCGTCCCGACAGGGCGGTGCTGGCGGCTCGTTCCAGCTGCGGCCAGAAGTCGGCCGGGTCGTCGATCCGGGCCACATGCTTGGCCAGGGAGCGGAACATGGCCGCGGCGTCGACGGTGCGGCCGATGCCCGAGCCGTCCTGGAAGCCGCCCTTGCCCTCCATGGTCGTGGGCACCTGGCCCACGATGGCCAGCACCGGCACCGACTCGGCGTACGACTCGGCCAGGCCGACGGCGAGGTTCATCATGCCGCCGCCCGAGGTCGCGCAGCACACGCCCAGGGTGCGATGCACGCGCGCGCGCGCATCGGCCATGAAGGCGGCGCCGACCTCCGAGCGGGCCATGACCGAGCGCACCCGCTCGCTGCCGGCGCGATGGATGGCGTCGTGCAGGTGCTCGATGTTGGCCCCGCTGACCCCGAAGACGTAGCGCACGTCCCAGCCGGCCAGGGTGCTGACCAGTGCGTCGACGAGGCGCATCAGTGGCCTCGCGCCTGCCAGTCGATCACCGCGGCGGCGGAGTAGTCGCCCGCGTGCGAGAAGCCGCCGAAGACGACCTTCTGGCCCGGCTCGAGCTTGCCGGTCTCCTGCGCGCGCTCGAAGGCGATGGGCAGCGCCGCGCCGAAGAGGTTACCGTGCTCGGCGAAGGTGTCGACGTGCCGCTCACGCGGCACCTGCAGCGCCTCGCGCCAGTTGCGCAGGAAGATGGGGTGCGGCTGGTTGGTGACGAGCAGGCCGATGTCCTTGCTGGTGATCTCCGCCTGCGTGCAGGCGGCGCGCACCACGTCGGGCACCAGCTTGTTGCCGCGCGCGACGATCTTGGCCATGCGCGACTCGGTGAAGTCGATGTAGAGCGGCGTCGTGCGCGGCTCCCACCAGCGCTTGCCGTCGTCGGAGACCGCGACCATGTCGTCGGCGAACTCGGGGAAGCTGCGCGTCACGATGGCGCGAATGGGCGACTCGTCCGAGGCGATGAGCAGGCCCACACCGCAGCCGTCGCCGGGGATGGCCGACTGGTGGCGCACCCGGTTGTCCGGGTGGTTGAAGACGCGCCCGCCCGAGTTCTGCACGTTGCCGATGAGCGCAGTGCGCGCGCCCGTCGACTGCATGATCATCCGCGCCATCTGCATCATGTAGACGAAGGAGACACAGCCGCAGTTGTGCACGTCGAGGATCTGCTGCGGCGACGCACCCAGCGCGCGCGCCAGCGACGCACCCGAGCCGAGCATGGGCATGTCGGGCACGGTCACGTTGGTGAGGATGACGTCGATGTCCTTCGTGACGTCGAGGTTGAGCCGCGCGAACAGCTTGCGCGTGGCCTTCTCCATCATCTGCGGCGCGGTCTCGCCCTCGGCCACGTGGTGGCGCGCCTTGGCGCCGCGGAACATGGCCGCGCGCGGCGTCGAGTCGTCGCCGAAGAAGTCGTTGTCGACGATCTTCTCGGGCAGGTAGCTGGCCGTGCCGGCCAGGCTGATGGCGCCCACGCTGCTCATGGCTGGCCTCCGCCCGAGCGGCGCGGGTTCATGGGCAGGCCGTGCGCGTGGCGGTGCTCGAGGATGTGCTTCAGGTTCTGCATCTCGACCCAGTGGCCGGCGTAGAAGAACGGCCACAGGTCGCCGACCCACACCTTGCGGTCCTCGGGCGCCTTCTCGGGGAAGGGGTTCTGGTCGTAGAACGGGTGGCGGCAGTTGGTCCACAGCACCACCGAGCCGCGCTTGTGGAGCACGCGCTCGGCCGGCACCACGCGCATGAGGTAGATCATCCACAGCTTGTCGCCCTGATCCCAGGCGCACTCGTAGTCGACGGTCATGGCGTCGGCGTTGGCGCGGCACTTGGTATAGATCCTGGTCTTGCCGCCGATCTTGTCGGTGGACAGCACGCGCCCCTCGGTGTCCATGGCTTCGAAGTCGCGCAGGCTGTAGGTCCACTCGGCCAGCGTGTAGACGTCGGCGAGGTAGGCGAAGACCTCCTCGGGCGGGCAGTCGATGTACTCCTCGAGGGTGCAGTAGTCGCCGTAGACCTCCTCGTGCGGATAGACCGCGTGGGTCAGCTCCATGGCGAAGCTGTTCATCTCGTCCTTGCTGAAGTTCTCGATGCGGCGAACGTTGGCAATCCGGTTGATGGTCTCGTCGTGGGTCATGCGAACGGCTCCAGTCTGGGCTAGTGGTCAGCGAGCAACGCGCTGCGGCATTGGTAGCGCCCTCGCTCAATCGAATGCAATTAGATTGCGTACTACTGATGCCCGCAGATGGATCTAAGCAGCGGTAACAAATGACGATTCAGGACCGTCGCCGAATCGCTGGAGATGTCTCAAGTGACTGATTTCACTGCCTGACGCTGGTCCGGATTGAGCCCGGGCTGACAGATTGTGTCGTCGGGCGACGACGTCTGGCATTCTGCCGGCGTGAAGCTGTCGCCGTACCACTGCCGTCGCTTTCCTGCCGACGAGGTCGAGAGTCGCCACACCGAAGCCGAGGCCGATGCGCGCGTCGCCGCGCTCGACCGCGCCGATGTCGAAGCCATCTGGAGCTCGGTGCGTTACCTGTACGCGAGCGGCATGCACCCGTCGATCGGGCTGTGTCTACGCCGGCGCGGCCACATCGTGCTCGAGCGCGCCATCGGCCACCTGTACGGCAACTCGCCCGAGGATCCCGCCGACGCGCCCAAGCAGCGCATCCGCCACGACTCGATGTTCAACCTGTTCTCGGCGGCCAAGTGCGTCACCGCGATGATGGCCCACCTGCTCGAGGACCAGCGGCTCTTGCACCTCGACGATCCGGTGGCCGAGTACTTCCCCGAGTTCGGCCAGAACGGCAAGCACAACGTCACGGTGCGCCAGATCCTGACCCACCGGGCGGGCGTGCCGGCGCTGGCCAACACGCCCATGAAGCTCGAGCTGCTCGCCGATCGCGGGCGCGTGCTGCAGCTGCTGTGCGAGCAGAAGCCGACCTCGGTGCCCGGGCGCGAGCTGGCCTACCACGCGCTCACCGGTGGCTTCATCATCGACGAGCTGGTGCGCCGCCTGACCGGCGCGGGCATCGACGTGCTGCTCGACCGCTCGGTGCGTCAGCCTCTGGGCATGCGCGGCTTCCGCCTGGGCGTGCCCGTGGAAGAGGCGCCCCTGGTGGCCCGCAACGCCTTCACCGGCGCGCCGCCCTTGCCGCCGGTGTCGACCATCGTCAAGCGCGTCTTCGGCGTGACCGTGCGCGAGGCGGTGGCCATCTCCAACGATCCACGCTTCATCAGCTCGGTCATCCCGTCGGGCAACCTGGTGTGCACCGCCGAGGAGGGCTCGCGCTTCTTCGAGCTGCTGCTGCAGGGCGGCGAGCTCGACGGCCTGCGCATCTTCGACCGGCGCTCGGTGCATCGCGCCGTCGCCGAGACCAGCTACCTCGAGATCGACAGCTTCCTCGGCTTCCCGGTGCGCTACGGCTCGGGCTTCATGCTGGGCGGCAAGTGGCTCAGCCTCTACGGCCCGGGCACGCCGCACGCATTCGGCCACGTCGGATTCACGAACGTGGTCGCGTGGGCCGATCCGGATCGCGACGTCAGCGCGTGCCTGATGACCACGGGCAAGCCGCTCATCACGCCCGGGCAGCTCTTGTGGTGGAACGTGCTGCGGACGATTGCCTCGCGCTGCTCGAAGATCGGGCCGCGCGCGGCGAGCTGAGAGATCGCCGCCATGGCGGTTCAGGCGCCGCGAGGGCCTACGTCAGTTGCACGGCGCCGCCTCCGGCGTCCACCAGTTGCCGCTCATGACCAGCAAGGCCAGCATCTTGATGGTGTCCTCGTAATAGCCTTCGGGCGTCTGCGCCACGACCGCGTCGTAGCTGCTGTTGAGCCAGGTCTGGTTGGAGGCGTCGACCATGGCGCCGACAGCGAACGGGGCGGCGAAGGCGTTGGTGAAGTAGTCGGAGCCGGACACCGGGCTGCCCGAGAGTGAGTAGCCGGCGCGGATGTTGTCGGGGTTGCCGCCCGTCTTCGACTTGATGAAGGTGTTCATCTTCTGCACCAGGTTCTTCGAGCGCGTGTCGCCGCTGGTCAGGAAGTGCACCGCGATGCGCAGCGGGTCGCGGCAGGCGTTGTAGGAGTACTTGCCGTCGTTGGCGCCCTCGAGGAAGTTGGGCGCGACCGGCTTGGGGTTGGAGCGCGGGCTCTTGATGAAGTCGGGCAGGAGGCCGGTGTTGGGCGCCGAGCCGGCGGCGACCTGCTGCATGGTGGTGTACGAGCGGTTGAGGATGCTGGTCCATGCGCCGTCGCCGCTGGCCGCGGCGAAGCTGGCGAAGTGGCCGGGCATGAAGTCGCTCGAGCGGGTCGAGTCGCCCTGCGGGCCGGTGTGGCCGGTCCAGTCGCCCAGGTTGACGTAGGCGTCGCCAGTGGACTCGCCGCTCTTGATGGCGGCGATGACCTTCTTGGCCTCGGCCTTGTAGTTGATGGCGCCGCTCGAGCCCCACTGCTTGTCGGCCAGCAGCAGGCCGTAGGCGACGTCGAGATCACCGTCGGTGGCGCTGTCGGGACCCTGGTTGTTGGTGCAGGCCGCGTCCTTGGCCTGCGACCAGGCCATGAGGTAGGGCGTGGTCTCCGACTGGTGCGCCTTGAAGTAGTAGTAGAGCCCGTCGAACTCGGTCTGCGCGGCCGCGTCGTGGCCGGCGAAGTACGCGGTCAGCAGCATGCCGTAGCCGTGCGCCTCGCTGACCGTGCGCGCGTCGGACATGCCCGAGTCGACGTAGTAGCGCGCGTGGCCGCTGGTCGAGCCGCAGCCCTTCTTGAGGTACTTCGATTTCCACGTGTTGTAGTAGCTCTTCGCGGTCGCATCGAGCTGCGCGCGCGTCCTGTGACTGGGCAGGATGCCGCCCGCGTAGGCGCGCGCGTGCGTGCCGAACGGGTTGGCGGCGCCACCCGAGCCGCACGACACGGCTGCGGAGGTGGCTTGCACCGGGTCGGAGTCAGGACGAGCTTCGTCCTCGATCGGGCCCATACATGCGCTCGTTGCCATAGCCACGGCAGCGAGCAGGCGCACGCGTCCACTCATGGTATCCCTCCTCGAAAGGCTCGGGTTCCAGGCCGCCCCGGCGCGCAGTGCGCACGCAGAGCGGCGGCTTCGGGTGACCCCGATAGTGGAGTGCGCGGGCGCGAGCGGAATGGCTATTTCGAATCAGAGCTTGTGTCGATTATTGGCATTCACATGGTGAACCTTGACGCTTGCTGCGCCACTTGCGAATGCGAGGCGGGAGCGATCGCCGGTCGGGAGGGCGGCTAGCGATTGAGGGAGCGCATGCCCACTTCGGGATAACGCAGGCCCGCGGCGGCGCCCCTGGGCGCGATCGCGTCGAGCGCGGCGAGATCCTCGGGCGTGAGGCGCACCTCGAGTGCGGCCACGTTCTCGGCCAGGCGTGCGGGGTGGCGCGTACCCGGAATGGGCACGATGTCGTCGCCCTGCGCGAGCACCCAGGCGAGCGCGAGCTGCGCCGGCGTGGCGCCCTTCTGCCTGGCCAGCACCGACACGCGATCGACGAGGGCCAGGTTGCGAGCGAAGTTCTCGCCCTGGAAGCGGGGCGAGAAGCGGCGGAAGTCGTCGGGCGCGAGGTCGTCGAACTTGCGTATCTGTCCGGTCAGGAAGCCGCGCCCGAGCGGGCTGTAGGCGACGAAGCCGACGCCCAGCTCGCGGCAGGTGGCCAGGATGTCGTCCTCGGGATCGCGCGACCACAGCGAGTACTCGGTCTGCAGCGCGGCGATGGGATGCACCTTGTGCGCGCGCCGGATGGTCGCGGGCGCGGCCTCCGACAGGCCCAGGTGGCGCACCTTGCCTGCCTTGACCAGCTCGGCCATGGCGCCCACGGTGTCCTCGATGGGCACCTCGGGATCGACGCGGTGCTGGTAGTAGAGATCGATGACGTCGATGTCCAGGCGCCGGAGGCTGGCGTCGCAGGCCGCGCGCACGTACTCCGGCTTGCCGCTGATCGAACGCTGCGTGGGGTTCGCCGCATCGCGCACGACGCCGAACTTGGTGGCGATGACGAAGCGGTCGCGGCGTCCGCGCACCGCCCGTCCGACCAGCTCCTCGTTCTTGCCGGCGCCGTACATGTCCGCGGTGTCGAGGAAGGTGGCGCCCAGCTCGAGCGCGCGGTCGAGCGTGGCCAGGGCGTCCTTCTCGTCGCTCGGTCCGTAGAACTCCGACATGCCCATGCAGCCGAGGCCGATGGCCGAGACCTCGAGCCGACCCAGCATTCTCTCCTTCATGGTGCGTCGCTCCTTTCCGTCGCATGAGATGCCGCGAGCACGACAAAAGCGATCCAGGTCGCGTCGGCGAGCGCGAGGTGGACGAGCTGCAGCGGGATGGGCGCGAGCAGGAAGACGTCGAGCACGCCGACGCCGATCTGCAGGAGCACCAGCCCGACCAGCGGGAGCGCGGCGCGCCGGCGGCGTGCCAGACGGGCGCAGAGCAAGAGCAGCACGGCGCTGACCAGCGCGAGCGCGGGGTGGAACACGCGCAGCTTGAGGAAGATGTGCGAGGTCGCGTCCACGAAGCTGGTGTTGGGGAAGAGCGTGTCGCCGAGCGCGGCGATGCCACCCGACGCGCCGGTCAGGAAGACGCCCAGCGCGGCCACGCTGAACAGCGCGCCCGCCGGCCCCCGGCGCAGGCGGGCCAGGGTGGCGGCCGCGTACGGATGCGCCAGGTACCACGCGGTCAGCGTCAGCGCGCCGAGCAGCAGGAAGGTGTTGATGAGGTGCGCGCTCATGACGAAGCCGCGCGCGAGCGACTTGTTGCCCGCGACCCACTCGAAGAGGACGAGGCCGGCACCGATGCCCGCTTCGAGCAGGACGAAGAGTGAGGACAGCCAGGCGGTGCGTCGCGCCGGATGGCGCGCGCCGGTCACGCGCAGCGTCAGCAGGAGCAGCACGACGATGCTGACCAGCGCCAGGCCGGATGTGGTCCGGTGGGCGAACTCGACCATGGTGCGGCCGCTGGGCGAGCGCGGGATGACCTGGCCGTTGCACGTGGGCCAGTGGCTGCCACAGCCGGCGCCCGAGCTGGACGCGCGCACATAGGCGCCCCAGATGACGACGGCGACGTTGTAGATGAGGACGCCCCAGGCGAAGCGCGCGGCGCGTGGGTGGGGCGAGGGCGAGGCTGCGGAAGGCGACGTCGTCACGGCTACGGTCTAACCTTGGCGCGCTCGGGTGTCGAGGGGCGGATTGCAGCGCGGCGGCGCGAGCAGTCTGGGATCAACGATCACGTCGACGTACTTGACTCGCGGGACCCGTGCCTAGCGCCGCGCGCGATGCTTCAAGTAACGCGGAGCGGCAGCCAGCTGCACGATATGCCGCGCCGACTCTGGCCCTCCCGCCAGCGACAGCGCCACGCCCGCGTGCGCGCAGGCGAGCAGGCCGGCGCGATCCGCGGCGCGCTCGCACGCGGCCAGGTAACGCATCGGATCCAGGTCGATCGCCGCGGCCGCGCGCAACCTCTCCGCCAGCCGCGTTCGCACCAGCAAGGGAATCTGATGCCGCAGTCGCTCCGCTTCCAGCTCGATGCCGCGGTCGACGCTGTCGCCGCCGCCGCGGCCGAAGGCGTGCCAGAGGCCGCCGATGAAGCGTGCGAAGGCGACCGCGCCGGGGCCGGCGGCGAAGACGCGGCGCGGTCGCGCCAGCTCGATGGCGCGCCCCAGGCGAAAGCGCAGCTCGAGATCCCCGAGCACGTCGGCGTCGGAGCGCGAGCGCGCCCGGCGCGAGGCCACCTGCGGCCCGAGCACGACCAGGGGCGGCGAGGACAGCAGCACGCTGACGTCGGGCGCGTGGCGCGCGCGCGACGCGTACAAGAGCGTGGTCGGCCCGGCCAGCGCCTTGCTGATCTGCGGGTAGAGCGCCACGGCGGCCACCGGGCTCATGGGCGAGACCCGCTCGGCGTCGGCGAGGTTGGCGCGCTCGAGCGCGGTCAGCGGATCGGGACAGATCAGCGCCGCGGCCTCCCAGCAGATCTCGAGCGCCTCGGCCAGGGGCGTGTCGTCGACGTCGTCGACCAGGGCGTGGTAGGTCGCCTCGTCGAAGACCTCGCGGTACGACTCGTCGGAGGCCATGACGAAGGTGGGGTAGCGGGCCAGGAAACGCTCGTCGTTCTCGTCGACGGGCGCGCCCAGCGCCGCGGCCAGCTCGAAGAGCGCGCGCGCCTCCTCGGCGGTGCCCGCGCCGGCCTCGGCCTGGTAGGCGAGGGCGCGCGCCAGGGCCCACACCTCGGAGGGTTCCTGCTCGGCCTCGACCAGCCAGCGCAGGTGCTCGATGATGCGCGGGCTGGCCACCTCGGCGATGCCCACGATGGCCCGGCGCGCGCCCATGGCACCGTCGGAGTCGGGCGCGGTCTCGATGGCCCGCGCGTAGGCCATCTCGGCGCCGCGCGCG
>OBEQ011623782.1_pt1 | contig 11237 bp, 7 predicted proteins | sample 1670901 | NCBI WGS metagenome assembly OBEQ01 (sample SAMEA104232315, study PRJEB22302) | groundwater metagenome | biome: forest; feature: aquifer; material: groundwater | place: USA | collected 2011-08-07 | depth 5.4 m | reverse complement strand
TGATCGCACCGTGCGATCATGTTCCTCGATCTGGATCATTTCAAGACGCTTAACGACACTAAAGGTCATGAGATTGGCGACCTGTTGCTGATTGAAGTGGCCGCGCGCCTGTCGTCCTGTGTACGCGACGGCGATACGGTGGCGCGACTGGGTGGTGATGAATTTGTGGTCGTGCTGGAGACGCTGGGTAGTAAAGCTCCCGATGCCGCGACCCAAGCCGAACGGGTAGCCGAGAAGATACGGGTCGCACTGAGTCAGCCCTACCAGCTCAAGGAGCGCATTCATCACACCTCGTCGAGCATCGGCATCGTGATGTTCAAGGGGCATCAGGACAGTGTGGAGGATCTGCTCAAATACGCGGACATCGCCATGTATCAGGCCAAGAAAGCAGGGCGCGATACGATCCGTTTTTACGATCCGGAAACGCAATCGGCGATCGAAGCGCGTGCCGATATGGAAACCGAGCTGCGTCTGGCGTTGGAAAACCACCAGTTTCAGCCCTATTACCAGATACAGGTAGACAGTTCGCACCGGCCGCTGGGCGCAGAGGTTTTGCTGCGCTGGATGCATCCCGAGCGCGGTCTGATCTCTCCCGTGCAATTCATTCCTCTGCTGGAAGAGAGCGGCATGATCGTGCCGGTCGGGCTGTGGGTGTTGCAAGCGGCTTGTGCGCAACTGCGCGCTTGGCAGAACAGCGCGCTGACCCGCGATTTGACGCTGGCGGTGAACGTGAGTGCCAAGCAGTTCCGTCAGCCTGATTTTGTTGTCAGGGTGCAGCGCGTGTTGCTGGAAAGCGGTGCCAAACCATCGCACCTCAAGTTGGAGCTGACCGAGAGTATGGTGCTGGAAAATGTCGAAAACACCATTGCCAAAATGCGCGAATTGAAACTGCTTGGACTGAGCTTTTCTATGGATGATTTTGGAACCGGATATTCTTCTTTGCAATATCTCAAACAGTTGCCGTTGGATCAGATCAAGATCGACCGCTCTTTCGTGCGCGACATCGCTGCGGATGCGAACGATGCCGCCATCGTGCAGGCCATCATCGCCATGAGCGATGCGCTGGCGCTGAATGTGATCGCGGAGGGCGTGGAGACGGAGGAGCAGTATGAGTTTTTGGACAGGCACGGCTGCCACGCTTTTCAGGGCTTCCTGTTCGGTAAGCCGCTGCCGCTGGAGCAGTTCGAGGCATCGCTACGTCTGGAAGATAAATAGTGCCGCAATGCAGGGAAGAGGGCGGAAAAGTTGAAGTACACTGCGTGTCGTTTACAATTGATTTCACAACTTACAGAAGGAGAGCAGCATGAATCGTAGAGAATTGCTATTAGGTGCGGCTGCAATAGCTGCCGCAGCCACGACCGGTCGCGTGTTCGCTGCGGATATGCACGAACATCATCACGAAATGTCCGCGCGCAACAATGGTCTGATTGAAGCCGCATCCGATTGCGTGCTCAAAGCGCAGATTTGTTTGCAGCATTGCTTGGTATTGTTGGGCCAAGGCGACAAAACTATGGCGGCTTGCGCAAAGAGCGCCAGCCAAGTCGAAGCCGTGTGCGGCGCATTGCAGAAACTGGCTGCCGCCGAAGCGAAAAGTCTGCCGCTGATGGCAAAATTGGCGATGGATGTGTGCAAGGACTGCGAAGAGGAATGCAAGAAGACTGAAAAGCATCCCGAGTGCAAAGCCTGCATGGAAGCCTGTGCCGCCTGTTACAAGGAATGCAAGAAGATCGCGGCTTGAAGCAAGGCGGATAATTCCCGCGATTTCGATTTCGATGTGGATAAGGGCAATAGAAAAGCACGCTACGGCGTGCTTTTCTATTGGTGCATCGCATCGTTAAAAGCTCGTATATAATTACCGGATAAGATATAGATAGCGCCCGGCGACCCCGGGCGTTTTTCAAGGGTGCAATCAAGAGGAGAATCTTCATGCGTATAGGGATTCCTGCGGAAACGAGCGCAGGTGAAAAGCGCGTTGCCACCGTGCCGGATGTTGTTGAAAAGCTCATAAAACTGGGTTTTACGGTTTCCGTACAATCCGGAGCCGGGGATGCGGCAAATTTTAGTGACGACACATATCGCGCTGCCGGTGCCACCGTTGTAGAAGGCGCTGCAAAACTTTGGGCAGAATCCGACATCGTTTTCAAGATATCTGTACCGACGACGGAAGAAGTCAGTCTCCTGCGCGAAGGTGGTCACTTAATCGGCTTCATCTGGCCCGCGCAAAACCCGGAATTAATGACGCAGCTCGCCGCCAGAAAGGCAACCGTGCTGGCAATCGACTGTCTGCCGCGCATGCTGAGCCGCGCCCAGAAGATGGACGCGCTGACCTCGCAGGCCGGGGTGGCCGGCTACCGGGCAGTCATCGAGGCTGCCAATGTCTTCGGTCGCTTTTTCAACGGCCAGATCACGGCTGCCGGCAAGGTTCCGCCGGCCAAGGTGTTCATCGCCGGTGCCGGCGTGGCCGGCCTCGCTGCTATCGGCACTGCCGCCGGTCTGGGTGCGATCGTGCGCGCCAATGACACCCGTGCCGAAGTCGCCGACCAGGTCAAATCTCTGGGCGGCGAATTCGTGAAAGTCGAGTATGAGGAAGAAGGTGGCGGTGGCGGTGGCTACGCCAAGGTTATGAGCGAGGGCTTCCAGCAGGCACAGCGCGACATGTACGCCAAGCAGGCCCGCGAAGTGGACATCATCATCACCACCGCATTGATTCCCGGCAAGCCTGCGCCCAGGCTGATCACCGCCGAGATGGTGCAGAGCATGAAGCCGGGCAGTGTCATCGTCGACATGGCGGCGGAGCGAGGCGGCAATTGCGAATTGACCGAACCCGGCCAGGCGGTGGTGAAGCATGGTGTGACCATCGTCGGTTACACCGACCTGAATAGTCGTTTGGCCAAGCAGTCTTCGTCGCTGTATGCGACCAATCTGTTCCGTCTGACCGAGGAGTTGTGCAAGACCCATGACGGGATCATCGATGTCAATATGGAAGACGATGCCATTCGAGGCCTGACGGTTATCAAGAACGGTGAAGTCACCTGGCCCGCGCCTGCGCCGAAATTGCCGCCCGCTGCGGCGAAACCGGCTGCGGCCAAACCGGTCGCCGCGCCTGCCGCGCATGGTCACGGCGGCGGTGGCGCACCTGCTTCGGCAGGAAAGACGGCCGCAATATTCGGCGTCACCGCACTGTTGTTCCTGCTCATCGGTGCTTACGCGCCCGCTGCGTTCCTCGGACACTTCACGGTGTTCGTGCTCGCGTGTTTCGTCGGTTACATGGTGGTGTGGAATGTCACCCCGGCTCTGCACACTCCCTTGATGAGCGTCACCAACGCGATCAGTAGCATCATCGCTATCGGCGCACTGGTGCAAATAGCGCCGCCGCTGGAATTCGGGCTGGATCGTCCGGACGAATGGATACGCTGGTTGGCGGTGGTGGGTATGGCGCTCACTGCGGTCAATATGTTCGGCGGCTTCGCCGTTACTCGACGCATGCTGTCGATGTTCCGCAAATAAGGATAAATGAATATGTCTGCAAGTTTGGCAACGGTTGCTTATATTGGTGCAATCATTCTGTTCATCCTCAGCCTGGGCGGTCTGTCCAGCCCTGAGTCTTCGCGGCGCGGCAATCTCTACGGCATGATAGGCATGACCATCGCCGTGCTGGCGACGGTGTTCGGGTCTCGCGTCACGATGGCCGGAATCCCCTGGATCATAGCCGCGATGGTGGTGGGGGGCAGCATCGGGCTCTATGCCGCGCGCAAGGTGCAGATGACGCAGATGCCGGAACTGGTCGCGCTGATGCACAGCTTGGTAGGTCTCGCTGCCTGTCTGGTCGGCTTCGCTAATTACATCGATCCGATGGCGGCGTTGAATCTGTCCAGTGCCGAAAAAGCGATCCACGAGATCGAGGTCTATGTCGGTATTTTGATCGGTGCGGTAACCTTTTCCGGTTCCCTCATCGCCTTCGGCAAACTGTCGGGCAAGATTGGCGGCAAACCGCTGTTGCTGCCGGGACGGCACTTCCTGAATCTGCTGGGCCTGTTGGTCGTTATCGCGTTCGGTTACCAATTTCTGCACGCCGAGACGATCAGTGCGGGCATGATCGCTCTGGCTGTGATGACCGTGATCGCGTTGCTGTTCGGTATTCACATGGTGATGGCCATCGGCGGTGCCGATATGCCGGTGGTGGTGTCCATGCTGAACTCCTACTCCGGCTGGGCGGCGGCGGCAACCGGCTTCATGTTGAACAACGACCTGTTGATTGTCGTCGGTGCCTTGGTGGGCTCCAGCGGTGCCATTCTTTCCTACATCATGTGCCGCGCGATGAACCGCAACTTCATCAGCGTCATCGCGGGCGGATTCGGCGGCGGAGGTGGTAAACCAGCCAAGAAGGCTGACGGTGATGCACAACCGGCGGGCGAAGTGGTAGCTATCAATGCAGTCGAGACGGCTGAACTATTGCGCGAAGCCAAGAGTGTGATCATCGTGCCGGGATATGGTATGGCAGTGGCTCAGGCTCAGCACACGGTCTATGAGATTACCAAGTTGTTGCGCGAAAAGGGTGTCAACGTGCGCTTTGGCATCCATCCGGTTGCAGGCCGCATGCCGGGCCACATGAACGTGTTGTTGGCAGAAGCCAGAGTGCCCTACGACATCGTGATGGAGATGGATGAGCTCAATGCGGATTTTTCGAATACCGATGTATCCATCGTGATTGGTGCCAACGATATCGTGAATCCGGCGGCGCAGGAAGATCCTGGTAGCCCCATAGCCGGCATGCCGGTGCTGGAAGTGTGGAAGGCCAAGACTTCTATCATGATGAAGCGTAGCATGGCTGCCGGCTATGCGGGTGTGGACAATCCGCTGTTCTACAAGGAAAACAACCGCATGTTGTTTGGAGATGCCAAGAAAATGTTGGATGAGGTGCTCGTTGCGTTGAAGAGCTAAGCACAGTTGGGAGGTTCAGCTCTGAAAGACGTTATGGCTAATGGATATCTTGATTGAATAAGCAATTTCTAAAAAATGATTGGGTGAGAGCCAGCTTGCTGGCTCTTGTCTATTTCGTTACAGCCCAGATTGGCCTCTCTCTCTCGTTGCTGGAACACTCGGTTACGGTGTTCTGGCCTCCCTCCGGTATCGCCCTCGCAGTTTTATTGTTGTACGGCTATCGCTTATGGCCGGGGGTGTTCATAGGTTCGTTTTTTGCCAATGCGGTGTCGGGTTTGCCGTTGTTGCCGGTGTTCGGTATGGCGAGCGGTAGCACGCTGGGGGCTTTACTGGGTGCTTACCTGCTCAAGCGGCATGCACGCTTTAATGTGGATCTGAGCGAAGCGCGCGATATCTTCCGTTTAATGTGGCGCGGCGGGATTCTCAGTACATTACTCAGTGCGGTTGTCGGTGTTTTGTGTTTGAAATGGGGCGGGGCGATACAGTGGGCGCAGTATGGCCAGACTATGCTGTTATGGTGGATGGGCGACAGCTTGGGGGTGGTGCTGTTCGCCCCTATCGCAATCGCGTTCCTGCATCATCGTCATGACGTGTGGATGCCGCATTACCGCAAGCAGGGATTGCTGCTGTTCGGCATTTTACTGTTGATGTGTGTGCTGATTTTTACCGACTTAAGCAAAGACCTGTTCGGGCGGCAATTCAGAGTATTTATGCTGGTGCCTATGGTCGTATGGGCTGCGCTCAGTTTCAATTCGCGCATAGTCAGCTCGGTGCTGTTGATCATTTCTTTTAGCGCACTGTTCAGCGCCGCGACTAAGCAGGGGTTTTTTTCCGCCGACACTTTAGCCAATGTGCTCGACCTGTGGGGCTTTCTTGCAGTTTTGGGGATACTCGGTGTGACCCTCGCCGCAGTGAACTATCAACGTAATCGTGCCCGCATCAATATTGAGCGTAGCGAACGCAATTTGAAGCGCGCCCAACAGGTCTCGAAAGTGGGCAGTTGGGAATTGAATATCCCCAGGAACAAGCTGGAGTGGTCGGAAGAAACCTACCGGATATTCGGCGTGGAGCAGGGAGCGCCGTTGACGCTCGAAAAATTTATGGGTTTTATTCACCCCGATGATGCGGCAAACGTATCGGCTGCCTGGCAAGGCGCTTTGCGGGGTGAGCCTTACGATCTTGAGCATCGCATCGTGGTCGATGGGGGAATCAAGTGGGTGCGTGAGCAGGCGGAATTGGATTTCGATGCACGCGGGCGGGCTATTTCCGGTCTTGGCACCGTCACCGATATCAGCGCGAGCAAGCAGGCTGCCACCGCGCTACGCGAGAGCCGGCTAAGTCAGCAGGCGATTATCGATACCGCGCTGGATGCTGTGATCCAGATGGATGGGCAAGGCCGCATATCGGGCTGGAACAAACAGGCCACACTTATGTTCGGTTGGACGCGTGAGGAAGCGCTCGGACGACTATTGCACGAGACGATCATTCCCCAACATTACCGCGATGCACATTGGAATGGCTTGCAGCGCTTGTTGGCGGGCGGTGAACCTCAGGTGCTGAATACGCGCTTTGAGGTCGAGGGGCTGCATCGGGACGGGCATATCCTGTCAATCGAACTGGCTATCACCAAGGTCAAGACAAACGATCAGTTTGAATTCAGCGCATTCATCCGCGACGTGACCCAGCGCAGACGCGAAGAGGAGCAATTGCGTTTGGCGGCCAAGGTATTTGAAAACACCAACGAAGCGATATTGATTACGGATGCCAGCAATAATATCGTGGCGGTGAATGATGCTTTCACCAACATGACGGGCTACCGCTTCGAAGAGGTGAAAGGAAAAGATCCCCGCATACTTTCGTCCGGCGATCATGATGCGGCATTCTTCCAGAACATGTGGCGATCCATTCTTACCGAAGGTGGCTGGCAGGGCGAAATCATCGACAAAAATAAAGCCGGAAAGCGTTTCCATAAAAATCTGGCGATCAATGCGGTGAGGAACGAGCAGGATGTCGTCACGCACTACATCTCCATTTCCAGCGACATCAGCGAACGCAAGGAATACGACAAGAATATCCATTTCCTCGCCTATTACGATGTGCTCACCGGCTTGCCCAACCGCACCCTGCTGCGTGACCGTCTGGGGCAAATGATCGCCTCGGCGCACCGCGACAACGAGAAATTCGCCCTGCTGTTCCTCGATCTGGATCGCTTCAAATACATCAATGACTCGATGGGGCACTCGGTGGGCGACAAGCTGTTGCAGTCTGTCGCGCAGCGCTTGCAGGACTGTGTGCGCGAAGGCGATACCGTGTCGCGCATCGGCGGCGATGAGTTCATCGTGTTGCTGCGCGAGGTTGACGAGCAAGGCGTAATGTCGGTCGCCGATAAATTGCTGCGGACACTGGCGACGCCCTTCAATCTCAGCGGGCAGGAGATATCCACTTATGCCAGCATCGGTGTCGCGCTCTATCCCACGCATGCAACCGACATCGACGTGCTGATGAAGAACGCCGATGCCGCGATGTATAACGCCAAAGAGAACGGGCGCAACAACTACAAATTCTTTACGCCGGAAATGCATTTCCGTGCCAACCAGGTCTTCCAGATGGAAAAGGATCTGCGTTTGGCGTTGGAGCAAGACCAGTTCACGTTGGTTTATCAGCCGCAAGTAGATCTGGCGACCGGAAAGATTTGCGGTGCGGAGGCCCTGATACGCTGGAAGCATCCGGAAAAAGGCTTTATCTCACCCGCCGAGTTTATTCCGGTCGCAGAAGAAACCGGGCAGATTGTGGCAATCGGCGAATGGGTGTTGCGCACCGCTTGCTGGCGTTTTGCCTCGTGGCAAAAACAGGGCATGCCCGTGTTCCCAATCGCAGTGAATATGTCGATCCGCCAATTGCGCCAGCCGAATCTGGCCGAAGTCATCGAGTCGATATTGAAAGAAAATGGCTTGGAGCCGGAGTGTCTGGAACTGGAGATCACCGAGGGCATCATGATGGGCGACACCAAAGTCGCCATGGACTTCCTGACGCGTATGCACAAGCTCGGCGTGCAGATGTCCATAGACGACTTCGGTACCGGTTTCTCCAGTCTGAGCTATCTGAAAAATCTGCCGGTGCACAAGCTGAAGATCGATCAATCTTTCGTGCGCGATATCGAGACCGACGAGAGCGATGCGGCCATTGTGCGTTCCATCATCAGCTTGGGCCACCGGCTCGATCTGAAAGTGATTGCGGAAGGCGTGGAAACCTTGGAACAACTCGACTTCCTGCGTATTCGCGGCTGCGACGAGATTCAGGGCTATTTCTACAGCCGTCCGCTTGTCGCCGACGACTTTATCAAGTTCGTCAACAGCGATCCGCAATTGCCTTAGCTAGGGCGAGCATCCTTCGTCCTGAAAGTCGTATTTCAAGCCTGTTCCAATCCTTCTGGAAATTCAGTAAAGGCTCTTGCCCGGACGAATGGAACGGGCTTTCAGCACTATGGCAAAGGTATAATGCTCACCTTTATGGCGGCAGGTTCCGGCTAAACTTTTTTCTTTGGAGCTACTTTGTTTAAGATCATCGGCATCATAGTTGGTTATATATTCCTCGGATTTTGGGGCGCGCTTCTCGGTTTTTTCATAGGGTCGTTTTTTGACCGCATGCGCGCGTATGGCTCCGGCGGAATGAACCCGCTGCAAAATGCGCTGCGCCAAGCCGTTTTTCTGGAAACGGTTTTCATCTCGATGGGCAGGCTGGCCAAAGCCGACGGGCATGTCTCGCAGGAAGAGATCGCCCATGTCGAGCAGTTCATGCAGAAATTGAACATGACCCCGGATCATCGTTTGCAGGCTATCGCCTTGTTCAAGCGTGGAGCTGATCCTGCATTCGACATCGAGCCGACATATAAAAAGTTTATGTCCGTTTGTGGTCACACGAAGAATTTGAAGCAGGTGTTGCTGGTCTATCTCATCGTGATGGCGTTGGCGGACGGACATTTTCATCCGGCTGAAGAGGCTGTGCTCACGGACATAGCCGCGCATCTCGGTTTTGACCAGGCTGCGTTCAAGCACATGATCGAGATGGTGTTGAACCAGACGCACTTCGGCGGCGGACAGGCCAATACGGCCGCAGCGCTGGAGGATGCCTACAAAGCGCTGGGCGTGACTAAAGACAGCACCGATGCAGAGATCAAGCGTGCCTATCGCAAGCTGATGAGCCAATACCATCCGGATAAGTTGATGGGGCAGGGCTTGCCGCAAGACATGATTGAAATGGCCACCGAGCAGGCCAAAGAGATTCAGTTGGTATACGACCTGATCAAGAAAAACAGGAATATTTGATGCAACGAATAGCTTTGTAGGCTGGTTATCACCACCAGCCTACGGTATAGCGTTCATTATTCGAACGTGAACCCCCGCTCCAACACCTTGCTGCAGGCATCGGCCACTTGCTCATCGAAAAGCGTGCCGCGGTTGCGGGCGATCTCATCCAGCGCGGCTGGCATGCCCAGGCTGGCCCGATACGGGCGGTGCGAGGCCATCGATTCGATTACGTCGGCGACCGCGACAATTCTGGCTTCCAGCAAAATAGCTTCGCCCTTGAGCCCCTGCGGGTAGCCTGAGCCATTCATGCGCTCGTGATGCTGGTGGGCAATTTCGGCAATCGGCCAAGGGAAGCTCACCTCTTTCATAATGTTGAAGCCCATGACGGAATGCTCGTGCACGATACGCAGTTCAAGTTCGGATAGGCGACTTGGCTTGCTGAGTATCTCCGCCGGAACGCCGATTTTGCCGATGTCGTGCACGGTTCCAGCGAGGCGGATGCCGTGCGCCCGTTCCGTGCTCAGTCCCATTTCGATGGCAATCGCCGCAGCCAGTTGCGCCACCCGCCGCTGGTGTCCGGCGGTGTATGGGTCGCGCATTTCTACCGTGGCGGCAATCGCCTGAATGGTGTCCTCCATGCCTTGGGATATTTGTTCCGCACTGCGTTGCTGCGCCGCGCGGTTGCGCAGGCTGACAATGCCGTAGGAGAGGTCGTTGGCAAGTTCGCGCAATAAACGTATTTCTTCCGTGTCGAAGGCGTTGGCGTTGTTGGTATCGATGGTGAGCGCGCCGAAGGCATGTCCCCCAGTGTCGATCAGCGGCAAGGCGAGGATGGAGGCGCAGCCGCTGGAGAGGGCGGCGGCCTGCCAGGGGGCAAAGCGCGGGTCGGTCAGCGCATTGGCGATGACTTGCGGCTCGCCGTTGCGGATGGCGCTGCCAGTCGGCCCGCGTCCGAATTCGTCATTCGCCCAAGAGAAGCGCTGCTTGGCGAGAACGTCCGCCGCGATGCCGTATTGCGCCATTGGCTGCACCGACTTCTGTTCATCCTGCTGCGCGTAGCCAACCCAGGCGACGTGGTAACCCCCGACGGCCACCACCACGCGGCACATTTCCTGCAATAGCATCATCTCATCGGTGGCGCGCACCAGCACTTCATTGCCGGAACTCAGCGTCTTGAGGGCGCGGTTGACCTTGCGCAGGTTCTCCCATGCCACATCGCGCTGGGTCACCAGTCCGGCGCTGTACTCGTCGTGCTGGCGGCAGAGGAGGATGGCCTTGGACAGATTCGCCATCACCGGCTCGAAAATATGCGTGAGCGGCAGTTCGGTGTACGGAACATTTTGCGCGAGTAACAGGATGACGCCGTTGTTGTCGATGGGCAGGCGCAGAAAACTGGAGTAGGCATTTCCCTCGCGCGAAAGCGGGGCGAGCAGGGCTGTGTCTTCGCGCAGCTCGGCGCCGCCGCGCAGCAGTGCAGAAGGCAGTGTCAATGTGTGTCCGATGCTTGCGCTGAGCTCATAGTCGCCAATCACCGTTTCCAGTTTGACCGCGACCGTGGTTGCTCCGCTGTCGGGCGGCAGATCAAGAAAGATCAGCCCCGCCGGAAAAGAGGTGTGGTACAGCAACTGTTGCAGCGTTTTGGTCAGCAACGGCTTCACGCTCACCTCGCCGCCGATAGCCAAGGTGATCGAGTAAAGAATGGTAAGAATTTGCTGTTCGTGATCCATGTATCGCTTCGTTCCGGTAGCGCGTAAACCAAGTGGAGGGGGAAAGATGCTAGCCCGAACGGCAATCATACACACGGATGGGGGAGGTCGTCTCTCCCTGATGTCGAGGGTATAATGCGCACCTTTGTTTCAGGCCGTTCTTATGCTGTTTACCTCCAAACATTCCCGTCCGCGCTACACCCGATTGATCGGCTCGTCCGACGCGTTGGCGTTGGCGCAATATGCCGCTGAGCATTCGTCGTTCGCCCATGCGCCATTGGTA
>OBEQ012780209.1_pt1 | contig 11238 bp, 11 predicted proteins | sample 1670901 | NCBI WGS metagenome assembly OBEQ01 (sample SAMEA104232315, study PRJEB22302) | groundwater metagenome | biome: forest; feature: aquifer; material: groundwater | place: USA | collected 2011-08-07 | depth 5.4 m | reverse complement strand
TTAAGACTGCTTTTGTTGCATACATATTATTTTTGGTGGATTGGGATAAATTAACGCAAACATGGCCTAAAGCGCGGTTCCTAGTTTTGATATCGGCATATTTTACCGTTTTAGGGGTTAGCACCATGGCTTTGGTTCTAAACATTCAACAATCCTACGGCCAAATCTTAGGTAGCGTTTTAGGCGGAATTACTTGGAGCTTAATTTTGTTAAAATGGGCTAAACGTGAAAACTTTGCATTTAACAAGTTCATTTTTTACCCTGCGCTTATTCTAATAGGTATTTTTACTACCGTTATGCTATCTGCCGTCATATTTTCATTAATTGCTCTTAGTACCCCTCATGCTTCAAATCCGCTAAATAACGGCGTAGCAAATGAACCTGCCAAAACTTTTGTTATAGATGAGTGCGCCAGAGGACAAATTCATGCGGATGTAAATGGCACATGTTGCAACGACTATAATGGAAATGGCGTTTGTGATAGGTTTGAGGAATCATCCAATTCTGAACAAAATGAACCCGTATCCGTCCCGATTGATCAGTCAACAGAACAACGAATTTATTGTCCTGGTGGAAGGCAAGTCCATAACCTTAGCGAATGTCAATAATTCTACTGATGCATTGCAGCTGGCTTCATTTCTTTCTTATCTTTGAGCTGCATTCTTAAACTATAAAGCTCCGTTTTTATTTCACCAAGTAGTTTAGCTATTTGAGCGAGAGGTTTTGTATCTGAAACTAAAATGCCGCTATGTTCGGATATGTCTACTAAGAATCTCTCTTGATACCTTTTATTGCTAGAATCATAGTATATAACAAAAATGCTGAAGGGGCAGGGCACCTTATTTTTATAATTTAAATAACTAGCTAGAAAAAACTCTACTTGCTGTTTTGGCGCAAGGTACGCTATGCCGTTTTTAACTAAGTTAATATCAGAAAACCTAGCGTTTTGAATATATTCAAAGTCCGGATTTACTTTAAAGGTTATATCGTAAGCAGGACCTTGACCAAGATTTGCAATTATTATATTAGCTAGATTGAATGCATCCCCATCTGGGCGCACGTACACAGAAATTTTGGGCTCATTCTGTACCTCTACTAATCGACGAGTTAGTTGGACATAAAGTAGTGTAACCATAATTAAAAGATAGCTAGGTATAGCTGCTAAAGCGCTTTCAGCATTAATAGAAAAATGAAGAATCAATATGCCTAAAAATATAGGTATTAGCAGCACCATAAATGGCGTGATAAACCAACCGTTCGCTAGTCTTCTATCTTTTCTTTCTAAACGCCGTTCTATGGAAGATTTAAGGTTTCGATTCATAATAATTAGTAAGAAACAAAAAGTTTTAAATAACTTAAACTTCCGCCACAACTCTGCAGGGTGCTCCGTCGTTTTCGAGTTTCATTGGCAGCACGTAAACTTTAAAGCGGTTTTTGGTTATTTTTTCTAAGTTTACCAGGTTTTCCAAGATGAGCACGTCGTTGTGGAGGAGAATTTGATGTATTCTATAAGGCGAGTTGTCAGGCGAAGGGGAATCTATTCCAAGTATTTTTATCTTTTTCTCAACGAGTTTCTCCGCAAGTTTGGAAGACACAATTGGGTTGGAAGAAAAGTAATCCTCTTGATTTCTCTTTTCAATATGGCCAGTTCTCAGGAATACGATGTCGCCTTTGTTCACTTCGCTTGTGTCAATGTTAATTTCCTTTTGTCCGCGGACGTCGAACAAAATGCACTCGCCAATAAACTTGTCAATTGAAAAGTCTTTCAGCTTCTTTGCACCGGACAACATGTGCCAAGGCGCGTCAATGTGAGTGCCGCAATGTGAATTGATTGTAAGCAAATGTTCATTCCAGCCTTCTTTTTCAGTGGAAGCGTATTGCTTTATTGATGGCTTAGGCTCGTTTGGATAAACCGGCAACTCTTCATTCACAGTTAAAGTTAAGTCAATATACATATGTCGCCACCTCAAAATCTCAGCAAACTCTCTTTCCCGTTTTCATTAAATACTTCTGGTGATATTCTTCGGCTTTCCAGAACTTCCCCGCTGGAACAATTTCAGTCACGATTTTATTCGTGTAATTTTTCTGCTCTTCTTTCAGCGATTTCTCTGCTGCTTTCTTCTGTTCAGCGCCGTGGTAGAAAATGGCAGAGCGGTACTGTGAACCGATATCTAACCCTTGCCCGTTCATTGTTGTTGGGTCGTGCAGGCTCCAGAAAACGTGGAGTAAATCAACATAGGAAACGAGTTTGGGGTTAAACTCAACTTGAACAGCTTCAGCGTGGCCCGTAGCATTGGAGCACACTTGTTCGTAAGTCGGGTTGGAAGTTGAGCCGCCAGTATAACCAACCATGGTTGAAACTACACCTTCGGTGGTGCGGAACGTTTCTTCAACGCCCCAAAAACAACCCGCTGCAAATGTTGCTTTTTCTAACTTCTTCATATCAAGAATTCAGGGAACCGCTTGTTTTAAAACATTCTAAACCCTTAAATTTTAGATTCCAATGCCAGATAACTCTGCAGATTTAACCAGCAGCCGCAAAGTACAGCACGTTAAGATAGTGTTGGAAAAAGACGTGCAGCACACTACCCCAACTGGTTTTGACAGTATTAACTTTTACCACTATGCGCTGCCAGAGATGGACTACGCTGCCATTGATACGAGCGTCAAGTTTCTCAATCGCACGTTTTCCCTGCCATTCATGGTTTTAAGCATGACTGGCGGGCACGAGATTACGGAAAAGATTAACAAGGACATTGCCATTGCATGCCAAGCCAATAATATTCCAATGGGAGTTGGAAGTCAACGCGCCATGGTGGAACATCCAGAATTGCGTAGGACTTTTTACGTTAAAGATGTAGCGCCAAAAGTATTCGTGTGCGGCAACATCGGCGGGTACCAGTTAAAGCAGTACCCCGTTGCAAAAATTGAAAAAATGTTAAGCGCAATTGAAGCTGATGCCCTGTGCATTCATTTAAACCCATTGCAGGAAATAGTGCAACCTGAAGGCGACCGCAACTGGACCGGCGTGCTCAAAACTATTCAAAAAACCTGCGATGCGCTTGACGTGCCAGTAATTGTAAAAGAAGTAGGCGCGGGAATAAACGCAGAAGTTGCTCGCGAATTACAAAGCGCTGGGGTAAGCGCAATCGATGTAAGCGGCACAGGTGGAACAAGCTGGGCTGGAATTGAAGTTCACCGCAAGGGAGCAGAAGCTGGAAACTTGTACTGGAATTGGGGCGTGCCTACTGCGCTGGCATTGCAGGAATGCAGCCGCGCGGTTAAAGTTCCATTAATTGCAAGCGGCGGAGTGCGCAACGGCTTAGAAGTGGCAAAAGCCATAAGATTGGGAGCAACACTCGCAGGTGCAGCGTCACATTTCATCAAAGCCCAAAACGCAGGCGGTGCAGACGGCGTGAAAAAAGCAGTTGAAAAGTGGGAACAGGAATTAAAAATTGCGATGTTCTTAACACGTAGTAAGAATTTGCAAGCGTTGAGAAAAGCTAAATTAATTGGAGAGTGAGAAAAATGGGAGAAGAAGAGTCCGTAGTAACTAGATTACCTAGATCGCGTTTTACAGGAATAGAAGCATCGCATAAACTAACACTAGGCCCGCATGAAATGGACTTGCTGGGAGAAATACATAAAAACGGCGGAATATTGCCATTCAAAAGCCTAAAAGTTTCCTCAGAACGGAGGCAACACTTACTTGAAGCAAAGCAAAACCTCTTGGAAAGAAGAGTAATAGTTGAATTCACTACAAAGGGCAGCACAAAAAAACTAAGCGGCCCAAAACTCCTGGCAGCTGTGCGCGGTGAAAGCGAACGGCATTTAAAACTCGCAAAAGAAGGGGAAACAAAAGAACTCGGCAGGCCAAGCATCTTAAAAATAAGCCCAAATCACCGGGATTTAGTTGAAGCAATGCTAGCAACGAAAAGAACAAATTAACCCATCAGTCTTTTATCCAACGAAGCCACATTCTATAACATGCAACTTTTTCTCGTAAGACACGGCGAAAGCGAGTGGAACGCGCAGCACTTATTTCAAGGGCAACACCATTCGCGGCTAACCGTAAAAGGAAAACAACAAGCCAAAAGAGTTGCAAAGTGGATTGCACAGAGATGCCAACCAGACTTACTTTTATCCAGTGACTTGCGGCGAGCAGTGGAAACCGCGCAGCTAATAGGCAAAATGGTTCACTTGAAGCCACGCTACACTAAACTAATGCGCGAACGTGCACTAGGCAACTTAGAGGGAAAAACAACGCGCGGAAAGCAAACTGAACAAGATCATTACCTTGAAGCTGGCAAAGGCTACCTGCCTGTAAACGCAGAACGCCTAGCGGCAATTAAACAGAGAGCGCGGAAAGTAATCGCAATAATTTTGAAAAGCAAAAAACACTGCGTTGTACTTGTAGGACATGAGGCAATTAACAGCTTTTTGGCCAACGCCTTACTGCGCCGCAGGTTGCAAACCATTTCCCAAAATCACACGCAAGTGCACTGGTTCAAGCTCAACGCTAAGGGAAAAGTTGAAAAGTACAAACTTACAGTTAGCGTAAAATAGTTTTCTTTCCCGGCGGCTTTCTTTTCCAAAGAAAGGCGCGTTCAATCCATGAAGAACTGCGCGGTTGGCAGTTGTTCGGGTTCGCCTTTGCGTTTGCGTATTGAGAGGATGGTTTTGTTTTGCATTTCTTGAGGCATTTTTTCGTAGCCAGCGTATTCAGTGTACCATACAGCGCGGCCTTGCGATGCGCCTCTTATTTCGGAAGCGAAGCCGAACATTTCGCTAACTGGAACTTTTGCAGTTATGTTTACAGCTTCTCCTTCTTGCTGCATGTCTAGAATTTGCCCGCGCCTGCCTTGGATTTGGCCAATTATTCCGCTCATGTAATCAGAAGGTGCGGTTACAACTAGTTTTTGCTTGGGCTCAAGCAAAACTGCTTTGGCAGTTAACATTCCGGCGAAGATTGGCCGCTTGACTGCGGGGATTAATTGCGCTGGCCCGCGGTGCGCTGGGTCAACGTGAATAGTTGCATCTTCGAGTTTAACTTTGATATTAACGCACTCTTCTTTGGCAAGCGGGCCTGCTTTCATTGCTTCGAGAAACGCCTGTATGAGCAACTCTTGTATGTCCTGCAAATACTGAACTCCTTTTGTAACGTCGACAAACAGATTATTGTCATAAATTGCATAGACTTTTTTAGCCTCGTCGCGCGGCAGCCCGGCTTTGATCAACCGCTCTTGCAAATCTTTGCCTTTCATTTTATCGTGAATTTCGCCCGCTTCAAAAGCTTTTACAACACTTGCCTCAAGCGGTTCAACACTGATCTTGAACTTGTTATGCTTGTTTGGCGATTTGCCTTCGAGTGTTGGCCCTGCTGATAAAATTGCTTCATGGTAAACTACGATTGGCGGCGAAGTAGTTATGGCAACACCGCGCTCTTTTTCAATTTTATATTCAATAATTTCCAAGTGAAGTTCGCCCATTCCTGAAATTAAGTGTTCGCCGGTTTGCTGGTTGATTTCCACTCTCAATGTAGGGTCTTCCTTTGCAATTTTGTGCAGAACCTCTACAAGTTTAACAAGGTCTTTTGGATTCTTTGCCTCAATTGACTTAGTAACTACAGGTTCAGAGTGGTGTTTGATTTGTTCAAATGGGACAATTTGCTTTGAAGAAACGGTTTCACCGGCATAAACGTCATGTAAGCCAACGAGCGCAACGATGTTGCCAGCAGGGACATTATCCACCATAATTCGGTCTTGGCCCATGTAAAGTGCGACTTGCTGTACTTTTTCCTCTTTATACTGCGAAGCAATTATCAACGGAGTGCCTTTTGTAATTGTACCAGAATATAGCCTACCAACAGCAACTTCTCCGGCATGCGGATCAGTTTGTATAGCAGTTATAACAAAACACGCTGGTCCAGTTGCGTCACAATTCATCATGGCCTTACCTTCGTCGGTTTGCTGGTCGCCGTGCCAAATGGTTGGTATCCTGTATCGCTGCGATTCAATAGGGTTAGGCAAATTGTTTACTACCATTTCCAGGATTACATCGTCAAGAGGGGCAAGTTGCTGCAATTCCTTGTGTGAGCCAGTGACGCATTTGTCGTAAATATCCTTGAAGCTGATTTTCTTTTCTTTCATTATAGGCGCAGCTAAAGCCCATTTGTTAAACGCGGTTCCAAAAGCTACATTTCCTTTTTCAACTTTTATCTCCCACGCTTCTTTGAATTCAGGCGGGCCGTAGTTTTCTATTAACTTGTTTACTCCAGAAATGATTTTCAAAAAGCGCTGTTGCATTGCAACGTTGTCCAACTTCAACTCATTGATAAAACGGTCAATTTTATTAATAAAAAGAACAGGCTTAACTTTTTCCTTTAGCGCCTGACGCAGCACAGTTTCAGTCTGTGGCATTATCCCTTCGACGCAGTCAACCACTAAAATAATTCCGTCAACTGCCCTCATGGCGCGTGTAACGTGTCCACCGAAGTCAACATGTCCAGGCGTGTCAATTAAGTTGATAAGGTAATCTTCATTGCAGTATTTAAAAGCAATTGAAATATTAGCAGCTTTAATTGTAATGCCGCGGGCTTGCTCCTGCACATCGTAGTCTAAAACTCGTTGCTCGCCTGCTAACTCTTTTGAAATTAACCCAGCGCGGGCAACGAGAGTGTCAGATAAAGTTGTGTTGTGGACAAACATCCCTTCGGCAACGAAGTTATGGTTGTCTGCAACAGTGAAGTCAAAAACCTCTTCTTCAAAACCTTCAGATTTTTCAATTATCTCTATAAAGGCAAGCTCTTCGCTGCAGAGCTGCTGTAAAAAGCCGTTTTGAATTTTCTGCGCGATTTTTCCAAGAGAAGAAACCGTAGGAGTTGTTTTTCCTGATTCGTATCCATAATAGTTGCTACTTAGTGAAGACATGCTGGAACTACCTCGAAGAGCTGAAAGAGCGTCTTTGCTCACAGGAACAACATCCAAAGCATAGCTGCCAACAACTCTCTTTTCCAATTCCAATGCTTTTGTTCGTTTTTCTTCAAGCGAAAACCCAATCGAACCATTAAACCGCTTTACAGAGTTTCCTGAAATGTACAACGTGTCGTTCTGTAAAATTGACGCGCAGTTGAACCGCAGTAGGATGAGCTGCATATCTCTTAGCATTTGAGCCGAGGCAGAAGTTATTGAAATCGCACCGCGTGATTTTTCTACTGTTCCATCACAGTCAAAATATCCGCGCAGAAATGCTCCAAGGCACTTGTCATTTCCACTTAATAGAAATTCGCTTGCGTAAATATTACGAGATTTCAGCTTCAGGGGATAACCAAACACAACATGCAAAATTTGAAGCAAAGTTGTTGAACCTGCACTTATTTCAGGGGTTTTACCCGCATAATTCCTGTAAAATGGCTTTATGCCCAGATCCAATAGTTTTTCTTCAAACAATTTGCCTAGCGCAGGTTTTCCAACTACCAGTTTATCATGGCTTCCATCGCCAAACATTAAACCAGCTATAAAGAAAAAGTCTTCAAAGTTTTGAGGCAGTTTCATCGGCTTTGAATTCTTGCTCTTTGCACCGCCTTGGCGGTAGAACAACTCTGAAACTCCATTATAGGCAATGCTCAATGGCAGAGAAATTTTGTTGCAGAGGTTAGCAAAATCTGAAACTTGAAAAGTCTTCCTCTTCAGGCAAGAAGAAAAGTTGTCTTTTGATAAGCCACATAGTTCAGCACAGTGCTTAAACGTACCAAATTTCTCTATCAATGTGGCTCTAAATTCTCCAAAGAAACTGCCTTCAAGCCGAACATAGAAACCCTGAACAGATAAATTATGCAAAAGTCGCACTTTAAGCTCGTCAGTAGTTGCCTGTTGGACTTGCAGGTACTTTGGACAGACAACCGCATCGCCAATGTTTAGTTGATCTGCTGTTTTTTCAACAAAAGATAAATTTTCTAGAGTGACATACTTGTGTTCAGGCGTAGTTGACAGCTGTAGTCCATTTCTCAGCTTTACTTTAATCACTTTTCCTCCAGTTAACTTCCACGCAAACTGAACTGGCTTCACTTCTATTTTTCCAGTTTGCTTGTTAAGTGAAAAAACGCTTAACCCGCTAGTTGATGCGTCATATACCTGTTCACTGAACGTATCTTTAACGTTTATAGAACTAGAAGCAACTTTGTTGTATATGTTGCGAGCATTTTCAATGTTGCCGTTAACCAACTGTAATTTAGTATCACCTGAAACGCATTTCCCGTGGTCAACGTGTGCAACTATTCCCATGTTGCGGATGTTTTTCTGGTTGCTCATGAGTTTTTGAACGTGTTGAGCCACTGCTTCTTTAGTTGCCATAAATTACACCATTAAATGTACCTTGTAGAAAGCACAGCCTATCTAGCAGCTTTTGCCATTCTCTCAGTTTCATTTCTTCTCTTTACCGAGTAAGAGTCTTGAGAGTTTTTGCCAGCTAAAATAATTTCAGCCGCAAGTGCATCTGCAAGCGTAGCTTTTTTGTTAAACGCTTGAATAATAGCAGCAAGTGCAATGTTACGCAGAGCCATATCTAGCCGTCTTTGGGTTCCTGAATCCACAGCAACTTGATATGCCATTCCACCCATTCTCACACGCGTTGTTTCTTCGCGCGGGGCGCTGTGCTCAATTGCGCGTATTAAAACTTGAATTGGATTCTGGTGAGTTTGCGCTTCAACAATTGCAAAGGCTTTTGCAACTATTTTCAAAGCTTTTGTCTTTTTGCCTTGCAATTTTCCATGAGTGCGGATTATCTTCCCGCCGGTTTTTTCTCCAGTTCCACCACGCATTAATTTGTTTGTCAATCGTTCAACTACATTTACATTTTGCTTGGCAAATTGCTTATTTGCATGCCTAGCGTACATGTGCGGAATCTTCACTTGCTTCAAGCTCAACACTTGAGCAATGCCTTGATCCCTTATTTCTATGCCGTCGTACGAATATTTTCCAAACAATTTAACTTCAGACATGTTTTTTAACCTCAATTCAATCTAAACTTCAATTCAGCTTCTTATTATAGCAAACTGATAAAGTCTTTGTTAACTTGCCAGTTTGCTAGATAGCAAGAAGCAGCAATTTGCATTTGCCTAATGCAAATGACTTCACAATTGCATTTTGCTGATGCAAAATGGCTTGCAAAATCTGCATTTGCTGAAAGCAAATGACTTCGCAAATGCAGAGCCAAATGCTCAGAGCATTTGCGAATGCAAGTCAAAATGCTGTCGGCATTTTGCAAATGCAAAGTCAAATGCCTTCGGGCATTTGTGAATTCTCCTAATTATTTCTGCGTCTTGCTATATAGCTTTCCTTATCTCTTTGGCTTCTCTTTTCTGCCTGTGCGAAGCTCTTCAAGAGAAACGTCATTAACTGCAATTACTTTGTACCTAACTCCAGGAATGGAACCCATCTGTCCACGTTGGGAACCACCTAAACCAGCAATTGTAACTTCATCGTGTTCATCAATCTTTTCAACAGCCTTATCTTTAGGGCAGTGAGCAGTAACTTTCTTTCCATTTTTAAGCAATTGAACTACAACGCACTTAACGATTCCAGAGTGCGGCTGCTTTTGTTCCATTCCCTTTTTCTTTAAAACAATTCCTTTGGCCATTGGCGCTCCTTCAAGTGGATCGTACTTTTCCTTAAGCCCAAGTGCTTTGCGCTTCCAGGATTTCTTCAGCCAGCGTGCGCGCTTACGTTTGCGCCTTAAAATCCTACCAGCATATAAACCATTACCCATTTTTAATTTTTCACCATTTTCAAACAATATAAAACCATTTTAACTTATTCAACAATTTTAACTCATTCACCATTCGTTAAACAATTTCAAACAATCTTAGCTTCCCCTACATTGAACTTCCTTTTCAGCAAAAACCTCAATTTCTTTATTGTCACGCCGTTGCGGCCAATTGCCAACCCGCGTGTAGCTGAATCCACGCTCACTATTACGCGGGAAGGATTTTCTTCAACCATTATTTCTCTAATGTTTGCCCCGCGGAGAACTTTTGCAACAAAAACCCTTAGGTCTTCAGCGTCTTCAACCACTTCGACTGTTTTTGGCTTCAATGCTTGGCGAAGCCGCTGTAACGTTGACCCGGCTTTTCCAATTGCTTTTGCAAGCGAACCTTCTTCAACGAGGAAAATTATGTTATCCCCATCTTGCACAACGTCATTCGCCTTGGCGTGCGTGTGCATTTCAAACATGCGCAGCAGTTCAAGTGAATTGCTATCGAATGTGTGCATGCTTAAATTTTAACCCCGGCTTGAAGCCGTTTTGGCAACTGACAAAATGTCAGAATTGCCCGGCTCAATTATTGACAAAGCTGAAACTGGAAACGGCTTTCCACAAACCACTCCAAGTTCCACGCTTGTACCTTGAAACTCCAACACTGAAGTGCCGGAGGTTGAAGCAAAATGCTCTAAATCGCTCTTCACTGAAGAAGGGCAGTTTCGTGCCACGACTATAAGCTTCGCCTCTCCAAGCAATGCCATTTTTCTAGAGCGGTCGCTGCCCAAAACAGTTTTGCCCGTATCTACTGCCATTCTAATTGATTGTGATAAATCCATAAAAGGCCCCCACCGCGGCCTTTTAAACCACGGGAACCGCTACTAAATGCTGAAAATAGGAGCTAAAAGTGAGAGAAAAACTAAATGGTTCTCTGCTTTCGCAACTCCCCATTATAATTTACTAATTATAAGTGAATAGAATAGGAAAAAAGTGGTTTAAAAGCCTAACTGGCTGCCACTTGCGCATCTAAAACTGGCTTGAAATACTGATAAGGCAGTGCACCGCTGAACTTTACAACGACTTTATTGTCACTCGTTTTAAAGAAGTTAACTTCGCCGCCAGCTTGTTCGAGTGTAGTCTTGAAAGTTGACAATTTAGATTTGTCAATGCGGTTTAAATCTCCGCCTATCAAAAGAAATCCAGGCGTTCCGCCCATTCCATATTGAACTGCAAGTTGTTGATCCCGCTGAAATATAGTGGCTTTTTGCCCGCCGTCAAGGCAAGAGTCAAACCTCGCGCCATCTAAACCAAGTGCGCGGGCATATTCTTTCAATTTTGGAACGTCTAAATCTGGAGAAACTTCAAACAACTTATCATGGTACTCCCACGCTTTGTTTTGATCCGCTGCACATTCAAAAGCTTCACCTGCTTTATTTGCATACGGGTGGCCCGCTGCATTAAAATGGCGATAAGCCAAGTTGACTT
>OBEQ010827625.1_pt1 | contig 11238 bp, 11 predicted proteins | sample 1670901 | NCBI WGS metagenome assembly OBEQ01 (sample SAMEA104232315, study PRJEB22302) | groundwater metagenome | biome: forest; feature: aquifer; material: groundwater | place: USA | collected 2011-08-07 | depth 5.4 m | reverse complement strand
GTCCCGATCGGCGCAAGATGAGTAAGAGTTATAACAACTGCCTTTATCTGAGCGATCCCCCCGAGGTGATTGTCCAGAAGGTCCGATCGGCGATCACCGATCCGGCCCGGATACGGCGCGACGATCCCGGCAATCCGGCAATCTGCCTCATCTTTGATTATCACAAGCTCCACAGCGATCCGTCCGAGGTGACCCGGGTCGACAGGGACTGTCGCAACGCCTCACTCGGCTGCGTCGAGGACAAAAAGAAGATAGCGGAGATCCTCAATGCCTTTCTGGAACCGATCCAAAAAAAGAGGTCGGAGTTGTCAAAAAATCGCGACTACCTGGACGAGGTGATCCTCAAAGGGGGACAAAAGGCGCTCGAGGTCGCCTCCCAAACAATGACGAAGGTCAAGAAGGCGATGGGGTTTCAATAATCTTTCTCTATGATGGAACAAGAAATTCATCCTGAAACGGAATCCTATCGTATTCATCTCGAGGCCTTCGAAGGCCCTCTCGATCTTCTTTTGCATCTCATCAAGAAGGAGGATGTCGATATCTACGACATCCCGATCTCCCATCTCTTGAAAAAATATCTCGAGGCGCTCAACCTGGCGAGGGAACTCAATATCGACCTGGCGGGGGAATTTTTGGAAATGGCCTCCGAGCTGACCTATATCAAGTCGAAGATGCTGTTGCCGGAGCTGCCGGCGGAAGAGGAGGAGGGGCCCGATCCGCGGGCCGACCTGGTTCAGAGGCTTCAAGAATATAGGCGATATAAGGAAGCGGCCAAGTCGCTTTTGGGCCGCCCGCTCCTCGGCACCGACGTCTTTGCCCGAAGCCCGGCCGAATCGCAGGATGAGGATCAGGACCGGGAGGTGATTGTCGAGGCGGATGCGGTTTCTCTCCTCTCCGCCCTTCAGCAACTGATCCGAAGACTTCCGTCCGATCGGGTCCATGAGATTCGGCAGGTCCGAATCGGCGTGGCGGAGAGGATTATTGAACTCTCCGACCAGATTCGAGGGAAGAGGGAAATCCCGTTTGAAGAGCTGTTTGCCCGGGACGGGAGTCGCGGCGAGATGATCGTGACCTTTCTGTCGGTCTTGGAAATGGCAAAGCAGGGGCTGATTCGGATCTTGCAGGAGAGATTGTTTCAAAGGATGATGATCCAACCTCTGATTGTGGAGGATTGACCATGGAACTCAAAAATCTCATTGAATGTCTCATCTTTGTTTCGGGAAAGGGGATCACCTCCGAGGAGATTTCGACGATTTTGACCGCGGTTCCCAACGGCCCTCAGCCGACATGCCCGGAGCTTCAACAGGCGCTGAAAACTCTTCAAGAGGAATGGGAAAAGAGGGGAGGGGGGATCCAACTGCTCGAGGTGGCCGGGGGATACGAGTTCCGCTCTTTTCCCGATTACGCCCCCTGGATTCGGGAGCTGAATCGTCCGAAGCCGCAACGGCTGACCTTCCCGTCGGTCGAGACGCTCGCCCTGGTCGCTTATCGCCAACCGGTCACCCGATCGGACATCGAGTCGGTGCGTGGTGTCGATAGCGGAGGAGTCTTAAGGACCCTTCTGGAGCGCCGTTTGATTCGGATTGTCGGAAGAAAAGAAGAAGCGGGTCGTCCGCTCCTTTACGCAACGACCAAGGAGTTCCTGGAACTGTTCGGCCTCCAGAACCTGTCGGACCTCCCGCCGCTCGAGGAATTCGAGGAACGGATCAAGGCGGAGGCGGGAAAAAACGCTCCCGGAGGAGAGATATCGCTCGGAGATCTGATCTCGCCTCTCGACGAGGAAGGGCCTTTGGAAGGGGAAGATCAAAAGGTGTTGGACCAGCTTGATGAGAGTTTGAAGGATCTGAAAGAAGTCGAGAAGGGGATTCAGACGGAGGAGGAAAAACCCCCTGATCGATTTTCTAGTTCCGATGTTCATTAAACTCATAATAAACGCCGCCGCCACCCCAGCCCATCATGCTGTTCCCTTTGGACCAGGGGTGTCTTGTCGCCTCCGTACCGTCGGGAGAGACCCGGGTGACCGAGAGAGATTCCTTTCCACGACCGACTGGATATTCGAATGTTAATGAGGCCAAGCCCCTCACCCCTCTCTCCAGCAAAATTCTGCCGCTGATATCGCTTAAACCAGCCGATAAAATAACCCCCGGAAAAGTGGTGACTTCCGTGGCCAGGTGGACCTCCGGTGTCTGATCGCTGTCCAACGGTACGTCAAAGACCCCCTGAATCATCAGCCCGACGCATTTTTTCACATCGCCGGCCGTCCGTTCAAGGATCCGTCGGAGCGTGGTGACCGTCTCTCGCCGTATGATTCGTCGAGGAGGGGGATTGAGAAATCCCTCGGGCTTTGCCGATTGCATTTCGAGATAAATCTCCACATCGTGGGGAACCCAGATCGCCTCCGGGTGTACCTGACCGACAAGATTCGTCATGATGGCCACCTGTGGTTCTTGGGTCAAGGCCTCCATCATCGCCTCGACGATCACCACCTGGGGGGCTTTGCCATCAGGGACCAGTTCTCTCAAGTTGCATTTGACGGCATCGGCCTCGCGGATGGCGACGTATTGATCTTCCAGGCCCAACTCCCGCACCACCCTCTGATGATAGACGACATTTTCCGGAATAATGTCCGTGGCCAGAAATCGGACCCTTTTTCCTTTAAAAAGCAACGCAAGCGGGACATTGAGGGCTCCGAAAGGGCCAGCGGTCGGATCGAAAACAATCACCTCTTCATGGGGAAACCTTTCAAGGGCGGCCTCGATGGCCAACTTTCCCCCTTTGAGAAAGGCCCTGATTCTGTGGGTGTCTAAAACGCATCGTGCGGCCAGCTCGGGATCCAGGGCCGTGCCATATTCCGTATATTGGGTCGGCCCGCGAGGGTCTCTCCCTTCCGCCGCAATGGCACAAAAAATCGTATACAACTCACGCGTAATTTCTTTCATCCCTTCAAGATCGGTATCGTCGGCGATCAGTTCTTCCGTCAGGACGGCAATCTGGTCTCCATAAGGCCGTCTTTCCTTTTCAAGCTCGGCGACGAAATCGGAATTGCCGGCGACAATCGTCAGTGCCGCATCGATGGCCGTCCCTCGCCGCCCGTTGGCGATCGTTCGGACGAGAACCGCTCTCTCTTCCCTCTCCTGAACATACTTCAGCGCCGCAACCGCCCAGGCCGGTTCGGTGATCCCCTGCAGGAGTTCGAGTCTCTGAGAAGGTTCTTTGATCCTTACTAAGGCGTCAAGAGAGGAGTGGCCTACCCGCTTGGCCGAGGCGACACAGGTCACTAACTGTTGCCTCAGCGTCGGATCCTGAACATCCGATAACGCCTCCGAGGCCTCATGATAAGCCTGATGTCTTGCGATGAGCGCCACCAGCGGCTCGTGAAAATCCGGATGCTTCCCGAGATATCTCAGGGCGCCTCTGGCAACACCCGGGTCATCGGCCTTCACGATCTCGTCAACAAGGATCTGTCTTTCAGTGGCATCTCTGGCCCAACCCAATGCGGAGACGGCGCTGCCGGGAGTCGAGATGGACCGAATGAGTTGCAATCTTTGGTTCGGATCTTTAATCTCCCATAAGATGCTTGCCGCCGAAGGACTTCCCTGTTCGGCCTCCGCAATCGTCGTAATCAGCAACTGCAGGACTTCAGGATCCTTCTCGTAACGTACTATTTCAGCGGCCTCATGATGCGCATGATGTTTGGCGAGAATGCCGATCAAGAGTATTCGGAGATCTCTTTCCGGAACATCTCTTAGGGCTTTCTCCACAGGAGTTATCTCATCGGCGGCCACAAGAGATTCGACCAATACCCGTCTCTCAGTCGTATTAACATGTCTCAAGGCCTCCAGAATTATCTTCGGGTCCCTAATTCCATGCAAGAGCCGGTCTTTTTCCATCGGGTCGATGCTCAAACGTTCGCTCCAAAATGCAGCCAAGGCCGAAGCGCTGCCGTCCTGCGCCTCCGTAACGACGGCGATCAGTTTTTGTCTTAACGGAGGAAGACCGACATGAGCTAAGGACTCGACCGCTTCCCGATGGGCCTCGTTTGCGGCAATAACGCCGACCAGCGCCTCCTGAAGATCCGGGGCTCCGACATGTTTCAACCCTTCAGCGGCGTAACGCGGCTCATTGTCCAAAACGATCTTTTGCACTAACAAAGCTCTGGCATTGGGATGACGGACCGTTTCTTCTCCGTCAGACGACTCCGCCAATTGAGCCAAGAGACCGGGCGCCGATCGGCATCCATTCTTTGATTTCACAATCGTTGCGATGAGCTGATCTCGGAGCAGAGGGTCTTGGACATTTTTCCAAACTCTCAGGGCGTCAGCGCCTCACTGCCGGCGGCCGGAGTTGGCCGCCTATCTGCCTTAAGGCAGCGTTCGGCGCCGTTCAAATCCCGACTTACAAAATAAAAAAGGCCCCGAAGGGCCTCTTTTATTTTGTGTAGCGGGGGTGGGATTTGAACCCACGACCTCCGGGTTATGCATACCACTTCGACTTACGCCGCTCCGTTCTCCCGAACGGATTTGTGGTCTGGACTTTCCCTTCACCTTCCTCCGCTTCCGCGAAGATTAGGTGCCTGCCATCAAGTCTCTACACCTTCCTGAAACTTTCGTTCCAGGCTTGGCTCGGGATTACCCTATCGTTGCCAATGAGGGCTTCCCCGAATTTGACAGGTCTTTTCTCTCACAGGTTTCCCCATGAGCGGCCCATTGCGAAATGAGGTCCCAAGCATCACGATATTCCGCAGAGAGCGGTTTTCGTTGTCGCTTATCCGTTTCGACCATGTGAATCTCACTGCCGTAACGGATGAATACCTCGACGGGAAAGACATAAAACAGGTCCTGGTCTGGGAGATAGACCAGAGCAAAGTCAAAGTCGGATGGGTTGTAGACCTCACGGATCATGTGGCGCCGATTCGTCTTAGTCCGACGATTGTCGACGACATAATTCCCTGAGGGCTCATCCAACCAAGCACATTTGACCTGCGCCTTAATCAGACATCGATTCACGTCCAGAACCAGATCATAAGGAAGTCGGTCCCCGACGGGTTTCGAAACTCCCCATCCTCTTTTAAGAGAATGGAGAATGGCTGCCTGTTCGGCAATGTCGCCCCGTAACTTGGTATTCACACTACCTCATTTCGCGGATTGAGCCCGGCGAGCTACCGGACTGCTCCACCCCGCGATCAGGGGAGCAGTGCTATTCGACTTTGAGGGAGGTTGTCAACCTTGCAGGGTAGTTTTTATTAAAGAAATGAATTCTCCTTGACACTATACATCGTCATAAATTAACATGATGTATATATGAAGGCGATGAGCCGCACTCAAATTTATCTTGAACCCACCCAGAGGCGCCTTTTAAGGACCCTGGCGCATGAGCGGGGAGTCACTCTCTCTCAGCTCATTCGGGAGGCGATCTGGGGTCTTATTTCGAGTCATCAGAAGCCGAAATCGGATTCTCTCCAAGGGATTGTCGGGTTGTATCACAACAAAGAAGATCGGGAAGGCTCCATCGATCACGACGATCTCTATGAGTAGGAAGGTCTTCGTCGATACCGGGGCGTTTCTGGCCTTGATGAACGAGGCGGACCAATACCATCTCGAGGCAAAGGATTGCTTTCGGGATCTCCAGTCTCCGGGAATTCAACTGATCACGTCCAATTTTGTCCTTGATGAGACCTACACAAGGATCCTTCGAAAGGGAGGCGCCAAAGTGGCCATTGCCTTTGGAGAAAAGATCCAGACGAGCCGACAGCTGAAGATTGTGACGATGGAACGGTCTTTAGAGAAAAAAGGATGGGAGATTTTTAAAAAATATTCAGATCACCTGTTTTCCTACACGGATTGCACCTCTTTTGCCCTGATGCGGGAGGAAAAGATTCCGGAGGCCTTTGCCTTCGACAAGGATTTTAAGATTATGGGATTTGTTCTGCTCCCTCATCGCTGACTGACATTGATTCTATGCCCCTTTCTCTCTACCTCCACATCCCGTTCTGCGAAGTGAAGTGCGGGTATTGTGACTTTTTTTCCGTCGCGCGGGGGTACGGCGACTTTGATCTTCAGACGGAATATGTCGATCAGTTGATCCGGGAGATCGAGGCCCGTTCCGAACCCTATTCCGGGCGGAAGGTCCACTCGATCTTCTTCGGAGGCGGGACGCCGTCGCTGCTTGATCCGAAGCTGCTCGAGCGGATCTTTTCAACTCTTCGGAAATATTTTGCATGGGACTCTCAGACCGAGGTGACCCTCGAGTCGAACCCGAAGACCGTCTCTCTCGAAAAATTGAAATCGTTTCGCTCGCTCGGGGTCAATCGCCTCTCGATCGGGGTTCAGTCTTTTCAAGATAAGTTTCTAAAATCGTTGGGACGGATCCATTCCGGCGACGAGGCCAAAAAGACGGTCGAGGAGGCCCGACAGGCCGGTTTCGATCGGATCAGCATCGACCTGATCTTTGCCCTCCCGGGACAGTCTTTTGAAGAATGGAAAAAAGACCTGGAGGATGGGATCGCGCTCGGCACCTCTCATCTCTCGGCCTATCACCTGACGATCGAGTCGGGGACCCCGTTTGCCTCTCTGCACCGAGGGGGAAAATTGAAGCTCCCCGAGGAGGAGGAAGGGCTCCGGATGCTCCTCTGGACCCGAGAGAGACTGTGCCAGGCACGATTGGAACCCTACGAGATATCGAACTTTTCCCGTCCCGGCTTTGAATCAGTCCACAATCAAAACTATTGGAACTACGGGGAATACCTCGGCTTCGGAACGGCCGCCGCTTCCTTTATAAAGGAGGGGACGGCGCGAGCTCGCAGGACCAATGTCCGCGACCTCAAAAAATATCTCAAAGGAGAGTGGGAGGGATTTTCCGAAGAGATCGATCTCCCGACGGCGATGGGGGAATTCTGTATGCTTGGCTTAAGAACCCGCGAAGGAATTCAAGAAGGGTGTTTTGCGAGTGAATTTCGGCGATCGTTCGCCGAGACTTATCCACAGGAGTTGTCTTTTTTGAGAGAGAGGGGTTGGATTCGAGAAGAGGGGAGGGGGTGGCGACTCACCTCGGATGGATTTCTTTTTGCCGACGAGGCGGCCCAATCATTTTTCGATCCAAATCTTCGATAAATAGGAGAAATTATTTGACGGCAGGAGGAGGAATGTAATAAATTTGCGGGACAATGAAAGAATTCAATGACTCAGGCCGCTAGCCTCAAGGAAGTTTCATCACCACCCGGCGCCTCACCGCAACTTGACCTTGTCGCCTCCAAGACGGCCAAGACCTGGAAGGTCGAAGACGCCGTCAAACTCTACAACATCGACAACTGGGGGACCGGCTATTTTTCCGTGAATGAGGCGGGCGAAGCGGTCTGTCATCCTCTGCAGCAAGAAGGGGCCGGCATTTCCCTCATGTCGGTCGTGAAGGTCGCGAAGGAGATGGGACTCAGTTTTCCCCTCCAAATCCGTTTTCAAGACCTGCTTCGGCATCGCGTTCGCGCCATCAATCTCTGCTTTCGCAACGCCGTCGAGGAGCATGCGTATAAAAATGTCTACAAAGGTGTTTTTCCGATCAAGGTGAATCAGCTCCGTGAGGTGGTCGAAGAAATCCTCGATGCGGGGAAGGAATTCAGTTACGGGCTCGAAGTCGGGAGCAAACCGGAGCTGGTGGCCGGGTTGGCGATCAACGACAACCCGGAGAGCCTCATCGTTTGCAACGGCTATAAAGACAACCACTTTATCCGTTTGGCGCTTCTCGGACAGAAGGTGGGGCGCCGGATGATCCTCGTCGCCGAGAAGATCGACGAGGTCGATCGGATCATCGCCGTCGCGAAGCAGATGGAGGTTGAGCCGAATCTCGGGATTCGGATCCGCCTGTCGAGCAAAGGGTCCGGAAAATGGGCCGATTCGAGCGGGGACAACGCCAAGTTCGGTCTCAGTTCCTCGGAAGTGTTGGAGGCGTGGGAGACGTTGCAAGACAACAACCTCGGCCACTGCCTTAAAATGATCCATTTCCACATCGGCTCGCAGGTCCCCGACATCATGCATATCAAACAGGCGGTGCGGGAGGCGACGCGGTATTACGCCAAGTTTTTCCAGATCGGAGCCAAACTCGAATACATCGACGTCGGGGGAGGACTCGCGGTCGATTACGACGGGAGCGGCACGACGTTCCATTCCTCCATGAATTATTCCCTCGATGAGTATGCGAGCACGGTGATCTACAATATTCGGGACGTTTGCGATGAAGAAAAGGTTCCGCATCCGATTGTTGTTTCCGAATCGGGCCGCTCGACCGTGGCTCACCACACCGTTTTGATCGTCGAGGCCTTTGCGAACGTTGAGAAGACTCATCCCTCCAAGCTCATGGCGATCAATGCCGACGACAAAGAACACAAAATTATTCGGGACATGCTCTCTTTGAGGCGCAAGCTTCCCCACAAGAAAAATGTCCTGGAAGTCTATCATGCCTTGCAGCAGGTGAGGGAAGACGCCAACCGGCTCTTCGACGTCGGTCTTCTCGACCTGGTGACGAAGGCGAAGGTGGAGAATCTCTATTGGCAGCTGGCCGAGCAGATCGTTCAAAAATATCAGCAAAACGGGAGAATGCCGGAAGAGATTCAGGAATTGGGAAACACCCTCAGCGACCAATACGTCTGCAATTTTTCGATCTTTCAATCGCTTTTGGATAATTGGGCGATCGGGCAGCTCTTCCCGGTCGTCCCGGTCCATCGCTTGAATGAATACCCGGACAATCGGGCGACGTTGGTCGACATCACCTGCGACTCGGAAGGGAAGATCGACGAGTTTATCGATCTCAACGACGTGCGGGAATTTCTGCCGCTCCATTCGTTCGCGGCGGGGTCATCCTACTATCTCGGCTTTTTCCTGATCGGAGCCTATCAAGACATCATGGGGGATCAGCACAACCTCTTCGGAAGGACCAACGAGGTCCATGTCTTCCTCGACCCGGATGAAGAGAGCGGCTTTTATGTGGAAGAGGTGATCCCCGGCTCGACCTTGGAGCAGGTCTTGCAAAACACCCAATACGACCCGAACGACCTGGTGAGAAAATTCAAGGCGCTGGTCGATACCGCGATCAAAGACGACCGAATCAAACCGACCTTAGGCATGAAACTTCTGGACGAATACCGCAAGGCACTCGCCGATTACACTTATCTCTCCGACGATCGGGGGTAGTTAGACTTTTCCTTTATCAATGATCCCGTGAGAACCGATGTTGCGAAAGATATATTCCTCTTGGGTGCTCGTGAAGGTGAATCGATATTTTCGGGTCACATAACCTTCCCAGACGTTGATCTCCGATCGATACCGATGGATGTTGAGGGAAGGGTGGGTCGGATCTTTTTCGAATAAGACCAGCTTCTCATCAAAACGCCTTTGGATGGTTCGAGGGAGTTTTCGGTAGTTCTTCTTGAAGTTGTCGGTGAAACCTATTTTTTTAGCCATCGAACGGCGTCTTTCGCGTTGGAAAATGTGTGCACCCGGCTCTTTTTGATGTCCTCTTCGGCCAACAATTCCTCCAGGTCCCAATCGAAAACATTCTTCGACTTTCGGGATATTTTGCCGAGGATCTGATTGATGAAAGTGGAGCGTGGAATTTGCCCCCGGAGGGCATCGAGCCACCGAACGATCCCGTGATCGATGGTCAAATTGATATGGGCCTTTTCTGAAGATGGCACAGGAGTAGTATGATACTACGATAGTATTATTTCAAGGGATTTTTTATGGGCTTTGTTTATTGCCGTTTCAGGGAGAAACAAGACGAGTCAAGAAGATTCGGAAAATGAAAGATATTCTCGACCGGACAATCATGTGCCATGTCAAGACTTGACCCCTATGTCCTGCCTGTCTAACGATCGAAGTCAAACAGGGAAGGCCAATTCAAAAAGAGATCCAAATTTTGAACCGAGTGAGAGGACTCCATGTTGGCCGATTGGTTCTGGCCTGGTGGCGAGATGGATTTCGTCATGATCAAACCGAATTTCAATTGTCTTGGAGGACACAATCAACTTTTTCGGTTTTTTTTTATCCTGGCGGCATCTCTCTCGAGAGGCCGCTTGTGGAGCATTGTCAAATTGTGTACTAAACTCCCTTAACGCCGATAGTAAATCCTCTGCATCATTATGAGACCGAGGCATGCCGAAGCGGCTCGTGGCAACTTCCGTATCGATCTCACGAGGCATCGATTTGATGGTAAAAAATGCCGGGGACTCTTCCGCCGTGTCGATGATCGGCATCTCAAAATAGGTGGCAAAAGCCAGGACCCAATTCAGTCTGCTTGTGTTTCCATCCATACCGATATGCCTTTTGACCTGGGCGATTTTCCCTTCTCGGAATACCACCATGGCGCTCCATCGAGCGATTTCAGTGACGGGCACGCGGCTGGTTGAAAGGCATAAGAGGGCCCTTGAAGAGGGGACTTGCCTGCCAACAGTTACCGACACGCGATTAGGAGATCTTTTGGTTGTAAGGAGATGATAATGGCCGTGGTGAGATTTGGCCGCCACGGTTTTTTGACCGCCGCCATCCGAGTTTAGGGTAAAGTGCCATCCTTCAGCTTTCAGGGGGGGCTGTCCCTTGAAATCATTAAGACTCCTGAAAGTGTTTCCGAGAATTCCTGGATGATTATCCTGAGTCAGATCGACGCTGGTAGCATCAACACCGAATTGTGAGGGGACGGTAATGACCCTTTGGTAAAGGCCAAGATTTCGATATCCCCAGGCGGTGATAGAATTAACAAAAGGGGAGTCGGCCATACAAGAGCTATTATCGGGCTGAAGCTGTGAAAGTTGTGATAATTTAAATACCTTAATACCCCAGGTGGTATCGAGAGGAAGTTCCTAGACGCCCCCGTGCTTATGAGGGATTTATAGTATTTGACATAATATATCTTATGCGACAAGTCGATCCCAAGGGGAGGGCTGCGGGCTTGGTCGTATTGAACTGTTCTGGATGACGATTTCGGGGGATTACTTCTTGCCGCCGAGGATCTTATACATCCCGGTTCCGCAGACGGAGCACTTTCCTTTGACCGCCTCGCGTCCGTTTTTCATCGTGACCTTTTGCGCGTCCTTCATCTCTCGCGCCGCTTTGCATTTCACACAGTAACCTTCTGTCTTATCCATGAGAACCTCCTTGAGTTAGAATTTATAAGGCTGATGATACTCTTGCATCGCTTTGACATCAATCTCTTCTTTCAGCAAGACTTCAATTCCATCGACGGCGGCCGTCGCGG
>OBEQ010779685.1_pt1 | contig 11238 bp, 10 predicted proteins | sample 1670901 | NCBI WGS metagenome assembly OBEQ01 (sample SAMEA104232315, study PRJEB22302) | groundwater metagenome | biome: forest; feature: aquifer; material: groundwater | place: USA | collected 2011-08-07 | depth 5.4 m | reverse complement strand
CTCGTCTGCTTCAAACAATCTATCTGGAAAAGCGCCAAGCAATACTTTAGATTTACTTTCTGTTAGACGAAGCACTGCATCTACTAAGTATTTCAAGCTATATTGTTTTCCTCCTCCTGCATTAATAGTGATAACTTGTTCTTCCATATTCTTTTCTAGAAGAAGTGTCATTGCGTCAATCGCATCACCTATATATATATAATCCCGCTTTTTTGTACCTGAGTTAAGAAGAATATCTTCGCCTTTAAGAGCTTTGATGATAATTTGAGGAATTAGCCGCGAATCTGGCTGTTCTGGACCATATGCAGTTCCTATTCGAAAAATAAAAATAGAAAATCCAAGTTCTTGACCATATAATTTTGCAAGTTGTTCTGCAGCAATTTTTGAGATGGCGTAGGGAGATGGAGGGTTAGGTATTTGATCTTCAGAATATGGAAGCGGCCCATTTCCATAGACTTCTTCGCTACTTGTATAAATAAAACGTATTGGTTTGTGCTTTCTTAATGCTTCCAAAACATACAAAGTACCTTTAATATTTATTTCTAAACATTTTTTGGCAATATCAAATGAACGAGATAAGTCTACAATACCGCCTAGATGATAAATCGTTGTCGGCAAAAATTTATGGACTTGTCTCTTTACTTCATGCTCATCAGTTAAGTCACCCATTAGCTTATAGACCTCATGGCCCTTCTTTTCGAGCTTTTTCGTCAAATGTTTACCAAAAAAACCCGTACTTCCTGTCACTAGAATTTTTTCCTTTTTGCGTCTCATCTATGTGCTTTCATTACATTTTTAACTGTGCTTAAAGAGTAAGTATACAAGTATACCCAACAAACCAACGGATGTGCAAACCATGCAATGTCTCGAATAAGAAGATACCCTTTAATACTATCTAATAGGGGTTTTATAAAGGTTATCGTGTAAAGAATAAAGAGAAATAATCTTAGGTTATCAGAAAATCTTTTAGGATTATATATCAAATATCTTCTTTGTGCTGAGGGACGTAAATAATAACTGCTTAAAAATGCCAGCCGTTTTTTTATCAGTAATCCAAGCGTTACTGCAGTATCATGAAAAATATCGTTTTTTACAATGGCAAAGCGTATAAAACCCTTATCAATTGCGTCTGCAAAAACGTCGATATGTAGAAATTCTTTATAATCACTCTTTGTATGCTTAAGTAAAATGTCTTTTCTGTATACAACACCATTGCAGCCTACAGTTGGCAATGTCTCCTTGTTAAACTCCACAATGTAATGATTCTTTGTTTCTCTTATAATCCTTCCACGAGTCCAGATTTTTTGGGTTTGAGCAACTCGATCAGGCTTTCCGACATAATAGGCAATAGGATCAGCGATGCCGAACAATGCTGCATATCTATTAAAAAAACCTGCGTCCTTTTTATACTGATAATGCATTGTATTTGCATGAATTACTTCTTTATCTTCTATAAAAGGTGCTATCATTTGTTTTAGCCATTGATTTGCCGGAAGATAGTTATCGGCGTCAATCGAAACGATAAGGTTGTGCTTAGCTCTTACAATACCAATGCTTCGTTGCGCTTCTGCATCTTTCTTTATATAACTTTTGATTACGATAAAACCATAATGCTTTAGAATTGAAGTTGTATTATCTGTAGAACCGCCATCTATATTTAGATACTCAATAAGTTCTTTGGGATAATCCTGTTCTTTAATTCTTTTTATGCATTCCTCAAGCGTTCGCTGATTATTTAAGGTAACAATAACAATAGAAATCTTTGGCAATTTGTACATATATATCTAATCTTCTTCTGATGGATACGTTTGCTTTGCAACTGAATCAAGACATTGCTCTATGATATTTTTCGAATTAAATGTTACAATAACTACCATTATTGTGGGAGTTGCTTTTTTGTCATACCTCCTCAAGCTTTGAAATAACATCATTTACTTTTATTTCTTCCATTCCGCTTCTTACCCCTTTTGGACGATCTGTTACTTTTATATCATTTCTAAACCACGGAGTAAATCTTGCCTTACGGATAGAAGTTGAATATTTGCTATTATAAGGTGAGCACCAAATAGGATTTGTCGGACCAAAGAGTACTATATTTTTGACTTTTAGTGCATTTGATATATGTGCAAATCCGTTATCGTTTGAAATGAAAAGATTAATATTCTGTAAAATACCAAGCGACTGTCCAAAAGAGACTCCTGCAACTAATTGACAATTTTTCCGATCCCTTACTCCGTTTATTATTTGATCTCCAATAGATTTCTCAAATGGTCCACAAAAAATTAAAATTTTATTTTTTTTGGATATAAGTTTTTTTGCAAGTATCGTAAAGTTCTCTATCGGCCATCTTTTGAGAACTCCTGCAGGCGAATCTATAGATCCTGGGTGAAAACCAATAATTGATTCTCCTTTCCAACCAAAATCCCTTAAATATTTCTTTCCAAAGATAGCATCGGCCGTATTTAAAATCAATTTATAAGAAAAAGTTTTATTCTTGCTATATTTTTCCCAATTGATGCCTAGTGCCCGAAGTAGATTGAGATTATTTATAACATTATGAACATTTTCATCAACTTCAACGAGATCTGTTTCTAAAAAATTAAATTCCTTAAAATGTCCTCTCCTAAATTTACTAGAGATTCTTTTTTTCGCTCCTATAATCCGATGCACTACGTGATATTCTTTACGAAATGCTGGAAAAGCAAGGATCGAAACATCATATTTTTCCTTCCTAAGCTTAAGAAGATTGAAGACGGATTTTATTTTATTCTCGGTATATAAAGGTAGAAAATATACATTATCGATATCATAGTTATTTTTAAAAATATAGCTTACTGTTTCAAACATACACAAAATATCAATTCTTGCTTTCGGAAATTTTTTTCTAAGAAGTTCGATCATTGGAGTCGCTATGAGAGCATCTCCAATACCGGGGAGACATAAAATTAGAATATTCATATAATTAGAAGGCCTTAAGCAGAAAGTTTTTTACATAATCAGCTACTGCATACTCAATAGGATAAAATTTTTGCTTATATCCAGCGCTCCTCAGCTTGGCAATTTTTGCTTCAGTAAAGTACTGATATTTCTCCTTTAATTCTTCTGGCATATCAATAAATTTTATAACCGGAGTTTTATTAAGAGCTGAAAATAAAGAAGTTGCTAAATCATAAAAGGTTCTCGCTTGCCCAGTCCCAACGTTGTATATTCCACTTAAATTCGGGTGATCTAAGAAGAATAAAATTACATCAATAACATCCTTTACATAAATAAAATCTCTCTTTTGCTCTCCATTTCTAAACTCTTTCTTGTAAGATTTAAATAAATTTATTTTTCCATATTCTTTTATTTGATTGAATCCGTGATAGACAACTGAAGCCATCTGCCCCTTATGATACTCATAAGGACCGAATACATTAAAAAATTTTAATCCAACCCATTGTGGAGGATTTCTTTTATTATTCAGGACCCATTCATCGAAAACATATTTCGATTTACCATAATCATTTAGAGGCATTAGCTTACGAGTAGAGTCATCATATCCCAATTTACCATCACCATAGGTCGCAGCAGAAGAAGCATATATGAATGGTATTTTATTTTTTAGAGAATATTTGTATAAAATTTTGCTGTATTCAGTATTATTTTCCTTTAAAAAATTTTTATCAGTCTCTGTTGTATCAGTTCTTGCGCCAAGATGAATGACTTGAGATATTTTTGGCAGTTTATTTTTCTTAATTAGAGCTTTAAATTCGTCCTTATCGAAATATATAACATTTCCCAAAAAACGAAGATTTTTTTTGTTCCGAGGAGAAATATGATCAATTACGATAATATCCGTTCTTCCAATTTCTTTTAATTTTAGAACAAGATTTGCTCCGATAAAACCCGCACCACCTGTTACCACTATGTAGTTCATAATTATTCTTTAGATAGAATTATATCTGCTGCTTCCTGGAAGTTAGAAGCATAGTAATTTGGTTCCAACTTTAAATTTTGATTCATTCTGTCTCCTATCTTTATAGTTTTAATATTCGCTTCTCTTCCTGTAAGTACATCTTTCTCATTGTCTCCTATAAGCCAGCTTTTGCTTAAATTAATTCCAAAATCTTCAACAGCATGCAAAAATAACCCTATGCCGGGCTTCCTGCAGCCACAATTATCTTCAGGATGATGGGGGCAATGATATATTTTATCTATTTTAATCTTTTCTTTCTTTAGCGCATCAACCATCCAATTACTTAATTTCTGAAAATCATTATGAGAAAATTTACCACGTCCAACTCCAGATTGATTAGTTACGATTATCAAATGGTATTCTGTTTTTGATAATTTTTTTAAAGAGGGCAAAACTCCTGGAAGAAATTCAAAATCTTCAATCTTGTGTATGTATCCTTCTTTGTTATCATTTATGGTTCCATCTCTGTCCATGAAGATAGCTTTTATATTAGGTTTCTTCGATATATCGAATATCTTACTTACGATATCAGTTGTGGAATAACCGGCTTTCCATTTCAAAACATGAATTCTCCCTCCATTTTTCTCGACAACGTCTCTCTCTACGCAATTTTTCCCCCAATCAGATCCATTGCAATGAACATCAGGTTTTATTATTGATAGGATTTTTTTGGGATTTATCTCGTCAAAAATAACAATGTAGTCAACGTCCTGAAGAACTGAGATCATCTCAGCGCGTTCTTTTTCAGAAATTATCGGCCTAAGTGGTCCTTTGTACATTTTTATTGATTTATCCGAGTTTAAAAGAATAATAAGAACATCTCCCTGCTGCTTCGCTTCGCTAATTGATTCTAGATGCCCAACGTGTAAAACATCAAAGCTCCCATTATAAGTAACAATGTTTTTTTTCTTACTTCTTAAATCTTCAATTAATTTGTGAATTTTTTTTCTGGGAATTATTTTATTAATCATTTTCTGGACTATTCTGCTTTGCGGCTTTCTTCAATGCGGTATGAGTCTTTTTCATCATGATAAGTGCTTACCTCGATGATTATCGAATCCTCGATTCCTCTAAATCTATGCTTTGTGCCAGGTTTAATTCTCTGGAAATTTCCCGATTTCATATGAGTAATTTTACCATCTGACTCAAGCCGCACATGGCCTTTAGTTACGAAGAACATTTCATCTTTTTCTTTATGGTAATGTAGGCTACACTGGTATCCTTTATTTAAAGACAGTAATTTACAACAATATTTATCATTATTTTCAAGCCACTTTTCATATCCCCAAACCTTAGGAACTATACTTATCGATTCTATATCGTTATCATCATCAAGAGCCGACTCAAGTTCTTCAAGTGTAATCGTTGCTGTTCCCGGTTTTTGAACCACAACTGAGCCTGCTATAGCAGCTATAAAACCTGCCTCCTCAACGCTTAAGCCGCTTACGTACCCAAGACATTCAACAGCGATAAAAGTGTCTCCGGCGCCAATGACGTTAACAACCGTGACGGATTTGGTTGGAACATCTAGATATGTCCCATTTCTTTTAAAAACACTTATTCCATCTTCGCTTTTTGTTACGACAACGTCTGTTTTATAATAATTAGCCAAACTTTTCCCTGCAGAATAAACATCCTCCATGCCGGTCATTTCCAAAGCTTCTTTGAGATTTGGAGTAATAATATCAACTCCTTTGAAAAATGTTTTATTTTTTGGTTTTACATCGGCGAGCACTGGTATCTTTTGTCTTTTTGCAAGTTTTATAATATCTTTGATTAATTTATGAGAAAGACAGCCTTTGGCGTAGTCAGAAAGTATAACTCCATCGCAATTCTTTATTTGCTTAGATATTAATTTTAGAAATTTACTTTCTTCAGAAGAAGACAGATTGGAAGTTTCCTCCGTATCAAGCCTTACAATATGTTGATACTTAGCTACAAGACGTTCTTTTTGAATTGTTGGTTTATTGCCAGATATCAAGACAGATTCAAAATTAATATTAGCTTTTAAGAATAGCTCCTTAAGCATCTTGAATGCATGATCATTACCGACAATTCCTGCAACAAAAACTTTTGCTCCAAGAGAAGATAGATTGCTGGCGACATTTGCTGCGCCTCCAGGGACATATTCGTCTCCGGTTTTTTTTAGAATAGGAATAGGAGCTTCGGGAGATATTCTCGTTACATCTCCATAGACATAATGATCAAGCATTATATCTCCAATAACTAAGATCTTTTTATTGGGAAAGTTCTTGAGAATTTTTCTTATTTTGGCAATATTTTTAGACATAATGAAACAATCAGATTACAGTGGTAGTATACACTAAATTGAGCTCAAAATGAAAGAAAGAATTAAATCTATGGTCATCTGCTAACTGCATCATATCTTTTAATGATTTTAAGTCGATAATAGACGCCAACCGTATCCCAAAGCATCAAAAGTATTATTTTCCAAAAATTAGACGATGTAATGCTCCCTGCTCCTTTAAAATTTAGTTTTATAGGAGCCTCATAAATGTTATGATACCCAAGCTTATAAGCTACTGCTAAAACTTCTATATCAAATGCAAATTTTTTAACCACAATTCTGGAAAATACTTTCTTTGCAACTTTTTTTCTAAATATTTTAAGCCCTACTTGAGTATCTTTTACTTTAAATCCAAATAAGGCATGTGTAAGCAGTCTGTACCCCCACGATAGAATTTTTCTTTGATAAGGATAACTGACTTTTGAATCCGGATGAAGCTTACTTCCAATAACAATATCGGCTTTATTCCAATCCATAATATTAAGCATTATAGAAATCTCTGCGGGATCTAAATCCATTCCCGCATCTATAAAACCGATAATATCTCCCTTAGCTTCTTCTACGCCGTATTTAATTGCAAACCCCTTCCCTTTATTTTCTTTGTATCCTAGAACTTTAATATTGCCATTTTTAACCGACTTTACTTTTGTATATGTTTTGTCCAAAAACCCATCTACTACTATTATTAACTCGTGAGGGAAAGATAAGGAGGATAGGGTTGTATCGATGTTTTTAATATCTTTAACAATAGTTTTTTCTTGCTTATAGGCAGGAATTATTAATGAAAGAAGTTTAATTTTAGACATTAGGGATTGAAGAGTTTTCTGATATCTTCCCAGCAAAACATGGATCCGTCAGGGAATTTTATTTGAGCGTCACTATGCGAAACTCTGTTTTCTTCTTCAGGATTATATAGCGCTGTTGGAAAATTAAGTAAAACCGCCGGCGTTTTAGAAACTACCATAAAACCGTGTAATGTTTTTTTGGGAATTAGTAAGATGTAAGGATTTTGATCTGCCTGCATGTGAAAAAGGTTTAAAAGACCAAACGTTTCGGAATTTTCCCTATTATCTGCAACAGCCGTAACAATTTCTCCATATGCAACCAGAAATCTATCTTCCTGGGCAATCGGATGATAATGCCAGACATTTTCGTCACGAGCAATTCCGGGATTGGTAACAGAGAAATACTGCATTGAAAATTCTCTCTCTCCTCCATAAATTAATGACCAGTCTTTCCGGAGCGTTTCAACTAAAATCCCCGATTCATCCCTATTTACTTTAAGAGGATAAACGATAACATCTTTAATTAGTTTTACATTTTCTTTATTTTTTAAATCAATAAGCTCTATCATTGATAAATGATACCAAAATAAGGCGTCTTTCAACAAGAGCCTTATTGAGAATAAGATATAAAAGGAACGATGCTTTTGATCTTTTTAAGACTTCCATATTCCTTTATATACAATAAGAGAAGAATAATAAGAACCAATAACGATACCGATAGAGAAACATTAATTACTTGAAAGAAGGTTTTGTGGAAAAATGATATCAGAACCATCTGAAACAAAGCACCTACCCCTACTACAAAAAATATTTTTGTTTTTTTAATTGATAGGAAGAAATTTACAAATACATTTAATATATTAAAAACCATAATAAAAAGTCCGTATCTTCCCAGATATGGAGAGACTTTTACATATTCGTGTCCTCCCAGAAAAAAATTTATACTAATAAGCGGAAAAACGTAGTAAAATGCAACTATAAAAATAGAAGGAATAGTTACCAAAAAAACTGCCAAATAAAAAAGAGAGTTAAAACTCTGTCCCGTGCTGTGTCTTTTAATAAGAAGCGGGAACATAACAGAGGATATCGGTCCGGTAAAATAAAAAATTACCTTGCCCACAAGAGAAAGTCCTCCATATAAACCCGCATCCTGAGCGTTAAAAAAATGTTTGACCAAAATAACATCGACTGAAATAAATGAATTTAGAGACAAAATAGCAATAGATGCAGGCAAAGCATACTTTACTATATCTTTTAGAGGGAAATTTATATTCTTAGAAAGTTTTTTTACAATTAAAAAACGTAGAGGGAGAAAAGATATTAAAAAAGACACAAGGAATGCTAAGAAAACTGCCCACAGGGCACCGAACACCTTAAATCCAAGCATTACCAAAACTATTGCTATTATAATTCTTAAAACAGATCCTAGGATAGTAGAAAAAGATATAAATGGAAATTTGAGAAGGCTCTGCAAAAAAGCAGTGTTTAGAACTGCCATATAGGAAAGGCTCGTTATAAAACCGACTTGAACTATATACCAAGAATTATCAAGACGTAAGAATTGCCTTAGAAAGACTGAGGAAGCTGCAAATCCAAGAAAAATAAAAAGAGAAAGAACAACCAAGAATCGCAATAATTTAATATATAAGTTTTTTGCTTCATCAAATTTATCCTTTGCAAAAAAATCCCCTGCAAATCTAACTATTATTGTGACCAATGATTGTGCCGGAATTACAGCAAGAGTAAAAAGCGATAAAAGACTAGCGTATGTTCCATAATCGGCAGCGGTAAAACTTCTTACTAAAAATAGATTTAAAATAAAAGAAAGAAAACTTGAAACTATGACGCCAATAAAAATAAAAATGCTACCGCTAATCAGATCGTGTCTAATGAATTTTTTGCTAATTAAGAGGATTTTATCCTTCATGTTGTAAAACTTTCTCATATACTTTTATTGTTTCCTCTGCGGTTTTTTCCCAAGAAAATTTTTTGGCTTGAAGCAATCCTTTTTGAGATAATATTTTTTGCAATTTCTCATCGTTAAATACTTTTTTTATTCCATCTGCCATATCATCTAAACTATATGCGTTCACATAAAAAGCTGAATCTCCTGCTACTTCCGGTATTGATCCTTCTTTAGTAGTTATAACGGGGCAACCGCATGCCATTGCTTCTAAGATCGGCAGCCCGAATCCCTCATACATACTTGGCATCACAAACACGGTTGCCAAATTATATAATGCTACTAAATCTTCTGTTTCAACAAAACCAGGAAGAATAATATTTTTATCTTCCTTAACACTATTTTGAATAGTTACCAAGTCCTGATTCCAAGGATTTTTTTTATCAAAATCCTCTGAGACAAGAGCCTTTCCAACCATAACTAATGGTATTTTTGATTTTTTTGTAGCCTCTACTAATCTTGGAAGATTTTTATTCCATGTAACATCCCCCACATACAAGAGGAAGCGATCTGGCAGATTGTATTTTCTCTTAATTTCCGATTTCCAATTTCCAATTTCCAATTTCTTAAAATTTTCTCCTGCTGCCAAATAAATAACGTTAATTTTATTTTCTTTTATACCCGTAAATTTAATTATGTCTTTTTTTGAAGAAAGTGAATCGGAAATTATTAAATCTGCTTTTCTCAAAGAAACTTTTTGAATTAGCCATTTAAAGCTCCCTCTTACTCCTTTTTGGAAATATTTTGGAAAGACTAGGGGAGTCAAATCGTGAACGGTCACAACGAAAGGATTTTTATTAGACACTGGGAGAGTTAGAAAAAAAGGTTCGAAGTAAGGATAATGGACTAAATCTGTATCTTTGGGTAATTTTTGTCCACGGGTAAAAAAGATATACTTATTATCTGGAAAATACTTAATCAACGATCTTTTTAAATTATTGATATAAAAACCTGTTCCCCTCACTCTGTGCTGCAAAGATGATTTACCTTCAATTGGAGAAATATCTATTGCAATGTTCATCATCTATTTTTTTTATGCCATTGCCACGCAGTCTTAACAATATTTTCTAAATCTGAAAACTTTGGAGCAAATCCTAATTTTTCTTTCGCTTTTTTGTTGTCTGCAAAAATTTGTGAAGGATCACCGGCTCTTCTATGGGATACCTCAATAGAAAAATCTACTCCGCTTACTTTCTTAACCATTTCAATAACCTCCCTATTTGTATAGCCATATCCTGCACCTATATTAAAACTATCGCTTTGATTATTTTCATTTAGATTGCTTAATGCTTGTATATGAACTGTTGCTAAATCCTCAACATGGATATAATCCCTGACACATGTACCATCTTTTGTTGAATAATCATCCCCAAATAGAGTAAATTTATCACTCCTACCAAGTGCCGCCGCAATAGCAAGCGGAACAATATGTGTCTCAGGATCGTGGTTTTCTCCCAAGTTTCCGTCTAAAGACGCACCTGCTGCATTAAAATAGCGTAAGTTTATGTACTTTATGTTATAAATTTTATCGTACCAGGACAATATATTCTCAAACATAAGCTTTGATTCTCCATACACGCTCTCGGGTTTTTTTTCTAAATTTTCTGATACAGGCATTTTATTTGGAGTACCAAAAATAGCACAAGTAGAAGAAAAAATAATTTTATTAATATTTCCTTTTCGCATAAATTCTAAAAGGTTTAATCCTCCTAAGATATTATTATGAAAATATTTATGGGGATCTTTCATTGACTCACCAGCCAAAGCATAGGCAGCAAAATGAATAACGGCATCAAAGGTTCTATTGCCTAATTTACTAGATAAAAAAGTCTCATCAGTAAGGTCTCCAATTAGGAGTTCGCATGAAACAGAATTTTTATTTCCGTGCACTAAATTATCAACAACAGTGACGTTATAGTTTTTTTCGAGCAGTCTTCTAACAGTAATGCTACCTATATATCCGGCACCACCAGTAACGAGAACATTCATAAAAAAAGATACTTAATGTATGATACAGGAAATCGAAGAGAAGAAAAAAGAGAAAACACAAATCCCGGCCAAAGATCCATAAAACCCTTGTGCCTTATGTAAGCTATAAAGAACCAATATAAAGGTTTTGTAAATAGAAGTCCGATTCCAAAAAATATCCTTGAAACGCCCCCGGAGAAGTATTGATAAGGTTATATGAGGTTTTACCCGATGTACCATGTAGGCCATTATATTG
>OBEQ010201999.1_pt1 | contig 11238 bp, 10 predicted proteins | sample 1670901 | NCBI WGS metagenome assembly OBEQ01 (sample SAMEA104232315, study PRJEB22302) | groundwater metagenome | biome: forest; feature: aquifer; material: groundwater | place: USA | collected 2011-08-07 | depth 5.4 m | reverse complement strand
TGATTCCGGACCAAGAAACGGCTGTCGACTTCCTCAACTATGAGGCGGTCGCCAAAACGGTCATCGCGCTGCTCAAAGAGAATCGCGAGCACGCGCTGACGATTGGCATCCACGGCGATTGGGGGGCCGGCAAGTCCAGCGTTCTCAAAATGGTCGAAGCCGGCATGCGCGACGACAAGAAAGTCGCGGCGTGGCGCGAGGTCGCGCGGCGACTGGCGCACGAGATCAAGAATCCGTTGACCCCGATCCAGCTCTCGGCCGAGCGTCTCCGGCGGCATTTTGCGGGCGCGCCGCCGCAGGCCAAGGCACTGGTGGACGAGTGCACGCAGACGATCGTCGGCGAAGTGGAGTCGCTGAAGGGGCTGGTCGACGAGTTCTCGCAGTTCGCGAGGATGCCGTCGCCGCGCACCGTGCCGACCGATCTTGCGCAGCTCATCACCGACACCATCGCGCTCTACAATGGCATCTTCACCGACGTGCGCATCGATCAGCGTTTCGCGCCGGGCGTGCCGCTGATCCGGCTCGACCCGGAGCAGATCCGCCGCGTGATGATCAACCTCGTGGACAACGCGATCGAGGCGATGGAGCGTCGCGGCCAGATCGTCGTGGAAACGCAGCTCGACGCCGCCAACAGCGTGGTCCGCGTGTTCGTGGCCGACAACGGCCCGGGGATCCCGGCGAGCGAGCGCGAGAAGCTCTTCCTGCCGTACTACTCGACCAAGCGCCGGGGGAGCGGCCTCGGCCTGGCGATCGTGCGCCGGATCATCGCCGAGCATGGCGGCAGCATCGATGTCGGCGACAACGCGCCTAGGGGGACACGGTTTACGATCGAACTACCGTGCTGACATGGCCATGACAAGGAGACCGTGAAACCAACGATCCTGATCGTGGACGACGAGCCGGGCGTGCGGACGTCGCTCAGTGGGGTACTGCGAGACGAAGGCTACAGCGTCGACGCGGTGCCGAGCGGCGAGGACTGCCTGGAGCGCGTCACGCGCGCCGCCTTCGATCTCATCGTCCTCGACGTGTGGCTGCCCGGGATGGACGGTCTGGCGACGCTCGCGCGCCTGCGGGAGCGGCAGGTCGATGCGCAGGTCGTGCTGATCTCCGGCCACGGCAACATCGAGTCGGCGGTGCGCGCGATCAAGATGGGCGCGTTTGACTTCGTCGAGAAACCGCTCTCGCTCGAGAAGACCGTCCTCGTCATCCGCAACGCGCTGCATCAGCGGCGCCTCGAAGCCGAAAATCGCGCGCTGCGCGCCCGCGTCGATCGCCATCAGACGATGATTGGCGAGAGCTACGCGATGCGGCAGCTTCGCGAGCAGGTGGCGATGGCCGCGCCGACCAACGGCCGTGTGCTGATTTATGGCGAGAACGGTACCGGGAAGGAGCTCGTCGCCCGGACGGTCCACGACCTGAGCCGCCGCCGCACGGCGGCGTTCGTCGAGGTCAACTGCGCGGCGATTCCCGAGGAACTGATCGAGAGCGAGCTGTTCGGCCATGTCCGCGGAGCATTCACGGGCGCGGTGGCCGACCGTCGCGGCAAGTTCGAAGTCGCCGACGGCGGCACCCTCTTCCTCGACGAGATCGCCGACATGAGCCTGAAGACGCAGGCCAAGGTGCTCCGTGTGTTGCAGGAGCAGACGATGGAGGCCGTGGGCGGGTCGGCGCGGATTAAGGTGGACGCGCGCGTGCTGGCCGCGACGAACAAGGATCTGCAGGCGGAGATCCGCGCCGGGCGCTTCCGCGAAGACCTGTACTTCCGTCTCAACGTCATCCCGATCTTCGTGCCGCCGCTTCGCGACCGCCAGGAGGACATCCCGCTGCTCGCGGATCACTTCATGGCCGACTTCGCGCGGGAGTACGGGCGCCGTGTGAAAGGCTTCGATTCGGGTGCCCGCTCGGTGCTGCAGCACTACCCCTGGCCGGGGAACGTGCGCGAGCTCCGAAACGTCATCGAGCGGCTGATGATCATGGTGCCGGGCGATGCGATCTCCGCCTCGCACCTGAGCTTCCTCGATCCGACGTCCCTCACGCGATCGGCGGCGCCCGAGGCGTTGGGCGAGCGGCAGACGCTGCACGAAGCGCGCGATCAGTTCGAGCGCGATCTCATCCTGCGGACGCTGGCGGAGCAGCAGGGGAACATGTCGCGGACGGCGGACGTCCTCGGGGTCGAGCGGAGCAACCTGTACCGGAAGATGAAGGCGTTCGGGATCGCGCCGTCGCGGCGCGCGGATGAAGAGGCAGAGATCGTCTGAACCGAGAAGTTAGAACTGAGAAGTTAGAACTGAACGTTCCGAAGTTCCAGTTCTCAGTTCTTACTTCTCAGTTCTCAGTTTGTTTTCCAGCACCTGGTCCCTTGTGAAGCCGGCGATTCGCAGATAAAACTCCGCCGCCGACATCAGCGCCGCTGACGGCACCAACCCGACGATTTCGCTCTCCAGAATCGCCACCCCGTAGCGGTCGGCCTCGCGCTTGACGGTTTCGAACACGCGGAAGATCGGCGTCTTCTCGACATTCGTCAGGTTCATCGACACCTGCACGATGCCGCGGTCTTCGAGCGTGATCCCCATGGCCTTCACGAACCGGTAGCCGCCGCTGCTGTGGCGGATGGCGGCGGCGATCTTCTTCGCGATATCGAGGCGATCGGTCGCCAGGTTGATGTTGAAGGCGATGAGTGGCATGCGCGCGCCGATGACCGTGGCGCCGGCGCTTGGGTGCGGCGTCGCCGGGCCGAAGTCGGGCGTCCACCCGGCCGTGGCCATCTTCGCGGCCAGCCCCTCGAATTCCCCGCGACGGATGTCTTCCAGGTTCGTGCGGGCCGGATTCGTTGACGCTTCTTCGTAGAGGTAGACCGGGACCTGGAACCGCGCGGCCACGCCGGCGCCGACTGTCTTCGCGAGCGCCACGCACTCCGCCATGGTGACGCCTTCAATCGGCACGAACGGCACGACGTCGACGGCGCCCAGCCGCGGATGCTCGCCGGTGTGGGTGCGGAGATCGACGTCGGCGACCGCGCGCTCGAACAGCGCCAGCACCGCGCGCTCGACGCCGTCGGCGTCGCCCACCAGCGTAAACACCGATCGGTTGTGCGACGGGTCGGACGAGAAGTTGAGAAGGCGGACGCCCGCGATCGCACGGATCGCGCCGGCCATGGCCGCGACGATCGCCGGACGGCGCCCTTCGCTCACATTCGGAATGCATTCGATCAGCATGACGATGGTCCGATTCTAGCGCTGTACTTCAGAAGATCACCATGCTATGATCCCGGCGCAGTTACTCCCTATGTCCGATCCGCTTCGTCCGCGTCGTACCGACGGCTCTCGCGCTCACGCGGATGTCGCGTCGGGATTGGATCGCGACGCGAAGATCGAGCAGCTCCTGCTCGTCGGCCTCGACCACTATTTCGCCGCCCGCTACGAGCTCGCGATCAACGTCTGGACCCGCGCGCTCTTCCTCGACCGCAGCCATGCCCGGGCGCGAGCCTATATCGACCGGGCGCGCAGCGCCCTCGCCGAGCGGCAGCGCGAGTCCGAGGAGCTGCTGCAGAACGGCGTCGCCGCCTTTCAGCGTGGTGAGGGCGAAGAAGCCCGTCGTCTGCTCCAGGCCGCCATCGATGGCGGCGCTCCCTCCGAAGAGGCGCTCGCGGTCCTCGATCGCTTGGATCGGCTCGAGACGACCGCGCCGGCGGTCGCCGCTCCGCGTTCGGATCCTTCGTCTCGTGAACGCGCGCGGCGCGCGTCTCGGGAGACATCACGGTCGGTTCCCGCCCGCCACGGCCCCACCGGTATGGCTGCCGTGGTGCTGGCGGCGGCGATTGCCGCCCTGGGTGGCGTCGCGGCATGGAACGAGATGATTGACTGGCGTTCGCTTGTCGCGCTCGCCAGGGTCGCGGTGCGATCCGAACCGCCGCCCGCCGCCCCCGCGCCGGTCGCGCGCGACGCGTGGCTGCCGCTGCCGCAGCGGGGCGAGACGGCGCTGGTCCGCGCGCGCGCGCTGACCGCGAGCGGTCACCTGCGCGATGCGCTGTCCGCTCTCGAATCCGTCCGCCCGACCGATCCACAGCAGCCGGATGCCGATCGCTTGCGGGCCGACATCCAGCACCAGTTGCTGGCGTTGATCCCCGTGCCCTCCGGCGAGGCGCCGGACCGCGAGAAAAGGTGAGCGGCGCAACCCATGAAATGTCCCAAATGCGGCTACCTCGGTTTCGACCGCGTCGATCGTTGCCGTAATTGCGGGTACGAGTTTTCCCTGACTTCGCCCCTCCCCGAGCCCGATTTTGCCATTCGCCGCGAGACGGAGATGATGAATCCGATGGGGGATCTCCCGCTCATCAACGGGGACCGCGAGTGGCAAACAAGGCGACCGATATCGGATGTCGGCGCCGACGATGACCTGGTCTACGGTGAGGCCGACCCCCGGCCCGCGAGCTCTGTGGGGGCGCCCGGGGCGCTGGCCGCCGTCGCGGAAAGGGCGCGGCGGGCGCCGGGAGAGGAACTTCCGCTTTTTGGCCTGCCGATTCCAGACGACGAACCGCTCATCACCAGGCCATCGCCGCCGCGTCCTCCGCTGGCCGTGCGCCGCGCCACGCCCGACGTGCCGAGGCTGCGGGCCGAACAGCGGCCTCGGACGCCGACGTTCGACCTAACGCTCGACGTGGCCGATGCCTCGCCGATGCCCGTCGCGTTGCCGGCGGATCGGGTACCGACCGATTCGTGGGACGCTCAAGATCAGTCTCAGGATGCCGCGGTCGGCGCCCGATTTCTCGCGGTGATGATCGACCTGCTGATTCTCGCGGTCATTGATGCCGTTGTCGTCTACCTCACGATGCAGCTCTGCTATCTCACGATCGAGGACCTGGGCATTCTGCCGAAAGGGCCGCTGGTCGCGTTCTTGTTCGTGCAGAACGGCGGGTATCTCGTGGCGTTCACCGCTGGCGGACAGACGCTTGGCAAGATGGTAGCCGGCATCCGCGTCGTCCAGTCGGACTCGGAAGGCTCGCTCGACCTCGGCCGCGCCTTCCTGCGCACGCTGATGTGGATGGTGCTCGCCGTGCCAGCGGGTCTCGGGTTCCTGACAGCGCTCTTCAGCCGCGATCATCGCGGTCTCCACGATCGCTTCGCCGGGACGCGCGTCGTTCGCGCGTCCGCTTAGCGTTGTGGGGTCCCGCCCCTTGCTCGGTCTTGCGGTCGCCACCGTGTGTGGCGTCGGGTATGTGCCCGTCGCCCCCGGCACGTTCGGATCCGCCGCGGGCCTGCTCGTGTGGTGGCTGCTCCCCGCGTCGCCGGTGGTTCAGGGCGTCGCGATCGTCGTTATCTTCATCGCCGGGTCGTGGGGCGGCAGCGTGGCCGAGCGCCATTTCGGCCGCACGGATCCCGGTCAGGTCGTGATCGACGAGGTCATGGGGATGCTCATCACGTTGTTTCTCAATCCGGTTGGCTGGGTGGGCGCCCTCACCGCCTTCTTCCTCTTTCGCATCTTCGACGTGATCAAACCCTATCCGGCCAACCGGCTCGAGCAGCTCCATGGCGGCGTCGGTGTGATGGCCGACGATGCGATGGCGGCGGTGTATGCGAATCTTGCGCTCCGCGCATGCATTTGGTCATCTCATCATCTGGTGATTTGGTCATTGATCGTTCAATCGACCAATCCAATGACCAAATAACCAGATAACGAGATGACCCGATGAAGGCCTGCATCCTGGCGATCGGCAGCGAGATGCTGACGCCGTTTCGCGTCGACACCAACTCGCTCGTCATCACCGATCGGCTGAACGCGATCGGCTACGACGTGCGCCTGAAAGCCGTCGTCGCCGACGATGTCACCGAGCTGGCGCGCGTGATCGAGAGCGCGCTCGGGTGGGCCGATCTCATCGTGATCACCGGAGGGCTCGGCCCGACCGAGGACGACATGACGCGCGACGCGGTCGCGCGCGTGCTCGGAATACCGCTCGACGTGAACGAGACGATCGTCGAGCGCATCCGCGAGCGCTTCGCGCGTCGTGGCATGACGATGCCCGAGATCAATCGTCGCCAGGCGATGGTCCCGCGAGGCGCGGACGTGCTGCCTAACCCGAACGGAACGGCACCCGGCTTGTGGCTCGAGCAAGGCGGCACCGCGCTTGTGCTTCTGCCCGGCCCGCCGCGCGAGATGAAGCCGATGCTTGACGCCGTGATCGCCGAGCGGCTGGCGCCCAAGTCGAAGGGCAGCGGCCTGTTCCGGCGCGTGCTGAAAATCACAGGCCGAGCCGAGTCCGACGTCGACGCACAGGCGCAGCCGGTCTACGGCCAGTGGACGACGCAGCCGGTGCCGATCAGCACGACGATCCTCGCGGTCCTCGGCCAAATCGAACTCCATTTGACCGCGCAGGCGTCGAACAAGGAGGACGCCGATGTCGCGCTCGACGAAGCCGTGCAGGAGCTGCAGGGCGTGCTGGGGCCGGCCGTGTACAGCATCGACGGCCGCGCGCTCGAAGTCGTGGTCGGTGATCTCCTTCGCGAGCACAAGATGACGATCGCGGTGGCCGAGTCGTGCACCGGCGGACTGCTGGCGTCGCGGCTGACCGATGTGCCCGGCAGTTCCGCGTACGTTGACCGTGGCGTCGTGTGCTATAGCAACCAGGCGAAAACGGATTTGGCCGGCGTTCCGGAGGCGCTGATTCGCGAGCACGGCGCCGTGAGCGAGCCGGTGGCGAAGGCGATGGCCGAAGGCATTCGGTCGCGCGCCGGCACGAACATCGGCATCGGCATCACGGGCATCGCCGGTCCCGGCGGCGGAACGCTGGAGAAGCCGGTCGGTACGGTCGCCGTGGCGGTCGCGGTTGACGATGAGATCCGCGTCCGCACGTTTCAGTTCATCGGGAGCCGTGAGATGGTGAAGTTTCAGGCGGCGCAGTCGGCGCTCAACATGACGCGGCTGATGGTGCGGCGTCTGCCGAGCGGCCGCGAGTGGGCGGAGCGTCAATAGATGATCGCGGCCGCGATCCTCACCGGGTACGTGATCGGATCGATCCCGTTTGCGCTGATTCTCGCGCGCCGGTGGGGAACGGATCTGCGTGAGGTGGGCAGCGGCAACCTCGGCGCCGCAAACGTGATGCGCGCGTCGGGTGTGACAGCCGGCGCGCTCGTCGCGGCGCTCGACGTGGCGAAAGGCGCCGCGAGCGTCTGGCTGGCGGCGCGGGTCAGCGACGGCGCCGGGCCACCGGCAGCCGCCGGGCTCGCCGCGATCATCGGCCACATCTATCCGATCTGGCTTCGGTTTCGCGGTGGTAAAGGCGTGGCGACCGCATGCGGCGTGTTTTCGCTGCTGACGCCGCTGGCCGTTCCCGCCGCGCTTGCGATATTCGCCGCCGTCGTCTGGCGGACGAAGTACATCTCGCTTGGGTCGGTGCTGGCCTCGATCGCGCTGCCGCCGATGGCGTACGCGTTGGGAAGCCCCGCGCCGGCCGTTCTCGCCGCCGCCGCCGCGTCGACGATCATCGTGTTCAGGCATCGATCAAACGTGCTCAGGCTGCGGGCGGGCACTGAGCGGCGTGTGGGAGCGCGCGCGTAGTGCGAACAGTCACCGTGCTCGGAGCGGGCAGTTGGGGTACTGCGCTGGCCGTGCACCTTGGGCGTGCCGGACACGACGTCCGCCTGTGGGGGCGAGACAGCGCGCTGGTGGACGAGATGGCCGCGCGCCGCGCGAACGCGGTCTACCTGCCGGACGTGCCGTTTCCGGACAGCGTGTCGGTCACACACGGACTCGCCGAGGCCCTGCGTGACGCCGACCTTGTCGTCTCCGCCATCCCGTCGCACGGGTGTCGCATGGTGATGCGTGGCGCCGCACCGTCGCTGGCGGCTCATGCCGTGATCGTCAGCGCCACCAAGGGGCTCGAGGCGGGCACGCTGCTGCGCATGTCCGAGGTCATCGCGCAGGAAACGGGCGCGACGCACCCGGTTGTCGTGCTGTCGGGACCGAGCTTCGCCGTCGAGGTCGCGCGGCAGCTGCCGACGGCGATCCTTGCCGCGTCGCAGGACGACGCGGCGATCGAGCTCGTGCAGCACGAATTTCGCGGGCCGTACTTCCGGCTGTACGGCAGCGACGATGTGATTGGCGTCGAGATCGGCGCGGCGATGAAAAACATCATCGCAATTGCGGCCGGCGTTGTCGAAGGGCTGGGCCTTGGGCACAACGCGCTCGCCGCGCTGATCACGCGCGGGCTCGCCGAGCTGACGCGGCTGGCGTGCGCCGCCGGAGGGCGTCGCGAAACGCTCGCGGGGTTGAGCGGTCTGGGCGATCTCGTGCTGACGTGCACCGGTACTCTGAGCCGCAACCGGCACGTCGGCCTCGAGCTGGCGCGCGGCCGCACGGTGCCCGAGATCCTCACCGGCATGAAGATGGTAGCCGAGGGCGTGCTGACGACGGGCGCCGCGCTCGCGCTGGGCGAGCGGTACGGCGTCGAGTTGCCCATCACGACGCAGATGGCCGAAGTCCTGAGCGGACGCACCGATGTGCGCACCGCGCTCGACGTGCTCATGCTGCGCAGGCAGCGGGCGGAGGCGGAGACGGGAAGACGCGAAATTGGGTAATCGAGGAATCGGGTAATCTGGTAATCGGATTGCGCGACATCCTGTGGAACGGCTGATTCATTGTGGGCATCCTTTCTCGCCTCCGTGAGGGGCTCTTGCGGACGACCCAACAGATCGTCGAACGCTTCGACGAGATTGTTCGGGCGGCCGACGCGCCCGACAAGCGGTCGCGTCCCGTTGACGGCGAGACCGTTGCGGCGCTCGAAGAGCTGCTCATCTCGGCCGACATCGGCGTCGCCGCCACCACCCGCATCATCGCCGCCGTCACGGCACAGTCGCGCGACGGCACGAGCCTGCGCGATCTCGTGAAGCAGGAAATCCGCAGCGTCTTCGCCGCCGTCGATCAGCCGATCGCGGTGGCGGCGCATCCGCAGGTGACCCTGATCGTGGGCATCAACGGGACCGGCAAGACGACGACGGTCGGCAAGCTCGCCCACCTGCTGAAAAGCCAGGGCAAGACGCCGCTGATTTGTGCGGCCGACACGTTTCGTGCGGCTGCCGTGGAGCAGCTCGAGATCTGGGCGAAGCGTGCGGGGGTCGACATGGTGCGCGCGCGCGAGGGGGCGGATCCCGCAGCGGTCGTCTTCGATGCGATCACGTCGGGCAAGGCGAAGGGTCACGATCCGATCTTGATCGACACCGCCGGCCGGCTGCACACGCGCGTGAACCTGATGAACCAGCTCGACAAGATCACGCGCATCGCGGCGCGTGAGGTAGCCGGCGCGCCACAGGAAGTGCTGCTGGTGCTCGACGCCACGGTCGGCCAGAACGGTGTGTCGCAGGCGCGCGAGTTCATGGGCGTGGCCGGCGTGAATGGCATCGTGCTGACGAAGCTCGATGGTACGGCGAAAGGCGGCGTGGCGGTCGCGATCGCCCACGATCTGAAGTTGCCGATTCGCTATGTCGGCATCGGCGAAGGGATCGACGATCTCGTGCCGTTTTCGGCGGCCGAATATGTGGACGGCCTGTTCGAAGAGCCATGGTAGAGCGCGACTACATGGAGCGCGCGCTGTTTCATGCCGCGCGCGGCGCCGGGCGCACCAGCCCCAATCCGCTTGTCGGCGCGGTTGTCGTGTCGGCGGACGGCGTCGTGGTGGGGCAGGGATTTCACCAGCGGGCCGGCGGGCCGCACGCCGAAGTGCATGCGCTGGCCGAGGCTGGCGCGCGCGCCCGCGGCGCCACGCTGTATTGCACCCTCGAGCCCTGCTGCCACCAGGGGCGGACGGGGCCCTGCGTCAGCCGGATCGTGGACGCCGGCGTCGCGCGTGTGGTGGCGGCCGTGGAGGATCCGAACCCCGCCGTCCGCGGGCGCGGCTTTGCGTTTCTGCGGGAGCGCGGCGTCACGGTCGACGTCGGCCTCGCCGCCGAGAACGCGGTCACGCTGAACCAACCGTTCTTCACGCTGATGCGCGAAGGGCGGCCGTTTGTCGTGCTCAAGGCGGCGACGAGCCTCGACGGGCGCCTGGCCGCGGCGCCAGGCCACCGGACGCGTCTGACGTCGGCGGCCGCCAATCGTCACGCGCATCGCGTGCGCGCGGAGGTCGATGCGATCGGAGTCGGCAGCGGCACGATTCTGACCGACGATCCGGAGCTGACCGCGCGAGGCGCCTACCGCGAACGGCCCCTGGTGCGCGTGATTTTCGACCGCCGCCTCCGGACGCCACCGCAGGCCCGCGTCCTCTCGACACGTGACGCCGGGCCTGTCATCATCGTGACGTCGGCGGCGTCGGCGGCGCGTGCAGAACTGCGAGCGCCGCTCGAAGCGCGGGGCGCGCAGATCGAGGTGGCCGCCGACCACACGTTGCGCGCCGCGCTGCAACGCCTGGCCGAGCGGCAGATCGAGTCGCTGCTGCTCGAAGGCGGTGCAGCGGTCCACGCGGCCGCGTGGGATGAAGGGCTGGTCGATTACGTGCGGCTGTACATCACCCCACACGTGCTCGGCGCGGACGCGGTGCCGTGGCTGCCGGAGCGTTCGTTGTCGTCGGCGGATCTGCGCGATCGGCGGGTCGCCCCGCTCGGGCCCGACGTCTTGATAGAGGGTTATGTTCACGGGACTCGTTGAAGGCGTGGGCGCACTGCTCGAACGCAAGCCGACCAGCGGCGGGTTCCGCCTGCGAATCGGACCGCCGCTGGCGCCGGAACTGAAGCCCGGCGACAGCCTCGCCGTGAACGGCGTGTGCCTCACGGTCATCCTTGCCGAGCGGGACGAGATTCACGCGGACGTCGGCCCCGAGACGGTCCGCGTCACGACGCTCGGATCGATCACCCGCGGTAGCGTGGTCAATCTCGAGCGCCCGCTGCGCGCCGACCAGCGTTTCGGCGGGCACTTCGTGCAAGGGCACGTCGATGCGATCGGGCACGTCGAGGAGCTCCGGCAGGACGCCGAGTTCCACTGGCTCACCGTGAGCTTTCCGTCCAACCTGGCGGCGCTCATCGTGCACAAGGGATCGATCGCCGTCGACGGCATCAGCCTGACGGTCGCCGGGCTCGGTGCCGATCGATTCGACATCATGGTCATTCCGTTCACGATGCAGCACACGAATCTCGGTCGCATCAAGATCCGCGACCGGGGCAATCTCGAATGCGACATGGTCGGCAAGTACGTCGTCCGCGCCGCGGAACTGGCTGGGTTGACGCTCACCCGCCTCCGGCCAGGGGAAGTCACGCC
>OBEQ012241587.1_pt1 | contig 11239 bp, 11 predicted proteins | sample 1670901 | NCBI WGS metagenome assembly OBEQ01 (sample SAMEA104232315, study PRJEB22302) | groundwater metagenome | biome: forest; feature: aquifer; material: groundwater | place: USA | collected 2011-08-07 | depth 5.4 m | reverse complement strand
GGTACTCCCTCATACGAAAATAATCTGGCTATGAGATTGGGAGCCTTGCCTGTTCAAAGCAAAGTTGAAAAAGAGCATGCGCTAGCTCTAAATTCCCTGCAGAAATATACTGAAGTTCTACTGTTTCCTTTTCCCCAGGAAATGGATGCAAATGGCTTATATAAACATGATTTTATCTTTACCAGAGATAGCTTTATTTCCAATCAAAAAGGCTCGGTGGTTATCAGTAATTTTGCCGAAAGGCAACGTCAGGCAGAGGCAGAGCAAATGGGACTTTTTTTGGAGGAAAAAGGCTATCAGGTTTATCGGCTGGGCTATAATTCATTTGCCGAAGGGGGGGAATTTTACTACTGTTTAAAAGATGATCTTTTATTTGCCGGGATTTGCCGAAATAATATCCACGGAATCTCTGAAACCGGCAGAATTCTGGGAATAGAAAATATTCAGATTGTGGAATCAGACAGTTTTCACCTGGACACTGTTTTTAGTCTTTTGCTGGGCAAAGATGGAAAATTAGTTGGGATTATAGTTTGTTTGGAGTTAATTAAAAATGCCAAGAGTCTTAAACAATTTGTTAAGAAAAGGGGAATTGAGCTGATTGAAATTAAACCGGTTGATACTATTGGAGTTGATGGAAAAGGCAAAATATCAATTAACTGCTTACCCTTGCCAGGATTTTTAATTGGAGGGGATAAATTTATAACTCCAGGAGTAGAGACAAAAATCAAAAAATTGGGCATTAAGCACGTAATTACCCCTGTGTCACAGTTTAAACTGTCAGGTGGGGGTGTCCATTGCTTAGCCAATGAATTGGAATATTAAACATTGACACAAAAAGTAATGTATGGTATGGTTACATACATAGGATGGATATTAATTTTGATAAGCTGGAAGGATTTGAGTGGGATCAAGGTAATCTTGAGCATATAAAAAAGCATGATGTTGATTATAAAGAATGTGAGGAAATATTTTATAACAAGCCCCTCCAGATTAACGAAGATAAAGATCATTCATCCGTAACAGAAACCAGGTTCGAAGCACTTGGTCAAACCAGCAAGGGGAGAAAATTATTTTTAGCATTTACGATTAGAAAAAACAAAATTAGAGTAATCTCTTCAAGAAATCAAAATAAAAAAGAAAGGAGGGAAGATGAAAAAATTCAAAGCAATACCTAAATTTAAAAATGAAGACGAGGAAGATCGGTTCTGGGCAACTCATGATTCAACTGAATATATTGATTGGAGTAAAGCAATGGTTAATCCTAGTTTCCCAAACTTAAAGCCATCTACAAGAAATATCACTATGAGAGTTTCTGAATCTATGCTTAGGGATTTGAAAATGTTGGCAAATAAAAAGGATGTTCCATACCAATCATTAGCTAAGGTATTTTTAGATGAGAAAATAAGGGAAGAAATAAAAAGCGTCTAAGTATATCAAACTATTGACAAATATATAAGTGCAGGCTAAAATCACAGCCAATATGGACGAAGCTGTAACTACGGTTAAAAAGACTACCAGAACAAGAAAAACTCCCTCAATTCAGACTGATCCAGCACAATCAAGTAATCCATCTGTATCTGATCCATTGGTTACACCACAAGCATTACTCAGCCAATCCTTTGATGATTTAATGACTAAAGTTGTTCAAAGCAAGCAGGAATATGATATTGTGCAAAGACAAATAAGCGAAACAAAAGAGGGCTGGGCCAGAGAACAAAAACAGCATGAGGTAGAAATTTCTCAACAAAAAGCACAGGAAGAGTTGGAAAGAAAAAGAGAACAGGAAACTTACGACTATTCAACTTCCTTATCAAGAAAAAGAGCAGAGGATGAATTTCAGGATAAAAAGCTCTCCTGGGAAAAAGAGCTAATACAGAAAAAAGAAGAGCTACAATCGCAGAAGCAGGAGCTTGAAAGTTTAAGAAAACTGGTTGATGGATTTGAAAACCAAAAAGATCAGGCAGTAAAAGAAGCGGAGTCTTCAGTTGAGAAACGGCTCATAGAGCAATTTGAAGCTGAGATAAGATTTAAGGAGCAGGAATTTAAATCGGAAAAAGAAGTTTCGGGACTTAAGATTTCTAACCTGGAAGAAGAAAATTCAAGACTCACAAAAGAAATGGAAATTCTTAAAAGATCTCTTGATGAAGCTACAAGGCAGGTAAAAGAGATAGCCGTAAAAGTGATTGAGTCAGGCGGTAATCAAACTAAATCTCAAATTTCTGACAATGCCTCATAGTAAAATTTGACAAATTGATAATTTGTGGTATACTTAATTTAACAATTAAATAGAAAAGCTTTGATGGGAGTCGCGATCCCGTTTACCCCGCTAAGCGGGGGAGCTGAGAACAAAAAATGTTCTACGGAGACGAAACCGTAAAAGACAGTAACATGTGTCGGTAACGGAGCATGTCATGAATAAGTAAAGTACAAGGTGGTACCGCCTAAAGATGGCCCTTGTTAGGAAATCAAGTAATTGGTTTTCTAGCAAGGGCTTTTTTAAAGCCTAGAAAGAGGTGATAAATATGGGAGCAATAATTGGAATAGAAACGGGAGAAGGATATTGGCATTATCAACCATATGTTGATGATGGACTAACTTCTGTATGGGATGATTTTGAAAATATCCCAAAAGAAAGTACCGTAATAAAGCTACAAACTGGAAAAAGTGTCACTCTACAGGGTTGGAAAAAACTTCTCCAGGGAGGCTCGGCGGTCGCAATTCAACAGGTTGGCGTAAAAACTTCTCAATCTGATACAGAAGTGAAGTTAAGTCCTATGGATGTAGCTACCTCTCAAATAGTTACCATTGGTGAGGTAACTATGGAAGAGTTACAAGCACCGCCCACGGTTGTGTATAAATTAACTGGTCCTGAAGCTATATTAGAACTTCAGCACACAGGAGTTGGAGGGTTAAAAATAACAAACCAACCAGGAATACCAGAACCTAAGGTAATAATAATCTAATCTTAGGTTAATTTGCTGGGTTGGTCGACCAACCCAGCAAGCCGGCTTTGAAAGGAAATTATGAAAAAACTTTGGCAGAAAAATTGGCAGTTAAATAAATTAATTGAAACCTTTGAAACAAAGGATGACCTAGTAGTGGATCAAAAACTACTTAAATTTGATGTTTATGGCTCAATCGCACATTCAAGAATGCTTAATAAAATTGGAATATTATCTACTAATGAATTTTCTTTAATAACAGAGGGCCTACTAGAAATTCTTAAACTTGGCAATAAAGGGAAATTTACGCTCCAAAACGGAGATGAAGATATACATACTAAAATTGAAAATTTCTTAATTTCTAATTATGGAGAAGCTGGAAAAAAGATTCATACAGGAAGATCAAGAAATGATCAGGTGCTAACTGCACTTAGACTCTTTACGAAACACAAATTGTTTTTTATATGGAAGGATTTACTTAAACTGATTGAGAGCTTTGAGGTTTTTGCCAAAGAATATGAGTTTGTACCAATGCCTGGATACACTCATATGCAAAAAGCAATGCCTTCTTCAGTTGGTATGTGGGCGGGTGCTTTTATTGAAGCATTACTGGAGGATTTGGTCATTCTAAAGTCAGTTTATTCTCTTGTTAATAAATCCCCACTTGGTTCAGCTGCCGGTTATGGCGTGCCGATAAATATAGACAGGGAATATACGGCTAAATTACTTGGTTTTGATGCAAACCTAATTAATTCTCTTTACGCACAAAACTCCAGGGGAAAAACTGAGGCTCTAGTAATAGCTGCTCTCAATGCTATTTTGTTGGATGTAAATAAGTTTGCAAGCGACTTGTTACTTTTTACTACCTCGGAATTTAGCTTTTTCACAGTCTCAGAAAAGTTGTGTTCGGGAAGCAGTATTATGCCCCAGAAGAAAAATGTTGATATTGCAGAACTTTTAAGAAGCAAAATTGGCCTTTCGCTTGGCTATTACACCCAATTAATAAATATATACACTAATTTACCCTCTGGATATAACAGGGATTTGCAGGATAGTAAAAAACCGTTCATAGAAGCGTTAGAGATTACTCAAGATAGTCTGAAGGTTACCAATATTTTAGTGAACAATATTTCTCCGAATAAAGAAAAACTGAAAGCTTCATTAACTGCTGATATTTTTGCTACCCATCATGCGCTTGAACTAGTTTCGCAAGGAGTTCCATTCAGGGAGGCATACAAGCAAGTGGGAGTAAATATCTCAAAAATAAAGGTAAAGGATAAAAAGGAGTATTTAAAACAGTCTACGCATATTGGTAGTACCGGAAATTTAGGCTTAGAAACTTATGAGCTACAGTTAAAAACTGAAAAGCAGATTTATCAGTCGGAATACAAGAAATTTAATTTAGCTTTAAAGAAGTTAATTGCAAATAAAAAAGAATGAAGCTATGAGAGAATGGGAAACAAGACATGATTTACCGATTGGAATTTACAGCGAAACGGATACCTTAAAAGGAGTAGCAATCTGGGGAGCGCTATCTGTAGAAGCAGTGCTCGCCCAGTTTTATCCAACAAACATTTCACTTTTCTTCGGTGAGATGGATGTTTTAAAAGCACGGAAGGAAAGCCAAAGATTTGCCGAGATGTTACAAGGTAATGGAGTTAGGGTTGTAGAGGTTAGAGATGAGTTTGCAAAACTGCTTCCTAGACAGACTTTAGATAAATGGGAAGTTATTTCTACGCTTTTTACAAAAGCAGAAGATACACTTGAGCGATTTGGAATACCAAAACCAGGGTATAAAGAGATTATAGTTGAGTTGATTGAACAGGATATTGCAAGGTATGGGCAGGATCAGGCTTTAGCTATAAATAAAGCACTTTGTTTGGATACAGAATTACCAATGGGGAATTTAATTTATGCCAGAGATCAGATGAATGTTTTACTTGGAACCCGATTCCAATCAAGTATGACAAAGTCGATTAGGAAACCAGAAGTCGCAGTTTACGAGACAGTATATCAGCAAGCACTCGGTCTACCTAAACCTGTTGTAATGCCAGATGGAGAAACTTTTGAAGGAGGCGATGCTTATATACATGATGGAATAGTTTATGTGGGTGTTGGTGCCCGGTCTACTTTAGGATCGGCTATTCATATTTTTAAGTCGCTTCAGGCTGGGTTAGAAGCGTTAGGTTTTGGTTTTGCTGTAGTTTATGATGCTGATGTTTATCAAAGATCTGAAAAGGATCAAATGGATTTTATGCACCTCGATACCTTTTCCATGCCCTTATCCAGAATGAAAATCTTGCTTTGTGCAGAAGAAGCCCGAAGAAGAAAAGTCTTAACAATTTCGCAAAATCATGGTTCTTTGCAAGTTACGGAAACGAACTTGAGTTTTATGGACTTTTTAGAAAAACAAGCTCAAGATATTCATATAATTCCGCTTGAGGAACAGCAGTTCTTTGGCTGTAACTTTTTAAATCTTGATGCAGCCAGATTAATAATGCCGGTGGAAAGTAATAGTATTACAAACGGAATGCTGAAAGGTGCGAATAAAGAAAGTATCTTGGCTGATTTATCAGAAAGTACTAAAGGTTATGGGGGAGCTCATTGTATGTCAGGTCAGCTCTGGAGAAGTACCTCGCTCTAATCTATCCCCAGTATTTTCCTGCCACTGCTGGTGGCTATTTTGACTAATTGATCAATATCATAAAGCCTGTTCATTTCCATTAAGACTCTTAAATCATTCCAAAGGCTCCCATCATTGTATGGCATAAATAAATCAGCAATATTATCTGTGCCAATCCCCACTGGAATTCCAGCATCTAGTAGCTCATCAACCGGGGTAGTGGGGTTGTGAGTAGGGGTTAACTCCTCAGATCTTCTGGAATTTAGCCAGGAAATTGGACAGGCAATCATCATCAATCTGGCTTTTTTCATTAATTGATAAAGCTCTTCCCGATAGCTTTTGGGGTGACAATTAATCGAAATTCCATGGATGCCCACCACTTTGCCCTGCAGCCCATGTTCAATGGTTTTTTTAGCCAGCAACTCGGTTTCTTTTTCACTCAAAACATTTTCCTCATCAACATGGACATGAATCATTTTACCTTTGGCTTTGGCAGTTTGCATTAAAATATCCAAATACTCGCTTTCCTGGCCTTGATTAGCTTTAACCATCCCCCCAATAATGTCGGCAAAGTCCGCTCCGACTTCAAACCAATCTCTCTCTTCTTTAGTTAAAATGCCATAACTGGAGTGATTAATAAATTTAATGGTGATTTGGCCTTTGTATTTTTGCTTAATTTTTTGAGCAGCTTTAATCGATTTATCTTTGATATGCGGATCAACGTCAATAAAGCTGCCAATTGCGGATACGCCCTGAGCAATCATCAGCTCTAAAGAGGCGGCCATCCGGTCATAGATTTGCTCGGCAGTGGAAGTCTCACGAAGATCAGTGTTGAGAAGCCATTTTTGGTGTCTTAGTTTATTGGCCAGTTTGTATAATTTTTCATCAATGGTAAAGGAGCGGTCAATGTGTGAGTGACAATTAACCCAGCCGCCGTTTTGCTTGATTTTATCAAGGATAGTTTGTTTAAGATCCAACATATTATCTAGACGATTATAACGCAAACGTTACAAGAAATTTACGATGTAATCGTAAATGATTATATCAGGTCAATAGAATTTTTGCGGGAAATGAGGCATAATTGGATTAATGTTCATTCCTAAATACACAATCACCAACAAAATCCTAAAGGATATTGGCATTGTTGAGGCTGCCAAAGAGGTGATTATGAATGCTCCTTTAGTGCCGGCCTGGGAACCTAAATTTAGAAAAGAAGCCATGGAGCGGACTGTTCACCACGGGACGCATTTGGAAGGAAATCCGCTATCTGAGGAAGAAGTCAAAGATGTTTTGGACGGAGCTGAGGTGATCGCCCGGGACAGAGATATTCAGGAAATTCTAAATTATAGAAATGTTTTAAAATTTATTGATGGCATTCAAAATCAAATCGGCTCTTCTGGCAGCTACAGTTTTACCATTGAGACTATTTTGGAAATGCACCGGTTAACCACTGAGAAGGTTCTACCGCCTGAATCCAGCGGCCAATTTAGAATCCGTCAAGTGGTGATCCGAAATACTAAAACCGGACAAGTTTCTTTCACCCCGCCTCCGGCAGTGGAGCTGCCTTATCTGGTAGAAGATTTGGTTAACTGGATTAATTCAGATGAGGCCAAAGCCATGCATCCGATTATTAAAGCCGGAATTATTCATTATGAATTGGCCAGAATTCATCCGTTTGTAGATGGAAATGGGCGGGTGGCCAGGGCTGTAGCAACACTGGTGATGTTTTTAGATAACTATGATATCAGAAAATTTTTCTCTTTTGAGGAATATTTTGATGAAAATCCGATGGATTATTATTTAACTTTGCAAGCGGTTTCCAATCAGTTGGTTTTGGATACTCACGAGCGGGACTTAACCCCCTGGCTGGAGTATTTTACAGAAGGAGTGGCTATTGAGCTAAATCAAGTTAAAGAAAAGGTGCAGCGGATTTCGGTTGATGCCAGGGTGAAAGACAGGTTAGGGGAACAGCTGGTGCTAAATGAGCGGCAGATGATGATCATGGAATATATTCACCGTCATAAAGCTTTGTCAAATAAGGATTTCCGAAAGATTTTTCCGGATTTTTCAGATGATACAGTCCTCCGGGAGCTTAAATTCCTGCGTCAAAAAGGTCTGGTTAAAAAAGCCGGGGGAACTAAAAAGGCCCAGTATATTCTGAAATGATGGCTAAATTTGCAGTCCTGCAGTATAATTACAGAAATGGGAGCAGAAATAAGGCCCGAAACAGTTTTAATTGTGGATGACGACGACGATTTGCGCGATCTAACTGACCTAATTGTTACAAGAGGAGGATACCAAACTACTCTTGCTAAGAATCCAGCTTCAGCTATTAGTATTATCCGGGATAACCCAGGTCTCGGTTTTCTTTTAACAGAGTTGCATATGCCCGGAGCAGAATTTGATGGTATCGAACTTGCCCGACAGGCAAAGGTTATCCAGCCAAGTATTCATACTGTTTTACTTAGTTTGGTTGAGATAACCTCGGTACACAGGATGCGCTTTCCGGGTGCGGTGGATACGTCTCTGGATAAATTTGAAATAGCCGGCAGATTATTACCGGAAATGGAGGCTTTAAGGGGACCAAACGTTTCTACAGCAATGTCACACTCTTGATAGTCCTCGTATATTTTAAAATAAGTTAGGTAACAGCCTCTGCAAGCGTAGCAGTACCATCAGGCTTTTCAGGCATTAAGTATATACCGCCGTCAGGTCCATAAAAAGCAGTCTTGTCCTTGCCTGATTTTTTAGCTCTATACATGGCACCATCGGCCTTTTTTATGGCTCTGAAAATCGGACCATCCTCTGCTAAAAAATCATCACCAATATTTCCCAGACTGATGTCTTCTTCCAATTGAGCAACACCGATACTAAGTGTTTGTCTATAGTTTAATGCTTGTTCAGTTCGATCTGCCACAGTTCCTCTGAGTCGGTCAGCTACTTTATTAGCCGGACCACTGCTACACCCAATCAGAATTGCTACCATCTCATCCCCACCATAACGGACAACAATATCCTCTGGCCGGACAGTTTGCATGATAGTTTTTGAAACTTCATCGATAACTTGGTCACCAAATTTATGACCTCCGGTCATTTCATCATTGACCTTTTTAAAGTCATCCATATCTATAAACAAAACAGACACCAGGACTGAAATTAGAGAATCACCATTACGTTCTCGTTGTTCAAAAAACCTTTGGAGTCTGCTTTGGTAACGTCTAAACTCTTCTTTTAAACCTGTTGGGCTAAAAAGCCCAGTTCCTTTGGGATCCTTCTCGCTGTGTGAGGCTAAGACTTGTTTTTCATCTTCGTCGGCCAGCTTTTCTCCTGCCAGTTCTGCAGCAAGTTCATCTGCCAGATTGGGATCAGCAATAACAGCTTTAATTCTTTCAAGATATGCATTTTTATGACGAACTAACTCCGCATCGGAGGCTCTCCTTAATTGTTCTCCCTCAAGGGCCATATACATATATTATACCAGAAATTAGATCAAAATTGACTACAAAAGCACCCTGTAGTATAATTAATCTATATGGATGTAGAATCTGGAAAACTACGCATCATGTTTGTTGAAGACGAGCCTGTTTATCGCAGGTTATTTAGGGATCAAGCTCGGCGTAGAGGCTATCAAGTTGATGAATTTACCTTTGCAGAACTGGCACTTCAAAAATTAAGTCAACCGACTTACCGCGAACCAGATGTGGTAATTTGTGGTTTATATATGCCACCGGGTATAGATGGCAGAGATTTTGCGCGCGAGCTAAGACTAAGAGGTTTTACCATGCCTTTTATAATGTCAACACCTAAGATAGTAGATTTTTTCAGCAGTGATATTGCCGAGATAGAAAGTGATGGTGTCGATTTAGTGACAGGTAGACCAGACAGTGAAGCTGAGTTCAATGGGTTACTTGAAGATGCCACCAGATTAGTATTGGCCAAGAGAGAAAATCCGATTTTACAATCCCCTTAGAATCAATTAAAATCCAAACATCCATGATCTTTTCGCAGTTAGCCAAATATTTTGAAAAATTGGAGGGAACTTCCTCAAGACTTTCTCTAATAGATATCCTGGTTGAATTGTTTAAAGAGGTTAAAGCCTCGGAAGTGGGGCAGATTAGTTATCTTCTGCAGGGCCGGGTGGCGCCGTTTTATGAGGCTACAGAGATTGGGATGTCTGAGAAATTAGTGGCACAGGCTATGGCCAGGGCATATGGAGTGGATAGGGAGAGTGTACTGAAAGATTATGGCAGGGTGGGGGATTTGGGGATAGTGGCAGAGAAGTTAAGTTCAAAGTTCAAAGTGAAAAGTGAAAAGTTAAGTGTTGAAGAAGTGTTTAAGACATTAACTGAGATTGCCGGAACTTCCGGGGAGGGGACTGTTGAAAAAAAGATTGTCATGCTGTCCGGGCTTTTGGAAAAGATGGATGGGATTTCAGCTAAACACTTAGTCAGGGTGCCTTTGGGGGCCAGCAGGCTCGGAATTGGGGATCCGACAATTCTGGATGCTTTTGCCAAATTAAAGCTGGGTGATAAAAGTAAAAGGAAATTGCTGGAAGGGGCATATAATAAAGTTTCGGATTTAGGGTTAATTGGAGAAACTTTATGGAGTAAGGGACTTAAGGGAGTTGAGAGATTGGATGTGCATGTAGGAAGGCCAATCAGGAGCCAGCTTTGTGAGCGGATTACTGATGTTAAAACTATTCTAGAAAAATATGGTGGATCTGCACACGTTCAATATAAATATGACGGCTTCCGGGTTCAAATTCACAAAAACGGGGATCAGGTTCGGCTTTTTTCCCGGAATTTGGAGGAAACAACGCCGATGTTTCCGGATATTATTGAGGGAGTTAGGAAACAGGTTAAGGCTAAATCGATTATTCTGGACTCTGAAGCGCTGGCTTATAATCCTGAATCTGAAGAATTTTTGCCGTTCCAGGAAACTACTAAAAGACGGCGCAAATATGGCATAGCAGAAATGCAGAAAAAACTGCCTTTAAAGGCTTTTGTTTTTGACATTATGTATTTGGATGGACGCTCATTGATGGATGTTCCGCTGGGGGAAAGAATTAAAGAGATGGAAAAGGCAATTTCCGGGGATGATGTATTAATTCCACAACCCGGGGAAGTGGTGAATAAGGTTGAGAGACTGCAGGAGATATTTGATGATGCTCTGACTAAGGGTTTGGAGGGGGTTATAACCAAGCGGGTGGATTCTAAATATGAAGCCGGGGCCAGGAACTTTAACTGGATCAAGTTAAAAAGGCATTCCTCAGGAGAGTTGAAAGACACCATTGACTGTGTTATTTTGGGCTATGTTTTTGGAAAGGGAAAAAGATCAGCTTTTGGGGCCGGGGCACTGCTGGTTGGAGTTTATGATGATAAAAAGGATGAATTTGTGACAGTTTCTAAAATTGGGACAGGGTTAACTGATGAAGAATGGAGAGAAATACACAAACGGGCGGATAAAATTAAGGTGGCTAAAAAACCAGCCAGAGTGAGCTCAATTTTGACTCCATCAGTTTGGATAGCTCCAGAAATAGTGATTGAGGTTTTGGCAGATGAGATCACCAGGAGCCCTGTTCATACTGCTGGTGCAACGAATGGCATAGCACCTAAGGAAAAAGAACCCGGCTATGCACTAAGATTTCCTAGGCTAATTAAGTTCCGTGAAGCTG
>OBEQ010255103.1_pt1 | contig 11239 bp, 10 predicted proteins | sample 1670901 | NCBI WGS metagenome assembly OBEQ01 (sample SAMEA104232315, study PRJEB22302) | groundwater metagenome | biome: forest; feature: aquifer; material: groundwater | place: USA | collected 2011-08-07 | depth 5.4 m | reverse complement strand
GCCAGGGCCGTCGATAGTCACAACGATCAGTTGGCGGGTGGACGCGTTGGCGGGTTGGCGGGTCAATGCCTTGGCAGAACGGTGAACTAAGACGGCGCGTACGGACGATCGCCTGTTGCTGCGTGTTTTAGTCGAGGGCATCGCGTGTCGTTTGAGCACGTGTGAGCAGACGGCGCAATGCCGCGCGGTCTTGTCGCTTGAGCAATGTGCGCAGCGTCTGCCACTGGTGGTCGAACCGATCCATGGCGTGCAGGAGTGCTACGCGATTCGTCACAAAGATATCATCCCATAGATCTGGGTCACTTTTTGCAATCCGGGTCATTTCAAGAAAACTCGGCGGCGGGCATGGCAGTGGCTGGGAGTCTGCCGTCAGCGTCAGGCATGAGGCCAGCAGGTGCGTGAGATGGCTGGTCGCAGCGAGGACGCGATCGTGCTGCTGCGGACTCAATTCGATGACGCGATGCGCCACGGCGCTCCACAGCCGTTTCACGCGTCGGAGGCTGCGCGGATCTGTGTGTGTGGTGGGTGTCAGGATGCAGAGAGAGCCCTCGAAGAGTCGCGGCTGGGCCGCTTCGATCCCCCGTTGCTCGGAGCCGGCCAGCGGATGAGCGCCGACGAAGGCCACGTGCTGTGGCAAGCGCTGATCCAGCGTGCTGACAATGTGCGCTTTGGTGCTGCCCACATCCGTTAGGATGCTGCCGGGACGCATCCAGTGTGCAAGACGCCGTGCGTCGGGGACGATGCGATCAACTGGGGTAGCGAGGATGACGAGGTCAGCATCCTGCACGGCGCGTCGGGCATCGGTCATCCCGACATCAATCGCCCTGCGCGCTTTCGCTCGGCGCAGCGTGGCTGGCTTACGGCTCAATCCGACGACGGTTGTTGCCAGCCGACGGCGTTGCATGGCCATCCCGAGCGACCCACCTATCAACCCAAGACCGACGATAGTCACTCGTTTAAAGAGTGGCATGGCGTGGGTCTTGTGACAGGTGACAAGTTACAAGTGACAGGGAGGGCAATGAGACTCCATCGGTTGCGTGTTGTGCGCTACTTGTCACGTGTCGCCTGTCACTTGTCACGTTTTTACAGGGAACGGCCGATAGCCTTGGCGACCTTCCTGACGTCTTTCACGAGCTGAGTGAAGCGCTTGGGTAAGAGCGACTGCGGCCCGTCGGAGAGCGCGACTTCAGGATTGGGGTGGACTTCAATCATCAACCCATCCGCTCCAGCCGCCACCGCCGCCTTCGCCATGGGTGCGACGAAGTCCCATGAGCCGGTGCCGTGGCTCGGATCGACGATCACGGGCAGATGCGAGAGCTTCTTGATGACCGGCACGGCGTTGAGGTCGAGCGTAAAGCGGGTCTGATCTTCGAATGTGCGGATGCCGCGCTCACAGAGGATGACGTTGAAGTTGCCTTGGCTGAGGATGTACTCCGCCGCGAGCAAAAACTCGGTGATCGTCGCCGAGAGCCCGCGCTTGAGCAACACCGTCTTATGCGACTGGCCGACATCCTTGAGCAGCTCAAAATTCTGCATGTTGCGCGCGCCGATCTGCATGATATCGGCGTATTTCTCGACGAGCTCGATGTCCCGGCTGTCCATCAACTCCGTCACGACGCTCATCCCCGTCCGGTCGCCCACCTCGCGCAACAGCTTCAAGCCCTCTTCACCCAACCCTTGGAACGAGTAGGGTGACGTCCGCGGCTTAAACGCCCCGCCACGCAGAATCTTTGCCCCGGATGCCTTCACGGCTTTGGCGGTATCCAGCAGCATCTGTCGGTTCTCGACGGAGCACGGCCCGGCCATGATCACGATCTCGTTACCACCGATCTTCACGCCGTTGACGTCGACGATCGTCCCCTCCGGTTTAAACTCGCGCGAGACGAGCTTGTACGGCTTGAGGACCGCCATGACCTTTTCCACACCGGGGATCACCTCAAGCGGCTGCGCCCGCAGCGCATCCTCGGGGCCGATGACCCCGATGATGGTCCGCTCCGTCCCCTTCGAGACCATCGGCTTCAGGCCGAGGGCTTTGATCCGCTCAAGCAAATGGTCGAGCTGTTTCTTTGTGGCGTCAGGTTTCAGGACGATAATCATGTGGTTCCTCCTTCATGTGCTCTTGAGTGAGAGACGCTCGCGAAGCGCGTCATCGCGCCAAGCACTGCTGTAAGGCCTGCACGAATCGACGATTCTCCGTCATGGTGCCGATCGTCACACGCAGACAACCGGACAGTTTCCACGCGGTCATTTCGCGCACGATGACGCCGCGTGACAACAAACCGCGCGCCACGTCGGACGCCCGCGGTCCTAATTCAATGAGAATGAAATTCGTCACGCTCGGAACAAAGCGGAGCTTCAAGCGCTCCAGTTCCGCTGTTAGGTAGCGCCGTCCGTCGTGGACGAGTTTGCGCGTGCGGGCCAGAAACGCGGTGTCATCGAGCGCGGCTGCGGCCGCCGCTTGCGCAAGACTATTGACGTTAAACGGCTCGCGCACGGCGTTCATCGCCGCTGTCAGTGATGGCTGAGCGATCCCGTAGCCGACGCGCAACCCGGCAAGTCCGTACGCTTTCGAGAAACTGCGCGTCACGATCACGGAGCGGTCATTCACATACGAGAGCGACTGCGGGTAATCACTCGCTTCGACAAACTCATAGTACGCCTCGTCGAGAAATACGATCGTCTCAACCGGCAGATCGCGCAGGAATGCGTCTAGCTCCCGCTTCGTCACGTACGTGCCCGTCGGATTGTCAGGGTTGGCGATGAAGACCAGCTTCGTATGCGGCGTGATGGCCGCCTTCATGGCGTTCAGATCGTAGCGGTAATTGCGCAGCGGGACGACTGACACCGACGCGCCGCACGCCTTGGCCTGCAGCTCGTAGATCAAAAACGTCGGCTGCGCCACGACGACGGCATCGCCTGGATCGACGAACGCGCGCAGGGCGAGCACGATGAGCTCATCCGATCCGTTCCCGATGACGATGGAAGTCGGGTCCACGCGCAGCTTCTTCGCTAGCTTCGCGCGCAGTAGCGTGCAGCCGGCATCCGGATACCGATGGAGCGCATCCGACGCCTTGCGTAACGCGGCCATCGCCTTGGGTGAAGGACCCAGGGCGTTCTCGTTGGAGGCGAGTTTGATGACCGAGGAGAGTTTGAAGTCGCGTTTGACGTCCTCGATCGGCTTGCCGGGTTCATAGCTACTGAGGTTGCGGACCGCCTCGCGCGCTCGTGCATTAATGAGTGTCATCTTATTCGGCCATCGGGTATGAGCCGAGCACGCGCAACAGCGACGTCGAACGCGCAAGTCTTTGTAACGCGCGTTTTACGCGCGGCTCGGACTGGTGTCCTTCCACATCGATAAAAAAGAGATACTCCCACGCTCTCTGCTTCGAAGGCCGGGACTCGATCTTCGTTAAGTTGATGCGGTGCCGCTTAAACGGCATAAGCGCATCGTACAGTGCGCCAGGCCGGTCCTTCAGCGCAAAGAGGATCGACGTCTTGTTCGTTCGGCCGCGCTTCGGCTCCCCAAGCCCAAGGATGAGAAACCGCGTCCTGTTCTCCCGCTCTTCGGGAATCGGAATGGCGCGCAAGCGGTGCGGTTTCGCCAATTCCTCCCGACCGATGGCCGCTCTAAGACGCCTGTTTTGCAACACGTAGAGTACAGCATCCGCTGTTGAATTGGTCTCCTTCGGGGCGGCGTGCGGCAAATGGTGCACGAGCCACCGACGACATTGCGCCAGCGCCTGCGGATGCGAGAAGACCAGCTTGATCTCATGAAGCTTCACGCCCGTCGACACAATCAAGCAGTGTCGAATCGGCTGCTGAATCTCCCCGTGAATTTTCACCGGCGAATCCTGAAAATCGATAAACCGGTCGAGCGTATGCGTCACGGCCCCTTCGAGCGAATTCTCGACGGGCACCACTCCGTACAGGACATAGCGGCGCTCGACCTGATGAAAGACATCTTCTACGGTCGGCGCGTGAATGTAGCGACTGCGCGCACCGAACTTTTTCAGAGCGGCGAGGTGCGTGTTGGTATGTTCGGGGCCGAGATAGGCGACAGTCGCCATCACAGGCTACCTTTTCTTGCGGGCGTCGGAGCGCTCTCGCCGTCGGCACTCACACAGGATCGACTGAAAGATGTGCCGAACCGCGCGCGTAGAGAGCGGACCACGGTTGACCATCTGTACGTGGCGCAACACGGACGTCTCGCGCTGGGCATCAAAGACCGGCCACTTGCGCCGCCGTTTCAATCGGCCGATCTCCAATGCAAAGTTCGCGCGGGCATTGATCAGACGGAGGAGTTGTTCATCGAGCCGGTCGATGCGCCGACGGACAGTGCTCAATGACGAGGCGATGGGGCGTCTACGCGACATGCTCACCGATGATCATCGACGTCCCTCCGCCTTCGGCTACGGGACTTCCTCGCCCACCCAGCTGCACTGGGTGCCCGGGCTCGGTCGCCAGCGCAGAGCCGACGCGTCGCTTAGGACTCATTCGACGCGCTCGTCACTGGAGCGATCGCTTCGGCGGGACGAAGCTCTTCGACGCTTGGTTCCTTGATGGTGGGCAGCTCAAGACCTGGGAGCGCTTCGAGCGACCTCAACCCGAAGTGGCGCAGAAATTCCGGTGTGGTCCCGTAGAGAAATGGACGCCCCGGACTCTCTTTGCGTCCGGCGATGCGCACAAAGCGCCGTTCGACCAGCGTGTCAAGCGAGGCGGTCACATCGACGCCGCGAATCGCTTCGATCTCCGCCTTCGTCATCGGCTGGCGGTAGGCGATAATCGCCAGCGTCTCTAGCGCTGCGACGCTGACAGAATCCGGTTTCGGGCTCTGGAGCGCACGCTTGACCCAGGGGGCCAGCGCCGGATCCGTCACCAGTTGGAAGCCACCGGCGACTTCCTGAATGTGAAACGCGCGCCCCGACGACGTGTACTCGGCATTCAGTGTTTGAATGATCGAGCGGATGCGGGGCGCCTCCAATCCTTGGATCACGTCCCCGATGTGCTTGAGCGCCAAGGGTTGACCAAACACAAACAACAACGCCTCGATAATCCGCTTCAGTGTGGTGTCGTCCATTGGCTCCGTCGCTTGTGCAGTTATGTCGAGGCGCCCGCCGGGTGCATATCCGTCGGGTCTCGATAGGCAATAAAGATGTCGGCGAAGGTGCGCTCCTGAATCGCGCGCACCACGCGCTGGCGCATGAGTTCTAGCAGCGCCAAGAACGTGACGACGAGCTCCAGCTTGCTCTTCTCCGGCGTAAACAAATCGAGGAATTTCACCTGGCGCTTGACGGTCAGGAGCACGCGCAACTCCTGCACCTTCATCTCCACCGTCCACGGCTCAGCCTTCACTTCGTAGATCGATGCGCTGGCCTTCTCGAGCACCTTCGTAAACGCGCTGACAAGATCTGACAGGCCGACCTCAAACGGCGTCTCGCTGACATCGGCTCCTGCTGTCGTTTCGAGCGCATCTGACGGCGCACGCGTGAAGTGTTGGTGCTGGAGCGCGTGTAGCTCCGAGAGGAGCTGTGCGACCGTCTTGAACTGTTCGTACTCCTTCAGCCGACGCTCAAGTTCTTCGAGGCTGATCGGCACCTCGTCCTCGCCATCCGCTTTCGGCGGCTCGGGCAGCAACCCGCGCGCTTTGATGGCGAGTAGGCTGCCCAACAGCGGCAGCGGCTCTGCAAGTTCGTTTAACTGAATCCCACTCGTTTTGACTTGCTGCAGGTATTGCTGTGTGAGCTCGACGAGCTTGATGAGAAACACGTCGATCAAGTTATATTTAGCCAGCTCGACAAGCAGCGGCAGAGGCCCTTCGTAAATGTCGGCGTTAACATCGTAGCGCATATGTCGCTAGAGTCGCGGGTTGGCGCGTTGACGGGTTGGCGCGTTGACAGCAACACCGGCTAACCCGAACGCCTCCTTGATCTCAGCAATCGTCTGCCGGGCCACGGCGCGCGCCCGCGTCGCACCGTCTTGAAGCACTCGTTCAATCTCGTCAGACGATGCCTTGCCCTTGTCCGCCATGCGTTGACGAGCCGCACGAAACAGCTCCGTCACTTGCACCAACACCTCGGCGAGTTCCCGCTTATTTTGGACGCAGCCTCGCTTGGCGCTGGCGCACTCATCCCACACGCGCTGAAAATCGCGCGGCTCAAACATCCGCCGGTAATTACACACGTTGCACGTCTCGGGATGCCCTGCATCGGTTATCTTGATGCGAGTTGGATCGGTGAACATCTTCTGCACCGTCGTGCGCATCACCTCGGCCGACTCCGACAGACTGATCGAGGTGCCGTAACTTTTTGACATCTTGCGCCCGTCGGTCCCAAGCAGTTTGGGGGCTTCGGTCAATAGCGCCTTCGGCTCAGGAAAGATTTCCCGCTTGAGCAAGAAGTGCAACCGTCGCACGATCTCGCGCGTCAGTTCCAGATGCGGCAGTTGATCTTCCCCGACGGGCACGGCGTGTGCTTTGTAGAGCAGAATATCCGCCGCCTGGAGGATAGGATAACCCAAAAATCCGTAGGTCGCCACGTCGCGCCCAGTGAGTTCACGCAACTGCTCCTTGTACGTTGGCACGCGCTCGACCCAGCCCAGCGGGGTGATGATGGAGAGCATCGTGAAGAGTTCACAGTGTTCCGGCACGTCCGACTGGCGAAAGATCACACTCCGCTTGGGGTCAATCCCATAGGCCAGCCAGTCGATGACGTTTTCAGACGACCAGTCCCGAATGCGCTGCGGATGCTCGTACTCGCTCATGAGCGCGTGGTAGTCCGCCACCATGAAGAAGCACTCGTACTCCTCCTGCAGCTGCTTCCAGTTCGAGAGCGCCCCGACGAGGTGGCCAAGATGCAACTGGCCGGTGGGCCGCATACCGCTGAGGACGCGTGGTCTCATGAGTCAGCTAGGAGCGAGGTGCGAGGTGCGAGATGATGATGCGGGGGCATGGCAGGCAAAGGCAACGTCCACACACGATCAGCACCGGGTCGCGTCCTGCGTCCGTTAGGCCAGCTTCCTGGCAACTTTCTTGAGCTCCCACGCTTCAATGAGATCGTCGACCTGGACATCGGTGTTCCCCTCGAGAGAAATCCCGCACTCGGTGCCCTCTTGGACCTCGCGCGCGTCATCCTTGACGCGTTTGAGGTTCACGATCTTGCCTTCATAAATCCGGTCCCGTCCACGAATGAGCCGCACGGTGCAGTCGCGGCGGATCATGCCTTTGGTCACCATGCAGCCGGCGACCATCCCGAATTTGGAGACCTGAAAGAGCTTGCGGACTTCCGCGCGACCGACGAACGTCTCTTCAATCGTCGGCTCGAGCAACCCTTCGATCGCAGCCTTGATGGCCCCGATGAGCTCGTAGATAATCTGGTAGATGTGGACATCGACCCCTTCCGTCACCGCTAACACCTGCACCTTCGGCTCAATCCCAACGTGGAACCCGACGACGATCGCATCGGAGGCGGCCGCGAGGATGATATCGGACTCATTGATGTCCCCCACCCCCATGTGGAGGATCTTAAACTGGACCTCGTCTCTCTCCGTATCGAGCTTCTGCAAACTCTGGACGATCGCTTCGAGTGAGCCTTGCACGTCGGCCTTCACGATCAGTCGGAGGTCTTTGAGCTTCCCTTCCTCGATCCGGCTGTGCAGCTCCTCGAGTGTGATCCGCTTAGGAGGCGAGACGACGCGCTGCTCCCGACGGTCCTGACGGGCCTGGGCGAGCTGTTTCGCCACTTTCTCATCAGCGACGACGAGGAAGCGATCTCCCGCCTGCGGCACCTCTGGAAGGCCCAAAATTTCGACCGGCTTGGCCGGACCGGCCTCTTTGAGGCGATGACCTCGATCGTCGCTCATCGCCCGTACCCGTCCCACGAGATGACCGATGACGATCGTTTCACCCACTCGGAGTGTGCCCTGCTGGACGAGCAGCGTCACCACGGGGCCGCGATCTTTCGTCTGCTTCGCTTCAATCACGGTGCCTTGCGCCGGCACCGTCGGATCCGCCTTCAACTCCAACACCTCAGCTTCCAACAAGAGCATTTCGAGCAGCTCATCAATGCCCTGACGCGTGCGCGCGGAGACCGGCATCATGATTGTCTTGCCACCCCAATCTTCGGCGATCAACTCGTACTGCGTGAGCTGCTGTTTCACCTTCTGTGGATTCGCCTCGGGCTTATCCATCTTGTTGATGGCCACTAGGATGGCGACTCCCGCCGCTTTGGCGTGATCGATCGCCTCGATGGTTTGCGGCATCACACCATCATCCGCCGCCACGACGAGCACGACGAGATCCGTCACGTTCGCCCCCCGCGCTCGCAGCGCGGAGAACGCTTCGTGGCCCGGCGTGTCAAGAAAGGTCACATGCCCTTTCTCCAGCACCACCTCATACGCCCCGATGTGTTGCGTGATGCCGCCCGCTTCTTTCTCGGCGACTTTCGCCTCGCGGATCGCATCGAGAAGGCTGGTCTTGCCGTGATCGACATGGCCCATAAACGTGACCACCGGTGCCCGTGGCACGAGCTTCTTCGGATCTGGCGCGCACGCTTTCAAGAGTTGTTCTTCGAACGTCGGCAGCGGAAGGACCTCGCAGTGAAACGCCGTGGCGACCTTCGTGGCCGTTGCTTCATCGAGCGGCTGGACGATCGACGCGAACACCCCCTGCTGCATTAAATGCTTGATGACATCGCTCGCTTTGGCTCCCATAGCGTCGGCAAAATCTTTGACCGTAATGGGAAAATTCAACGCAAGCTGCTTTGGGGGTCCCACCGGCTCAGGCGCAACTTCAGGAATGGGGGTTGGAACCACCTTGGGCTTTGCGACGTGCGCGGGCTTTTCCGCTTTGGGTTTCGTCGCCGCGACGCTCGGCGTCGAGGGGACGTGTGGTTTGACGGGCGAGGGTGCCGCAACCCCCGCTCGCGCATGCGACACACTGGTCTGGGCTGCAGGATGCGCGACGATCGATTTCGCCGTGGCAGCGATGGAACTTGCTGGGGCCGCGGCCACTGCCTTCGCCGCGTCTTTGTCTGAGGCCGCCGGAGTCGTCTTCTTGAGCGTCGTCGAAGCCGCTTTGGCCCGACTCGCGGCCTTCGCCGCTAGTGACGCAGCGGCGGCTTTACGTGCGGCAGCCTTTGCCGCTGCGCTGGCTGAAGCCTTTTTTGCGGCGGTACTGCTGGCGATGGCTTTGCGCACACGATTGATAGCATCGGCGTCGAGCGTACTGGTATGGCTTTTGGCCGAGACTCTTAGCTCTTTGAGTTTCTGAAGTAGATCCTTGGAAGAGAGCTTGAGATCTTTGGCTAGTTCATGGACACGCATTCGCTACGCCTCGCTTGTCTCCGTCGGACCAGACTCAGACGACTCGGACGGTTTCTCCCCGCCCTCCTCAGATTGCGACGCTGTCGACTCAGGCTCCTGCGCCTGTTCTTCTGTGGTCTCTCGCGGTTGATCCGTGGTATCGGACTCCGTACGTGCGGGGCTCATCGTTAGGGCGTGCTTCGCCACTTCCACTAATTTCTCAGCGGTCTTCTCTCCGACGCCTTTGACCGCGGTGAGCTGCTCAACCGTCATCGACGCGAGTTGTCGAACGCTCGTGATCCCCGCCTCGTTGAGGCGCTCCTCCAGTTTCGGCCCGACGCCTTCAAGATCTCGTAACGGCCGCTCCGCGCCTCCCGCCCGTTGGAATTTGCTCTGAATTTCCAATTGCCAGCCGGTCAACTTAGACGCGAGCCGGACGTTCTGGCCGCGCTTGCCGATCGCCAGCGAGAGCTGGTCATCGTCGACGATGACCAGTGCTTGTTTCGTCTCAGGGCGCGCCTCGATCTCGCTGATCTTCGCCGGTGAGAGCGCGGCAGCAATGAATTCCTTCACGTGCTCGTGCCAGCGAATGATGTCGATCTTCTCGCTGTGCAGCTCTCGCACGATGTTCTTCACGCGCGTCCCGCGCATCTCGACGCACGCGCCCACGCAGTCGACCTTCTCGTCCGTCGAAGCCACGGCGATTTTCGTGCGATCCCCAGCCTCGCGCGCAATACCTTTAATCTCCACGATCCCCTCGCTGATCTCCGGCACCTCGAGCGCGAAGACCCCTCGAATAAACCCCTCATGAGCCCGCGACAGCACGATGGAGGGCCCCTTGGCGCTCTTGCGCACATCGAGCACATAGCCTTGGATGCGATCGCCCTGATGATACTCCTCGTGCGGAATGCGCTCGGCCTTCGGCAAGATCGCCTCGGCCCGTCCCATCTCGACGATGATATCGCCACGCTCAAACCGATGGACGGTGCCGGTGACGATGTCACCGATGCGGTTTTGAAACTCGGTAAAGATGACGTCGCGCTCCGCCTCGCGGATCTTCTGGATGATCACCTGCTTCGCCGTCTGCGCGGCGATGCGGCTAAAATCCACCGACGCGAGTTTGTGGTCATCCGAGAGGACGGACAACTGACCGGTCTTGCGGTCAATCGTCACGGTGACCTCTTGATCCTCCCGCGCCCCGACGCTCTTTTTCGCGGCGGTGGCCAGGGCGGACTCGACCGCTTGGATGAGAATCTCACGGTCAATGCCCTTGTCCCGCTCGATGGCGGTGAGAATCGACAGCAGTTCTCCGTTCATGGCTACCACCGCAAGGCTTTCTTGGCTGTACGAATTTGCGTCAACGACACGGTCACGTTCCCTGCCGGCGTGTTCAGGACGAGGGCTTCGGGTTGGACCGCGAGGAGCATGCCCCTTAACTCTTTGGACCGACCATCTCCGACGCTAAGATCCACGCAGAGCTCTTCGCCCAGCGCACGTTCAAAATCTCGCTTGCTGACCAAGGGACGATCAAGACCCGGCGAGGAAACTTCAATGGTATAGTTGCCCTCAATGACGCCCGCGGCTTCCAAGGCGTTGCCGATGAGCCGGTTCACCTGCGCACACCGCTGAATCGTCACACCGCCCACTTTGTCCACGAGCAGGCGCACGAGCAGCGGGCCGCCGTGCGGTCGGCAGGTCAGCTCGACGAGTTCCATCCCTTGGTCCGCGAGAATCGGCTCCACGAGCGCCTGGATCACTGGTAAGCGCGAATCGTCCACACCCTTCATCGATCCAACCTCGAACCGGTTGGCCCTCCTTCGCTTCGACGTCACTAGAGAATAAAAAAAGTGGGGGAAACCCACTTTGGCGGTTCGTCTAAGCTGGAGTGAATGTACTACAGCGTCGAGACCTTGTCAAGGAGTTTGTGGACGGCCTCGACGAG
>OBEQ012292490.1_pt1 | contig 11240 bp, 12 predicted proteins | sample 1670901 | NCBI WGS metagenome assembly OBEQ01 (sample SAMEA104232315, study PRJEB22302) | groundwater metagenome | biome: forest; feature: aquifer; material: groundwater | place: USA | collected 2011-08-07 | depth 5.4 m | reverse complement strand
TCCTCCTCGAGTGAGTAGCGGATAACTTGGTGTCCCCGGCGCTCAAAGTCGTCTGCGTAGTTCTTCCCTATAAACCCTTGCCCGATGAACCCGATAATCATGCGTGTGTCCTGCAGGTGTGTAATAGTTGCTTATAACACTCGAGATATTCGGTTTCCGACGGTATTGATTGCACAAACTGCGCACCCGCCTCCCTACTTTTGCTACGGATTGCCGGAGAATCGAGGATCTCAATCAGGGCCTTCGACAATTCATACTCGCGGGGTGGAACTATGGTAACAGACCCTGGAGGAAGTTCCGTTGCAATGCCGACCGCGGTAGAGACTGCGGGGGTGCCCGACGCGATAGCCTCGACGAGCGAAATGCCATAGCCCTCATACGATGACATCTGCACAAAGCAATTCGCGTGGCGGTAATACGCCGCCACGTCACTCTTCCATCCCAGAAAGTGCACACGCTCTGCAAGCCCCAGGCGCATAGCGCGTGTCGCGAGCGCGCCCTTTTCTTGACCATCACCAACGACGTAGAGGTGTGCATCTTTGAGGTATTTCAGCGCTCCAATGACCAAATGAATGCGCTTCTCACTCGCAAGGCGCGACACAGTGAGGATAACGGGCTGCGTACCGAACTCTTTTGGTCGCTCATAGTCGCGTCCGAAGCGCTCGATGGACGGGCGTATCGAGAGTACGGAAACATTTGTACGTGTGGAGCGTCGAACGTGACGGGCAATGTGTTCCGAGACAGCACGAATACACGTTGCGAACTGAATCACTACAAACGAAAGCAGAAACTCGGCAACGTGACGCACAGACTCAAAAATAAAAGCCGGCGCAAAGTACTCTGTGTGAATCTGAATTTGGAGCGGGGCACGTACTGCGTACGCCGCGCATACACCCACAAGTCCGGTGAAGAATGGGTCTTGCGCGGTCACTATCGTCGCGCTCATGGCGCGCGCCGAGGCGCGCGCCATGAGCGCCATATTCACAAAATTTTCGAATTTCGTTTTCCCTCCGGGAAACAATAGATGGACGTTCCCACTCGTACTGTCGAGATACGTTCCCGTCCCCGCAACGATAATACAAAGCTCTTCGCAAAATGATGCGTAGCCCCGGGTCCGCTCGGCCACTTGCGTTGCGGGATCCAAAATCTTCCTGTCCGTCGAGAGCATGAGGAGTCTCATAGTGATGCGAGGAGGGTTGCCAATCCGTCCGCCATGTGTGCGACCGAGAAGTCCTTCGAGCGGGACACACCGGCTTTAGAAATTCTTGCTGCAGTTGCGGGTTTTTCAAGGAGCGCGCTGATTCTGGACTGGAGCGCGCGTATATCATTCGGTGCAACTAAGTACCCGTTTACCCCGTCGGTGATGACCTCGGGGTTACCGCCTATATTTGTGGTCACCACAGGCGTACCGACTGCCATAGTTTCAAGAACAAGGTGCGACAATCCTTCATACTGCGTGTTCAATACAAACACGTCCGACGCTTTAATGTACCGCAACAGTGCATCGTGGTCTATGGTACCGGCAAGAATAACAGCGTCGGAAAGCTTTAACTCGGCAACAAGTCTTTCTAGGTTCCCAAGTTCCGGCCCCGAACCGGCAATGAACAGGGTGAGTTGCGGAAACTTCTCTTTCAATTTTGAGAACACTTTGATAACGACATCAAACCCCTTCCACGGTACCAGCCGCCCGACGGAAATAAGGAGCGTCCCCTCAAAGTGAATAACACCCCGAATTACCTCCTTCTCTCCCACATCACCGACAGTGACACTGCTATGGATGCGGACAATGTTTCTCTCATTCACTCCCCATGTCGCGACAATGCGCTTCATGTAGTCCGACGGTACGATGACCCGCTTTGCGGACCGGGCAACCAACAGTTGCGAGAGACGGATGAGCATGAGCCACGGGTGCCAATTCCACGACCAGAGCGGAAACTCTTCGAGCGGTCCTCCAATCCCATACCGCTGTGTCCCCTGCTCCCACGCGTGATCGCCGGGCACGCGGACGATAAATTTTTTCCAGAGCACGAGATTGGCAACGAGGACGGGAAACCCGACGCTCGCTGTGTCCTGTGCGTACAGCACATCTGCGTGGCGACCGAGTCGAAGAACTCGATAGAGGTACGCGAGGTGACGGATAATCGGCGGCAGTGCACGCACCGTACCGAAGGGGACCACCGTCACCGCAATACCCCGCTCGGGCAGTGCAACTTCGAGAAGCTTTGAGTAGGTAGCAGGGCCGCCAATATCCGGTGGGTAGAGCCCTGTTGCGACGAGGACACGCATGGGGGCACTATAGCAAAACCTCATAAATCTGGCTCAAGTAAGCTATGATGTACTGCGAAGTATATGAAGATTCTCCTTGCTTCACCCCTCTACCCACCCGACATCGCCGAGCCCGCTCCCTACGTCAAAGAGCTCGCGAGGCGCCTTGACGCAACCGACCACGTCACGGTGCTTGCCTATACCCGCACCCCCGAGTCGGTACCCGGTGTGCGTGTCATTGCAGTCGGTAAACGCTACCCGCTCCCGATAAGGATACTTGTGTATAGCCTGAGGCTCTTTGGTGCGGCGCTTGGTGCCGACGTCCTGTACGCGGAAAACGGTACCTCGGTTGAACTCCCGGCTGCGCTCATTGCACTCATAACGCGCATACGATTTATATTTCATATCGGCGATGACGCGGCACACCAATGGGCAGAAAGTAGTCGGGCTAGACGTATCATTGAGCATTTTGCCTCGAGCCAGGCGAAAGAAGTGCTGCGTAGCAAACCCCTGCCCCGACCGGAGATATTGCCGTTTGTTCCATATCCGACCGAAGCATTTGCCGCGTACGAGCGCTCGTGGGACGAGCACGTCGCACTTCTTGAAAAAATATTTCATGGAAAAAAGTGAACAACAAAAATGGGCAGAGTACCGCACAAGTGAGATTGCGGCGGTAACGCCGATTCTTGCGACACTCGGGTATACCCTTGACCATGACCAGCGCCATATTCTTGGTGAACGATATTTGATGACGGGTGCACGCGATGTCGGCGGGGGCGGTTACAAGCTGGTACTGACAGGCAAAGACAAGGGCTCCACACGAGTAATCATAAAAGTGAGCTCTGACCCGGGAGGCATTCGAGAAATAGAGAAGGAGCGACGTGCCCGACGCACCATTACCAATCTCCGTTTCTCCTATCACTCATTCCGTGCACCACGAGAGTTCTTGCACATGATGCGGGGTAGACATCTTATTTCTGTAACCGAGTATATAGAGCAAGACAAGACTTTCCTCGAACGTTCCAACGAAGAGCAGTTCGCGCTGGCACTCCGTACATTTAAGATTCAAGAGGGAGTGCATGCAACCACCTACGCCCACGCCGAGGCGATTCGTTCAGTATTCGGAATGGTGGATGCGGCAGACTACAGGGCATCGTTTGATGACTTCAAAAAAGAGGTTGCGGATGCCGGCAACCAACCGGCAGTCGAGGTGCTGGAGGACGCGGAGCGTTTTCTTAAGGAAGAAACCAAAACGATTGAACAGTATTGCGGATTTTTAACACACGCAGATTTTGTGCCGCATAACCTGCGTATCCGCGGTGATGACATATATCTCCTCGACTATGCCTCAATACACTTCGGCAACAAATATGAAAGCTGGGGGCGTTTTACAAATTTTATGATGCTCTATAACCCCGTGCTTGAGGGTGCCCTTGTCCAATATGTGAAGGATAACCGGACTCCCGAAGAGTCGAGGTCATATAGGTGCATGCGCGCCTATAAGTTGGCGTTCTTGCTCTCCTACCATGCAAGAAGTATGCGGAAAAGCACGGGTGACGCTCACCAGTTGGCGGCGACTCGACTCTCGTTTTGGACCGGTGCGTTACGTTCGATGCTGAACGGTACCTCCCTTGGACAACCGGTTATTGACGAATACATCAAGAAACGCGACGCACTTCGAAGCGACGAGGAAAAAATACGGCAACAGGAACTGCACTAGGATTCCAGAAGCACGCGCATGCGCTCGGCCATAGCAGGGCTATTTCCCATAAATACTTTCTGTGATTCCGAGGAGAGAGTGACGGGCTGGCCGCTCACGTTGCAGGCTGCACCACCTGCCTCGTACAACACACCGAGCGCTCCGGCAATGTCCTTGGTGTTTAGTGTCCCGTACACCCCAGCGTCAGCACGTCCCGCGGCAATAAAACAGATGTCGAGAGCCGATGAGCCATACATACCACGTTTCAGCGTATGCTCAAGAAGCTTTCTATATGAGGTAGCCGCCCAATCCCACAACTCGGGTTTCCTGGAGCCGGGGCTACAGACTACTTGCGCATTTTTGAGTTCTGAAACATTTGAAACGTGTACGGGAGCACCGTTCAAAAATGTGCCCTTACCCTTTGCAAAACTGAAGAGCTCGCGCGTTGCAGGGTTATACACAGCCCCTGCCGTCGGTACTCCCTTTTGGAGGAGCCCAATACACACCGCGTAGTGAGGGATGCCTCTCGAGAAATTGGATGAACCGTCTATAGGGTCTACTACCCACTCCTCATCTCCACCTTCAGCAACATCACCGCCCTCCTCGGAGAATATACGTTGCCCCGGGAAAGATTGTTTGATTGCACCGATGATGTACTCGTTGACCTCTCGGTCAATACTGGTCACGATGTCGCGCGGGTTGCCGCCCTTTGACTCAACGGTAAAAGTATCTTGTCGAAGTTTCAGCAGGAGTTCGCCGGCTTTGACTGCAAGGTCGGATGCGAAAGCGGCTGGTTCCATCTAGCCCAGTCTAGCAAGGACTCGACCTTCCATACTGCGGGCAATAGCGTCCCAGCTGTATTTGTCGTGTGCAAGCCGGCGCGCATTTTCTGCTGTTTTTTTAGCAGTTACCGGGTCGGCAAGGATTTCTCGGACGGCAGTGGCTATTTGCTCGGGACTATCGACATCAACGGCCCAGCCCGTCGGAGTAACTCCGGGGTTACGCTTAGCATCAAACAAAAACTCGGCAATCCCGCCGACTTGGGTTGCAACCAGTGGCAGGCCCGAGATCATGGTCGAGAGGAAGGAAATCCCCTGCCCCTCGGAGCGGGACGGCGAGACAAATATGTCTGCAATTCTTCTATACTTCGCCGTCATGGTGCGGTCAACAAAACCCGTGAACGACACTCGGCCGCGCACACCCAATTCCTCTGCGAGCGCCTTCAGCATGGGTCTGTCGTCACCTTCACCAACAAGGACGTACCTGATGTGCCCAGGCAAGAGCGGAAGCGCCCGAATGACCATGTCTTGCGCTTTTTGATGCACGAGGCGTGCAACCGTGAGAAGCACTACCTCGCCTTGCTTGATACGTAGCCCCTCCTTTAGGGCATTGAGCTCTTCCCTCGGATATTCTTGCGCAGATTCAAGTGATGCGCCGTTTGGGATTACCTCGACCGCTCCCTTATACCCGCGTAGCGGTGCCCACCCTGCAAGGTAGTCGGAAATGGCCTGCACCACCGTGGCGTGCCGGAACCCGTAGTCAAGGATTGGAGCCACGGGCCTGATAAACCATCGTTCAAACACTTTGCTGTATGGGTCACCGTCCTGGAGTGTTAAGAGGTACGGAATAATGAGGCCCGACAGCCGAGCAAGTACGAGCGGAAAAAGCATGTACGTCATCATTGCCCACATACCATTAAAATGATGTTTTGCGTGGAGCCTATGCGCCACCAACGCCGCGTACGGCACAAAAAGGATTTTCGACAGGTACACGCCGCCAAAACCCAACCGATGCACATGCATGTTACCTATTTTCTCCTTGCGTGGCGAAGTCGTGTCAAAAAGGAGCGTCACCATATGAAACTCAATGTCCGTGACCCTGTCGGTGATTTCCTTCAGTGCTACTTCTGCCCCCGACACGTGGCTTGGGTAGTACGCCAGAGAAAATATCAAAATCTTTTTCATTTCTTCCGCTTGCACTCTTCAATATAGTCCTTGAGGGAATGCTTCTGGGCCCAACCGAGTGCCTGCATGCGGGATGAGTCAACGGGGGTAGAAGGGCGACTTGTTTTGCGCTGTGGTTGCATCTCTATTTCACCGCCAAACATCTGTGCCAGCTCCAAGGTACTCACCGTGTCGACCGAGCTGATACCATAATCGTCGCCTTCTCCCTTTTCCGCCGCGAGGACGATGCCTTCAACGGTGTCGGAAACGTGGGTGTAGGTACGCGTCTGTGTGCCGGGGCCGTTTACTTTGTGCGGCTGTTTTCGAATCAAGTTTTGTCTAAAGATTTCAATGACAGTGCCATACTTACCCGCCATCTCGCGCGGTCCATAGACATTGAAAAAGTACACGGTGGCGTACGGGAGTGTGTACCAGCGAGCGTAGTTGCCGACGAGTTCAGTATTCACAGCCTTCGACCAGGTGTACGGGGACAAATCTCTCCCCTCCGTACCGTCCGCGCGTACATCAGCCTTTTTGGTAGATGAACCCGCGTATACCAGTTTGCACTTATGTTTCCTCCAAAATTCAGCAACTCCCAGGGTACCTACAATATTGAGGTCAAGCACTACCCCGGGCTCTTCCATGGCGACTGCCGTCCGCGAATATTCACCAAGGTGGTAAAGTATATCGGGCTCCTCCGGAATCAGCGTCGCAATATCTTTGGTGTGGCCCTCGCGGTACTCGACGCCGGAAACGTGATTCTCCTTCGACCCCGTAAAGTAGTTGTCCAACGATATGACCTTGTATCCCTCTTTAACGAGGCGCTCGCACAAGTGGGAGCCAATGAATCCGGCCCCACCGGTCACTACGACTAACTTCTGTTCCATTAGTATATTCTATTTCGGTTTGTCCGATATATCAATGACGTGGTAGCCGGACGCAGTTGAGTCTTTCTTCAAGAAAATAAGCGCGCCGCCCGCGACCAACACGAGCCCCAAGACTCCAAGGAGCCACGGCACCAGTCCGCCAACGTTTGGAAACCCAGTTCCTTCGAGAACCGCAGCAGAAATTGGAGTTCTTGCTGACTCGATCACTTCAGGAACGGCGGCAACGGGCTTCGTGCCTGGTGCCTTTGCCGAAACCCCCGCAACCTGCGGCTTTGCTTTAGGCTCAGCAACGTAGGACGTTTGTGCGACCACCACAAGCTTGCCGTCTTTAAGTGCGATGGTCTCTCCCGAGTTTGAGAGCGAAAACGAACTGTCAAACAGCACATCGGGACTATCGAGGTGCTCTGCAAAGTACTGTGTTGCGTCTGCCGCAAGAACCGCATACGCGCCTGCCGGGATTATGGGAGTGTCAACAGCTTTGATGGTGTGGTTCACTCCGCCTTCGTACAGGCGCCAGCCCGTAAGGTCGAGTGGTGCGCCGGAGACGTTGTGAATACGTATCCACTCGCGATTTTGGTCCGCTCCGGATGGGTTGTATTCAATGTGATCAAACGTAACGGCTGCTCCTTGCACAGTAAACGGTGCGAGGAGCAGAAAAGTGCTAAGCAGGAAGCGGCGAAACATACAGTAACTGCCGCAAATCCTCCTCGGGCAGTTCATGCACTATGCCATCAGTGGCCTTATCTGTCAATTTTGCTACTTCTACGGGGGGCAAAGAAGCGGGTGGGGGTGCCACTGGGGGAGGTGCTTTGGGTGGCTCTTGGGGCGCAACATTTTGTGGCGCCGGTGTAGTAGGAGGCTTTGGCGCTGACACCGGAGGAGACGCGGGGATAGTCGTGGGGCCATTTTGAACCCCGTCGAGGGTGGGCGGGAGGTTGGGGTTCGGCTTCCCAGCCTCTGCTGCAGCAGCGCGTTTTGCAAAGATGTTTTTGAATGCATCTGAAAATGCCGGTGGGCCGCCTTTCTTATCCTTCGAATCTTCAACGCCCTTTTTGAACTGTGCATCGACTTTTGCGCGGGGGGTTGCATATCTCTGCCGTGCTAGAACCAACACGTCCTGGAGTGATACATTTTTGCGCTCCGGGAGTGCGAGCGTCGTCGCGAAGAACGGTTTGGTGCGCGCCTCATCTATGGTGAGTTGAACGCACGCCTCACCGTCATCAAGCCCCGAGAGTTCTTCGGGCGTCACGTACGGATAAAATACTTTCTCTGCGAGCGGCAAGTCGCTTTGGTGAGGCTGAAACGCAACGATCGAACCGCACTTCGTGAGTGCCTTCTCGCGAAGCGGCAAGTCGGCCTCACGGTACACGGTGTCGGAGAGTGTGAGTGCGAGCGAGTGGTCGGAAAACAGCGAGTCGGTGTCCTCTTCGCTAAAGTAGCGGAGGCAATCGTGGAGGTAGAGGCCAATCGGTGCTCCGCCTCCCGACACCGTACGGGCCGTATACGCAAACAATTTAATCAGCGGAGTGATCCGTGTCGGGAATATCCGTATCCGTGAAAGATCTACAATAACCAGTCCCCTCTCTGCCAATGCCGAGAGGTGCACCTTACCCTCGGTTTGGCCGAGGAGGTTTCGCACCATGGTGTCTTTTGCAAGGTACCTCCCTGACTCCGACAGTGCAGTGGTGTGCTCTTTGTCCGCATCAACGAGTGTCTTCAATTTTATTCCCTCTTCAGAATCCGGCGGGATGAGTGTATTACGTTCCTTTTCATCGGCGACGAGGGTAAAAAGGTCCAACACGGTGCGGTCCGGATTTTTAAGAATGAACTCCGCGGCAAAGTCTGTGAGGTCACTTCGCACAACGCCGTAGAGGCTGGGGAGCACATCTTTGAACATCGCCTCTCCGCGCTCGGTGCCGCGAAACTCGTCCGCTGCCTTCCAGGAAAACGGATACTCCGCATCTGCGGCGTCGAGGTGGACGAGGCGTTCCAGCTCGTCCGTATTCAACCGCTCCATCACCAAGGGGCCAAGGTTCCCTGACGCATCAAGAATGATGACCCCGACGCCGCGCTCGATATCTTGAAGGGCCATGCGTGCCAACAAGGCCGCACGTCCCGAGCCAACTCGGCCCAAGACACACACGTGCTGGAGGCGGTCAGTGTCTTTGACACCAAATGGAGTAGTCCGCTCTTTAAAAGCGGTTGACGCGAGGTAGGTAATGTTGGAGCCCCAGTCCATAGACTTCAAGTATATAAGGATTAGGGTGCGGGGGCTAGGAACTTCCGAAGTGAGCCGTACTTATTGCCCGCATCCCAAAACACCCATGAGGTGAGGCCTGCATCCTTGGTCGCACGAATCTGCGCATCAATGTCCGTGGGGAGGTAGTCTTTCCCGTAATTAAAGTCCTGCAACCACGGTCGGAGCTTTGATGCGACGTATGCATCCTTGGTATAGAGTTGCGGCGACGTCGATGCGATTGAAACACCGGAGAGCGTATGAACCGGCGTTGAGGTTGCCCCAGCGCGCCTTACCGCCGACAGCATAGAAATATTTACGACGGCATATGGATGGTTGTTGGGGTTTCCCAAATCACGGAAGTTGGTCGGGTAGTGCGACGGGTACACCATGGGCATAATGTAATCAAAGTACGGCAGTGCCCGCTCTAACTGCTGGCCGATATTTAAATCATCGGTGTTCGTCGTCGTCATCCCGAATAGGTCTGCCGACATCACCGGCCCGATGGGTTTGACGTGTGCATTGAGATACGCCCAGAAAAGCTCCACTGCCTCGCCCTTGTTGGGGTTTACGTAGCGCGCATCCGACATAGGCCCGTCTGATGGATAGCGGATGTAGTCGTAATTAAGTTCATCAAAGCCTTCGACCTCGTACGCTTCCTTGGAGAGCGCGACGACGTAGTCCCAGTATGGTCTACTTGATACATCGATGAACGAGAGCCCCTTATAATCCTGCCAGGGTTTTCCGGGGTGGAGCTTGGCACTTTGCACCGCAGTCTCGGGGTGGAGCTTTGTGTAGTACGGGTCTTGGAACACGGTGATTCTGCCTATGACGTATATTCCCTTGTCGTGTAGCGCTTTTACAAACTCCTTCATATCCCGTGCGCCGCACGCGGGTGACACTGAATCTTTGAGCACCGGATTGTCGGTGGTGAATGCAATTCTCCCCGAGTAGTCCTTGATATCAATCACCACGGTGTTGAGTGATGTTCCGTCAATAAACTTGACCAGGGAATCACGGAATGTCGGTGTCCCGACTACGCACTGCGACATGTAGATACCTGCCAACGGCTCGGGCGTGGGGAGGTGCAGGACCTTCGGTTTTTCAGTGACCGACGCGACGGCCACGGGCTTTACTTCGGCGGAGACATTCCAGTTCGACGGCACGAAATACATAACACCAACAAACGCAACAATCGCGGCTGTACTCCCCCACACGAGTGGGGTTTTAACTAGATTGCTCTTCAGATTTTTTTTGTGGTATACCATTTTCCGCGTACGCATCAGTTTTGTGTCCGCCGGAGAGCGAGCGAATGAGCCACAGACGCTCGACGCGCATGAGGAGTCCGAGAATCGCAATGGTGATTCCCGCGAGGACGGTAATGGCGGTGTTCACCTGTTCAGGCAATCCATCGATGGGGGTAAGTATCACGATGACACCTAGAATGACTATCAGTACAGCCTTTGACATAGGGACAGTTTAGCAGGGGCCGAGAATCACAACAAACTCGCCGAGGGGCGGGATATCCTCTTCGAGTCGTTTTTTTAACTCCTCCACCGTGCCCGCTACTACATGCTCGTGCATTTTAGTCATTTCGTGTGCAAGGACGACAGCTCTGTCAGGCACCCGAAGCATCAATTCGCCAAAAAGTTTTTTAATCCGGTGCGATGATTCATACAGCACAACGGTCCGTTCTTCATTTGCAATGTGGTCAAGTGCCTTTTGTCTCCCTTTCTTGTGGGGCAAAAAACCTAAGAACACAAATTCACTACTGGGGAGTCCTGCAACCGACAGTGCCGAAGTCAACGCAGAGGGTCCTGGAATTGGCACCACCGACTTCTCCCCACACAACTCACGGACTAACGACACCAAGAGAGGTCCCGGGTCCGAAATGCCGGGAGTGCCCGCGTCAGTCACGTATGCAAGCGACTCGCCTTTTTCAACACGTCGTGCCACCTGCTCGAAATCCCTCCGTGTCGAGCGCGCACGCAGAGAAATCATTGGCTTCTTAATTTCGTAACGCTGAAGTAGTTTTGCCGTAACGCGGGTGTCCTCGGCGACAATCCGATCGACCGCCTTGAGCGTCGCGACCGCGCGGAGTGTTATGTCGCCCAGGTTCCCGATGGGCGTCGCCACGATGTATAGTTTCCCGGACATGCTATTTGACCAATCGATCAGCTACTTTATAAATATCTCCGGCGCCCATAGTT
>OBEQ011692127.1_pt1 | contig 11240 bp, 6 predicted proteins | sample 1670901 | NCBI WGS metagenome assembly OBEQ01 (sample SAMEA104232315, study PRJEB22302) | groundwater metagenome | biome: forest; feature: aquifer; material: groundwater | place: USA | collected 2011-08-07 | depth 5.4 m | reverse complement strand
TGGATCGTCGGGCACGCTGGTGACCGGATCGGTGCGTACGACCCGGCCGTCGACCACGAAGCGCACCTCGGCGACCGGGATCCAGGGCGCCGCGCGCACCTCGACGTCGAGGGTGGCGCCGGCGGCGGGCGCGAGCGGCGTCATGCCGAACGACACGCCGCCGATGCTGGCGTCGATGACCACGCCGTAGCCGCCGACCATGTGCCCGGCGCGGATGTCGGCGTCGAGCACCGAGGCGTCGAAGCCGAGCACCGTGGTCGCGGTGCTGACCAGGTTGCGCGGCCAGCCGATCTGCGCGTCGGTGAGGCCGTGCGAGTCGCTGTTGGCGGCGGCGGGATGCACGCGGCCCTGGGCGAGCAGCGCCCACCAGATCTGGCGGTACTGCAGGAACTTGGTTACTGAATGGCCATTTAGTATCTCCAGCACGTCGAAGTCGAGGTTGCCGTGGCCGCCGCCCGGCTGGCGCGCCAGCACGCCCTGCGCGCTGCCATCGTCGATGAGCGGGATGGGCAGGCGCGGATCGAAGCCGACCGCGCGCAGGTAGCCCAGGTCGCGCCCGAAGAGCGGCTCGTCCCAGGGATGGTTGAGCATCATCAGGCCGCCTTGGGGCATGACCTCCTGCATGAGATCGAAGAGCTGACCCGGCTCGACCAGCTCGTCCCAGGGCGCCCCGCCGCGCGGCTTGCTGGCATCGAACGCCACCGGCCAGAAGTTGAAGTGACCGATGACGCGCGGAAAGTTGTCGCCGGGGATCTTCATGAACGGGATGAGCCCGGTGGTCTCGACCCCGGCCATGACCACGACCCGGTCGCGCAGGCCGGGCACATCGTCGAGGGCGCGGGCGTAGTCCTGCACCGCGTCGTGATCGGTGGCGGCGAGCGCGTCGACGCCCGCGGCGGCGAAGGAGAGCACGCGATCGGCGTCGGGGATGCTGGAGTCGAAGCTGGCCCGCCCGTGCACGTGCAGGTCGGTGGACAGGCGTCCGGGCGCCAGCTGCGCGCGCAGATCGCTGATCGACAGGGTGACGTTGGTGCGCTCGCCCGGCGCGACCGTGATCTCCTGCCGCGCCAGCGTGGCCAGCGGGCCGCTCGAGCCGTACACGAAGTAGTGCCCGGCGGGCACGCGCACCTCGACGGCACCGAGCGCGAGCGCACGGTTGCACGCGGGAGACGCGCCATGGGGTGGCCCCAGCCAGGGCGCGCAGGTGCCGAAGCGGCCCAGCTCGCTGCCGCGCCCGTCGTCGCGCGTGGCCGCGTCGGCAGGCACGATGACCACGCTGGCGAAGCGGCTCGCGCCCACGTCGACGTGCAGCGTGGCCGGGACGGGCAGCACCAGCGGCGGGATGGTCACGTCGGGCGCGCTCTTCACGATCTGCACGGCCCGCGGGCGGCCGAACTGCCAGGCGTCGATGCGCACGACCACGCCCTCGGGCACGGTGACCTGGTAGTGACCGCTGGCGTCGGCGATGGTGTGGCTCCACGGCAGCGTCGCGTTGCCGACGAGCAGCTGGGTGGCGATGAGCTCGATGCGATCCGCAGGCGGCGCGCCCGTGCTGCCTGCGCCTTCCACGACCGTGCCGGCCAGGGTGACCGGCTGCGCCTCGCGACCGAGCTGGCGCCGCACCTCCTGCGCGGTGCGCGCCGCGGACTCGACGTCGCGGCCCGCGCCGGCGACGATGAAGCGCTCGTAGACCACGCGCTCGCCCGGGTACACGATCTGGCGCGGCTCGCCCACCGCGGTGACCGAGTCGTCGCTGATGCCCTCGATGCGGTCGCGGCTGCACGAGACCCAGGCCAGCCCGGTGTCGGTGGCCAGGAAGGGCAGGCGACCCCAGCTGGCGTCGGGATCGGCGAGCTTCAGCTCGGGCTGCACGAAGCCCTGATCGGGCAGGGGCGTGAACGGCAGCGGCTCGCGCCCGCCCCAGTAGGCCACGTCGGCGACGAACATGGCGAACGGCTCGTGGCCGCCGTGGTGCAGCTCGGTGCGCACGCGCAGCCCCGGCTCGCACGGCCGCACCTCGTAGCGCGTGACCACCTCGACCTCGGGCCGGCCGTCGAGGTGCCCGCGCACGATCACCGCCTGGCCGCCGGCGGTCGCCGCGGTGGTCAACGACTGGTAGCGCACGGCGTCGTCGGGCAGGATGCCGGCGACCTGGTAGATCTGGTTGAGCTCGTCCTCGCGCCCGACCGCGGCCAGGTCGAGCAGGTTGCCGCCCGAGGGCGCGAGCAGGTGCGGCGCGTCGATGGCGTCGATGACCGCGACCACGCGATCGTTCTCCAGCACCACGTCGGGGCCGACGCCCTGCGCGTGCGGCCCGAGCGTCCCGCCGCCGCGCGCGGCCACGGTCGAGACGCCCACGAAGCCGAGGTTGCCGGCCGGGCAGGTGAACACGACCGGCGCACAGATGGGCGCGTCCTCGTCGTGGCCTCCGCCGCACGCCGACGAGAACAGCAGGCTGGCAGCGAGGGCGGACGGGAGCAGGCGAGGGCGGGTCACGTGAGCCACCAACATACCAAATGGCCCGCATCGACCCGGGGCGGCGGTGGCAGTTTTCTGCTGCGGCTGAGGGTGGAAGGTTGCCAGGACTTGCCGGCCGAACGGGTCGAGTCGCTCGGCCTGCCCGATGCGGCGCGTGGGCGGCCGCTGGTGAACGACGCGCGCGCAGCGCTCCGGGGCTTGCGCGGGCCTGACCGGGGCCGAGCTGCCGGAGCGTCGGGCCGTTTACGGAACCGCGCGCAGCGTCGGCTGCGCCGGCGGCGCGCTCAGCGACGTGGGCGGCAGGCGGCGCAGCTTGCGCTGCAGCGACTGGCGCGCCAGGCCGAGCGCGCGCGCGGCGCGGCTCACGTTGCCGCCGCACTCGGCGAGCGTGGCCATGATGTGCAGCCACTCGGCCTCGTAGAGGGTGGCGATGCGGTTGCCGAAGCGCGTCGGGTTACAGTCAGCTTGCGCGAGAGCAGTTTGCGAAGGAGACATGTCCAGTCCCTTGAGCAACTGTCGTGCCCACTCGGAACACCCCGAACTTGCCCGGAAATGGCCAGAACAACGTGCACGGGCGGGGTGCACCGGTCACGACCGTCTCCGGATGTTGTCGCCGCCTGCTCACGTGTGTTCCGTTGTGTCTCTCGGCATTGACTGGTCAGTCAGTCACGCCGTACGCTGCAGCGCGGAGGTAGTCGACGCATGTCCTTCCAGCTGACCGAGCAAGCCAAGATGGTCCAGGACGTGGTGCGGCAGTGGTGCGAGAAGACGCTCGCGCCCAGGATTCCCGCCCTCGAGGCCGGCGACGAGATGCCCTGGGATCTCATGCGCCAGTTCGTGCGCACCTTCGGCCTCGACCAGATGTCGGCCGCCGGGGTCAAGAAGCGCATCGCGCGCCTGCGTGAGGCGCGCACCGACGCCGACGCGGGCCCGGCCGCGGAGCCGGACGAGCTCGCCACCACCGGCGGCGACCCGATGATCATGATGGCGGTCATCAAGGAGCTGTCGCGCGTGTCGCCCGGCTTCGCCATGGGTTTCGGTGTGTCGCTGGGCCTGGCCGGGGGAGCGATCCTGGCCAAGGGCACCGCCGAGCAGCTGGAGCGCTGGGGTCTGCCGGTGGTGACCATGGAGAAGATCGGCTCCTGGTGTCTGACCGAGCCGGGCGCGGGCTCCGACGCCTTCGGCAGCATGAAGACGACCGCGACGCCCGACGGTGACGGCTACGTCCTCAAGGGCGGCAAGACCTTCATCACCAACGGCCCGGGCGCCGACGTGTTCGTGGTCTACGCGCGGATCGACAGGGGCCAGCCGCAGCCCGAGCAGCCCGTCGCCACGTTCATCCTCGAGCGCGGCATGCCCGGCTTCACCCAGGGCAAGCCGTTCAAGAAGATGGGCATGCGCGACAGCCCCACCTGCGAGCTGTTCTTCGACGACGTGCGCGTGCCCGCGTCGCACCTCCTGGGCGGCTCGGAGGCCAGGGGCGGGCGCAAGGACGTGAAGGACTCGCTCGGCAACGAGCGCTCGGGCATCCCGGCCATGGCCTGGGGCATCATCGAGCGCTGCTACGAGCAGACCAAGGCGTACGTGCGCGAGCGCCAGCAGTTCGGCCGGCCCATCGGTGAGTTCCAGGCGGTGCAGCTGAAGATCGCCGACATGTACCTGAAGCTGAAGAACGTCGAGAACATGGTCTTCCGGCTGGCCTGGATGCAGCAGCAGAAGATCAAGGATCCCGCGTTCGTGAATGCCTCCAAGGCCTACTGCTCGCAGGTCTGCGTGGACGTCGCGATGACCGCCATCCAGTGCCACGGCGGCTACGGCTACATGGAGGAGTTTCACCTGGAGAAGCTGGCCCGCGACTCCAAGCTGCTCGAGCTGGGCGCGGGCACGACCGACATCAACTTGCTGACCGCCGCGCGCCAGGAGCTCGGGCTGGCGTGAGCGGGACCCGGGTGTGTCCTACCTTCCCATCTATTGACAAATAATACGTGCGCTAGCTAGCATCTAGATTGCCCGCTAGATTCTGGTGGGGCGGGCGAAGGGGGGGTGGGGACATGGCCAATGGAGTGATGACCGATCCGCGGGTCCGGGACGTCTTGCGCACGCGCCAGCGTATCGAGGCGATGCCGCCGGTGTCGCGGCTCCTGCCCAGGCCTCTCTTGCACGTGCTGGCGAACGCGTCGGACGGCCTGGCGATCGTCGAACTGTTCACGCGTCGTGGCTTCGCCGCCGGCGCGCTCACCAGCGTGGACGACCTCGAGACGCTCGCGCACGCCGGGCACATGCCGGCGGCGGTGATCGTCGATCTGCTGCGTCCCGATGCGCAGCGCGCCATCGACGCGCTGGGCACGCGCGATCCCGGCCCGGTGGTGGTCGGCATCGTCGAGGCCTGCAACCTGGAGACGCCGTTCACGCTCGATGCGGCGTTCATCCGTCCGGTCGATCCGGCGCGCCTGTTCGTGTCGGTGGTCGAGCTGCTCGCGGATCGCAAGAAGGGGCGTGGCCGCGGCAACAAGCGCATCACCGGCGTGGTCGCCATGGTCGACGGCAACGAGCTGTTCCGCGCGGTCACGCGCGAGCTGCACGTGATCATGTCGCCGGTGTGCGCGGGCGCCGCGCTCGAGTACACGCTGCGCGAGCTGGGCGTCAGCACCTACGCGGTGAACGAGGCCGAGATCGAGGCCCTGCTGGCCAGCGGCCGGCTGGCCACGGCCATCCGCGCGTACTCGTCGGTGGGCTTGATCTGCGCGACCATGGCGCGCATCCGCGCCGTGGTGCTGCACCACTAGCGCCGCGGGTGTCGGCTCACTTGCTCACGTAGTACACGAACTTCACCAGGATCACGTCCTCGGTCGGGCCGGTGTCCAGCTTCAGCCGCTGCTGCTCGGCGGCCTGCGCGCGCGTGTACACCATGAACAGGGTCGAGCCCGGGTCGACCTCCCAGCGCAGCACCAGGTTGACGTTGAGCGAAGCGTCCTTGAAGTCGTCCGAGCCGTCGTAGCCGAGGTCGCTCGCGGGCTGCAGATCGCTGCGATGGATGGTGGGCCGCTCGCCCATGGTGTCGACCTGCTTGAAGTCGGAGTACTTGCCGTCGTCGAGGAACAGCTGCGCGTAGCCCTGGAACGACAGCTGCGGCAGGAGGGTCACGGTGCCGCGGAAGGTGGTCGACAGGTACTTCGAGTCGAGGTCGGCGAACAGGTAGTGGTTGGCGCTGCGGTCCATGAGGCAGTGGTGGCCGCCTGGCGCCGAGCAGTCGTAGAAGCGCACCGAATGGTCGATGCCGATCTCCGGCTCGAGCGCGAACTCGATGTTCGAGCTCGCCTGCAGGTTGACGCTGGCGAACAGGCTGGTGGCGCGGTTCTCGTCGCCCAGACCCACGTACCAGCGGTAGTCGCTCTGCAGCGAGACCATCTTGGACGGGTTGGTGGCCACGAAGAAGTGCCCCTGCCACGCCGCCGGCTGCTCGAAGTGCGCGCCGTCGAGGGTCTCGAACGGGTCGGACATCTTGGGGAAGTTGATCCACTGCTCGGGCTGCAGGTAAACGAAGCTGTTCAGCTGCGACTCCAGGTCGATGCCGATCAAGGAGTACTGCGGCGTGCCGTCGAAGCCGACGGCGGAGATGGTGAACGGGTAGAGGCCCTGGTAGTTGAAGTACTTGCCCGGCTCCTTGTCGGCCCAGCCGCCCACCACCTTGAGCTCGTGGATGTCGAAGCGCGGCGCGAAGCCGGCATCGTTGACGTCGAATTTGGGCGAGTGACCGGTGTAGTCGACGCGGAAGATGTTCTCCTTGGTCTGGTAGGCGCTGTGCACCTGCGCGCCGTAGCCGACGCTGCCGTCGTGCATGCGCTGGCCGTTGGCGCGCGCGATGGGGATGCACCTGGAGTTGCTGGCCGCGTCGGCCTCGCTGCAGGCGCGCCCGTCGCTGCCGCGCAGCCGGAAGGCCGGCCCGCCGACGCGCTCGGAGAGCGCGGCCTGCCCGGTGGTGCGCCACTTGCCGTTGCCCGACTGCCAGGCGAAGTCGAGCGCCTGCGCGTAGGCGTCGTGATCCGCGACCGCCTTGTAGACGCTGCCGCCCAGCCGGTTCACCGCCGTGGCGATCGCGCCCACGAAGTCACCGTCGCCGAGCGCGTAGCGGCCGCGCATCACCCCGTAGCTGCGCTCGGGCGCGAGCTGGAACTTGCTGCGGTTGCCCACGTCGTCGACCACGTCGACCGACTCGGCGCCGGTCAGCGCGCCCAGGGCGGCCACGCCGAAGGAGTCGCCCAGCTCGCCCGTGACCTTGCCGGCGGTCCACAGCCGGAGCGAGGCGTCGCCGCGCGTGACCGTCAAGCGGGGCGCGTTCATGTCGTTGGGGTCGCCCGTCCTGATCGCGTCGTCGCGGCCGAGCCCGGTGGCCAGCCGGCCGATGCGGCGCGGGTAGAACAGCCCGATGGGCGTCTCGAACAGATCGCGGCCCTCGAGGAAGAAGGGCCGCTTCTCCGGGAAGAAGGTCTCGAAGCGCGACAGGTTGAGCACGACCTGGTCGGCCTCGACCTGGCCGAAGTCAGGGTTGACGGTGAGATCGAGGGTCAGGCGCGAGGTCAGGCCGATCTTGGCGTCGAGGCCGACCTCGAACTTGCCGTCGTTCTGCGCGCCCGCGTCGAGACCGAGGAAGCCGCCGCCGGCGTCGGTGTGGGTGTCGATGCGCGCCATCGCGTAGGGGCGCAGCTCGAAGGCGCGGCGCGGCCGCAGCCCGGACAGGCCGGTGATGTAGCCGAAGCGCGACACGCCCCAGACCTTGCCGCCCTCCTGGTACGACCACATCATCTGCTCGCGCTTGCGGCTGACGTTGCGGTGCACTTGCATGCCCCAGCTCTGCACGTCGGCGCTGGAGAAGCGCAGCACCGTCAGGGGGATGGCGAACTCGGCGGTCCAGCCGCTGGCGTCGCGGCTGACCGCGCCGTTCCACACCGCGTCCCAGTCGATGTTGAAGTCGGAGTCGTTGAAGAACTGGCCGTCGACCTGCACACCGGCGGCAGACAGCTGGAAGGTGTAGGCGGACGCATGGTCGTTGCGGCTGTCGATGGACACCGCGACCCAGTCGGCCTCGATGTCGCGATCGCGCCGGGTCAGACGGGAGACGATCCCCTGCGGCTCGTCGTCCTGGCAACGCACCGCGATGTAGAGGTTCTGATCATCGTAGGCGACGCGGAAATCGGTGTGCTCGCTGGGCGGCTTGCCCTCCGACGGCTGGATCTGGGTGAAGCGGTCGTCGGCAGGGACCGATTGCCACACCGCGTCATCGAGGCGACCGTCGATCACCGGCGCCGAGCTGAGGCGCACGGCGCCGATGGTCTTGTCCTTGCCGATCCCGGCTGGCTCCGCGGCGCTGGCGCTCGCCACCGTCGGGAGCGACGCGGCAGCAAGGCATGTGGAGAGGACGATGGCTGACTGGACGGGGGCTCTCACGGACCTAGGTGACGAAAGCCGGCCTCTGGTTACACGCGATCCCGTGCTAAGGATGCGCGAGAGGAGACCCGCCATGTTCCGCCCGGAATTTCCCGAGCAGTTCAACCTGGCCGACTACTTCCTGGACGAGCGGATCCGTGAGGGCCGCGGCGACCGGGTGGCCATTCGGACTGCCGACGACGACCGCTCCTACACCTACGCGGACGTGCAGGAGCTATCCAACCGGATGGCCCACCTGCTGCGCCAGGGCGGCCTGGGTGTCGAGGATCGCGTGCTCATCGCGCTGCCCGACTCGGTGCACTTCGCCGCCGCGTTCTTCGGCACGCTCAAGTGCGGCGGCGTGGTCACCATGGTCAACCCCGAGCTGCCCGCCGAGGACTACCAGGGCTACCTCGACTACACCAAGGCGCGCGCCCTCATCTGCGACGAGGCGCTCTACGAGCGCATCTTCTCCACCGTGCGCGCGGCGCGCCACCTGCGCATGACCCTGCGCCGGCGCGGCGGCCTCGAGAAGGTGCTGGCCTCGGCGCCCACGACGTTCGAGAACGAGCCGACCAGCAAGGACGACCTGGCCATCTGGCTGTTCACCTCCGGCTCGACGGGCAAGCCCAAGGCGGCGGTGCACATGCACCACGACTTCGCCTTCAACTGCGAGTGCTACGCCAAGCGCGTCCTGCGCATCGTCGAGGACGACGTGACCCTGGCCGTGCCCAAGCTGTTCTTCGGCTACGCGACGGGGACGAACCTCATGTTCCCCTTCGCGGTGGGCGCGCAGACCGTGCTGTTCGAGGACAAGAGCACGCCCGAGAAGCTCTTCGATCTGTGCGAGAAGTACCGGCCGACCATCCTCACCAGCGTGCCGACCATGATCGGCAAGATGCTCGCGGTCGAGGGCGCTGCGGCTCGCGATCTGTCCTCGCTGCGCGTGTCGGTGTCGGGGGGCGAGGCGCTGCCCGAGGAGCTGTACCGGCGCTGGCAGGACACCTTCCACTCCGAGATCCTGGACGGCATCGGCTCGGCCGAGCTCTTCCATATCTACATATCGAACCGCGTAGGCGAGGTGCGTCCGGGCTCGCTCGGCCGCCTGGTCGACGGCTACCAGGCGCGCATCATCGACGACGAGGGCAAGGACGTGCCGCCGGGCGAGCTGGGCACGCTGTGCGTGGGCGGCGACTCGGCGGCGCTGTGCTACTGGGCCGCGCACGAGAAGTCCAAGGAGACCTTCCGCGGCGACTGGGTGGTGTCCGCCGACAAGTTCAGGATGGACGCCGAGGGCTACTTCTACTACGGCGGGCGCGCCGACGACCTGCTCAAGGTGGGCGGCATCTTCGTCGCGCCCACCGAGGTCGAGAACGTGCTCATGGAGCACCCCAGCGTGCTCGAATGCGTGGTCGTCGGCTACGAGGACGAGACCCAGCTGACCAAGGCCAAGGCCGTGGTCGTGGTCAAGCCGGGCGCCGTGCACTCGCCGGGCGAGGCGCTGGCGCGCGAGCTGATCGAGCTGGCGCGTGGGCGTCTGGTGCACTACAAGGTGCCGCGCAAGGTCGAGTTCACCGACGCGCTTCCGCGCAACGATCGTGGCAAGATTGCACGACGTCTGGTGAAGTGAAGCGGGTAGGCCGGGAAGTGACCTGATGTGGAATCCGCCCGACAAGGTGAAGCATGCGCTGCCCGAAGCGGGCTGGCCCACGCGTGAGCGCGCGGCGGCGTCGCGCTGGTTCTCGCCCGTGCGCCTGGGTCACACCGAGGCCCGCCAGCGCACCTGGGTGCCAGCCATGGTGCCGTGGCGCGCCTCCGACGGTGGCGAGGTCACCCACGACGTCATCGACTGGTACGCGCGCTTCGCCGAGGGTCGGCCGGGCGTGCTCGTGGTCGAGGCCACCGGCATCCGCGACGTGCCCTCGGGGCCGCTCTTGCGCATCGGCCACGATCGCTTCGTGCCCGGGCTGCGCCGCCTGGCCGACGCGGTGCAACAGGCCAGCCGGGGCGAGACCCTGCTGTTCATCCAGCTCATCGACTTCCTGGCCATCAAGCGGCGGCCCGAGCCGGACAAGTTCTTCGCGCGCTTCCTCGAGCTGACCCCGCGCCACCGCGAGCGGCTCGCGCACGGACGCGGCGATCCGAAGTGGCTCGAGGCGCCCGAGACCGAGGTGCGCGCCGAGCTGGCACAGCTGGCGCAGGAGCAGCTCGTCGACGTGCTCGAGGCGCGCGAGCTGGAAGCCTTGCTGTACGGCTACCGCGAGCGCGTCACCGACGTGGACCTGGCCCACATCGCGGCGCTGCCCCAGGTCCTGCCCGGGCTGTTCGCCGACGCCTCCGAGCGTGCCTTCGCGGCCGGCTTCTCCGGCGTCGAGCTGCACTACGCGCACGCCTACACCATGGCCTCGTTCCTCTCGGCGCGGAACACGCGCGAGGACGGCTACGGCGGCGCGCGCGAGCAGCGTGTGCGCCTGCCCCTCGAGGTCATCGCGGCGGTACGAGCGCGCGTCGGGCCCTACCGCTGCCTGGGCCTGCGCTTCCTCGGCGACGAGGTCATCGACGAGGGCAACCGCGTCGACGACGCCGAGTACTTCGCGCTCGAGTTCGCGCGCGCGGGCGTGGACTTCCTGTCGGTCTCCAAGGGCGGCAAGTTCGAGGACGCGGCCCAGCCCAAGGTGGGCGCGGCCGCCTACCCGTACACCGGGCCCTCGGGCTACGAGTGCATGCCCACGGTGCGCTCCGACGAGCGCGGGCCATTCGGACGCAACGTCGGCCTGGCCGCCGCGGTCAAGAAGTCGATCAACGCGGCCGGCTTCGCCCCCCCGGTGGTCCCCTCGGGCGGCATCTACGGCTTCGAGCAGGCCGAGGCCATCCTGGCGGCGGGCGAGGCCGACGTGGTCGCCTCGGCGCGCCAGTCGCTCGCCGATCCCGACTGGTACCGCAAGATGCTGCTCGGGCGCGGCGTCGAGGTGCGTCGCTGCGAGTTCACCAACTACTGCGAGGCGCTCGATCAGCAGCACAAGTCGGTCACGTGCAAGCTGTGGGACCGCGAGCGGCTCGACGAGCCCGACGTGCGCCTCGACACCACGGGACGGCGCCGCCTGGTCCCACCGGCGTGGTCACCATGAGCAAGCAACGCCAGGGCGACGACACCCAGCCGTTCAACACGACCATCAAGGGCAACGAGCTGTCCCACCGCTCGATGTTCGCCATCGGCATGCACGGCTACGCGGTCAGCTCGGTGCTGCGTGACACCCTGCGCGCCATCGGCTCGCCCCCCCCCGCCCCCCCCCTCCCCCCAGCGGCCCCGAGGAGGCCGGGGGTCCGGGCCCGCCTCC